>WNEZ01001399.1_pt1 | contig 20254 bp, 18 predicted proteins | sample 5400521 | NCBI WGS metagenome assembly WNEZ01 (sample SAMN13153339, study PRJNA577476) | soil metagenome | isolation source: 120 cm saprolite under Douglas fir tree site 2 hole 1 replicate 1 | place: USA:California | collected 2015-04-18 | reverse complement strand
GCAGATCCAATTCCTCTTGGGGCATATCTCAGTTCAAACGACCGAACGATATCTTGGCTGCAAGCAGCGGATTCGATCAGCGGTCAATGACCATATCGGTATCGAGCCGAATCCTTGAGATTGCGGAAGGGTTGCCGACAATACGCCAGGCATGCGCGCCGTGCGAACCGCCGCTCATAAAACAAACGCTGGTTAGCGCTGTGAAAGGCCGAAGGGCACGAAGCTCTCCGCCCGCTCTGGATCGCCCTTCCCCGAATACTTCGCCAATACCGGATACGGAAAAACGGGCCGCGTGCGCTCCACGACACCGTTGCTTAGTTTCCCCGCGACCAGCTCTTCAGGCGCTCGTCCCATCTCTACCCAATTTTCCAGCGCGGTCATGGAGTCAAATTCAGTGAATCCCGGACCTCCGCCGCTGTGATGAACTCCCGGCACGAGAAACAGCCGGAAGAAGTCTTCCGTCTGTTTCCGGCCGCCCATCAACTTGGTCACGCCTTCGTAGTAGCCAATGGAAGAAGTCGCCATGATGGCGCCGTCTGCCCAGCCATGCCACACAAGAAGCTTCTCGCCTCGCGCTTTGAAGGCGCGCAGATCAAAAGAGGTCGCGTCGTAGATTCTTCGCGACCTGGCCAGCGTCGCGGGATCGCGATCGAAGTCGAATGTGAGTGCGTCCGCGTTTTCTCGTATTTTCTCGTCCGCCAAATATTTTTCGTACTGTCCAGGGAGTTCCAAGTTGGCAAGCCGCGGTGTAATGCCGGGACGTGGCGCGCCAAAGTAGTTCCAACCCGCCCACATGGTCTCGGTCCCCGGAATGTACGGATACGCGTAGAGCACTTTGCCTTTGGAGTTAGTCACCGGGGTCATTAAGCGCTTCACGGCGGACACTTGTTTTGCGTTCAGGCAATCCGGACCGCTGCTCCCCGGAGCGCAAGCAATCATTTCCGGCTGCCATTTGCAGGAGGGTGGATCGGTGACGAGCCCCTCCTCCACTCCGGCCTGAGCTCCGCAGTGCTCCAAGACGGATTTATGTACGGCTTGAGCGGCAGCGGCATTGAGCACCGAGCCGCCATGGCCATCGCTGAAGGCTTGCGCAAACCACGCTGCGGCGTACGTATTTCGTCCGGTGTAGTCGTACACCGGCGCACTGGCCATCAAACCGTCAAAGTCCTCAGGGAAGCGTTGCGCCTCCATGAGAACGGCCTGGCCACCTTTGGAGCCGCCCGCCATGTAGGAATACTTGATCGGCTTACCGTAGTAATGCGTGGTGATAGCCTTGGCAATGAGGGCGACCACGTGATTGCTGCGCCAGCCAAAATCCTCTTGTAATTCCGGTGCGTTTGCGGCCCACACTCCGTCAAATCCCCAGGCGCTGTCGTGCCCGCCATTTCCAGTCACCGAGGCGTACCCACGCGCAAGACCCAGGTTGCTGGAATCTCCGAAGACCGTGCCGCAGAAAGCGCCACACGCATAGAAGAAAAACTTCTGATTCCACTCGTTTGGCAGCGGCAGCTTTAACTCGAACTTGTTCTGCGGCGCAACGTAGCCGGTCACGTCACAATACTCATGGATTCTCCCGGCGCCGTTAGCAGCGCTGCTCCCAAATCCACTGGGAGTGAGGATCCATCGCTCCAGACCGGTGGCGGGCACTTCGACGAGGCGAGCAGACGTGATGATCGCTGGCCCTCCCGGAGCAGCTTCCAGGTTGAGAGCTGTTAGCGAAGCGCAGTTCTGGGGGTCAGGGTCAGGCGGCGCTGGCGGCGGGTTCTGCGCCTCGGCCAAAGCTGACTGAGTCAAGCACAACGCCATGACGAAGCCGATTCTGCTCATTCGCCACGAGAACTTGTTTTGCTCCTGACACGGAATCTCTCTCAATGGCACAAACCGCTCCAGAAAGTAAGTTTTCATCTAACGCCTCCTTGCTCCTTCTTGTGTGAGCTGGTGCGTCCATCACTATGGGTGCGCCTGTAGAGGAAGTTGGCATTGCGGATTGGTCCGAGGGTACCAAAGTCGATTCGTGTTTGCAGAGAATTGCGGCCGGATGACCGCTTGTGGGAAGTCCGGCGTCAAGCCACATGTTCTTGGCAAATAGGGACAACTACGTTGGAAGGCCGATGCGGCGGAGAAGATCCTGGAATCGAGGGTCGGACCGCAGGTTGGCGAATCTCGGATCGACTTTCAACTGGACGAGCCATAGCGAACGCTCCGTGTAAGCGTTCTCAAGCAATTGGAAAGCTTGATTGTTGTCCCCGAGAGCGGCGTAGATGGTGGCCACCCAATAATCTGAGACATATTCCTTCTTCGAACGCTGGCGCAACTCGCGGGCGATTCTTCGCGCTTCGTTCTCTTCGCCTGACAACGCTTTGAGTTGTCCCAAGACCGCCGTAGCGTTGCTGTGAGGAAAGGTAACCAGCACTTTCTGCAGCTCGGCGAACGCCTCCGGATACATCTTCTTTTGTCCATACGTAAGGGCCAAGGAGCCGTGCGCCAACCAATAATTTGGATCCATGTCCAAGACCTTGTTGTATTCCTTGAGGGCCGCGTCATAATCGCCGCGATAGTAGAAGACATTTCCGAGGACAAGTCCGTGTGTGATGTAGAGCGGATCGAGCTCAATGGCTTTTCCCGACTCGATCAGCGCCTCGTCGAACCTACCCACATACGATAAGAGGCCGCCGTACCCTTGGTGCGCGCCCGCATCATTCGGATTGAGTTCAAGAGCTCGCCGGAACTCCTTCTCCGCCCCAGCAAAGTTCCATTCGGCAATGTGAACACTGGCCAGCGCTCCATGGGCATCTGACAGAGAATCGTCCAGCTTGAGCGCCTGATTGGCCGCGGCTCGCGCTTTAGGCAACACATCACTTGTGGACGCAAGGCTGAACCCTCCGAGAGCCAGATAACAATCTGCCAAAGAGGCGTAGGAAGAGGCGAAAGCGGGATCTTTGTCAATCGCCTGTTGCAGGAAAGCGATGGTCTTTTGGAAGCCTTCCTCCGTATGCCTGTCATAGGAATACATTCCTTTGAGATAGAGACGATAGGCTTCCGGGTTCACCTGCGGCCTTGGAGACTGGGAGGAATGCGGAGGGGTGATGCGTCTGTTGATTGCGGTGGCGATGGCGTTGGCAACCTCGTCCTGCAAAGAGAGAATATCGGTGAGATTCCGCTCATAATTCTCTGCCCAGACATGTTTGTCGGTCCGGGCGTCGATCAACTGCGCGGTAATGCGTACGCGGTTCCCGGATTCAACGACTGAGCCCTCCACGACAGCATCCACTCCGAGTTCTTGAGCGATGCGGGGAAGTGGTTGTTTGGCGCTCTTGAAAGGCATGACGGAAGTCCGCGAAATAACGCGGAAAGGTCCAGCTTTGGCGAGTTCCGTGATAAGCGCGTCGGTCATGCCGTCTGCGAAGTATTGCTGGTCGGGATCGCCTGATAAATTCTCGAGCGGGAGGACAGCGAGCGACTGAATCTGGCTGGATGGCTTGGGTCCGAAGATGCGGCTACGCAATCCGCCGGGGTTCAGCGCTAACAAACCCGCCAAGCTTAGAGCGGCGGCTGATCCCGCCCACCAAGTGATTCGAGCCCTGGAAGACGCGCCTTTTACAATTGTGAGGGGAACCGATCTGTTTTCTGACTCGACTGCTTCAAGTGCGGCGCAAACTTCGCCCGCGCGCTGGTAGCGATGCCCGACCTCCTTTTCCAGACAGCGCTCGATGATGTGCCTGAGCGCGCCGGGAACACTGGCCGGGAGTAGTGCTGGGGGCTCGCGCAGGATCGCTGAAACTAGCTCGTGGGTTGTATGACCTTGAAATGGCCGCCTGCCCGCCAACATTTCATAAAGAACGACACCTAGGGCCCAGATGTCGCCCCTTGCGTCGGCCGCGCAACCGCGGAAGACTTCCGGTGCCATGTATGGAAGAGTCCCTGCGAACGAGTCCAGAGGGGCTAAGGAATCTTGAGAGAGTGTGACGTCCTCGAGATCGCTCTGACGAGGTTGCAGAGCAAGTCCAAAATCGAGAACCTTCACCAAGCCGGATGGAGTAATCACGATATTTGAAGTTTTCACGTCGCGATGAACAATTCCGTGATCGTGCGCATGCACCAAAGCCGCAGCGATCTGAGTGCCGTAGCGAACAACTAGTCTGGCAGGCAACCCCTCAGCCGAAATCATAGACTTCAACAGACGGCCTTCCACCAACTCCATGGCGATGAATGCCCTGCCGTCCGATTCCCCTACTTCGTAGATCGCGCAAATGTGTGGATCACTGAGGGCGGAGGAGGATCTCGCTTCTCGCAGCAACTTCTCTTTGGCGGCCGCGTCACCCAACGACCCCAGGTGAAGGGTCTTGATCGCTACGTCGCGTTTCAAAAAATCATCGCGCGCGCGATAGACTTCGCCCATTCCCCCGGTGCCAATTTTTTCGAGGATGCGATAATGGCCGAACGTTTGGCCGGTCATGGGAGGGTACCGCCTATTTCTGGGAATCTTAGGCCGCGTCCTTGAAGAAGTCAAAGAACCAGGCAAAATGTTTTCTCTCCGGCACGTCCCAAGCTGGTGCGCGCAACTTCTTGTTGACACATTAGTTCAGAATTGCGCTGGCTACCGTCGCAAGTGATACTCAGCTGCCACCTACGCCGCTGCAGCAATGTACCGCCCGAGGAATAAACGAATCCTAATCGCATCCTCATCGCACAAGTGGAGTCTCGCTGACTCCCCGGATGTCGGCTTGTAGGCAGTGACCTTCGCGCTTGGCATCGATCCTGGGCGGATGACGGGCAATCCTTCCGTAATCCGATAAGGGAAGGGTTGCCGACAATACATCCAGAACCACTGCTTCGGCTTCCGCTTTGCGTCTTGGGCATGCGTGTAGATGTCCATCGTTATGTCCGACGACGCTCCGTACCGATGAATGCTAACGTGCCTGCACATGTACGAGCCCCAACGTGGCTGTCACCAGATGCGAGGCAAGCCGATGTCAAATGAAGCCATGGTAATATGCACCACCAAGATGACAGAGGCTAGTCCCAATTCTCAGTATGCTCTCGGCAGCACCGACGCGGAGCACCAGCGGCTTATTCGGCAGGCTAGGTGGCTCGCTGCTCACACCGAGAGACTCTTCCGCGAGGCTAGCATCGATCCAGGTCAACGTGTCTTGGATCTCGGCTCCGGCGTTGGAGACGTGGCTTTGATAGCAGCCCGGCTCGTTGGTCCGACAGGTGAGGTAGTGGGAATCGAGCGCGACCCACGGTCGATTGCACGAGCCGAAGCTCGCTTGGCTGAGGAGGGCCTGCGCAACGTGAAATTTACGCAGTCCGATGCGGCCGAAATCCCGAGCGACAAGCCCTTTGATGCTGCCGTCGGCCGTTACATCCTGATGTTTCTTCCCGATCCCGTTTCAGTTTTGCGTTCACTCTCTCGCTTGGTCCGTCCGGGTGGAATCTTGGCTTTCCAAGAACCTTGCTGGAAGTCTTTTCTGGAGCAATCCGCGCGGTTGCCTTTGTGGTCTTCGGCCGCTTCTCTATTGGTAGAGACATTTCAACGCTCCGGTACAAACACTGAGATGGGACCGGCACTTTCGCGGGTCTTTCAGGATGCAGGTTTACCGGCCCCGTCCACGCATACCGATACTCTGCTTGGTTCGGAGCAGTGGCTGCCCGATTGTCTTGACAGTCTGCGTCCGCAAATAGCGCAACTCAACCTTTCGTTCGAATCTCTCGGTGACTTCGAGACTCTGTCGGAGAGGCTGCAAACCGAAGTCACAGGATTTAAGACAACGACACCGCTGCCTGACCTCATCAGTGCGTGGTCCCGCAAGCCGGTAAGGGAAGGGGTCTGCTAACGCTCTGCTAATCCGGTGCTTCGCGTGTTTCCTCCGGAAGAAACAGGAGCAATGCGAACGACAGCAGCATGCAAGCACTGACGATTCCGAATCCGCTATAAATACTGCCTGTTCTCTGCTTCATGAACCCAACCACCGAGGGTCCAACAAAACCGCCGAGGTTCCCGACGGAATTGATCAAGGCGAAGCCCGTCGCGACGGCGTAACCTGAAAGAAACTCGCTGGGCATGGCCCAAAAGGGAGCCAGAAAGCCGCAGAGACCAATCTCCACGAAGGACAAGAGCGTCACTGCGAACAAGGGCGAACGAGCTGTGCTCATGAGCGCGAGAGCCAAGACTGCGCCAAGTACTGGCAGGGCCGCGTGGAATTTCCGCTCCAATCTTCGATCGGAACTACGCGAAATCAGAACCATAGCGGTCGCGGACACCAAGCTTGGGATCATGACCAGCAGTCCGGTGGTGGTATTGGAGTATCCACTCGACAGAGACTTGATGATTTGAGGGGTCCAAAAACTCATCGTATATCGGCCGACCATCAGACCCGAATAAAGCAAGACCAGGTACCAAACGCGGCGGCTCGTTAATGTGGCAAGTACGGAGTATTGGCGATGTTTCAAATTTTCCGGTTGTTCGCTTTTCAATTCCGCCCGAATCCAGTCCTTCTCCTCCACGGTAAGAAAACCAGCTTCCTGCGGCCGGCTTGGCAGTACAAAGTAGGTGATGACTCCAAACAGGATGGGCGGAATTCCTTCAAGAATCAGCAGCCACCGCCAACTCCCGATTCCAAGCCAGTGGACGTGGTCCAGGATGTAGCCGGACAGGGGCGATCCCACGATACTGGACACCGGCAGCCCCAGGAGAAACAAAGCAATCGCGCGCGCTTGTTCCCGCTTGGGAAACCAATAGGTCAAGTACAAATACACTCCCGGAACGTAACCCGCCTCGGCCAGACCGAGCAGAAATCGTGCCCAGTACAATTGGTGAACGTTGTGCACGAAGCCGGTCAGCGTCGCAATGACGCCCCAGCTGATCAGAATGCGGGCGATCCAGATTCGTGCGCCGATTTTGTGCAGCATCAGATTGCTTGGAACTTCAAAGAGGAAGTATCCGATGAAGAAAATTCCTGTCAGCAGACCGAACTGCTGACTAGTGATCGCCAGATCCTGGTTCATGGTCAGCGCAGCGATGGCGATGTTGACGCGGTCCAAGTAGCAAATGACGTATAGGACAAAAAGGTAGGGAAGAATCCGGATTTGTACTTTCCGAATCGCTTGCGTTCCAATCGGGATGCTAGCTAATTCGGGAGTGGATGCCATGCTCTAAGCGCTTCCTTCAGCAGGCTTGGTTGATCGGTGGCAAATGGAGAGTACGCATACAGTATGCTTCGGACGTACCTCCGTCAACCGATAGCACGTACGGTGAGCGCCAGGCCAGAATATCCAGCTGTTTTGTGGACTTTGGGCGAAACGGAAGGCTCACGGGCAAACAGGAAGGAACCGAATTACTTCTTGTTTTTCGAACAATACGATAGCGAGCTCATAAGGAATGGCGACTTTCGAAGGCCAGCGGTTCCGGAGTTTCAATATGAGTGATTTCACCGTCAGTAGGACCTATCGGATTCACTGTCGAGACAGTCAAGGAATTGATGCGCAGGTCCGCTTGTGTGGGCGGGCGAACTGCCGCTTACTCATAGCCGTTCGAAACTATCTCTGCTTTGACTTGGGCGTTTTAGGCGGATTCGAGACGATTTTCTCGCGTTTCACCGTGTGCCAGAAATTCGGGTCTGCGGCAGCGATTTCGTCGGAAGCATTGCTATAACTCGGTTCGAACGCAAAGAGGGTGTTATCCAACGTGAATCCGCCGGTGTCTGCAAGTTCTCGGACCCGCCGCCATCCATCCTCTCCGACGGCTTGCTGCATACGCTGATCGCCCTGTTCGATCTCCGCCAATGATTTGAGGGGCACAATGGAGAGGAATGTACCCTCCGCCGCTCCAGACATCACTTCATAGACGACGATGTGTATCTCAGAGCCAGATTTCTCTCTCGCGGTGTTAAAGATCTTTAGCACCTCCATTGCGTCCCTGGCATGCGCGAGTTTGCTATGGAACGTACGGATGGCGAAGAATCTGTATTCGCCGAAATTGAAATCAGGCCTGTAGCTGAGGTCATCGCGTCGACGCGCCAACATGGTGCTGTACCCGGTGATGTAATCGGAATCCTGTCCTGAATAGCGCTCGACAACAGACCTGAGAAGCAGAATTCGTTGCTTCCTGCTCCCTCAGCTCTTCGACCTCGCCGAGGCCGTCATGTAGCAGTAACCACAGCGCCTCACTCTGTCCCGCTAGCGACGAGGCGCCAAGATAGTGCCCCTTGATTCCAGCTTTCTTGAGTGCGTCAGTCCATTCCGCTTCCAAATGGTTGTGGGCCGCCATCTTGCCCGCTCTTACCTCCTCCACAATGATCTGGAGGTACTTAGGTGGCTGGCCAGCTTTCATCTGACTCGTCTGGCCCAAGGCAAACGCAAAACACAGGGGAAGAAATATCAGCAACAACATCGATTTGGGCATGTAAAACTCCTGCGCGGACCAAGCCGACGCAACCATATGCTTCCTGCGATTGTCTTGGTCCCAAATTTGTCCAGTATACTCCAGAGCACGATTCGCGCCCGGATCACGCGCAAGGCGGAAGTTATCCAATGAAACGAGAAGGAGTCAAAATTCGGAAAGGGCTGATCTTCTTGGTTGATGTAAAGGCAAATTTCCAACCCACAACCCAGCCCGCAAAAGATGATGTCTTGTGCGTCTTACGCGTAGTTTGGCAGTCCCCGCGTTCTTGTAAGTTGCGGTCACGGCAGAGGTCGCGAGTTCCTCTCGTCGTCCGTAATGCTGATATTGAATCTTCGGGCTAGCCGAAACTGTAAGCCCGTTCCTAATCAACCTGACCTAGTACACGTCGAGGTCTTTCCCGATTACGAATTTCCCCGAATATCGCGAGCCAATCTCTTTCTGAAGCATTTCTGGCGAAGCGTAGAGCGCATCCACAGCGCCCTTGGGCGGTAAGAGCCTCGGCGGTGCAATCCCCGGTGGATAGCTAACGGTGTGATAGATCACGAGCAGCTTCGGCTTGGCCTTTTTCGCCAAATCCGCGAGTTGCTCAGTGGTTGTATGGTATCTCGCTACGAACGACTGGATGCTCTCGGGCATCTTGGCCAGCAACCCCAAAGGCTGCGCTTCGTGGATCAGGACATCGCAGCCGCTACAGGCGTTGATTGTTGCCTCAACTGGATTCGTGTCGCCGGAGATCACGATCGTGCGGTCCGGCGTTTCGAAGCGATATCCATAACTTTCCATCGCGTGTTTTGTGGCAAAGGCAGTGACCGTAACCTTATTGTCTTTATAGATGACTCCCGATTTTATGTCGTGGGCGTGCACTTTCCAGCCTTCAGGGGAGCGACCCACGTCGCGCATCGGTCCGTCGGGATTGGTGCGTGTCTCGATGTCGATGCTGTACGCCTGCAAAATGTGCTCAGTCATCGACTCTAGCCCTGTTGGACCATAAACCTCGAGAGGCACCTTCCGGCCCAATGTCCATCCGGTTAGGATCAGATCAGAATAGCCAGCTGTGTGATCGGAATGGAGATGGGTCACGAATGCTACTTTGAGATTGCCGGGTTCGAGCGCCGGAATTTTTCTTGTGAGAGCAGCGAGCTCGGCGCGGCGCACAACGCCGGGTCCGAAATCTACAAGGTAAGCGTGGTCGTCAACAACGATGGCCGTCGCTGGGCCGGAACGATCTGGATCAGGTACAGGCGTGCCAGTTCCGAGCAGTATGACTCTCGTCCTTGCTGTGGATTTCTCAGTTTCCTGGCTGGCTAATCCTATAGGCACGATGGTGTCGAGCCAATTCACAACAGCTGCCTGCATCGCGATCCGATGATCCGAAAAAGGATGATCGGTCTGCATGTGAGCTTCTGCTACCTTCGTGTCGCCAGCTTTCCTGAGATCGTTTGCCAACTCCTGATTGTCCGACGTGTTGCGGTCGTCGGCTTCGAGGATTAATACAGGCCGATCTTTCAGAAGCGAAACGCAGTTCGTGTAGTTCCACTTTGTCGAGTCACTATCAACTTCCTGGACCAACTGCTGCGCGGTGGTTCCCACCAGGCGAGAAGCGTTTTCATTCCATCGTTCCCAAAATTGCGGGTCGCTCGCACGCTGACGCGCTGAGGCCGGTCCGAGGTTTGCTGGCGAGATCAGTGCCACTGCGAATACCTTCGGCTCGTGCGCGGTCGCATACGCAGCAACAAACCCTCCCATGCTGTGGCCGACCAAGACAATTCGGGCCGGATCAATGCGAAACTTCTTGATGTTTTCCGGAGCGTGCAAAAAATCAATGCTGGATTGCACATCTTCCAGAGCATGCGTGAACGAGAACGTGCCGCCGCTTCCCCATGCTCCGCGATAAAAGGGGACGAGAACGTTCCATCCAGCCCGACGGATGGAGTAGGCGAGATCAAGATTCTTTTCATTGCCCGGAAAACCATGCAGCATTAACACCGTCGGGTGCGGGCCAGCGCCTGAAGCAATGTAAATGACGGAATACAGCTTTGCCCCATGGCTCGGAATGTCCGGCCAAGCCATCGTCGCCGGATACGCGGGGTCAGCCGGCGGATCGGACACAACAGCATCGGGGACCGTCTGTTCAGCAACGAGCTGTCCACTGAAGCAGAACAAGGAGAGTCCGAGGAAAATGCTCGCAAATTGCAGTAGCGTTCTCACCGACTTACAACCTCACTAAATTGCCCGTCATTCTATCATCGCGTGCGCTCTCGAATTCCAGCCTCGCCCTGGCAACTCGTTGAAAGGGCCTCCGGGGGCGATCCGAACAGTCGCGTGGCGGAAGCTGGAAAAGGGGTGAATTGCTTTGCGACGACATCAATCAGACGACAGCATGCTCGGCGCCATGGCGATCCGACGCCGCTCGAACATGGCTGCCAAGGGTTCCTTGTTGTCTTTTGTTTGCGATGAGGTACTCCAAACTTCACAAGTCGACTGCATTCGTAAGGACAAGTTAGAATTCGCCTACCAAATGTCGTTTGACCGAGGTCAATGTTGGGAACGAGTTCACGGCGTGACTTTCTGAGAGAATCAGCCTTGCTTGGTGCCACTTATTTTGTGGGCTCACCACGATTGCCACGTTCGTCTGCGCCTTCGGTTATCGTCGTCGGCGCTGGAGCGTTTGGGGGTTGGACAGCGCTTAACCTCGTGCAGAGAGGTGCACGGGTGACACTGCTCGACGCGTGGGGACCGGGAAATTCTCGCGCCAGTTCAGGCGGTGAGACTCGCACCATACGAGCCACGTATGGCCCCACGCCCGTCTTGTACGTGAAGATGGTGGCCCGCGCGCTGCGACACTGGCAGGAGTATGAGCAACGCTGGAATGTAAAGTTGTTCTTTCGGAGCGGCGCATTGCGGATGGCGGGCGCAGACGATTCGTACGAACGCGCCGCTTTGCCGGTTTTGCAGCAGGCAGGCATCCGATTTGAGAAGCTTTCGTCAGTTGAGTGCGCCAAGCGTTGGCCACAGATGAATTTTGACGGCGTGTCGTGGAGTGTTTACGAACCGGACTCTGGCTTTCTTGCAGCGCGACGCGCGTGCGAGGCGGTCTTCGATGCCTTCCTCAATTCCGGCGGCCAATACGAACAGGCCCAAGCCACTCCTGGCCGAATCACCGCGAATCGAATGGACGGAATCACCGTGGGCAGGGGCGATACCCTCAAGGCTGACATCTATGTATTTGCACCTGGACCTTGGCTTGGCAGGATTTTTCCATTCTTGGCATCCAGCATCACTCCGACTCGTCAGGAGGTTTTCTTCTTCGGTACTCCCTCAGGGGATGTGCGTTTCACAGAAGAGCATCTGCCGACTTGGATTGACGGAGGCAAACATCCATTTTTCGGCGTGCCTGGAAACCATTGGCGGGGGTTCAAGATCGCTGACGATACACGCGGACCAGTAATTGATCCCTCGACCATGGAGCGTGAGATTTCGCAAGAGAAACTGTCCGCCGCACGAGAATATTTGCGCACGCGCTTTCCGGCGCTGGCTGATGCGCCGCTACTGGAAAGTCGTGTTTGTCAGTACGAGAATTCAACGGATCACTATTTCATCTTGGATCGCCATCCCGAAGTAGAGAACGTCTGGATCGTTGGTGGAGGCTCGGGGCACGGTTTCAAACATGGACCAGTGATGGGTGAGATGGTCGCCGACGCGGTTTTAGACACCAAAGCGCCGCCTGCGGAGATGGCTCTCGGCCGTCTGCTCCGAAAATAACCTTCCATCCTGCGCGAAGGATCTAATTCCCACAAAACTGCCGTTACCCCTGGGCTAAAGAAGTGCAAATCTGAGTAGTGAATTGCTTTGCGGGGGCAACGTTGTTCCGCTACAACGGTCAGGGCGCAGTGACAACTTCCAGCTTGCCGACTACTCACGAAGTATTCATGGTGCTTCCGCCGCCCGGCACAGCTCCGCCAAGCGGTCCTGCGTTCCCTCGGGATCAGGGGCTTTCTCCGGCGCCACCCATTCGCGCGGCGAGCCGGCAGCAAGCAGCAAGCGCGCCACTTCAACATGATCTGCGCCGTTTTGCGACGTGTGTCGCCAGCCTTCACATGCCCACACAAGCGGTGTCGCGGCGAACATGCCATCTGCGGCATTCACCGACGCGCCCTTCGCCAGCAGAACCTTCACTGCTTCCACGTGGCCGCCCATCGAGGCACGATGGAGTGCTTCCACTCCGTTGCTGTCCTTTACGTTTGGATCGAAGCCACATTGCAGCATTGTTTCGAGAGTTTGCGCATCGCCGCGTTCGGCCGGAGTGTGCATCATCAAGTGGTGCTCTGGGCGAAGCTCGTTGCGCAGATTCGGATGTTCCTTGAGCAGCGAGCCTGCTTGCGCCTTATTGCCGAAAGTACACGCCGCAACAAAACGGTCGATCCGCGAGAGTTCGTCTTTCGCGCCATGTCGCAACAACCAGGCCGCCACCTCGTCATTCCCGTGCAGCGCGGCGAGCGCATGCGCCGTGCGTCCATCGGGCTGGCGCTTATTTACATCCGCTCCGTTGGAGACCAGCAACTCCACCGTCTTAACGTCCAATCGTTGTGCCGCAACGTGCAGCGGCGACTCGCCCGATTGCGCCCATGCCAAGTTCGGATCGGCTCCGTGCTCCAATAACCATTTCGCTCCGGAAATGTCGTCCGGCCTCATCCAACCCAGAATGTACGCAAGCGGGGGAACGCCTCCTGGAATTCCGTTAACATTGACGCCGAATCGATACAGCAATTCCAGCGCCGCAACATTTCCACTGCCCGCCGCAATGTGCGTGGAAACGCCGTCCGTCGGATTTGCGCCGCTCTTGAGCAGCAACTCTGCGAGCTCAGGCTGCCCCGTAGCAATCAGCGCTCCCCAGAGCGCTGTCCGTGGCAGCTCCGGGTGCCAGTTCCAGTCATATTCGGCGTTTCGGTTCGAGCCCATCCGTAGTAGTTCCCGTGCAATTCTCACAAGCCCCTTCGCTCGCTCGGGCGAATCCTTCTGCAGAAATGTGTGGCAGACGTACAGCAGCGGCTCCCAATTCTGGACTCCGCCTCGTTGCCGCGCTATCGCTGGATTCGCCTTAAGCCGCGTTTCCACCGCGTCCGCATCGCCCAGCACCAGCTCCGTGTACAAATTGGCATTTGCGATGCCGGCGTGCCTCGCGAGCAATCGCATCGCTCGTTCGGGCGCGCTTCCAGTGGCGCAGCGCACAAATTCATCCACTGCTGCTGCGAACGAAAGCGATCGCTCTTCCACTTCCTGCTTCAATGCAGTCCACGACTTAAAGCCATACTCACGCGCAAGCACAAATTGCGCGTCATGTAAGGCAATCGCGTCTGGTTTGAGGGATCGCCCGATTAAGACCGCTTCGAACCTCTGAATTGCGTTTGGCTCTTGGCTTCGGGCTGCGGCGAGTAACGACTTGGCTTGCTTTTTGAGCTGCTCTAAATTGGCGCGCTCGGGTAACTGCTGCAACGTCATAGTGACCTCCATGCTTTAGCCTGGGTTCGCAATCAGGCAGCACGGGATCTAGACGTGCGTTCAACCTTCGAATTGGCAGTGGGCTTGGCCCTTCGCGCGAACCTGCTGGCGCCTGGAGCGCACCCTTCGTAAATACCACGATGCTTTCCGGCTTTCAAGGCCAAATGAATCCCTTCGAAACAAGGCACTGACGATTGCTAGGGAGTATTAAGCAGCTCTGGCCGTATCACGGGCAAACCTTCAGTAATCCGGTAAGGGAAGGGTTGCCGACATAACCGGCCAATCTCTGCCCGTTCTCATGGCGTCTAGGAGGATGGTCGTCTTGTAGGGTGACCTGCACATCACGCATCAGGGCAGATCTCCAAAGCGCAGCGATTCTTTTAATCGATCTTTCCGCACCGCCTGAACTCAAAAGATCTTAGCCGGAAGCGGGAGATCCTTCCTCATGAAACAAAAATCCGACTGAAAAAGAATAACACTTCGCAGAAAAGACTCTTTTAGAAAAGTGATTCAAAATATTGGCCGGTAATAATCGACCATCCGGGAGTTGCCTTTATCGGTCAATAATTAGGATTTCTCTATTCTGAGATGGATGTTGTCAACACTTCAATGTAGCTATTGGATGGACAACTCAGGACAGAGAGCCTGATAGAGGGCTTGGTGCGCGTCAAGGACGTTAGATACGAAGCGGTTGAAAATTTCAGGCCGCTCGAAATAGACAGAATGCCCGGTTTGGGGAACCGATTCGCGTTTCGCTCCTGGAACAAGATTCGCGAGGGCCGCGCACCTGCTTTAGAAGCAGTTGCACTCTCCTGTCTCGGAAAGAGAGTTTTCAATGCAGCGAAGCCTCACCAACCAACAACCGTCACAGTCCGCAGTCATCGGCCTACATCGTGAGTGCATGCGGGAATTTATGCCGGAGTTTTTTTCATTCTTCCGCAGCGCATTTGCAGTCACCGAGGTTTGCTGACGGCATCGCGCTGCGACTTAGGTGAGCTACCCGATGAAGGTGGCTCATCTCCGTTCGTCATTTTAGTTTCAGTCCGGGTCTTGTTCTCTTGGGAGCAGATTGTGCTCGAAAACGTATGAGCCGACCGAGTAGCCTTGCTTGGCACCAGCTTCCTGATCGAAGCGGAAGTGAATGCCTCCGTAAACGCGAGCGTCATCCACATCGTCGGTGATGGTTTCCAAGTTGTCATAGTGCAGGACGACATTCGGAACGGCCGGATAAGTTAGGGTAATCGAAAACTTGCCGAAGCCAAAGATTTTCTCGAGTACTTCTCGGGCGGCATAGCTGGCAGATGCATGAGCCGACGGGTAGCTCGGGAATGATGGCGTGACGATGAAGGGAGTGAACGCAGGATCCGCATCAGTCTTTTTGTTGCTATCGATATCGCCTCCGCGAATGGCGGTGACCGGCCGCCAAAATGCATAAAAATACTTGGTCTCCATGGAAGAAACTAAGCCGTCGCTCATGGCCATGTTGAGCAATGCGAATGCGCGCGCTTCTTCTACCAGAGGCATGGGATGGGCAACGATGATTTGCCGAGCGGCAGTGTTCCAGGCGTACGCTGCGCTGGCAGCGGCGAAAAATCTTGCGACATCAGAGCGGTCCTGCGGACGTAGAGTGCTGTTGAGGTCGCCGACCGCCTTCACTTCCCGGTAGGAGCGAGCGTATTTAAAACTGACGAGTTCGGGCGGCGGACTTGAGCGAAATTGTTTGCTGCTGCGAATCCCAAAGGGCGTGACATTGCGCCACTGCAACAAGATGCCCGGACCGAATGCGGGCGGCGTCGGTTGCCAGACGCCGGACGCCGTACTCGATGGCAGAAAAGTCTCAGGCGGTACAGAACCGTCGTTGGCCCGTGCGGCGATCAGGGCGCTGGCCGCAGCAGACCCGACAGCGATGCCGTCGTTTTTCGGCTGACCGTTGGGAATCGCGGCAAGGGACGAAGCCATGGCCGCGTCGAGAGAGGTAGCAACCGCGGGGAAATAGAATTTGAGGACGTCGTGGGCTGCCACAATCGCCGCCGCATCTGCGGAAGCTCCCGCGGGAGCAGTGACAGTGCCGAGGTACGGCCTGTACGGACCGTTGCAAGCGTTCACGGCTTCGAACACGGCAAGCTGGGTGATCGCCGCAAAACGTGCCTGGGCAAAGGGGTTTTGCGCGGCGATCGTGCTCAGCAGGACGACGTTCCAGTCTGTTACGGCATCAGCTCTGGTCCTTTGCGCGGCGAAAATAATTGAGGCTGCAAGGGCCAGGGTCAACATTCTTCGAACAAACGCACTCATGTGAGTTCTCCTATATTTGTCGCTTCAAATTCCGGGAACGCGCCGAGATTCGCGCGGCACAGGCAGCCTGGCAATGCCACCGGGATCACGGATTTCACCTTTGCAGGTCACGAGATATCTCTTTGTTCGTAAAAGACTTAGATCAGCACTGGCGCGCTTCTCCACATGCTGTTCGGGAACCGCGTTCGGTGATAAACTCCCGCATACTTCAAACACTCCTTATGCCCGACTCCATTGAGCCAGCCGTTCGTGCCCAGTTCGGTCCCTTCCTTGCCGATTTTCGTGCCGGAGAGTTGTTCAAGAATGGTCGAAAAATTCGCTTGCAAGGACAGCCCCTGCAGGTTTTAGCCCTGCTGATCGAAAACCCAGGTGAAGTCGTTACTCGCGAACATTTGCGCCAGGAGCTATGGCCGAAAGACACTTTTGTGGACTTCGATCACGGGCTCAATAGCGCAATCAATCGTCTTCGCGAAGCCCTGAATGACTCCGCCGAGGAACCACGTTTCATCGAGACCCTCCCGCGCCGCGGTTACCGCTTCATCGCGAAAGTGCAAATTGACGCGAAGCGGGCGCCGCAGTCCGGCTCGCTCCACTCTCCAATTGAACCAAAAGCACAGTTGAACTCCGCAGGGATTGAGGGAACCGCAACTGCCCAAACTGTACCTGGCCAAGCGCCGCCCATTCAGCCCGTCCACCACATGAGAACGTTATGGCTCGGGGCGGTCGCAGTGGGCATCTTCGCTGCGCTGAGTCTTGGGCTTTACTTCGGCGCCGAACGGCATTCCCGTGCCAACGCCGCCGCGCGGATTCGGTCGGTGGCCGTGTTGCCGCTGGAGAACCTGTCGGGAGATCCCTCGCAGCAGTACTTCGCAGACGGAATCACGGACGAACTTATTACCGAAATAGCGCATCTGCACCCATTGCGCGTAATCTCGAGAACTTCTGTTCTGAGATACAAAGGGACAAGCAAATCGCTCCCGGAAATCGCGAGAGAGCTGGGTGTAGATGCCGTTCTAGAAGGATCATTTGTGCGCTCGGGTCGGCAAGTACGGGTAACCGCGCAATTAATCGAGGCGCGTACGGACACCCACCTGTGGAGCGGGGAATACACACGCGAAATGCGGGACATTATTTCGCTTCAGCGAGAGGTCGCACGTGATATTGCTCACCAGATACATGTGAATCTGCTACCCGAAGAACAGGCGCGGATAGCAACAGCTTCCCCCGTCAATCCAGAAGCCTATGAGTCGTTTCTTAGGGGACTGCATTTTTGGGACCAGCGCACACCGGAATCCATGGCACTAGCCATCAAGTATTTCAACGAGTCGATAAGCCGAGAACCCGAATTTGCCCCGGCTTGGGCCTATCTCTCAAGCTCGTACTGCATCACACATTTCCTGGGCGCGGATAACCCGAAAGCAGAGTATCCCAAAGCAGTGTCAGCCGTGAAACGTGCTTTACAGCTCGACCCCACGTCCGCTGAAGCGCATACTGCCATGGCGTGTATTCACAACTTGTTCGAGTGGAATTGGCAAGAGGGGGAATCCGAATTACGGGCGGCCATTGAACTGAACCCCAATTATGCCCTGGCGCATCAGTGGCTTTCGTTCACCTTTGTGCGAGTTGGGCAGCCGAAACGGTCCATTGAAGAAATGAGGTTGGCGTTAAAACTCGATCCACTCTCGTTGCGCACCAATCTGACTTATGAAAACCGGTTACTAGAGGCAAGGCGATACCAAGAGGCCATTGACCACGGTTCGGTAGTGGTCGAGCTGTACCCCGAGAACGTGACAATCCACGAGCTGTTGGCAACTGCATACGATCATGCGGGCAGGCCCGACAGGGCGGGGCAAGAATTTCACAAATTTCTCGCGGGTGATGAGCTGGGACGTCAGTTCAATAGGACATGTCTGCAGCTCTCCTACCTCCAATGCAAACGGCAATTTGAGAAGGCCAGAGCGCGCAAGCAACTGAATGGCCTTGAACAACAACGCAAGCGGGGAAACTACGTATCAGCGGCCGATTTTGCGCAGGCGTACTTACAACTTGGAGAGAAGCGCAAAGCGATCCAGTGGCTGCAATTAGCATATCTGGATGGCTGTAGCATCATGCTTTCGTTAGCTCTCCCGCAATTCGATGACCTTCGCTCCGAACCGGCATTTCAAGAACTGCAGACAAAGGTTGGGTTACCGCAAGCCGTTCAGTAATTTCAGACCAACTTCCTAAGCTAGTAATGGTGAGTACTTCACACAGGCGCGCTCATCTGCAAGACGACCATGATCTCAAGGGGGGACGTGACTCTCGTGACCGTCAAAGATCATAGGTCGCGATGCCAGGTAAAGGGGCCAAACGCCTAATAAGCCTTAACAGGCACCGCACGCAGGTTCTTGTCGTATCACGGGCGACTCGGAAGTTGCGGGCACTTCGTCGGACGCTCGTATTGATTGAATTTGATGCGGATTTACCGGATGGTTTGGCAACCAGGCCATACTGGCGGTTTAACGCCCAGTTAAGCGAGGAAAGCCACAGATTTTTTTGCTGAACACTTGCTGAACAATAGACCGCAAATGAGGGCGTCCAGCGCAACTAGGAAGGTCGCAACGCTAACAAAACAAATGAAAATTGGTCTGTGCGAACAGGTCAGGGTGAATTAGCAAACCGCCGACTGAGAATCTCCTACAACGTACGGGCTGGCCTAGATTCCAGCCAGAAGGTTGCTAGCCTACTTTTGAGTTTCCGGCGCACTGTCTCCGACGGGCTGACAACCTTTATCCCAATTTATCCCAATTGGCTGCCAACCGTGCCCAAACCACCCACAACGAGCCGAACGCCGCCTTTAGTTGTCAACAACTTACCAGCGAGCCAGGGCGCAATCACCCGCCTTGAAAACCGCTAAACCCGAAAGGGTTTCGTGGGTTCGAATCCCACCTCCTCCGCCAGTAAACTGAAGCTACGTTGAAGTTACGGAGATTTTTCTTTCGCTCAAAGATGGCGAATGCATGTCTCTTTTATCCCAGTTTTATCCCAACGGTGTCGAAAACCGTTAGGCCCGAAAGGGTGGCGGTTTGGAAAACCGCCGCGGTGCTGCCTCAAAAGGTAGAGGTCTGTAGTTACAACGGTCTAAGGAACCGTCGTCTTCAAAGCTCGCTGAGAGATACAATTGATCTATCGTCTTTGAAGCCGACTGCTTAGCGATCTGAGGTACAACATTCACCCAAGAACCGAAGCAAAGTTCGCCTAGGTTTCAAACCTCTTTTCGAAAGGGAGTTTGGCCCGGAACAGCGTCCGGTTATGCTACGGGTGCTTGATGGGTATCGAGCCACCTCCGAATATTCGAGACGGTATCCTCGTAGAAGGTCTTGTAAAGACCATGCGATACGTAGCCGATATGCGGCGTCGCCAGTACGTTGTCCAGCGTCCGGAAAGGGTGAGACGCAGGCGGCGGCTCAATGTCGAATACGTCGATCGCCGCGCCGGCGATTTGCTTGTTCTTTAATACGCTGATCAAAGCTTGCTCTTCGACGATCGGTCCGCGCGATGCATTGATCAACCGGGCCGTTGGCTTCATTCTCTCCAGCTCCGCGGCCCCTACCAGGCCGCGCGTACGGCTGCTCAACACCAAGTGGATCGTCAGGATGTCGGCTCGCTCGAACAGCTGGTCCTTGGAAACCAGGATTGCGCCCGCGACTTTGGCGGCCTCGGGTGTCATGTTCTGGCTCCAGGCAATCAAATTCATTCCAAAAACGCTCCCAATCCGCGCGACCTGTGATCCAATCCGCCCAAGTCCCAGAACGCCCAATGTCTTTCCACCGAGATCCGTGCCCACTGTTTGCTGCCAGCCGCCGGATCGGACGGAGTTGCTCTCCGTCACGATATGTCGCGCGGAGGCCAAGATCAGCGCCCAGGTAAATTCGATCGTCGGGTCCGACCTATACCCGGTGTGATCCCACAATCGCCCGCGGCGGCATCATCGATTGACGCGTTTCCAGTTCCAGTCGAGGCAATGAGCTTGAGATCGGGAAGGCGCTCAATGATGTTGCGGGGCAGCGGCGTCCGCTC
>WNEZ01001398.1_pt1 | contig 20262 bp, 12 predicted proteins | sample 5400521 | NCBI WGS metagenome assembly WNEZ01 (sample SAMN13153339, study PRJNA577476) | soil metagenome | isolation source: 120 cm saprolite under Douglas fir tree site 2 hole 1 replicate 1 | place: USA:California | collected 2015-04-18 | reverse complement strand
GGAGTGTCAAAGAGAATGAAGACCTCCCAAACGGCTTTGTAGGCATTGGCCTGCGTGTGGCTCCAGACGCCAAGGCCTGGTGTCACTTGGCCGGGCAGGAACGCTGCGGCGTTCACTACTTCGGTGAGCGTGCCGCCGCGAGCGTACGAATCCAGAGCAGAAAAGGAAGGGATAGGGAGCGGAGCGCCCGTTTGACAGTTTATTGGAGTGACCTGCACTCGCCACGTCCCTTGCAACGTGCCCTCACCATTCGGCCCGGCGGCTGCGTTCCCCCCAAAAGGCTGAACGAGCGCACCCGCTAAGACTAAGACCAATACAACAACCACAGAGCATGTCCTGCGCAAACTCGAGTTCATGTTTTTTCTCCTTTGGATCAAAATCAACCACCTTACAGCAATGGCGAAAGGTATCGACTAAAGAGGCGATACTCACCTCTGATCGGGTTTTTCACTGGTTGACACTGAGCCGTTGAGCTTCTCCAATTCTGCCAACTGCTCCCGCGCCTGATCCGCGTCTTTCGCATGCGGAGCTAGCGCCAAATAAGTTTGTATCTGCGCGATCGCAAGGGCGTAGTTGTTTTTTCGGGCAAAGATTTCCGCCAGTAAGAGATGCAGCTGCGGAAAATGAGTCCACAGGTCTAGGTGTTCCGCCTTGAGACCGCTCTTTTCAGCGTCATCGAGCTTGTTGAGCTGGTAATTTGCCACCGCGTTATAGAAATAGGCGCCCGCGTAAGTAAAGGGATCGAGGTCCAGGATGTAACCGGTGACGGCGGCCCGATTCAACGGATCGAGGTCCAGGATGTGATTAGTAAGATTGAGGACCTCAGTCCACTTTCCTGTCTGGTAGGCCATTGACGCGAGCGACAGATAAGGCGGCAGGAACCTGCTATCGATAGTCGTGGCTTGGGTATACGCTTTGCGAGCCGCGTCCTTCTGGTTTTCTCTCTGTAAAACGGTACCCAACTGAAACCAGGCGTTCGCGGAACTGGGGTAGATCTCCACCGCAGTTTCAAAATATTTGCGTGCATCGGCAAGTTTGCCGTTCTTCTCGGCCTGCAGGCCTTTCTCGTAAGCTCTTCTGGCATCTTTCGGTGCTTTGTAGGGGATGGCGCTCAGCGTCGTGCCTTCAATCTTTGTCGCTCTCTGCACCACGATAACGCCTACGTCAATGCTGCCGCCGAAGGTATCGAGGTCCAGAAGGCTGATGACACTGGAGTGGAAACCTGAGGCCGAGGCGCGTAGCTCACAATTCGTCAACTCGCGTCGTGAAATTCCCATGAGCGAATCCTTGCGAGCCGCGCCATATGGCGAAGTCGCGTCGGCGCTAGCTTCAGGAAAAGAATCGGCCCTCGATCCCAATTGCATGCTGAAATCGCCGTGAGGAGATGCATACACCTCCTGGCGCACTCTGTTATTGCAAACCCGCTCAACCAACACATCGTTTGGAACAGGTGCGCCGTCGCGGGTTGCAACGCGTCCCCGGAGAAACATCACAAGATCCTCTCTCGGTTGACTTGGCTCCGAACTCGGGGGAGAGGGAGTCGCCGGACGGCTTGGGGGTGTGGAAGGCGGAGGCGCCGGAGCCGGGGGCTTCTGCGCCACTGTGTCCGGCACCTGAAGTGCCATTGCGATCGCCAGCAGGACGAAAATGCGCTTGCGGTGGTTCATAGATCGATGCCTAGGAAGGAAGCATCAGGCCCAAATCCTAGGGCGCATGTCAGTTCAAGTCAAGGCTCCCGACTCGAATAACGGCACAGCCTGGATGTTGCGGTGCCTCGGTGCGCTTTGGTTGGACAACTCTGAACGATTTTCGGCAATTCGGAAATGGGCGCTTGCGCGGGACCAGCAAGCCTTCTAGTGCCTTCCATGAAACGCGAACTTATCGTCCACTGGCATGTTCGTTTCCTATTGACACTCTATAGGTAGATCCGTATTATCCCTATAGAGAGCCGATAGGAGGCATAAATTGAGCCCTGAACCGACAAGCCTTTTGCAAGGGACTTTGGATCTGCTGATCTTGAAATCGCTTATCGCTGGCGAGATGCATGGATTGGGAATCTCGCGCAGGATCCAGCAGATCACAGGCGGCACTTTTGCCGTCAAGCCAGGCTCGCTTTTTCCCGCTCTGCACCGAATGGAGGAAGAGGGCTGGATCTCCTCCTTTTGGGGAGACTCCGAAAATAATCGCCGCGCAAAATACTACCGCTTGACCAAGCCTGGATTAAAGCAACTCGAACTCGAAACCAAGCGGTGGGGCCGCATTTCTTGGGCTATCGCTCAAGCCTTGGAAGCATCGTAGGGAGGTGTCCACTAGAGAGCGGAGGCAATTGGGTCTAGCGGAATGGATGTCCTATAACCGGCTTGCTACTGGTTCGAACGGCGGAGTGCAGAAGAATGCGATTTTCGCCCATATTGTTTTTTCACATTTGCGCTGGGGCCACAGGGCTGCTCTCTGGTGCCGCCGCAATGTCTTTCCGCAAAGGTTCCCGCCGGCACCGCGTAACTGGAAGCGTATTCGTCATATCAATGCTCAGCCTGTCCGCAAGCGGGGCGTACCTGGGGTTCATCAAACACCAAATGTTGAATGGCCTAATGGGCGTTCTAACGTTCTATCTGGTGGCAACGGCATGGTTGACCGCCAGGCGCAGAGATGGGGAAACGGGCATTATCGATTGGGGTGCTCTTATGGTGCCATTAGCGGTCGGAGCTGGCCTCGCGTTCAACGGTCTCGAAGCCGCAAATAGCCGGACGGGGTCAAAAGATGGATATCCCGCTGGGGCGTACTTCCTCTTTGGTTCCGCAGCTCTGCTTTTTGCCGTGGGGGACGTTCGCATGCTCGTGCGCGGCGGTGTTTCTGGCGCACAACGTATCGCGCGACACCTTTTGCGCATGTGCTATGCGCTGTTCACCGCCGCAGGGTCCTTTTTCCTGGGACAACAACAAGTATTCCCCGCGGCATTACGCAAAACTTACGTACTTTCTGCGCCGGTTATTCTGACAATAATACTGATGATTTTCTGGCTGGTTCGCGTTTCGTTCGCAAAACGCGCGGTGGGCGTTAATGTTCCGATGTGGGAAGAGAAAGGAAGAGAAAGTGAGCCTTTGCCGAGTTAGCAGAAGTTAGCCCAGCCATCGCCTAACAACCGTGTCAAACACGCGCGCACTGCACGCTCGACATCCAATTTAGGGAGTTTACCATGCCGCTCTTGGTGAAAGTTCGAAGTCTCCTGCGAAATGTCTTCTCCTCTCGTCGTGTGGAGGTAGACCTCGACGAGGAGGTTCACGCTCACCTCGAAATGCTGACCGAAGAAAACATTCGTGCGGGCATGCCGCCGAAGGAAGCGCAACGTGCTGCGCGGATCGAACTTGGCGGTATCGAACAGGTGAAAGAGCAGGTTCGCGAAGAAGGGCTTGGCAACTGGCTCCGCTCCGTGCTCTCCGATTGCCGCTATGGTTTCCGCCAACTCCGGAAGAACCCCGGCGCCACGGCAGTCATGGTCTTTACGCTCGCGCTGGCCATCGGCGCGACCACAGCAATCTTCAGCGTTGTATACGGCGTGTTGCTGCGCCCGCTGCCCTACACCGATTCGAACCGGATCATGGCCGTCTTCGAGGTCACCTCGAAGGGCAGGCCGTCGCGACTTGCCGACCCGAACTTCGACGACTTTCACGATCAAAACCGCAGCTTCCAGGCAATAGCGAAGTACAGTGACTACGTCGTATCCGTTTCGGGGGCTTCGCAACCGACGCGCACGACAGTTGCACCCGTATCGCCCGACTTTCTCAAGGTTTTCGGTATTCAACCGATCCTCGGGCGGGATTTCACCGCCAGCGACGCGAGGAAAGGCGCCGCGCCGGCCGTTCTCGTCAGCTATGGATACTGGAGGCAGGATCTCGGATCGCCGCGGGACCTCTCGCAGTCGCACCTGAAGATTGGTGGCTCGCTCTTCTCCGTTATCGGCGTGCTCCCAGCTGGATTTCGTTTCCCAGCAGACGTGGATCTGTGGCTGCCGGCCGATTTGGACGGCGAAAACCGAAGCCGGACGTCGCATAACTACTCTGCGGTCGGGCGCCTCCGCGATGGTGTGAGTGCCGAGCAAGCGAATCGAGATATCAGCGCGATAGCGCGTCGCATTCACAATACCTCGAGCGAGCAAGGCGATTATCTCCTCAAGGATGGAATTGTCGTCCCGCTACAGGACTCGATCACGGGCAAGGCCCGCGCGGCGCTGCTGGTCCTGCTCGGTGCCGTGGGATTTTTACTTCTGGTGGCGTGCGCGAACGTGGCGAATTTGCTGCTGGCACAAGCGTCGGTGAGAGAGCGTGAGCTCGCCATTCGCAGCGCGCTCGGTGCGGCGCGCGGACGGCTGATCCGTCAATTCCTTACCGAAGCCTTCCTGCTTTCGCTCGTCGGTGGTGGCCTCGGCGTATTGGGAGCGTTGTGGGGCGTGGCGGGATTAGTTGCGCTGGCGCCGCAAAATCTCCCGCGGCTGGACAGTGTCTCGATCAGTATTCCAGTACTTCTATTCGCGTTCCTGCTTTCCACCGCGGTCGCCGCGGGCCTCGGAGCGTTCACCGCGGCACGCGCGACCTCCGGGGACCTGCGCAAGGGCCTCGTGGAAGGCGGGCGTGGACAAGCGGGTTCACAAGGCAGCCAGCGCGTTGGCCGGCTAATCGTGGCGGCGCAGATAGCGATCACGTTGGTTCTTGTTGTCGGAGCAGGATTGCTCGGACGCAGCCTGCTGAAAGTGCTCGAAGTAAACCCTGGGTTCCGCGTGGACAAAATTGTCACGATGGACGTCTCGCTTCCGTGGATGGAGGATCCCAAAGCAAAGGCAGGTCAGGCGATTTTCTTCTCAAACTTGATTGACCGGCTCAAACAAATCCCGGGCGTGCGCAAGGTTGGCGCGACTAGCGGCCTGCCGATGAACCAGGATGGCGGCCTTCCCGACGGCATGTTTCTACTGATGACGCAGAATGAGATCCCCAAGACCATGGATGGTTTTGGCGCTCTGCTGCAGCAAAAAGAACGCATTGGCATTGCGGATTTCTGCGTCGCCACGGACGGATATTTCCAGGTTCTCGAAATTCCGCTGATTCGAGGGCGAGTCTTCGACGAGCGCGACGGTGCGAATTCTCCTCACGTTGCCGTAATCAGCGAATCGCTTGCGCGCGACCGCTGGCCAAATCAGGACCCCATCGGCCACACCATTGAGTTTGGAAACATGGATGGCGACATGCGCTTGCTGACGATTGTCGGGATCGTGGGCGACACTCACGAATATGGCCTCGACGCGCCGCCGCGTCCGACCGTTTACGTGAATTTGTTCCAGCGGCCGCGCGCGGCGATCACCTTGACGATGCTGAGCGATGCCGACACGCGCTTGGTCGCATCGGCAGCGCGAGGAATTCTTCAGGACCTCAACCCGGAGATTCCGGCGAAGTTCCGGACGTTTGCGCAAGTCTATTCCGCTTCGCTGGGCTCGCGGAGATTCAACGTCATTCTCGTCGGATTCTTCGGAATTACCGCGCTGCTACTCGCTACGGCAGGCGTGTTTGGTGTGATGGCCTATTCGGTCAGCCGCCGCACGCGCGAGATTGGCGTGCGTGTCGCTCTCGGCGCAGGCCCCGTGGACGTTCTGAGGATGATATTGGGCCAAGGATTGCGCACGATATTCGTTGGTGTCGCAATTGGGATTGCCGGTTCGCTGGCCCTGACACGCACCGTGGAGTCGCTGCTCTTTGGCGTCACTGCCACTGATCCGCTGACTTTCGGCGGGGTGACGCTGCTCCTCGTTGTGGCAGGGCTCCTGGCTTGTTTCATTCCGGCGCGGCGCGCCACGAGAGTCGACCCAATGGTCGCCTTGCGGTACGAATAGAATTCGGTTTCTGGTTTCGATTGTGGAGGTGTTCACCATGCAGCTCTTTGTGAAAATCCGAAGTTTCCTGAGAAATCTCTTTTTATCTCGTCGTGTGGAGGTAGACCTCGACCAGGAGGTTCATTCCCACCTCGAAATGCTGATAGAGGAAAACATTCGTGCGGGCATGCCGCCGAAGGAAGCTCAACGCGCCGCGCGGATCGAACTTGGTGGAGTCGAGCAAGTCAAGGAGCAAGTACGCGATTCGCGGACGGGCGCGTTTCTCGATTCCCTGCTGCAGGACCTGCGATTCGCCCTGCGCCAGATGCGCCGTTCTCCCGGCTTTGCCCTCACTGCGGTCCTCATCCTGGCGCTCGGCATCGCTGCCAATGTCATCGTGTTCGGGGTCCTGCAGGCATTAGTCCTGCGGCAACTTGATGTGCCTCACGCTGACCGGGTGATGACGCTTCAGCCCAAACACGGTGGCCCCTTTCTTTCGCATCCGGAAATGCGCGATGTGCGCGATGACAATACCGTGTTTTCTGCCGTAGCCGATTATGAGTTTCAGGATTTTGGCTTGGAAGCCAACGGCGTCACCCGGCCTGTCTGGGGATGCGAAGTGAGCGGGCAGTACTTCGAGGTTGTCGGTATCAAGCCGTTCCTCGGGCGTCTCCTGGAGCGCGCCGATGACGATCATCCCGGAGCCTCAGAGGCTGCCGTGATTTCCTGGTCCGCATGGCAGAGCGATTTTGGCGCAGACCCCAACGTCGTGGGAACGACTGTGCGCATTAACAAGCACCCCTATACGATTGTCGGGGTCACGCCGGAAGGCTTCCACGGGACCGAAAAAATTGCGCAGCTCGACATTTTCGTTCCTATGGCGAATGAAGCATCGCTGGACGGGTTCAACTGGCTTGAATCGCGCAGCTATAGGAATCTCTTTTCGGTCGTGCGCATGAAGGACGGGGTCACCATGCCCCAGGTGCAAGCTGAATTGAATACGATTGTCGCCCGCATTGCCCGGCAGTATCCAAAGGACGAAGAGGGGTTGGCGCTCAAGCTGGCTCGTCCTGGTCTGATCGGCGACTTTATCGGCGGGCCGGCGCGCGGTTTTCTGGCTGGGGTGATGGGGCTGGCCGGGATTGTGCTGCTCGCCGCGTGCGCCAACCTTGGTAGCCTGTTCGCGGCGCGAACGGCAGACCGCGCGAGAGAGATTGCCATCCGCATGGCCCTTGGATCGAGCCGCTGGCGCATCCTTCGCCAACTCCTTGTCGAGGCCTTTGTGATTTCGATTATCGGGGGTGCGTGTGCCTGCGGTTTAGCGTGGATGGCCCTCACCGGCCTGGCTGGCTGGCATCCACCCACCAGATACCCTCTCAACTTGCTCTTCGCAATGCCGCAGCCCTCGTTGATCCTGATGGCATTCCTTATCTCGGTGATCGCCGGCGTTTTGTTCGGGATGATGCCACTGCGGCAGATATTCAAGACCGATCCAAATGACACGATTAAGAGCGGCGGAAGCCAATCCTCCGCAGGACGCCGCTGGGCGCTACGCGATGTGCTGTTGGCGGCACAGATCGCGCTTTGCTGCGTCACCGTCACGGCTGCTTTTGTCGCGCTGCGTGGCTTGGGCAAAGCATTGACCATGGATCTCGGCTTCAGTCCGAAAAATGCTTTGCTTACGCAATTCGATCTGAGCCAGGCTGCCTATACCGGCGATGCCGCCGATCATTTCCAACGGCAGCTACTGGAAAGGACCTCGCAGATCCCGGGAGTGGAAGCAGCAGGCTATGCGAATACCACGCCCCTCTCCGGCGCCACATCCGTTGCTGCAGTCTTCTCTCAACAAAGTGTCGATTTCAGGCCCTCAAACAGCCCATTTTATACCTATACCTTCGACGTCTCACCTGGATATTTGGCCGCCTCTGGGACACCACTGCTCGCGGGACGCGATGTCAGCTTTACCGACACGGCGAAGACTCCGGCTGTTGCCATTGTGAATCAGGAGTTCGCCCGGCGGCTCTTCCATTCCGAGCACGCCGTCGGAAGCTATTTTAAGAACCGCGACGGTGTGTCCATCCAGATCGTGGGCATTATGGCAGATGGAAAATACTTTACCCTCAGTGAAGATCCGGAAGCCGCAGCGTTCTTCCCGATCTCGCAAAAAGCGAACACAAGCACAGCTCTCCTCGTCCGGACACGGCGGGACACGGCCGATATGGTAGCCGCCATTCGCGAAGTGCTCCGCGACCTTGATCCCGGCGTTCCTATTCAGGAATCGGGTCCCTGGAACACCCAGCTTGCACTGAGTTTCTTTCCAATCCAGGTGGCTACCATCGCCCTCGGCGTCTTTGGCGCTTTTGGACTCCTGCTTTCGATCGCCGGTACCTTCGGCCTCGCCTCCTATACGGTCAGCAAGCGACTGCGAGAACTAAGTATTCGTGTCGCGCTCGGTGCGCAGGCCAAGCAGATTCTCTCGGCAGCGCTCGGTCGTATGCTGATCCTGCTTGCTAGCGGCTCGGTGGTCGGCTTGCTGCTCGGCGTGGCCGCCAGCCGCCTGCTTTCGGCGATTGTCTACCAGGCCACAGCGCAGGATCCCTTCGTACTTGCTGCTGTTGCATTAACTTTGCTGCTCGCCGGATCACTTTCCGTCGCCGGTCCCGTGAGCCGCGTCCTGCATGTCGACCTGGCAACCCTGCTCCGCGAACAATAATTTTAAAGCTAGACTTGGCCTTCCTACTTGAATGTGCGCGAGTGACGCGCACGCGGAAGTAATGCACATGATGCCTGATTGAGGCGCCAATCGGACATGTTGAGCTTGAGTCTTCAGATCGTCCATTCTAAACGCGCTTACCAGACATACGTTCCCGCTGATCCGTCATTCAGGGATGTTTTGAAGTACCTGCCGTGGTAGCGAACATTGAAAACTTGTCGGGCTGTAAGTTCGGCCCAGCGGTGGCAGGCACTCGGCCCGAGGCTCAGATGTTTTGGACGTTACAACACCCTCACGCTACACTGTGCAATTGATTTTTTGGAGGAGGGTGTATGCGTGCCGTGGTGACGGGCGGGGCGGGATTTCTGGGGTCGCATCTTTGCGACAAGCTGCTCGCCGAAGGGTGGGACGTGGTGGCGCTTGACAATTTCATCACCGGTGCGAAGGGCAACCTGAGCCATCTGGCGAAGAATAAAAAGTTCAGGTTTCAGAAGGCGGACGTGAGCAAGCCGCTGAAGGTGGCTGGAAGAGTAGGTTACGTGTTGCACTTCGCTTCGCCGGCGAGTCCGCCCGATTATTTGAAGCATCCCATCGAGACGATGATGGTGGGCTCCGTAGGCACGCAGAACGCGCTGGAACTGGCGCTGGCAAAGAAGGCGAAGTTTTTTCTGGCGTCCACCAGCGAATGCTACGGGGACCCGGAAGTTTCTCCGCAACACGAAGAGTACTGGGGGCACGTCAATCCCATCGGGCCGCGGGGCGTTTACGACGAGGCGAAGCGCTTTTCCGAAGCGATGACGATGGCGTATCACCGCTATCACAAGGTGGAAACGCACATCGTGCGGATTTTTAATACGTATGGGCCTCGGATGCGGTTGAATGACGGGCGGGCGCTGCCGAACTTTGTGTATCAGGCGCTGAGCGGCAAGCCGCTGACGATATATGGAGATGGAAAGCAGACGCGCAGTTTTTGCTACGTCACCGACCTGATTGAAGGAATTTACCGGCTGATGATGTCGAATGAACATCTGCCGACAAATGTCGGCAACCCGCAGGAGATCACCATTCTGGAGTTCGCCGAACGCATCCGTAAACATTTTGAGAATGCGCCCCCGATCGTTTTTAAGGTGTTGCCGCAGGACGATCCGAAACGGCGGTGCCCGGACATCACCAAGGCGAGGCGCATCTTGAAATGGGAGCCCAAGGTGGGGCTGGAAGAAGGATTGAAGATGACGCTGGCGTATTTCAAGGAAGTTTTCGATAAGAGGTGAGTGCGCAGGGGTTAGGGAATAGGGGAAAGACGCGGCCCGCCTGGGAAGGCGGGCCCCACAGAATCCTAGACGGCTGCTGCAGTTCTCGAGCGGATTGCGCCTTACTCTCTGCCGAAAGAGTAGTACTCGAAGCCTTTTTCGCGCATGGCTTGCGGCGTATAGAGGTTGCGGCCGTCGATCACCAGTTTGCGCGCCATGACTTTTCCGGCGCGATCCCAATCGAGCTTGCGGAAAACATCCCACTCCGTGCAAACCAGAGCAGCATCGGCGCCTTGCAAAGCAAGGTAGGCGTCTTCGTGATAGTGCACTTGCGGAAAGAGGGCCTTGGTACGCGGCATGCCTTCGGGGTCGGCGGCGTGGACGACAGCGCCTTCTTCGAGCAGGCGCTTGACCACTTCCAGCGCGGGAGCGAAGCGGATGTCGTCGGTATTGGCCTTGAAGGCCAAACCGAGCACGGCTACGTGCTTGCCTTTTACGACCCAAAGAGCCTGGCGAATTTTTTCAAAATAGCGATCGATGCGCTGTTTGTTGACGCGTTCGGTGGCTTTGAGGATGTCGAAATCCACTCCGACGGAAGCCGACAAGTGGATAAAGGCTTGCACGTCCTTGGGGAAACAGAAACCTCCGTAGCCCAGGCCGGCCTTGAGGAATTGCCCACCGATGCGCGCGTCGAGTCCCATGGCATGGGTGACTTCCTCGACGTTGGCGCCGATTTTTTCACAGAGATCGGCGATGACGTTGGCGTAGCTGATTTTCAGCGCGAGGAAAGAATTGGACGCGTGCTTGATGAGTTCGGCGCTGTTGATGGTGGTGACGAGGAATTCGGCTTTGTGGCCCGGGGGACAGGTGCCGTTGTGGACCGGGCAGTGGAAACTCTTCTCGAGAATGGGGCGGTAGATTTCGCGGAGTTCGGCGGCGGCGGAGGGATCTTCGACGCCGACAACGATGCGGTCGGGATGGAAAAAATCGGCGACGGCGGTACCCTCGCGAAGAAATTCGGGATTGGAAGCGACGCGGAATTTCACTTTGCTGTTTTTGGAATAGGCGGCTAGGGCGCGACTGAGTTCGAGCCCGGTGCGGGCCGGGACGGTGCTTTTTTCGACGACGAGCTTGGGCGTTTTGGCTTCCGCGGCGATTTGGCGGGCCACGTTGTCGATGGCGGAGAGGTCGGCTTCGCCGGAATCCTTGGGTGGAGTGCCGACACAGATAAAGATGGCGTCACCGGAGCGGATGGCTTCACCGGCGTCGGCAGTATAGGATATTTTTCCGGCTTTGTGAGCGGAGGCGAGAATCTGGTCGAGATGGTGCTCGTAGATGGGGACGCCGCCAGCATTGAGCTTGGCGATGCGCTCGCGATCAATGTCAGTGCAAACGACGTCGTGCCCGGCCTCGGCAAGGCAAGCTCCAGTGACGAGACCCACGTACCCACAACCGATGACGGAAAGACGCAAGACGAATTCTCCCTGTGAGGAGCTTCGCAGGGCAGGGCCCTATGCGAAGCGAGATGTCAGCCATTTATTGTGAATGATTCGGATAAAGGAACAAAGCCTTTCATCAAGAGTTGTTGCCATTAGCGCTTGAGTTCCCGCAATTCTCGCTCCAAGCTGGCAGATTCGAGAGTGCCAGAGGGAGCTAACTTCGCTCTGTTCTTCCCATCAGCAGGCCGCGCAGGCCGAGGAGCATCAGGCGGGGCTGGCGGCGCACCACGTTCCACAACAAGCGAGTGGACTCATCGCGGTTGATTTCGCCGAGCGATTGCCGCGTTGAAGCGTCGAGCAGATCCACGAGCTGTGAATAATCTTTTTGCTCAAAGTTGTGCAGCGCGCGGCGAATGAGCCAGTGCGTGCCCAATTCACGCCGCAAGGCTGTAAGCTCGCGGCTCTTGCCATTTTGCAACAGGGCCTGGGAGACACCGAGCGCGCCGCGAAACCCTGTGACGATGCCTCCAACTGTGGAAACCTTGACTTGCGCCGCCGCATCACCCACCAGATAGACTTCCCCGTTGCCGATTTGACGGCGTACCGGCACCCATCCGCGATAAACCGGGATGCGTGCGCCTTGCCATTCGAGGGCCTCCAGATGCTTTTTTTCCAGGAAGCGTTCGAAGCAGCGTTTGGTATCGCTGCCGTGCTCGCCGATCACGCCAAACGCGCCACGTTCCGGAGATTCGGGGATCAACCAGTAAAAGTAAGGCGTATCATCCGGCACGAACCAAACGCGGGTCGTGTCCGAAGGACAATCTTTCGGCAGGCGCACGATGGCCTGAACGAGGGGCACGGTTTCGATGGGGGGCCAGCCGGAAGCGCGGGCTACGCGGCTCGCGGCGCCATCCGCGCCAACAACGCTGTCGGCGTGCAACTCCTCGCGCTTGCCACCGGATTCGACTTCCAGCCGCAAGCCGCGAGCGTTCGCACCAATTCCCAGGAAACGCGTGTCAAACGACAGGGCCGCGCCGGCTTGCTGGGCTTCGCGGGCTAGCGCAGAAATCAGACGCGAGCGCTCAATGATGAGATCGGGCTTGGTCAGCGCGACCTGCGCCGACCGGCCATCGGTGAATAGTTCGAAACGGCGAATCTCATTGATGATGCTCTGGCAGGCGGAAGCGCCCATTTGCTGGCGGAAGTGATCCGTCACAATCAACGTGCGCGGCGCGGGTTCGAATTGCGGCTTTGATTCCAGCACGCGGACACGCCGGCCGCCGCGAGCCACGCGCGCGGCGGTGAAGAGTCCCGCAGCAGAGCCGCCAACGACGATTACTTCGCGGTCGCTCCGTCCATACTGAGGCTGTGCTTCTGTGTTTCCCACAGTTTCCATATTTCCCACAGACGTGCATTCCCTGTAAATTCTAGCCATCAGGATCCCACGACAAGAAATTTACCTGCTTCCCGCTCGACTCGTGGGGGTGCTAGGGGTATGAGTGAGAGGCGCCCGATAAGTATAGCGAATCCACTAGCGAGGGCCAACACGGCAGGAGTTTCAGAACCGGCGAGGTACGATGCATTCGAATGGGACACTTGCCTCAGGAAACAGGCGACGGTTTGCGAACCTGGCGTTCGTAGGGCGCGCGTTCAAGGTAGCCGACGCCGGCCAGGATGATGCCGAGGGCCACAGCCGCAACCAAGACAGCCACTTCCGCGGAAAGGTAGCTGACAAGCACGGCAGCGCCGCCGCCGAGAGCTCCCAGGCAATAAAGCGTGAGAACCGCGCCGCGGTGGCCGAGACCGAGATTCGAAAGGCGATGGGCGGCGTGGTCTTTGCCAGGAGTGGCAAAAGGCAGCAAGCCGCGCCTGGAGCGGGAAATCGTAACGAGCGTGGTGTCGAAAATCGTCACGCCCAAGATCAGCACCGGGGCCAGCCACGTCGACAGATGATTGGCGTTTTCCAGGCGCAGTTTTAAGCCGAGCGTGGCCATCAAATAACCAAGAAACATGGCGCCGCCATCGCCCATGAAAATCTTAGCGGGCTTGAAGTTCCAGCGCAGAAACCCTGTGGCCGCGCCGAGAACGGCGGCAGCCAGCACGGTGACCAGCGTCTGGCCGTTCAGGTAAGCGATCATGGCGAAAAAAACAGAGGCCATGGCGGCGACGCCTGCACACAGGCCGTCCATGTGATCGAGGATGCTGAAGGAGGCGGTGATTCCTACGACCCAGACAACGGTGAGAGCAGCGTCCAGAAAATCTCCACTGCGCCCACCCAGGACCACGCTAAATACCTGAGCGCGGATTCCGCTGACCAGTAGGATCCCCGCCGCCAGAGGCATGCCCACGAAGAGTTTGACTTGATGATGGAGCAGCCCGCGGTCGTCAAGAATGCCGACACCTGCGACGAGCGTCGCGCCGATGAGGATGCCCACAATCTGGGCGCGTGCCGGTTCGTCGAATGCCAAGAGCACCGCCATCACAACGGCGGCGTACATCGCCAGGCCGCCCAGAAGCGGAATCGGGGTGAGATGAACTTTACGCGGTCCCGGCAAATCGACCATTCCAACGCGCAACGCGAGGGCGCGCACGGGAACGACAAGCATCAGCGATGAAAATAGTGCAATGAAAAAAGCAAGCAGGCTTGCGGCCATGCAACCTCGTTTTTCACGTGAGCCAAGATCAGCCAGGCGGGTGCGGCCGGTGTCTCACAAGTGATTTTCGCCGGGTTGGGGGTCCGGCTCCCAAGTCGACCTAGGAAAGCTGCCCCACGCAGCCTAAACACCATACTGCGCTTTTAGTTTTGCTTCAATCGGGATAGTCCTGTATGTGCAAAATTGCACACTTCCTGGTTGTATCTGTTGATTCGAGCGAGGACTACTCCGCTCGGCCGGCGAACTGCGGGGCTCAGCGCTCCGTCAACATACGCGAGAAGATGCGCTTCACTTCGTCTTTATCGCGGGTGGCGTAGTACCAGTCGATAGTGCGTTGGAGGCCTTCACGGAAGAGAACCTGGGGTTCCCATCCGAGGAGTTTTTTGGCGAGAGAATTGTCGGCGACGCGGTTGAGCGGGCCGGTGGGCATGTCCTTGCGGAGCTTGATCTCCGCTTTGTGTCCCGTAAATTCGCACACCATTTTTGCGCAGTCGATCACACGAATGCGCTCCATCGTTCCGAGATTGATGGCCGTGCCGTCATTGATTTTCTCGCCGGCAAGGATCGTGCCCTCGACGATGTCGTCAATGTAGGTCCAGTTGCGGATCTGCGTGCCGTCGCCCCACACTTCGAATGGGTTTTGCCCGATGAAGGCGCGGGCAATCATCGCAATGACGGCGTGATTCTCCACGCCGCGCGGGCCGTAGACCGTGAAGTAACGGCAGGAAACGGCGCCCATCCCGTGTTCCTTCGCGTAAGCCTGCAGCGTGAGTTCACCCATCAATTTGGCCCAGCCGTAGGTATTGTCGGCATCGTTCGGGCCTTTGGTGAGGTCTTCCGTGAGATAAACCTCTTTCTGCGTGTCCGATTGCAGAAAATTCGGATAGACGCAGCCGGAAGAAGCGAACACTACTTTTTTTACCTTGGCCTTGAGCGCTTCGGCAAAGACGAGACCGTCCAGGAAAAAATTCGAGGCCGGGCCGGCCTGGTGAAGGTCTACGTAGCCGCGCCCGCCGTGGTCCGCGGCGAGGTGGAAAACTGTGTCGACGCCCTGCATCGCTGCCCGCGCCACGCCAGGCTCGCGCAAATCGGCCTGAAGAAAATCGACCTTGCCCGTTCCGAGGTGCTGGCGAATGTTGCCGAGATGGCCGCTGCTCAGGTCATCCACTATGCGAACTCTCTTTGCGCCTCCTGCCAGCAAGCGATCGGTGAGCGTCGAACCGATGAACGACGTTCCGCCCGTCACGAAAATAGTCTTTCCCGCCCAAAATCCATCCGCCATCGTCACGCTGAGTTTAGCTCCTTGACTTTCGAATCAGCCGTCAGTTGATCAAAAATTTCCACGCATTTTTGCAATTCTTTGACTCTATCATAGTCTGGAGCGGCGACCCGCGCCGCCAGGCCCATGGCCTTCAACTTGTGCGGGTCGGAGGCCAGAGCGCGCACGGCGCTCACAACTTCAACGGACCGGTCTGGGTCCGCAGCCACAGCGAAGCCCTGCTGAATCCCGAGCGACACCACATCCGTCTCTTTCGGCGCCACCGCGACGATCGGTTTTCCTGCCGCCAGTATCCCGTACATTTTGCTGGGCACCACCACGCCTTCCAGGCCTCGCTTTATAGTAATGATGTGGGCATCGGCGGCTGCGAGCACCGACGGAATCTTGCTCGCCGGGAAAAACTCCAGAAAACGGATATTGTTGGAACCTGTTGCTGCCGCTTCAATTTGCGCGCGTTGCGCGCCATCGCCTACAAACACCAGGGCGACACCTTCGCTCGCAAGGTTGCGCGCGGCGGTGACCAGTGTGTTCCACGCGCCGTAGAAACCCAGGTTGCCTGCGTGAACGAGAACAAACGAAAAATTTCCGCGGATAGCACGCACCACTTCGGGATCGGGGGCCGGAAAAGCGGCATTCGGCGGAAGGATTTCGGCTCCATCGCGAACGATCAGCACGCGAGCGGGTTCCACCGCCTTGGCGACAATGCGCGCGCGCATGTCTTCGCCAAGAACGATGACGCGTGTGGCGCGGCGCAGCGCCCAGCGATGAAGTTTTTCCCAGATCCTTGCGAGCCTTCCAGGTTCAACGATCGAGCCGCCTACGGCCATGTCCGGATACATATCTCGTATGTTGTAGACGTAAGGCTTGCGTTTCAGCATGGCCACGATTGCGCCGACGATTCCCTGAAATGGAGGATCGGTCATCGCCATGACGGCGTCACAAGGCACGAAAAGCGCGCGAGGAATCGCCAGCGCGACGTAACTGAGATAATTCACCACCCGTTTTTTGATGTTGAAGCGTGGAAAGTCTGTCGAACCCGCACGAAAGATGCGCACGCGGCCCGCGATTTCCGTTTGGTAGGGCCGCCACGGGCGTCGTTCGGTGGGGTCGTAAGACGGCCGCCCGCACAATACCGTCACGCTATGCGAGGTGGAAAGAGCCTCCGCGACGGTGTGCGCCATCTTCGCGGTCGCGGAAGTGTCGGGTGGAAAATAGAGATTGAGCAGCAGAATGCGCACGAAAAGATTGTACAGAGTTCCGTCTCAGCGCGGGGCGCAGTCGCCTGGCGATTTCAGGCAGGCTTTTTGAAGATCGGCGCCGCCGCGCGAGCCAATTCATGCGCGGTCGGCTTCTTCTTTGGCGGTTTCTTGACTTCGCGTTTGCCTCTGTCTTTGTTTCCCATGCCCGATAGATTGCCACAATTCCACCGCGCTGGCTAGTGGTCGTGAATTTCAAACCGGACAATCGAAAGTTAAGGGCGCGAGATGAGGAAATCGCCGAGGACCAGGGCATCCATCTGCGTGCGCAAGAAGCAGTCAATCGCTTCTTGGGGGCGGCAGACGATGGGCTCATTGTCGTTGAAGGAAGTATTGAGCACGACGGGCACGCCGGTGAGATCCCGGAAAGCGGAGATGAGCGCGTGATAGCGAGGATTGGCTTCGCGCGTGACGGTTTGCAGCCGGCCCGTGCCGTCCACGTGCGTCGGCGCCGGGATCTTTTCGCGTTTTTCCGGGCGCACCGGGTAGGCCAAGGTCATGAATGGAGAGGGGTGCGACTTCTCGAAATACTCCGCGGTGTTTTCCGCGAGGATGGAAGGCGCAAAAGGGCGAAAGATTTCCCTGCGCTTGATGCGGCGATTGAGAATTTCCTTCATCTCCGGACGGCGCGGGTCGGCGACGATGCTTCGATTGCCAAGCGCCCGCGGGCCCCATTCGGCGCGGCCCTGAAACCAGCCAAGAATTTTTCCGTCCGCGATGATCGCCGCGACGCGGCGCGACAGCTCTTCTTCGTTCAGTTCGGCGATGGAATAACCACTCTGTGCCAGGCCATTCGAATCGATCGCGCGGCGAATCTCTCCGCGCGTATAGCCAGGCCCCCAGTAGGCGTGATCCATCACGAAGGAACGCGGCTTGCCGAGTTTCTGATGCCACACGTAAAACGCGGCGCCGACTGCGAGGCCCGCGTCACCCGCCGCCGGATGAACGTAAACTTGTTCGAAAGATGTCGAATCAAATATTTTTCCGTTTGCGACGCAATTGAAAGCCACGCCACCTGCCAGGCACACAGCTTTGAGCCCGGTCCGTTTGCCGAGCTTTTTCAACATGCCGAGATAGACCTCCTCGAGCCGCGCTTGCAATGAAGAAGCCAAATTGTGGTGCCGCTCCTCCAGCGCTTCTTCGGGAGTTCGAATCGGGCCCAGCCGCTTCGCCATTGCGCCCGAAAACATTTTGCCGAGCGTCGGCGTTTTGTCGGCTTCAGCCCAGGACATTTCCGGGCCCGTACGGTGATGCAAGAAATAATCGAGCCCCAGGCGGAAGCCGTTGCCGTTTGAGCGGCTCTCAAAACGCAGGATGTCGCGGAAAGCCTCCATTTGCTCCGGGTGGCCATAGGCAGCGAGCCCCATGACTTTGTACTCGTCGCCAAATTTCGGGAAGCCGAGATACTGCGTTACCGCGCTGTAAAACAGTCCCAGCGAATGCGGAAAAGCTACCGCCCCATCAATCTTCATGCGGTTGCCGGCACCGGCGCCCCACATGGTGCTGGCGAAATCGCCGAGTCCGTCGGCCGAAAGCAGCGCGGCGCGGTCGAACGGAGAAACGAAAAAGCTGCTCGCAAGATGCGCCTGGTGATGTTCGATGCGATGAAACTTCGCGCCAACCTTTTTGGGGTCGGAATCAAACGCCGCTGCCAGCGCCTCGGGTATTCCAGTGAATTTCGCGAGGACTTTGACGCGTTCCCGCGCGAACGACGGCATGCGCAGCGCATAAAAAAGTTTTGTGCCCAGCCTGGCGTATGGATTTCGCGGAACCGCGACGTGATCGATATCTAAGAGCGTGAGCCCGGCTTCCTTCAGGCAATAACGAATCGCCTGCGCGGGAAATCCCGCTGCGTACTTCACTCGGTTGAAGCGCTCCTCCTCGACCGCGGCGATCAGCCGGCCATCACAGACAATCGCCGCCGAAGCGTTCCCGTGGTACGCATTGATCCCTAAAATATTCATGGTGTAATTTGTCAGTGTACCTCAGCCGGCAGATTATGCGGCGAGGTGTTGGCGGCACCACTCGTTCAGCACATACAAGGACCACGGACGCGACCAGCTGGTTTTCCCGGCAAGAAAATCGGTCCAGACTGAGCGAGCGCCTCCCGGGCGAAGATAAGCTGCCAGCGGCGGTGCTGGGTCCGCGAAACTCGCTTCCATCCGGGCACGCAGCGGCCCACGCAGCCACTCTTCCCACGGCAAGGTAAACGTTCGCTTCTGCTGCCCTAGAATTTCCTGCGGTAACAAATCGCCGAGCGCTTCCACGAGCAGCGCCTTTTGCGCACCGGGGCGGCTGCGCGCCGCATCCGGCAGCGAGCCGACAAATTCCACCACCGGCGTGTCCAGCAGCGGCACGCGCACTTCCAGCGATCGCGCCATACTCACGGAGTCCGTGTCGCGCAGCAGCGTGCTGGCCATGTAGGTGCGCATTTCCAGCCAGGAAACTCCGGCAATCGCTTCCAGCTTACGCGCTTCATCCGCCGTCCGTTCCAGCCAGCCGAGCCAGGTGGGCTCAAGTGTGACGCCGTCGGCGCTCACCGTGCTCGGCCGAAACCGCGGCTCAATGATGCGTTCCAACTGACCTGGAGGGAATAGCGTGCGCGTGAAGAAGTAAGGATGCGGCAAAGCATCCGGATAGACCCACGCGGCCGCGGCTTTACGCCCGGCGTCTGGTGAACCTTGCCGCTCTGCGAGGCTGGCAACGAGGTGAGCTGTCATCCGCCGCACCGGCGTCGGCACAAACCACGCGCATCGGATCAGCCTCGATAGACGCGGCGTATCCAGAAAGGTCTGATAGCCCGCGAAAAGTTCATCTCCACCCAGCCCCGATAGCGCCACTTTCAGTCCGACTTGTTTCGCGGCCCATGAAACAAAATACGTATTGATCCCGTCCATGGTGGGCTGGTCGAGTGCGCCAAGAGCTTCATCCAGACGCGCAAGGACCGACTCTCCACTTAGTGGCACTTCGGTGTGCTTCGTCTTGAATCGCTTCGCCGCCAACCGCGCGAGGTCCGTTTCATCAAACGCAGTTCCCGGAAACGTAAGTGTAAAGCTCTCGATTCCGCCCCGCGCCCTGGAGGCAAGCGCCGCGATCGCCCCGGAATCCAGCCCGCTTGAAAGAAACAAGCCCAGGGGGACATCGGCGATGAGATGGGCGCGCACGGCATCTTCGAGAAGCGGCCGCAACTCTTTCGCCGCCGAGGCAAGATCGCGCGGTTTGCGCGTATCGCGTGCTGCCGGCGAAACTGTGGGGTCCCACCACGGCCGCGCTCGCGGCGTGCGCCGCCGCTCCGGCACGTGTAGCAGCATACGATGTCCGGGAGGAAGGGAAAACATGCCTTCGAGTAGCGTCACGGGTTCCGAGACGCTGCCAAACAAGAGATAAGCGGTGACGGCGTCCTGCGACAGATGTTTCGGTACCGCGCCGGAGGCCAGCAGCGCCCGAACCTCCGAAGCAAACGCAAAACCGTCCGGCGTCTGCGCGTAATAGAGCGGCTTGATGCCCAGCGGGTCGCGCGCGAGAAAAAGAATCGGCGCCGTGGCATAGCGTTCGCGAAGGTCAAGCAGCGCGAATGCGAACATGCCGCACAATTCAGTAAGTGCGTCTTCGCCCCACTCTTCCCACGCGTGAACCAGAATCTCGGTGTCCGATTGTGTGACGAAGCGGTGACCGCAAAGCGACAGCCGTTCACGCAGGTCGCGATAGTTGTACAACTCACCGTTGAAGATGACCGCGACGTCCTTGCTTTCGTTCCAGATGGGCTGGTGGCCGCCGGCCAGGTCGATGATGCTCAGCCGGCGCATCCCCAGCG
>WNEZ01004914.1_pt1 | contig 20268 bp, 19 predicted proteins | sample 5400521 | NCBI WGS metagenome assembly WNEZ01 (sample SAMN13153339, study PRJNA577476) | soil metagenome | isolation source: 120 cm saprolite under Douglas fir tree site 2 hole 1 replicate 1 | place: USA:California | collected 2015-04-18 | reverse complement strand
CGGCACGACGATGCCCTCCTCCTGCTGCAGGAGGGCGTAGAACAGATGGGCATCGTTGATGACGGGATTGCCCTTCGAGCGGGCCAGAGCCGCGGCCTGCTGCAGTGCCTCGGCGGCCTTTACGGTCAGTCTATCTGGCTGGATCATGGCACGGCTCCAAAGCAACGGGCGTGCCGTCAAATAATGCCAAAAAGACAGCGGGGCGGTAGTTACCCCTACCGCCCCTCTTACCGCCCCTTTACCGCCCCTATTTCATGATGATCATCTTCTTCGTAAACCGTCGCCCGTCCACGATCAGCTGGTAGATGTAGACACCCGATGCCGCGTCACGGTCCGTCTTCAGAACCTTGCCGTCCCAGTACGCATTGAACGCGCAAGGCGACGATCCCGCCGTGGCGCACATCAGCTCGAGATTGTCGAGATCCTCGCCCGTGCCCTGGAGAATCGGCACGGCGACGAGCTGCGCCAGCACGTTGTAAATCTTGAGCGACACCTTCGGCCGATGACCATTGGCAAACAACTCACCGTTCAGCGTGAACGGGATCGTGGTCGCCGGATTGAACGGATTCGGATAGTTCTGCTTGAGCTCCACGAGCGGAGGCGGTGTCGCTTGCCCGAACACACCGTCGGCCCCCGCGAGAAGGCCCCCTCCGAGCCCCCCGACCAGCACTGCCCAGCCGTACAGCTTCATCCCCGACTCCTCTGCGAACGGAAAAGATGCGTTAGACCGCTCTCCTTGTTGTTACAGGGCGCAAGGTGACTGCTACAATGAAAAAGCTAGGAAGCGCATTAACCCTGTCAAGCACGTAAAACCCTCGTATCTCCCTTGCGGCTCGTAATGCCTCGCCGGTCGGCCCACTCCAGCAGCGGTATCAAGTACTTGCGCGTCAACCCCAGCCGGTCGCGAAACTGTGCGGGCGTGGCGGCGCCCAACTCGCGCAGCGTCTCCTCGACGGCTCGACGGAACTCCTCCAGCGCCTGTTTGAGCGCGTAGCGCTCCTGATCGACCCGTTCGACCGATCCCTCGCGCGCCAGATGCGCCAGCAGCGCCGGCACGGACGGATCGGAGAACTCACGCTGCAATTCGGAGACCGTGGGTAGCTGCCAGCGAGCCTCCGCCAACCGCTGCGCCAGCCGCCCGCCGGCGTCACCGGCCTGAGCCCTCCATCCAGGCGCGCGCACAACTGCCCCCCCCTCGGCCAGCTCCCACGCCTGCTTCTTCACGCCGTGCTCGACCAGGAGGTCGAGCACGGGCGCCGGAGCGATTACCCCGGCTCGCAGCGCCTGAAGTGACAGTCCGGCGTCGAGCGGATGGTGGTCGTGATGGGCGGCGACCACGGCGGCAAGCCTCTCCACCTCCGCCGCGATCGCCCGGCGCGCCACCAACACATCGCCTACCGAGAGGATGCCCTTCCCCACCGCCGCGATTGTGGTGGGCACGTCAGAAGCACGGACACCCACGCGAACGGCGATATCGCCAACGCGGAGCCCCGCGAGACCAGCTTCCTCGACAAAGCGCCCGAGCCGCTCGGCGGGACGCTGATTGGTCGTCAACCCGCGCTCCGACACCCTGGGCCGCTTGGGGGGAAAGGGATCGAGCACCACTCCCCCGCCGATCGTCGTCACCGGGGAAAAGCTGCGGATGACGAAACGATCGCCACCGCGGGCGACGAGCGGCCGCTCCAGTAGCAACCGTGCGACGCTGGTTTCGCCCGGTGCGATGGCTCGTACCTGAGCGACCCGTCCCAGCACCTCGGCAGTGCCGAGGTGAACCCGAATGCGGGTCCGGACCGCGAGCGGCTTCTTGGCTGTGGGCAGAAGCTCCAGCGCGACGTCGAGAGTACTTGTCGCCGCCCACCCCGTGCCCGTCACGGCGACATGGCCGCGATCGATTTCTTCTTTGGCGACACCCACGAGCGCGAGCGCCGTGCGCCGGCCAGGGGCGGCCTGATCCGTGTCGTGGCTGTGCACCTGGATCGAGCGCACACGGACGTCGCGGTCCAGCGGTAGCAACCGCACGCTCGCGCCGGCGGCAACGGTCCCGCTCCAGGTGGAGCCGGTCACGACCGTCCCCGCTCCGGCGAGCGCGAATACGCGATCGATCGGTAGTCGGAAGAAATCATCGGTTGGGCGCTCAGCGATATCCTCGACAACCTCCACCAACGCTTTTTTCAAATCCTCCAAACCCTCGCGCGTCAGGGCGCTCGCCGCCATCGGCGCGTGCCAGCGTACCCTGCTGTGCGACAAGCGCTCGGCGACTTCGGTCCGCACCAGCGCCAGCCATTCGTCATCCACCAGATCGCGCTTGGTGAGGACGGGGATACCGCGCCGCACGCCGAGCAGCTCGACGATGGCGAGGTGCTCCTCCGTTTGAGGCATGATGCCTTCATCGGCGGCGATGATGAGCAGCGCGACGTCGATGCCGGTCGCGCCGGCGAGCATGTTCTTGACGAATCCTTCGTGGCCGGGAACGTCCACGACACTCGCCTGGATGCCGCCAGGAAGCGGGAGCGGCGCAAACCCGAGATCGATGGTGATGCCGCGGCGCTTCTCTTCTTCCCAGCGGTCGGTGTCCACACCGGTGAGCGCTTTCACCAGCGCGGTCTTGCCGTGGTCGATATGTCCGGCGGTACCGACTACGAACCGAGTGGGACCCACGCGCGGCGCTCCCAGATGTCGATGGCGCTCGACTTCGGCTCTTTCCCGTTTCGTCCAGTCTCATCGAGATGATGACGGATAAAGCGAGCGACCAACCGCCGGTGGGCAGCGGCATGAGCCGCATCCAGCGTGGGGAGTGCCGCCTCCGCATGGTTCAAGGCCAGGAGATCGCGATATGCCTGCGGCGGCAGCTTGGTCGTCGGTTGGGGCCCAGCGCAGCTCGCGCACAGCACGCCGCCCTCCGCCGTGCTGAACGCCACGGTTCCGGAGACGGGGGGGGCATTGCCGTCGCGCACACACCCGTCGAGCTGGGGCGCAAAGCCGAGCACCCCAACGAGCAGCCACAGCCAGCGGACGGCGACGGCATCGGCCTGCTGCGGGCCGGCGGCCGCGAGAGCGTCGAGGCCCTGCGTGAAGGCATCGTAGGCCGCTGGCAGCGGCGCTGGCGGTGCCATTTTGAGCATCGTTTCGGACAATGCGGCGGCGCCCGCAAAGCGGCCTAGATCGGCAGCGAGATCACGTCGCAGCTGGATCACATCGAACGCCGCGAGGGTCTGCAGCTCGCGGGTCTCCTTGTGATACATCTGCGCCACGCCTTCGCTCAGCGTCTCGAGCGCCGCGCCGAACGGGCTCCGGGGCCTGAGCACGCCTTTCGCGATCGCGCTCTGCACCCCGTAATCGCGCGTGGCGAGCCGCACGATCTTGGACGTCTCGCTGTAACGGTAGGTCCGGAGGACGACCGCAGGTGTCGAAACAAGACTCACCCAGGGAATATAGCCGACGCGAGGATTTCCAGACCGTCTACGACGCGCGGTCCAGAGCGGCTGAAGTATGCCGACGCATCGAGCAGGTGGACTTGGGGGGGGGGCGCGATGCCGCGCAGGACCGCGTCGTAGCGCGCCACTTCGCGACGCGTCTCCTCGAGATTGAAGCCGCACGGCATGATCAGCACGACATCCGGGTCGAGCGCGCGTAGCTCCGACCATTCCATCCGGTACGACGGGCGTCGAGCGGTCCCCGCCAGGAGGTCACCGCCCGCCGCGGCGATCAGCTCGGGCACCCAATGGCCAGGAACATAGGGTGGATCGAGCCATTCCAGCGCGAGGACACGCGGCCGCGGCCGGCCGTCGACGCGCGCGCGCACGGCATCGATGCGCCGCTGCATGTTCGCGACGAGCGCCTCGGCTTGCTCGACGACGCCAGTCGCGCAGCCGACATCGCGAATGCTCGCGAAGATGGCATCGAGGTCGTGGGCGTCGAGCGTGAGAATCTGAGTTCCCACTAGAGAGGCGATGACCTCACTCTCGGGGACCGCACACACGTCGCAGATCCCTTGCGTGAGGACGAGATCGGGCGCGAGCGCGCGGATTCCCGCGACATCGATCTCATACACGCTACCATGGTCGCGCAGCGCCGCGCGGACGGCGGCATCGATTTCACCACTCGAGAGGCCATCGAGATTAGGGCGGGGCCGCGTGAGCCGCGGGCGATCGGTCACCCTCGACGGGTAATCGCAGCTGTGCGAAATCCCGACGAGTCGCTCTTCGAGGCCCAGGGCACAGACGATTTCGGTCGCGCTCGGCAGCAACGAAACGATTCGTTGGGTCGGAACTAGCACTCCCCCACTTCACCGGCGGCGCCCGCCTGGTGCGCGCGGTGATCGAAGGCGGTACAGGCGGCGATGTCGAGCATGATGAGCTGCGCGGATCGCGCCCATCCCGGTGCCGCCGGCGGCCGGTAGGGCACCATCAGATAAGAGCGGTAGCGGACGCTGCTCCAGGTGTCGAGCGTTGGAGAGTGATGCGTGGGTCGACCCCACGCGGCATACGCCCGCCGGCGTACGGAGTCGACGGGCAGCGGGACGGTGTCGTTGGCGAAGTAGACGATCATCGCGACGAGGCGCCGGTCGACGGCGGCCGCAACCACGCGCGATGTGCTGTCCAGCGCCGCCCAGCACATGGTCCCGACGCCGAGGGCGCGGCGAATGGCGAGGCTATCGCCTGGCTTGTGTGCATGCGGCAACGCGTAGCCAAATGTCGTCTGAGCGAACGCAACCGCCGAAATGCGCGAGCCCATCGTACCGACGGCGTCGCCGGGTCGGCATTCCCCGCCCTTCGCCAGGATGTCATCTACCGCGCCACCGAGCCGGACGTCCTGCAATGCGGCCCAGCGCGGCTGACCGACCTGCAACAGCAGCGCGATGACCGCCAGGTACATCATGGCCCCGGGTGGAGCATGATGAACTTTACGTCATCCTTGGAAATGGCCCGCAGCCAGGCGATGAGCTCGTCCACGCTCTGAGGTGGCGCTGTGCCCTTGTTGCCCGACATGGAGCGCGTGATCCGCAGCTCGCGACCGTCCTGCGTATAGGCGGCGCTGTAGCTCCCGAATTGACTCGTTTCCGTGACGTTGGGGGGCAGCTCCGCTTTCCAACCGGGTGGTAGCATCATTCGCAGCTCCGACACGAGCTCCACCGGGCCGATCACGGCGGCGATGTTGATTGGGAAGCGACGCGGTTTGCGCCGCTCGAGCGATGACGCGAGCCCGGGCGAAGAGTAGTTCGGTAGCGCAGTGGGCAGCGCAAAGATGCGCGCGCCCCCGGAGTTCGAGAGGACGGGCGCGTCGTGCAGGGACACGGCGATGACCGGTTTCGCCTGCAAGTCACGGCCATCGAACAGGGCGAGACTGTCGCCCGAGGCGCCGGAGAACACCCCGTTCGCGAGCGCTTGCGTGAGACGACTCAGCTCGTCCCGGTTGAGCACGCGTGCATAGGCGCGCCGCAGGCCGTACTGCAGCCCGCCGCTCTTCGCTTCGGTGTAGCGACCCGTGAAATGGCCGTCGGCGTTCAACTCGCCGACGATACGCGTTTCCGCCCGGTTCTCCGACCGGGGCCGCTCCGGCAGTGTGACTTCCTCGAACTTCCCGTCATCATGGACGACGAGCGCAAACGAGCCTTCCTCGGACGGCGGCAGCTCACCGTACGGCGTCAGCTCGGACGTGAGATCGAGGTAAATGCGGCCGCCGCGCTGTTCCCCGCGATCCGCCGCGGCGATCATGTGGTCGAACTGCTGTACCGTCGGGAGCGTCGAGTCGGCGGTGCCGCTCGAGCTGAGGAGCACCGGAAACGCCGTCACACCCATTCGGCGCGCCAGCGCGATGAAGAGTGTCGCCTTGTCCTTGCAGTCGCCGTAGCGAGTCTCGAGCACCTGCGCCGGCAGTCGCGGCAGGTACCCGCCGATGCCGAGGGAGAGCGAAACGTAGCGGAAATCCTGCGACACCCAGCGATGCACGGCGCGCAGCGAATCGTCCAGGGTGTGGGCGTCTTTCACGTGCTCGGCGAGCTGGGTCTCGAGCACGGGGTTCAGCGCGTAGCGGCCGTTGGACAGCTCGGCGTACCAGCGGGCGAGATCGGCCCACGTGATCGGCGAAGCGACGTCGATTCTGACTGAGAGCGTGTTGGGCACGGCCGCGAACGGCTCGCTCTCGATCTTCTGCACCTCTTTGGTCGCCCACGTGTACACGTGCCGGCCGTGCGATACGGCCTCCTGACGCTTGAAATGGACGTTCTCTTCCTGAATGCGAGGCGTGAGGGACGCCGGGACGTCGATCATCAGGCGCGAGCGCCGGGTGAGGAGACCGGTCGTCACGCGCCAGCCGCTGTAGAAATCGCTGGGCACGAGCGGCTTCACGCGCTCGACGGTATAGCTCCAATCGACCAACGTCCCAGGGGCGACGCCGCTCAGCGTCACCCGCCGGACTTTCTGATCGGAGTACACCGGCGCGTCGAATGCCACCGGCGCGAGCGACTCCTGCTCGTGCGCGGGCTGCGCGCTGATGACCTCGCCGGTGGGCTTCAAGACGCGAATCCAGTTCACCGTGAGCCGCTCGGAGCCGCTCGAGTAGGAGAAGCTCTGTTCTCCCCACGCCTCCGCACCATCCTGGTTGAGAATCTGAATGACTTGCCGGTAGGTACGGCTGCCTCGGCCGTCAGCCTCGAACCGCAGGACGCCGTCGTCGAGCAAGTAGACGTAATCGTCGTCCGCGTAGTCCGCGGGATTCACCGCGAGCTTGTAGATCGTGTCGTTGCGGACCGACGGATCGCCCCCGGGGGTGATGTGGGGAGCCTGCGAAACCGCTGGCCACGCAACCAACACGAACAGGGCGGCGAGTGCGACACAGCGCATCGGATATCCTCGAACGTGATGAGAGCCCAGCCGGAAGCTAGTCGACCGTAATCCGTACCCCAAGGAGAACGGTTCGGCCACGGTCCCGAAAGCCCGGGATCTGCTTCGCCCCATCATCCAGCAGGTTCTCGACGCGCCCCGTAACCAGCAACCGGCCCCGGCCGTACTCGGCCGCAGCGTTGAGGCGGGTGTAGGGATGCATCGTCACACGGCGCTGACCGGTGGGGCGGCTGAAATCGAGATCGTCGCGCTCCCCAACCCAGCGCGCCCCCAGCATCACACGAGCCCGGGCGCCCAGTGTCGCCGCGACCTGCGGCACCAGCGTGTGCGCCGGCCTGCGAATCAGCGGCTTGCCCGGTACGAAAAGGCCGTCAGGATCGCCAGGAGAGCCCGATTGTTGGACGCGCGTGTGTAGATACGTGTATTTCGCTGAGAATACGACGCGGGCGGTGACCCTTTGGTCGAGACTCGCTTCGATGCCGTCGGCGATCGCACCACCCACGTTGAAGTAGTTGGGCGCCCCGGGCGGCGGGGCCGGATTGTACTCGATCAGGTCCCGGAAGCGCTGGTTGAAGTAGGTGACAGCGACCGCACCTCTCTCGACGCCTACTTCCCAGCTGCGCGAGCGCTCGGGATCCAGATCGGGATTCCCGAGCACGAAACCGTGGGCAAAGTTCTCGAAGAACGTCGGCTCTTTGAACCCCGTCCCCGCTGAAGCTCGCAGACGCGTGTTCTGGGTTACGCGATATACGAGACCGGTGCGATACGTGACGTGCGAGCCGAACTGGGAGTTGTCGTCCAGTCGCCCGCCCAGCGTGAGCGCGGTGCGGCCGGCACTAATCACCGCCTGCGAGAAGTATCCGGTGATGTTCCGCTGGACCCGAATCGAGTCCGGGAACGTGCCGTACGACGCGCTGAACTGACTCGTGCCGCGTTGGCGCTCGTCTTCGTATTCGACGCCACCGGTCACGGACATCGCGTCGAGCGGGCGCCAGCTCAGCAGCGCGCTCGTCGTCGCTCGGCGCACCCAATCCTTGCTCCAGAACGCCCCGTCTTGGCCAGACGGAAAGGGCTCGTCATTGTAGAAGAGCCGCGCTTCCTTGAGGCCCGCGCTGACCCGCACGTCCACATGTTGCCCGACGACACGACCGACACTCACGCTGAGCAGCGGTCCGCGTTCGGCGGCTCGCTGGTTCGAGTCCACCGGAAAGCCCTGACCGTTGGTCGGGAAATGGTAGATGTCGTCCCCGTAGCGGTAGCTGAGGCTCGCATCCGTCCGTGCATCGGGCATCGCCCGAATCCGCACACTCACCACGCTGTTGCGGTACTGATTGTTGTACGGGTAGAGACCGTCGGACGAGAATCGCGACGCCCGCGCCGAGTAGCTCAGCGTGCGCGTTCCACCTTCCAGGTCGACGACTTCCTGGGTCGAGCCGTAGGTGCCGGCATGGAGCTCCGCTCCCATTGCCGGCCGATTGCTTCCCGTGCGAGTGAAGATCTGCACCACGCCCGTCATCGCATCCGAGCCATAGAGCACGCTCACCGGTCCGCGCACGACCTCGATGCGATCCACGTTGTCGGTGGTGATGTGCGCCAGGTCCATCCCGCCCCCCGCCTGGTTCAACGGCACCCCATCGAGCAGCACCTTCACGTAATCGCTCTCGCCACCGCGCATGAAGAGCGAGGTCTGACCGCCAAGGCTTCCCGTCTCGACGATGTGCGCGCCTGCCACACTCTCCAACGCGTCGGCCACCGTGCGAATGCCCTGCGCGACGAGATCCGCACCGCGGAGCACGGTCACGGCTGACGCGACGAGATCCGCCGCGACGGGTACGCGCGTCGCCGTCACCACGACGGGCTTCAGCACGACGGTGTCTTGCGGTTGCTGCGCGGTGAGGGCGAGCACGAGCAGCGCGACGTTCATGCGCGGGACTCCTTCGGTTGGCGGAGGGGGATCATCTGGGGGCGGCCATCAACGGTCTGCATCGCGACGGGCCAGGAGAACACCGTTTCCACGGTCTGCTGCGTGAGCACGTCGCCGGGGGCACCCGAGGCGACGGGCCGCCCAGCGTCGAGCAGCAACAGCGAATCGGCGAAGCGGGCCGCAAGGTTCAAGTCGTGCGTGATCATCAGCAGGCCGAGGCCCTGCGTTTCGACGAGGCCGAGCACCAGCTCGAACAAGCCCATCTCATGCTTCAGATCGAGCGACATCCCGGGCTCGTCGAGCACGAGGAGCTTGGGCTCCTGCGCGAGGGCGCGGGCCACACGGACGCGCTGGTACTCGCCACCGGAGAGCGTCCAGAGCCAGCGGTCGGCGAGGTGCTGTGCGTCGCAGGCCGCGAGCGCGTGATCCACGGCGTCATGATCTTCCGCGCGCTCGCGGCCCCAAAGCGAGAGATGCGGATAGCGGCCGAGCAGGACTGTTTCGCGCACGCGCTGCGGAAACAGGTTGTCCTCGCGCTGCGGCACGACGCCAACGAGGCGCGCGAGCTCCTGGCGCGGCCATGTAGATGCAGTACGGCCATCAACTTCGGCACGTCCCACGAAAGGCGTTAACGCGCCGAGCGCGATCCGCACGAGTGTGGTCTTGCCGCTACCGTTCGGGCCAAGCACGGCGTGGAACTGCCGAGCTGCCACGGAGAGCGAGACGTCCGTAAGAGCGTCGCGTTCCGCACCGGGATAGCGGTAACGAACGCCGGACAATTGCAGGAGCGGGTTCACGCGATCGTCCAGCGCCGCAGAAGCAGCGCGAACACGGGAACGCCGATCAATGCGGTCACGACGCCTACCGGCAGCTCGCGCGGCGCCACAACCGTGCGAGCGAGCGTGTCGGCAAAGGCGAGGAGCGCACCGCCACCAACGAAAGCGGCCGGGAGCAATGACCGGTGACGGTGACCCCACACCAGACGCGAGATGTGCGGCACGACCAGCCCGACGAAGCCGATCACCCCGGAGACCGCCACGGCGGCGGCCGTGAGTAAAGACGCCGCCAGATAGACACGCCGCTTCACCGCCTCGACATCGGCGCCGAGGTAGCCCGCCGACTCCTCGCCGAGTGCCAGGAGATCGAGGGGACGAGAGGCGGCGAGCAGAACGGCGAGCGGAATGGGTGCGTACAACGCCACGAGCAGCACGGAGTCCCACGACGCGCCTGAAAGCCCGCCCCAGAGCCACAGGAAGGCGTTCCGCAGTTCGGCCGCATCCGCGAGCGAGACGATTGCGGTGGTGATCGCTGCGGCGAATGCGCCGATTGCCACGCCTCCCAGCAGCAGAATGCGCGGATCCAGGCTGGCACCGCCGATCAGACCAAGCCGGTAGACCAGCCCAAGCGCGGCCAGCGCCCCCACGAACGCCGCGATGGGCAGCGCCCATGGCCCCGGCAGATGGAGCGCGATCGCGACGACCGCGCCGAGCCCTGCTCCACCCGACAAGCCGAGGAGAAACGGGTCGGCGAGTGGATTGCGGACCAGCGCTTGCAGACCCGCACCGGCAACGCCGAGCGAACCGCCGACCAGAAACGCGAGCAGCGCACGGGGCGCGCGCAGGTTCCAGACGATGTCCGAGCGCAGCAGCTCGCCCAGCGGCACGGCGGCGGGCCCCAGCGCCACGCTGAGGACCAGCGCGAGCGCGGCCACAATGGCCAGCAGCGTCCATCTCATCGCGCGAGGAGGGCTCGGAGTTGCTGGATCGCGGTGCCGGACCGCGGCCCAGGACGGCCGAACAACGAGCCCGGCAGCAGCAGGAAGTGCCCGTCTCGCACGGCGCGGACGGCGTGCCATTCGCGTCGTTTCGCGAAAGCCGGCGGGGCGGTCGGCGCCGCGGAGTCGGCGAGTACGGCGATCCACTGTGGATCACGGGCGACGATCGTCTCGAGCGACACTTGGGCGGACGGCGCCGCGATGTCGCCGAAAACGTTGCGGGCACCGGCCTGGGCGGCCAGCTGATCGAGGTAACTGCCGTGGCCGATGATGATCGGCGGGTTATCCCAGACGACGAATGCGAGGGAGGTTGTCGAGGGTGGTGGAGGACGGCCGGCCAGGCTGTCCAACACGGTTGCCAGCGATTCCGCGACGACGTCGCGTCCGGTGAGCCGGCCCAAGGTTCGCGTGGCCGGTCCCAGATCTTCGAGACGGTTCAAGTCGATCAGCACGGAGTGGATGCCGACGCGCTCGAGCTGTTTCGCTGCGGTCACATTGGGCCCCGCGTTGTACAGCACGACAAGGTCCGGCCGCCGCGCCGCGACCGCCTCGACGTTCGGCGGCATTCCGTCCCCGACGCTGGGGATTGCGAGCGCCGCGGGTGGGTAGTCGCACCACTGCGTGCGGCCGACGACGCGATCTCCCGCGCCGATCGCGAACAACAACTCAGTGAATGAGGGGAGGAGCGAGACTACCCGTTGCGCCGGCCGTCGGGCCGTCCGGCCGTCCGGCCGGCAAGCAGCAAGAAGAAGAACCGCAAACAGAAGACGTCGTAGCACCATCCCTCCCGCGAGGGAACCACCTGGTGGCGCGAATGAAGACGTCTCCTGGCTTCGGGCGATTCAGCTCGCCTTCCCGGGTTACCCCAGTGGCAATGAGCCGATCACAGCTGCGACGAAATGGCGTTGCTCGATTTCCTTGCCCCCGAGCGATTCGACGTTGGGTGCGGTAACCACCGCGGTGGTGTCCTCGACCAGCAGGTTCACCTCGGCGGTCGGCTGATCGATCGGAATCACGAGCGCGCGCGTGCCGGCGGGGAGCGAATACGCGTAGCTGATCTGCTTCGTGCCCCCAGGGGGAATCGGCGCGAGCACGATCACGCTGTCGTGGCGGAACTGCATCGCCTCGCTCGATATGTCCCCCTGCCCGCCGCGGAACTGTCCCGCACCCGCGGGGACGCGTCCCGCCCAGGTCGGGATCAGCGTGTCGCGGGTGACGCGCGTCGTCGCACCCGTGTTCTCCAGCTCCAGAATCTCGAGCACTTCGCGCGTGCCGTCAGCGCTGGCGCGCGCGACCGTGGCGAGCCGCCGCGCCAGCCGGATCGGCGGACCGTTGCTCGTGGTGGCAAACGCGACGAGATCTTCGACGTGGACCGCGGGCCGGCCGGTGACGTTCAGCGGGAGCGAGAAGTAGGCGATGCTGTCGTACCACACACTGACGGCGTATCCGCTGGTGCTGTCCGGACTGCGCAGCTCCAGGCGATAGCGACCACGGGCGTCGCTGCGCACCGAGTCCAGGGGACCGGTGCTCTCGCGCGCCAGGCGATGGAGGAGCACCCAGGCGTTCGCCAGCGGAACGGTATCGCGCCCGCCACGCAGCACGCGCCCGCTGACGCTCACCGCTTGGGAGAAGAGCGCCGTGGGGATGCCTACCAGCAGCAACAGGCTACGGCGTAAACTTGCCGAAATCTTCAGGATCGAGGTTTTGGAGGTACGACTTCAGCGTGTCGGCGTCGAGGGGACTGCCGCCGGTACCGGGCTGGATGGCGCCTTCACTGGTATCGACGGACGTGAGCTCGAGCAGCGTCTCGCTCGTCATGATCGGCGCCTTGAGCCGCAGCGCCAGCGCGATCGAGTCGGAGGGGCGCGCATCGATCTGAATGATCGTATCGCCCCGATAGATATGCAGCTCGGCGAAGTAGGTGTTGTCCTTCACCTGCGTGATGATCACCTTGCGCAGCTCGGCGCCCAGCCCGACGATCACCTGCTTGAGCAGATCGTGCGTCAGGGGGCGTGAGAATTTCACGCCGGCCAGCTCCATCGCGATCGCGCTGGCTTCCGCCGGTCCGATCCAGATCGGCAAGACTCGCTGTCCATCGTTCTCCTGGAGAATCACGACCGGCGTGTTTGTCGTGCGATCCAGCCCGAGGTGAGCTACCCGAACCTGGAGCATGGCTCCCCCCGGAGCGGCCATCAGGTCCCCATATCCCAGGAGGCGAGATACTTGCGCTGTGCGGGAGTGAGGGTGTCGATCGCGACACCCATGGCCTGCAGCTTGAGACGGGCGATCTCCTGATCGAGGTCGACAGGAATGCGGTGCACGTCCTTCGACAACTGCTTCGCGTTATTGACGACGAACTCGGCGGCGAGCGCCTGGTTGGCGAACGACATATCCATCACGCTGGCGGCAGCCGCGAGATTGATGAGGCGGCCTTCGCCGAGCACGAAGAGCTTTTTGCCCCCAAGCTGAAACTCCTCGACGAACTCCCGCACCCTCACGGGTCCTTTCGCGACCTTCTTCAAGCCTTCGAGATCGATTTCCACGTTGAAGTGTCCCGAGTTCGCCACCACGGCGCCGTCCTTCATCGCGCGCATGTGCTCCACCCGGAGGACCTCCACGTTGCCGGTCAGCGTCACGAACAAGTCGCCCAGCGGTGCCGCTGCTTCCATCGTCACGACCCGGTAGCCGTCCATCTGGGCTTCGAGCGCTTTCATGGGGTCGATCTCGGTCACCAGCACGTTCGCGCCGGCGCCGCGCGCCCGCATCGCGAAACCGCGGCCGCACCACCCATACCCCGCCACGACAACCGTGCTCCCGGCAATCAGGAGGTTGGTGGCCCGGATGATTCCGTCCAGGGTGGACTGGCCGGTCCCGTAGCGGTTGTCGAACAGATGCTTGGTTTGCGAGTCGTTCACGGCAATGACGGGGAACTGGAGCACGCCGTCCTTCGCCATCGCCTTCAATCGGATCACCCCGGTCGTGGTCTCTTCAGTCGAACCGATCACGCCCGTCACCAGCGCCTTGCGTTCGGCGGCGGAGAGTGTCTCGACCCACTTGCGAACCGGCGGCGCGAGGTCGTCGAGGCGATTCAGGGCGATCATGTGCAGCGCGCCGACCAGATCGGCGCCGTCGTCCATCGTGATGTCGGCGCGATGCGCGAGCGCGGCCCGAATGTGCTCGTAATAGGTCGCGTGGTCCTCACCCTTGATCGCGAAGACCTTGATGCCGTGATCCCGTACGAGATGCGCCGCCACGTCGTCCTGCGTGGACAGCGGGTTCGACGCGCACAGCGCAACGTCCGCGCCTCCCGCTTGGAGCGCCACCGCGAGGTTCGCCGTCTCAGTCGTGACGTGCAGGCAGGCGGCGAGGCGCTTCCCTGCGAGCGGCCGTTCGCGCGTAAACCGCTCGCGGAGTTGCCGCAACACCGGCATCGAACGCTCGGCCCACTCGGTCCGCCGCCGCCCTTCATCGGCGAGCCGGATGTCCCTGATGTCGTTCGTTCCTTTGGTCTTGGTCGCCGTGTCAGACATTGGCCTTCCGCGATGTACGGGACGCCCGCTCCGCCGCGACCGTCAGCTCTTCGACGCGATCGACGTGCTCCCAGGTGAACAGCTCGACGTCCCGCTCGCCGACCCTGCGCCGCTCGGGCGCCCGGCCGAAGTGGCCGTAGGCGGCTGTGGGCCGATATATAGGATTGCGCAGGTTGAGTGCCTGGATGATGCCGGCGGGCGTGAGATCGAAGACCTCCCGGACCGCCGATTCAAGGGCGTCCTGGGGTATCGTACCGGTTCCGAAGGTGTCGACCATGATCGAGACGGGCTCCGCGACGCCGATCGCGTAGGCGACCTGGGCCTCGCAGCGCTTGGCGAGGCCCGCCGCCACGATGTTCTTCGCCACCCAGCGCATCGCGTAGGTCGCGGAGCGATCGACCTTGGACGGATCCTTGCCGCTGAACGCGCCGCCGCCGTGCCGCGCCATGCCGCCGTAGCTGTCGACGATGATCTTGCGGCCCGTGAGCCCCGCGTCGCCTTGCGGGCCACCGACGACGAAACGGCCCGTGGGGTTGACGAGCACATGCTTTTCGCTCACATCGAACCCCGCCTCGCGCACGACCGGCCGAATCACATGGGCGAGGATGCCCGCCCTGAGCTGCACGTTGTCGATCATGTCGGAGTGCTGCGCCGATACCACGATCGTGTCAATGCCGATGGGCTTGGACCCCTCGTAGGTCACGCTGACCTGCGTCTTGCCGTCGGGCCGCAGCCACGGGAGCTCACCGCTCTTGCGCACCGTCGCGAGCCGCTCGGCGAGCCGGTGCGCCAGCACGATCGGCAGCGGCATCAGCGACGGCGTCTCGTCGGTCGCGTACCCGAACATCATCCCCTGATCCCCTGCCCCACCCTTGTCCACGCCGAGCGCGATGTCGGTGGACTGGCGGTCGATCGTGGTCAGGACCGCGCAGGTCTGGGCATCGAAGCCGAAGTTCGCGTCGGTGTAGCCGATCGAGGTGATCGTGCCGCGCACGATGTCGGGGATGTGCACGTAGGTAGAAGTCGTGATTTCGCCCGCGACGACCGCCATTCCGGTCGTGACCAGCGTTTCACAGGCGACCCGCGCGGACGGATCCTCGACGAGGATCGCATCGAGAATCGCGTCGGAGATCTGATCCGCGATCTTGTCCGGATGGCCTTCCGTGACCGACTCGGAAGTGAAGACGTGACGATGAGTTGGCATGTTTTAGGTCCCTATAGCTTCAAACTACCGGAGCGCCGTCCCGCGGGCAACCGCGCGTCGGGATCGAGCAGTGTCAGATCCACCGCTTCGGCGAGTGCAAATCGCAAGATGTCGAGCGCGAGCTCTGCGGAGCGCGCTGCGAGCGCTGCGTCGGCGGCGGCGCGCGCCTGCGCCGTGGTCACCTGGCGAATGAGCCACTTGATGAACGGCAGCGCCGGCGGCGCGACGGACAGCGTGTCATACCCCAACCCCAGCAGAAGGAATGCGGAGAGCGGCTCCGATGCCATCTCGCCGCACACGCTGGCGGGCTTGCCGGCGGCGCGCGCGGCTTCCGCAACGAGCTTCAGCAGCCGCAACACGCTCGGATCGTGCGGAGTGAAACGGTCCGCCAAGCGCGCGTTGCCGCGATCCACCACGAGCGTGTACTGCGTGAGATCGTTCGTGCCCACGCTGAGGAAGTCGCTGACCTCTACGAGACGATCAGCCATCACCGCGGCGGCGGGCGTCTCGACCATGACCCCGAGCGGCACCGTCTTCGCGGCTGCCACACCCGCTTTCTCGAGTCGATCCGCCTCCTCGTGCATCATTTCCCGGGTGCGCTCGACTTCATCGAGCCGCGTCACGAGCGGGATCATGAGATGAAGATTCGCGGTGACCGCGGCGCGTAACACCGCGCGGATCTGCGTGCGAAACATTTCCGGCTCGTCGTGGCAATCGCGGATCGCGCGCCAACCCAGGAACGGGTTCGCCTCGGGGGGAGTGCGGAACGGCGCGGGGAATTTGTCGCCGCCGAGATCGTAGGTGCGAATCACGACTGGATGGCCGTCGAACGCCTCCCCAACGTGGCGGAAGTACTTCGTCTGCTCATCCTCGCTGGGAAGGTCGCTGTGTCCCGTGATCAGGAATTCGGTCCGCAGCAGGCCGACCCCTTCCGCGCCGTGCACCTTTGCAGGCGTGACCTCGTCGGGCAGGTCCACGTTGCCGCGCACCGCGATGCGGACGCCATCCACGGTGACGGCCGGCTGCGCCACTGCTTCCTCGAGCCGCGTGGAGAGCTCCCGCCGCCGCGTGTCCGTCCGCTCGGCCTCCTCGATCTCGGCCGGCGTCGGATCGAGGAGCACCGTGCCACGTGTGCCATCGAGGATCACCTTTGTGCCCGAACGGATACGCGCCACTGCGCCGCGCACACCGAAGATGGCCGGAATGCCGATCGAATGGGCCAGGATAGCGGCGTGAGAGGTGCGCGTCCCTTCCTCGCTGATCAATCCGACGACCTTATCGCGATCGAGCTGCACCGTCAGCCCTGGTGACAGCTCTCGTGCCACGAGGATCGACGGCTCCGAGAGACTCTCCCATACATCGACCGCCCCACGGCGGTGCATGAGGTGATGAATGACCCGGATCGCAACACCCGTGAGATCGGCGAGCCGCTCCTTGAGAAGCGGGTTCCCTGCCGCGGTCCAGAGGTCGCGGACTTCGAGCGTCTTGAATTCGAACGCTTTCTCGGCCGTCAGTTGATTCTCGCGGATCAGCTCGGCGACGCCGCCGATGAAATCCTTGTCCTCGAGCATCAGTATCTGGGCATCAAAGATCCGGGCCTCGTCCACCCCGGCCCGGTCCTCCGCCCGCGCCCGTAGCTCCATCAGCTCGCCCCGCACGTCCTTGAGCGCCGCGCGCAGCCGCCGTACCTCCTTCTCCACCTGGGTGCGCGGCACAACGCGATGCGGAACCTCCGGCAGCGCCCATCGCACGGTCACGGTCGGTCCCATCGCGATGCCGGGGGACACGCCGATGCCCTTGAGCAGCCGGTCGGCGGGACTCACGCGTCCTCCTTGGCCTGCGGCTTCAAGTGCATCTCGTGGAAGCCGGCGGCGACGAGATCGAGTAGCGCGGCCATCGCCTGCTCCGCATCCTCGCCATCGGTGCGGATCTTGATCGAGGAGCCACATTCCGCGGCCAGCGTCATCATGCCGAGGATGCTCTTGCCGTTCACGACGGCGCCGTCTTTGTGCACCTCGACGGCTGATTTGAACTTGTTCGCCACTTTGACGAACTCCGCCCCCGGGCGCACGTGCATACCGAGCGGATTCACGATGCGCGCGTCCCGCTCGATCAAGGCCATATCAGCCCCACCGCGAGCGCCACTGCGGCGAGCCCGAGCGAGAGTCGCAGCCCATTGAGGCGATCGCCCTTGAGCCGCATCGCCACGAAGCTGAGCGCGGCGACGATGGCGAGCGCTGCGCGAGCCCACGAATCGAAGGGCGCCGCAAGGTAGGCGGCGGTCAACGGCAGCGCGGCACCGACGGCAAATGCCATCGCCGGGCCGAGCAGCGCACCCGCCTTTTGGAGGGCGGGATGATGCAACGCCACGCTGACGCGGACCCCGTGCGTCCATCCCGCCTTCAGTGCCCACCAGCGCAGTGCCACGTGGCCGATGTTGTAAACGATGAGGAATGCCCCGACCGCGATCCAACCGGCACCGAGCGCGATGGCGGCGAGCGTCAAAGCGGATAGGAATGGGAGCCAGCCCGCCCAGACGAGACGATCCCCGAGCGACCCCAGTGGACCGCACAGCGCCTCGCGCAGCCGCTCGATCTGATCGGGCGCGGCGCCGTCGTGCTCGGCACGGGCGGCCGCGCCAACGACGAGACCGATGAGGTACGGATGTGCGTTGAAGAATTGCGCGCCGCGCGCCACGGCCGGCCGGTACTTGCTGTCGCCGAGATCGCGCAGCAACGGCTCTTCGGCGACGCCGACGCCGACGCCGAGCAGGCGCTCGTAGTTGTACGAGCCCTGGACGGCGAACAGCCGCAGCAACGCGCGGGCGAGGGGGGCGCGGGGGGGGCGCGCGTTCACCGCAGCCATATCGTCGCCGCAATGCCGCCGCCGAGGCCGGCGGCGAACCAGGCCAGGTTGGGCCCGCGTCCCACGAGCCGCAGCGTTCCCGCGCCGCCGGCCGCCAACGCAGTCGCCACGACCGCCACCGCCAGCAGTACCGCGCCGTGTACGGTGAGCACACCCGCGAGCAGCGGTCGCGCGAGCCAGGCGAGCACGAGACCGATCACCGTCACCAGCGCGGCGCGCAGCGCGTCGCGCAACAGTCCGCCCACGTGTACGCGCACCAGCGCGCTCGGGTCGCCCGACTCGAGCTGCGCGGCGGCCGCGTGCACGATCCGGGAGTTCACTCGCCGCAGCAGATTGATCGTCAGTCCGCCGATCAGCCCGGTGACCAGTCCGACGAGCGCGCCGAGGCCAAGGCCAAGCACGCCGGCCGACGAGTGTGCGGTCGCGACGGCGGCGACCGTGGCGGGCCCGTACTCGGGATAGCGCACCGCCCCGACCGGCAGGATGTCGTACTGCAGCAGCTCGAAGACGACGCCGAGCTTGAGGCCCGTCGGAATGTCTCCGAGTATCGCTCCGGCCACGGTGCCCGCCACGAGCGGGCGCGCGATCATCATCTGCGGCAGGCTGACGAGATCCACGCCGACAAGCGTGCCCCAGACGAGCAGCGCGATCAGAAGCTCGACGGGAAGGATCATGTGAACTCCGCCACGGGCACCGCGCGGGCAGTGGGGACGTCCTGCGCGGTCACCTCGACGCCGCGCGCCGCGAGCTGGCGCAGCTTGGTCGCTTCATCGTCCGTCAAATACACAAAGCGCAGTCGCTCCTTCCGGCCGGTACGATGATGCACACCGCCCACGTTGAATCGCTTCAGCTGCGGCAGGCGGGCGGCGAGCGCCACAGCCGTGTCGATTTCGCCCACGAGTAGAATCCCGACCCGCGAATCCGCTTCCCAACGGGGCAGCAGCTCCGCTGCCTTCTCCACGGACGCGAAGATCACTTCGATCTGTGGCGGCACGCCCATCCGATAGAGGTCCTGCTCCCAGTCGCTGCTGCTCACTTCGTCATCCACGAGGACGATGAACGAGACGTCGAGCGGCTGTCCCCAGCCCACGACGACCTGCCCGTGGATCAAGCGATCATCGATGCGGTACAGCGCGAGCGTCATGCGGGCGTGACGCGGATCGCCTTGGCGCCGGCGTCGACGGCTCGGCGCGCGGCTTCCGCGGGCGCGATGTCGCGATGGAACACGAAATCCAGCAGCATGGCGAGGTTGACGCCCGTCACAACGGCCATGTCGGCTCCTCCCCGCTTGGCGTAGCGGGCTGAGCTGGTGAAGCACGAGCCACCCGGGAGATCGACGAATAGCACCGCAGGCCCCGCGCCCACCGCCTCGCGCAGCCGCTCTCCGAGCTCCTCTGTGCCGCATCCTTCATTAGAAATGCCTGTCAGCGCGCCCTCGATGCCGGTGATGGCCGTAACCGCGGCGACGAGGGCCTGCGCGACCGCGGCGTGCGACACGATGACGCCACGGAGCTCACTCATAGTCTTCCTCCAGGTACTGCTGGACCACGCCCTTCTCCCGCATGCGCCGGATCAGTCGCTCGTTGAACGCGTTTGCGGAGTCCACGCCGCTGTAGCGCAGCAGGTGATTCATCGCGACGACTTCGCAGATGACGGTGAGATTCTTGCCGGGATTGAGCGGCACCGTCACGAGCGGCAGCTCGACGTCGAGCAGCTCCGTGCGCTGCTGGTCGAGTCCGGTGCGGTCGTACTCGCGGGTGTTGTCCCAGTCCTCGAGCTGAACCACGACCTCGATGCGCTTCTGCTGGCGCACGGAGCGAATGCCGAACAGCGCGTTGATGTCGATCAAACCAACACCGCGGATCTCCATATAGTGCCGGGAAATCTCGTGTCCGCGGCCGATCAGGACGTCGTTGCCCCGGCGGGTAACGTGCACGAGATCGTCGGCCACCAGCCGATGACCGCGCTCGACGAGATCGAGGACGCATTCGCTCTTGCCGATCCCCGAGCGGCCGCGAAACAGCAGCCCCACGCCGAACACATCGGCGAGCGAGCCGTGCACGGTCGTGCGGGGCGCGAAGGCATCGTCGAGAAACGGCTTGAGCCGCCGGTAGAACTCCGCCGTCTTG
>WNEZ01001396.1_pt1 | contig 20268 bp, 20 predicted proteins | sample 5400521 | NCBI WGS metagenome assembly WNEZ01 (sample SAMN13153339, study PRJNA577476) | soil metagenome | isolation source: 120 cm saprolite under Douglas fir tree site 2 hole 1 replicate 1 | place: USA:California | collected 2015-04-18 | reverse complement strand
AAATGCCGAACTGCCGGTGCCGCTGGCCGTGCTGGCGACGCCAAAGGCGGAGCTGCTATCGCCGCTCGCCGTGGTGAAGGCACCATACGCCGAGCTGTTGGTGCCGCTCGCCGTGCTGATGAGGCCAAAAGCCGAGCTGAAGAAGGCGGCGGCGCTGGTTACGCCATAAGCCGAGCTGCCGGTGCTGTTCGCCGTGCTGCCGTTGCCATAAGCCGAGCTGTTGGTGCCGCTCGCCGACGCGGTGAACCCGACGGCGGTCGCACTGGTGCCCGCCGCGGCGGCCTCGCAATTCGCGCTGCTGAGCAGATCGGTGTTCGCCACGTTGCCCGAGTTGCATCCGGCCTGGGCGCTGCGCGGTGCGATCGCCATCGCGCCCGCGGCCATGAGAACGGCGCAGCCGGCCAGCAACGCCGCACGATGAGTCTTCCGGTCTGTCGACATGACGTCCCCCTTTTGTCGCCGGCGTGCACGACGCCGGCCCGTGCCGTAGGGGAACCGACCGGCGCCGCGCACCACCCTTCGATGGCTTGGAATGATACGCCCGGGGGCCCAGGCAGCCTGTGGTGATAATGCGACAGTCCAGGAAAAACAGCGAGTTTTCGACAGGATAGACTTCCGCGCCCCAGCAGAGGCCCAACCGATTGAACGAAAGCGTATTACCGCCTCAAGAAAACTCCGCGTGGCGATGGAACTCGCGCCGCAGCGCGGTCGCGACCGGGCCCGGCTTGCCGCCGCCGATCGCCTGGCCGTCGATGCGCACCACCGGCAGCACGACTTGGCTCGCCGAGGTCACGAACGCCTCCTGCGCGGCGCGCGCTTCGTCGACCGTGAAAGACCGTTCCTCGAGCGCCAAGCCCTTGGCGCGGATGACGTCGAGCAGCACCGTGCGCGAGATACCGCGCAGGATGGCTTGGTCGGCGGGACGCGTCACCACCCTGCCCTCCTTGGTGACGATCCAGGCGTTCGACGACGAGCCTTCCGTGACACGGCCCTGCGCATCGACGAACCAGGCCTCACGCGCGCCCTGCTCGCGCGCCGCCTGCTTGGCGAGCACGTTGGGCAGGAGCGACACCGATTTGATGTCGACCCGCGTCCAGCGGTTGTCCGGCACGGTGACGACCGCCATGCCCTCCTGCGCGATGCGCTCGTTGCCGCGCGGATCGAGATTCTTCGCAGTAACGACGATCGAGGGCCGCGTGTCCTTCGGCGGAAAAGCGTGGTCGCGCCGCGCCACGCCGCGCGTGATCTGGAGATAGACGATGCCGTCGCGGACGCGATTGCGCCCGATCGTCTCGTGCAGCACGGCGCTGAGCGCGGGAAGCGTCATCGGCATCGCGATGCGAAGCTCGCCGAGCGAACGCTGCAGGCGTTCCATGTGGCGGCGCTCGTCGACGAGGCGGCCCTCGCGCACCTCGCACACCTCGTAGACGCCGTCGGAGAACTGGTAGCCGCGGTCCTCGATGTGCACGCTCGCGTCGCGGTGCGGCAGGTAACGGCCGTTCACATAGGCAATGCGGGACATTGTCGGGCGTTCAGTCTCTCTGCCGTCATGCCCGGCTTTATGCCGGGCATGACGAAAAATAAACTCAATCCATCCCCAGCGCCTTGAGCTTGCGGTGCAGCGCCGAGCGCTCCATGCCGACGAACTCGGCGGTGCGCGAGATGTTGCCGCCGAACCGGCTGATCTGCGCCTTGAGGTATTCGCGCTCGAAGGCCTCGCGCGCCTCGCGCAGCGGCATGCCCATGAGGTGCTCGCCGCCGTCGCCGGCCGGCATGTTGGGCACCATCGAGCCCACGTCCTGCGGCAGCATGCTGGCGCTGATCACCGCCTCGGGCTCCCCGCCGGCCAGGATCATCAGCCGCTCCACGTTGTTGCGCAGCTGCCGCACGTTGCCGGGCCAGTCGTGCGATTGGAGCACCGCCATGGCGTCCTCGCCGATCTTGCGCCGAGGCAGGCCGGTCGATTGCGAGATCTGATCCATGAAATGCTCGATCAGCGAGGGAATGTCCTCGCGCCGCTCGGCGAGCGCGGGCACGCGCACCGGCACGACGGAAAGCCGGTGATAGAGGTCCTCGCGGAATTTTCCCGCCGCGATCTCGGCCTCGATGTTGCGCGAGGTCGAGGACACGATGCGCACGTCGACCGCGACCTTGGTGCTGCCGCCGACGCGCTGGAAGGTCTGGTCGACCAGCACCCGCAGGATCTTGTTCTGCGTCTCGCGCGGCATGTCGCCGATCTCGTCGATGAACAGCGAGCCGCCATGCGCCTCCTCGAGCGCGCCGACCTTGCGGGCCTGCGACCCGTTCGCCTGCTCGACGCCGAAGAGCTCGACCTCCATGCGCTCGGGCGTGATGGCGGCCGCGTTGATGACGATGAACGGCGCGCCGTTGCGGCTCGACATGGCGTGGATGGTGCGCGCGGTGAGCTCCTTGCCGGCGCCGGAGGGGCCGACGATCAGGATGCGGCTGTTGGTCGGCGAGACCTTGTCGATGGTCTGGCGCAGCTGGTTGATCGCGCTCGAATGCCCGACCAGCGTGGTCGTATATGGCGCGAGCTGCTGCAGCGCCTTGACCTCGCGCTTGAGCCGCGAGGTCTCGAGCGCGCGATCGGCGACGAGCACGAGGCGATCCGCCTTGAACGGCTTCTCGATGAAGTCGTAGGCGCCCTGCTTGATCGCCGCGACCGCGGTCTCGATGTTGCCGTGGCCCGAGATCATCACGACCGGCATCTCGGGATGCTCGGCCTTCACGCTGTCGAGAAGCTGCAGCCCGTCGAGGCGGCTTCCCTGCAGCCAGATGTCGAGGAAGACCAGGTTCGGGCGGCGCGCGCGGAGCGCGGCGAGCGCCTCGTCGCTGTCGCGCGCGGTGCGCGCCTCGTAGCCCTCGTCCTGCAGGATACCCGCGACCAGCTCGCGGATGTCCGCTTCATCATCGACGATGAGGATATCGGACGCCATTTCTATGCACTCGCGGTTGTCGGAGTCTTCGGAACCGAAACGGTATCGACGGGCCCTGCCTGCGCGGGCTCGGCGGCAAATCGCAGACGCACCCACGCCCCCCGCGCGCCCGGCGTCTTCTCGGCCGCATCATGCAGCTCGATCTGGCCGCCGTGGTCTTCCAGAATCTTGCCGACGATCGCGAGGCCGAGGCCGGTGCCCTTCTCGCGCGTCGTCACATAGGGCTCGAGCAGCCGCGTGCGGTTTTCCTTGGGCAGGCCGACGCCGTTGTCGACCACGTCGATGACGATGTCGTCGCCGTCGCGGCCGGTCGAGACGTGGATGCGGCCGCGGCCGATCTCGGCCGGCGGCACGGCCGAGATCGCTTCCGTCGCGTTCTTGATGATGTTGGTGAGCGCCTGCGAGATCAGCCGGCGGTCGAACCGCGCCCGCATGGGGTCTTCGGTGATATCGGCATCGACGTCGATCTCCGCGTTGCCGACCCGCATGAGGAACACCACCTGGCGCACCGTGTCGGCCACGTCCTCCGGCGTCATCACCGGCTTCGGCATGCGCGCGAAGCGGGAGAACTCGTCCACCATGCGCCGGATGTCGTCGACCTGGCGCACGATCGTGTCGGTGCACTGCTCGAACACGGCACGATCCTCGGTGATGGTCTTCCGTATTTGCGCCGCAGCCGTTCCGCCGAGAGCTGGATGGGCGTGAGCGGATTCTTGATCTCGTGCGCGATGCGCCGCGCGACGTCCGCCCAGGCCGAGGTGCGCTGCGCCGTCACCAGCTCGGTGATGTCGTCGAGCGTCACCACGTAGCCGTGCTGCGGATCGCTCGATTGCTCGGTCGTGACGCGCACCGAAACGGTGCGCTCGCGTCCACGGCGGTTGAGGGTCACCTGCCCCTGCAGCAGGCGCTGCGGACCCGACGGCGCGCCCGCGATGATGTCGGTGAGCTCAGGCACCACGTCCTTGAGCGGCCGGCCGGCCGCCTCGTCCGCGCTGGTGCCGATCAGGCGCTCGGCCGAGCGGTTGAGAATGCTGATGTTTCCCGCCGCATCGACGCCGATGACGCCCGCGCTCGCGCCCGCGAGCACCGCCTCGGTGAAGCGGCGGCGGCTGTCGATGAGGTCGCGCGCCCGCACGATGTCGTCGCGCTGGGTGCGAAGCTCCTGCGTCATCTTGTTGAAGGTTTCGCCCAGCTGGGCGAGATCGCCTTCGGAGGAGCGCACCGGAACCTGGACGTAGAGATTGCCGGTCGAGACGATGTTCGCGGCGCCGATGAGGCGGCGGATCGGCGCGACCAGGAGATTGACGAAATTCAAACCGATCCAGACCGCCGACAACAGCACGGTGAGCGCAATCACCGTGAACATGAGCGCGAAGGCGAGCTGCACGCCGAGGCGGCGCGCCTGCAGGCTGTCGAAGGCGTCGAGCATGACGTTCGCCTGCCGGCCGAGCGCGATGACGCGCGGATCGAGCGGGCGTGCGACGTAGAGATAGACGTCGTCGTAGCCGCGCATCTTGATGGTGGCGGTCAGCACGTTCGTGTCGGGCAGCGGCGCCATCTGCGGCTCGGTGTCGCTCGCCTTGTCCAGCACCGCGGCGGGCGGAATCGCGAGGTCCTGGCTGAAGTCGGATTTCATGACCACGCCGCCGTCGTGGCTGATCAGCAAGGCGGCTCCCATTCCGCGCAACGACGCCTGCGCGGTGAACAGCTGGCGGAATCGATCGCGGTCCTGATCGAACAGCGGCTTCGCCTGCGTGAGCGTGATCGCCATGGCGAGCGTATCGCCGCGCAATCCCTGCACGTGCTCGCGCCCGTAGATCTCGGCGACGACCAGCGTGTTGGCGATCAGGTCGCGCGCGGACATCAGCCGATCGAGGCCGCGATCGAGCGTCACGCTCGCCACGATGGCAACGAGGATCGCCGGCGCCGCCGCGATGACCGAGAAGAGGCCGACGATGCGCACGTGCAGCCGTGCGCCCGCCCTGCCCCGCCGGCGTCCCTGGATGACCGGCCAGATCTCGCGCCCGATCATCGCGAGCAGCACCAGGATGGCGCCGGCGCTGACGCCGAGCAGGACGATGACGACGTTGTGGCTCGCGACGATCGGGGTCAGGTCGGCCAGCACCAGGAAGGTCGCGAGCGCCGACAAAAGCGCAAGCGCGACCGCCATCGGGCCGATGATACGGATGGCACCCCGGCCGGGAGCGGTCGTGACCGTCAGGTCCGATCTGGTCGCTTGGTCCACGATGGTCATGGCTCCCTTGGCCCGAGTGGGGGTGGGATCGGCGCTAGGACAACGGATGGGGGACGCAGACCCTCCCCGGTCTCGCGCCTTGAGTGGTGCGGCTTTTATACAACAATGTTGCTGAAAAGAGACAAGACTATGGCGGTCTCATGCGGGTGTGCGCTTTTGGCGCCGCGCGTGTGTTGCGCCTTTGCACCGCGAGTGTGTCCGTTCCGGCGCCCGTGGGACGCCGGGGACACAGGCTACCCGCCCGTGCGGATGACCTGGATGTCGAGATCGCGGATCTTCTTGCGCAGCGTGTTGCGATTGACGCCCAGAAGGTCCGCGGCCCGGATCTGATTGCCGCGCGTCGCCGCCAGCGCAGCGGAGAGCAGCGGTTGCTCCACCTCGCGCAGGATGCGGTGATAGAGACCGGGTGGCGGCAGACCGTCGCCGAACTCGGCGAAGTAGCGCGCCAGATGCCGCTCGACCGCGCCGGTGAGCGTTTCGTCCGGGCGCGCCTCCTCGCTTGCCGCCGGCATGGCCGGCTGAGCCAGCTCGCCCTCGATCACCGCGGCGCTGATGACCTCCTGCGGATAGAGCGCGGCCAGCCGGCGCGCGAGATTCTCCAGCTCCCGCACATTGCCGGGCCAGCGGTGGCGCTTGAGCCGGTCGAGCGCGGCCGGCTCGATGTGCTTCGGCGGCAGGCCCTCGCGCTCCGCGAGCGCAAAGAAGTGCCGGATGAGATCCGCAATGTCCTCGACGCGCTCGCGCAGCGGCGGCAGGCGCAGCGGCACGACGTTGAGGCGGAAAAAGAGGTCCTCGCGAAAGAGCCCCTGCTGGATGAGGATGCGCAGATCCTTGTTGGTCGCCGCGATGATGCGCACGTCGGACTTGATCGGCGTGCGGCCGCCCACGGTCGTATACTCGCCCTGCTGGAGGACGCGCAGCAGCCGCGTCTGCGCCTCCATCGGCATGTCGCCGATCTCGTCGAGAAAGAGCGTGCCGCCCTCCGCCTGCTCGAAACGCCCGGAGCTGCGGGTGTTGGCGCCGGTGAAGGCGCCCTTCTCGTGGCCGAACAATTCGGATTCGATGAGATCGCGCGGGATCGCCGCCATGTTGATGGCGACGAAGGGCCCGGTGCGGCGCTTGCCGTAGTCATGCAAGGCGCGCGCGACCAGCTCCTTGCCGGTGCCGGACTCGCCGCTGATCATCACGGTGAGGTCGGTCTGCATCAGCCGCGCGAGCACGCGGTAGATGTCCTGCATGGCGGGCGAACGGCCGACCAGCGGAATGGCGTCGAAGTCCTCGCTCTTGGGCGGCGCCGCCGGCCGCTCCTTCGGCTCCGCCATCGCGCGCCCGACGATGGTGATCAGCTCCTTGAGATCGAACGGCTTCGGGAGATACTCGTAGGCGCCGCGTTCCGACGCGCGGATCGCGGTCATGAACGTATTTTGCGCGCTCATGACGATGATCGGCAGATCGGGCCGCAGCTTCTTGATGCGCGGCAAGAGGTCGAAGGCGTTCTCGTCCGGCATCACCACGTCGGTGATGATCAGGTCGCCGTCGCCCTGGCTCACCCAGCGCCAGAGCGTCGCGGCATTGCTGGTCGAGCGCACCTCGTAGCCGGCACGCGACAGCGCCTGATTGAGGACGGTGCGGATCGCCGCATCGTCGTCGGCCACCAGTATGTTTCCCGCAGGCATCGCAGTCCCTCTCAGGTTCCGCCGCCCGGCTCGGCGTCGTCACCCGTGAACTTGGGCATCAGCACTCGAAAAACCGTCCGTCGCGGCTGGGACTCGCATTCGATGATCCCGCCGTGATCGCCGATGATCTTCGCGACCAATGCAAGACCGAGGCCGCTTCCGCTCGGCTTGGTGGTCACGAATGGATCGAACAGATGGGGCATGATGTCCGTCGGCACGCCCGGACCGTTGTCCTTGACGCAGAACTCGAGCGGCAGCGACACGCGAGTCTTGCTGCCGGGCAGCGACAGGCGCACGCCGGGCCGGAACGCGGTCGAGAGCTGGATCTCGCCGTCGGTCGCGTTCTCGCCGATCGATTCCGCCGCGTTCTTCACCAGATTCAGAAACACCTGCACGAGCTGGTCGCGATTGGCGAGCACGTTCGGCAGCGAGGGATCGTACTCTTCGGTGAACCTGATGTGACGGGCAAAGCCGGACTGCGCCAGCCGTTTGACGTGATCGAACACGACGTGGATGTTGACGGGCTCGCGCTCGACCGGGCGCTCGTCGCCGAAGACCTCCATGCGGTCGACCAGCTTCACGATGCGGTCGGCCTCGTCGCAGATCAGGCGGGTCAGCGTGCGATCATCGTCTCCGACGGACTGCTCGAGCAGCTGGGCGGCGCCGCGGATGCCGGACAGCGGGTTCTTGATCTCGTGGGCGAGCATGGCGGCAAGCGCGATCACCGAGCGGGCGGCGCCACGGTGTGTGAGCTGCCGGTCCATCTTGTCGGCCATGGTGCGCTCCTGCAGCATGACCACGACGGACCCGGGACGCTCGGGAACCGGCGCCACGTAGAGATCGACGAGGCGCTCGCCGGTCACGCGCGGCGTGCCGAGATCGACCTTGTACTCGTTGACCGCGCCGCCGCGCGTGCGCACCTGCTCGATGAGCGCGAGCAGCGGCGAGCCGAACGGCACCAGGTCGCGCAAGGCATGCCGCCGCAGCAGTGACACCGACATCTCGAAAAAGCTTTCCGCCGCGACATTGCCGTCGGCGATCTTGCCGTCCGGCGCGACCACGAGCACCGGATGCGGCAGCGAATTGAGAACCGCCTCGGCGCTGCCGATCTCGGAAGCCGCATGGCGCTGGCGCTCGGCGAGGCTCATGCGGCGGCCCGCCATGAAAATGCGTCGAAGGCCTCGGCGAGACCGCGTGTGACGATGGCCGGCGCCTCGGCGGTCAGGACGCGCGTGCGCCATTCCTTCAGGGTCGCGTCATCGACTTGCGCCGTCTCGGCGGCGGCGTCGAGCGCCCAGCCGAGATGCTTGCGGGCGTGGCGCAGGCCGATGCGCGTCCCATAGTGGGCGAGCATCTCCTCGTAGAGCGCGGTGATCAGCGCGCGCTGCGCTTCGAGCGGCGGTGGAGACTCGCGGCGACCGCCGACAAGCGAGCGGCCGATCTGTCCGGGCAGCCACGGACGGCCCTGCGCGGCGCGGCCGATCATTACCGCGTCGGCGCCCGAGGCGGCGAGCGCGGCACGCGCCTCCTCGACGCCGCCGATGTCGCCATTGACCACCACAGGGATTTTGACGGCCTCCTTGACGGGACGCACGGCAGTCCAGTCGGCGCGCCCTTTGTAGAACTGACAGCGCGTGCGCCCGTGCACGGTGACGAGGCGCACGCCCGCGGCCTCGGCGCGGCGCGCGAGCTCGGGCGCGTTGAGCGAGCGATCATCCCAGCCGAGTCGCATCTTGAGCGTCACCGGAACGGACGCCGCGGCGATCGTCGCGTCGACCAGCGTCACGGCGTGATCGAGGTCGCGCATCAAGGCCGATCCCGCGGCGCCATTGGTCACGTGCTTGGCCGGGCAGCCCATGTTGATGTCGATGATGTCGGCGCCCGCGTCTTCGGCGATGCGCGCCCCTTCGGCCATCCAGCGCGCCTCGCAACCCGCGAGCTGCACCACGTGCAGGCCGATGCCCTGCTCCTCGACCCGGAGGCGGATATCCGGCCGGCCGCGCGCGAGCGCCGCGCAAGCCGCCATTTCGGACACGACGAGCCCGGCCCCGAGGCGCGCGGCGAGGCGCCGGAAGGGCGCATCGGTCACGCCCGACATGGGGGCAAGGATGACCCGGTTCGACACCGCGTGAGGTCCGATCCGGAGGGCCGGACCATCCCCATTCTCGTTGGAGGCTATCTTCACTGCACCTGATGCCTACGTTTTAGGCGACCCTGAAATCTGCATAGAGATTAGCCAGTTTCATGTCAAACGCAAGTGCTGCAATGCAACATTGTGAATTTCGCGGAGGCCGCTCCCCGGGCTGGAAAATCGCTGGGAAATCATTGTGCCCCGCCTTCCGCACGCGCTAAATCCGCGGGCAATCTCAATGACGAGGCGGGATATGGCGGGTGTGGCGGCAGTCGTGGTCGCGGGCGGGCGCGGGCTGCGCGCCGGGGGGCATCTGCCGAAGCAGTATCGCACCGTCGGGAACGTGCCCGTGCTGCGGCAGAGCCTGTCCATCTTCGCGGCACACCCGGAGGTGCGCTGGGTACAGCCGGTGATCCATCGCGATGACGGCAGCCTCTATACGCAGGCCGCCGAGGGGATGTCCGTGCTGCCGCCCGCCTTCGGCGGCGAGACCCGCCAGCAGTCGGTGCGCGCGGGGCTCGAGGCGCTCGCGGCTTTGAGTCCGCAGATCGTGCTCGTCCACGATGCGGCCCGGCCCTTCGCGTCGCCGGCGCTCGTCTCGCGTGCGATCGCGGCGGCGGCCGCCGGCGCCGCGATACCCGGTGTCGCGATGACCGACACCATCAAGGAAGTCGATGCCGACGCGCGCGTGCTGCGGACCCTCGACCGCGCGCGCCTGCGCGGCATCCAGACGCCGCAGGCATTTACCTTCGATGCGCTGCTGGCCGCGCACCGCAAGGCGGCCGCCGCGAGCCGCGACGATTTCACCGATGACGCGGCGCTCGCCGAATGGGCCGGCATGACCGTGAGCGTGTTCGAAGGCGACGCCGACAACGTCAAGCTCACCAATCCGGAAGATTTTTCCCGCATTGAAGCGCGCGAGCTCGCAGCGCTCGGCGACGTGCGCACCGGCAACGGCTACGACGTGCACGCCTTCGCCGAGGGCGACCATGTGTGGCTCGGCGGCGTGAAGATCGCGCACGAGCGCGCGCTCTCCGGCCATTCCGACGCGGATGCCGGGCTCCACGCGCTGGTCGACGCCATCCTGGGCGCGCTTGCCGATGGCGACATCGGCGCGCATTTTCCCCCGAGCGATCCGAAATGGAAGGGCGCGTCCTCGGACCGCTTCCTGCGCTTCGCGGTCGAGCGCGTGCGCGCGCGCGGCGGCCGCGTCGTCCATCTCGATCTCACGATCGTGTGCGAAGCGCCAAAAATCGGTCCGCATCGCGACGCCATGCGGGCGCGCATCGCCGAGATCGCCGGCCTCTCGATCGACCGCGTCGGCGTGAAGGCGACCACGAGCGAGAAGCTGGGCTTCACCGGCCGGCGCGAAGGCATCGCGGCCTTCGCGACCGCGACCGTGCGGCTGCCGTGGAGCGCGCCGTGATCGAGCAGGACATCGGCAAGGCGGCCAAGCGCCTGCTCACGCTCGGCCGCCAACGCGGCCTCAAGGTCGCGACGGCCGAGTCCTGCACGGGCGGCATGGTGGTCGCGGCGCTCACCGAAATCCCGGGCTCCTCCGACGTGGTCGATCGCGGCTTCGTCACCTATTCGAACGCCGCGAAGGAAGCGATGCTCGGCGTTCCCTCGGCGACGCTCGACAAGCACGGCGCGGTGAGCGCCGAAACCGCGCAGGCCATGGCCCAGGGAGCGCTCGCGCACTCCAACGCCGACCTCGCGGTCGCGATCACCGGCATCGCCGGCCCGGGCGGCGGGACACCCGGAAAGCCGGTCGGCCTCGTGCATTTCGCCGCCGCCGCGCGCGACGGCCGCCATGTCCATCGCGCGAAGAAATTCGGCAAGATCGGCCGGCGCAAGGTGCGGCTCAAATCGGTCGCCGAGGCGCTGGCGATGCTGGAGCTATTGGCGAGCGGCGCTCACGTCTGAGCAGACGAGGCGGCGCGCAACTGATCCGCGCGGCGCTCGAACGCGTCGGCGAAGCGGCGGAAAACCTGCTCGAACATCGCGCCCATCAGCATGCCGAGGGTGCGGCTCTTGAATTCGTACAGCAGGGAGAACTCGACGTCGCAGACGCTGTCCTCGACAGGCCGAAATTCCCAGCGATTCTCCAGGCGGCGAAACGGGCCGCTGAGATAGTCGACGATGATGGTGAGAGCCGGCTTGTCGAACGTCACGCTGGTGGTGAAGGTCTCCTGGATCAGCTTATAGGCGATCGTCATGTCGCAGACGACGACGTCCCGCCCCTGCGCATCCTGGCTGCGCCGCTTGAGCTTGAGCGCTTTGCAGAACGGCACGAATTCCGGATAGTGCTCGACGTCGGCGACGAGATCGAACATCTCGGCCGCGGGGTGCCGCACGCGGCGCCTGGTCGAGAATTGCGGCATCCTATCGACCGAGCTCGCGCGCCGCCCTGAGCTTGGCGAAATCCTCCCCGGCGTGATGCGACGAGCGGGTCAGCGGCGAGGCCGAGACCATCAGGAATCCCTTGGCGCGCGCGATCGCCTCGAGCGCATTGAACTCGTCGGGCGGGATGAACCGTATCACCGCATGGTGCTTGCGCGTGGGCTGGAGATACTGGCCGATGGTGAGGAAATCGACGCCGGCCGAGCGCAGGTCGTCCATCACCTGCAACACCTCGTTCCGCTCCTCGCCGAGCCCGACCATGATGCCCGACTTGGTGAACATCATCGGGTCCAATTCCTTCACCCGCTGCAGCAGCCGGATGGAGGCGAAATAGCGCGCGCCCGGCCGCACCGTGAGATACTTCGAGGGCACGGTCTCGAGATTGTGGTTGAACACGTCGGGCTTCGCTGCCGCCACCACCTCGACGGCGCCGTCCTTGCGCAGGAAATCGGGGGTCAGCACCTCGATCGTGGTGGCGGGGCAGCGCGCCCTGATGGCGCGGATCACGCCGGCGAAATGCTGCGCGCCGCCGTCGCCGAGGTCGTCGCGATCGACCGACGTCACCACCACGTGGGAGAGCCCGAGCTTCGCCGTCGCCTCCGCGACCCGCGCGGGCTCGGCGGGGTCGAGCGGCGCGGGCAAGCCGGTCTTGACGTTGCAGAAGGCGCAGGCCCGCGTGCAGGTGTCGCCCATGATCATGAAGGTGGCGTGCTTCTTCTCCCAGCACTCCCCGATATTGGGACAGCCCGCCTCTTCACAGACCGTGTGCAGCCCGTGCGCGCGCACGATCGACTGCGTCTCGAGGAAGCCGCGCGAGACCGGCGCCTTGACGCGGATCCAGTCGGGCTTCTTGAGCGCAGGCTGGTCCGGCCGGTGCGCCTTCTCGGGATGGCGCGCCTGCGGACCGCTGATGGTATCGAGCACGACGGCCATGGAATCCTCGGGCTTCGAGCCCTTACTTACGCACCGGGACACGGCGCCGCAAGCGGACGCTCACGCGCGGCGGATCGCCTGCAGGATCACCAAAAGCAGCACAGCGCCGATGATGGCGGTGACCAGCTGGCCGGCGAAATCGGGCATCACCTGCACGCCGAGGCGGGTGAACAGAAAACCGCCCAGCACCGCGCCTATGAGCCCGACCGCGATGTTGCGCAGCAGGCTATGGGGCGAGCCGGTGATCTTGGCCGCAGCCCATCCGGCGAGGAGACCGACAATGATCCAGGCAATCACGCCCATGGAAGGCTCCTATACGACGCCAGCATAACATCACGGCTGCCACGGCGTCGCCCCGCAATGATATCATTGCCCTCCTGGAGCATCAGGAGAAGCCAGCATGAGTTATGAAAGCATGACCGGGGAAACCGTCGGCTTCCGCGGCCTTAACGGCGATGTGGGCGAGGCCTATTACGCCAAACCGACGCACCCCGCCAAATGTCCCGGCGTGGTCGTGATCCATCACATGCCGGGCTGGGACGAGTGGATCATCGAGGTCGTGCGCAAGTTCGCCCACCACGGCTACGCGGCAATCTCCCCTCATCTCTATTTCCGCAACGGCCCGGGCAGCCCGGACGACATCGGGGCGCGCGTTCGCGCCGCGGGCGGCGTGGCCGATGACCAGGTGGTCGGCGACGTCAAAGGCGCGATGGCGTACCTGCGCGGCGAGCCCAATTCCAACGGCAAGGTCGGCCTCATCGGCTTCTGCTCCGGCGGCCGGCACGCCTATCTGTGCGGCTGCAGGATCCCTGACGCAAATGCCGTGGTCGATTGCTGGGGCGGCAATGTCGTCGTCGACGACAAGTCGCAGCTCAATGCCAAGCGTCCCGTCGCGCCGATCGAGATGACCGAGCAGTTGCGCGCTCCGCTGCTCGGCCTGTTCGGCAATGACGATGAAAATCCCAATGTCGACCAGGTGAACCGCACCGAGGCGATGCTCAAGCGCCTGGGCAAGAATTACGAATTCCACCGCTACGACGGCGCGGGTCACGCGTTCTTCAACGTCATGCGCGTGGCGTATCGGCCCGAGCAGGCGGCGGATGGATGGCGCAAGGTCTTCGCCTTCTATCAAAAGCATCTTGCCGCGTGAGCAGCGAACAAAGCGAGGAGACCCCGCAATGTGTTCCTACATCGTCGAGAAAGCCCACGTGTCCGGCAGCGCCAAAGGGCCGAGCGGCTGGATGCGCATCGACACCGCGAACGTATACTTCGATCATCCCTATCACGCGCCGCTCGACCATGCGCTCGCCATCGACTTCGTCTGCGAGGCCGATGGCGCGCGCGAACGCGTCGCGGTCGAGCTCTCTGCCGCGTCCGCGCGCGAGCTCGTGACCAAGATCATGGTCGCGCTGGCGAGCGGCGAGGCTGCGCACCGCGCCGCCTGACCGCGGGCTCCGGAGCGCGAGGCGTCATCATTGGGTGGTGGTCTCCGGCCCGCAGGTGCGCTGGACGCTGGTACCGGAGAACACCATGAAGTTCGCGCGCTTCATGCAGAGCACCGGAACGTTGAAGACGATGCCCGAATCCTGGCGCGATTATTTCTTCCCCGACATTCACGGCCGCAACGGAACCTGAGCTGTTGCCCGTTTTTCATACGGCAACAAATAGCCGCACGCCGCTTTCGAGGGCGAAATCGCTTGCGCCGCAGCGCCGGAGTTTTTAACATCCGCCTCGGGTTCGCTGCGCAGCGACTGCGTGAGCGCAAACGGGGGAGCTGAGGATGCGTCTGAGTATGCGTTGCATTGCCGTGGCGGCAGTCCTGGCATCGATTGCGCCGTCCCCTCTCGTCGCCGACGACGGCCTTTCGCTCAACGGAACCTACGTGCAGAACGCCGCCTGCAAGGGCGACGGCACCGATCCGGCCACCAAGCTCGTCAAGATCGGCGACACCGAAATCCATTCGAGCTTCGGCATCTGCACCTTCCTCAAGAAGGAGCGTGACGGCAGGACCTTCGCGGCGCAGATGTCGTGCAACGGGCCCGGCGGCAACATCCTCCTTGGCGACGTGCGATTTACCGTGCGCGACGACGACAAGACGATCGACTTCATCGACCAGGACAACACCTATCGTGCGGTGCTCCACCGGTGTCCGCAGGGCGACGCGGCGCGCCAGGCCGGGACGGCGCCGACGCAGCGCTGAGACGGCGGCTATCGGCCAAGCTGCGGACTACGCCGCTCACGCGGGAACGGCATCGAAGATGGCCACCTGCGTCGCGCGCTCGGCGATCTCGCGATCGGGCGCCTTCTCATAGCCCGCCACACGAAAAGTGCCCGATGCGGGGCACATCTCCACCGCGACACGCGTGAAGCGATTGAGCACCGGCTCGACCAGCCAGTCAAAACCTGCGCCCGCGAACGAGCCGTTCCAGCCGGCGAGCGACTCGCAACGGCGAAAGCTTCCTTCCGTCGCCGCGGCGGCGGTGCAAGCCATCACCATGTCGCCGCCGACGCGAGCCTCCCACCCGTCCTGCCCGACAAGCCAGTCGTTCGCCGCCGCCGTCGCAGCGAACCGCGTCGCGTGCGCTTCCTCGGTGCGCTCGATCACGCAGGACTCGCCCGCCCGCGTCCCAGCGAGCGTATAGATCACGGGACGTGCGATGGGCACGCACTCGAGCTGTTGGCGAGCCTCGTCGAAGCTGCGGCAGGTCTCGAAGACGCGGCGCAGAAGCTGATCGGGCGGGATGTGGCGGACGCGCCGCCAGGTATTCACGGCGTTCGCCGCCAGATCGAAGATGCGCAGCCAGCGATGACGCGTGCGGCGGCGCAACGGCGCCTGGTTGATCGAAGCCGCGAAGCGTCCCGCCGCCAATCCGGTGAGCACGCCCACATAGCCCGGCCAGGTGATGCTGAAGAACTCGCCCGCCGGCCCACGCATCCGCGCCACTTCGACGTGACGGCCCATCCCGGGAAACGGCCAGTCCAGCGTGCGGGCGAGCCAGGGAACGCCGTTCTCGGCACGCGCCAGCGCCGTGCAACTCCAGACGTAGCAGCTGTTGAGGAACCAGAGGCCGGGGATCGGCAGCGTCGCCGCGATCTGCTCGATCTCGGAGACATAAGGCGAGGCCGAACGCGTGAGCCAGCGCCGCGCCAGCCGATCGGTCAGCGGCGTCATCCACACCGCCAAGGTAGGAAACCAGGCCATGCACTCGTCCCGCAACGCCACCGCACGCGCCGCCGATTCGCGTGCGTGGCGCACCGGTCCGCCATCGCGGACATCGACCAGTGGAATGGACGGGAGAGCAGCCGAAATCTTCATTCTGATCCACGAGCGGCGCACCGTCGCGCGAACCGCGCGACATCCTCGCGTGCATTGTAAATGGAGGCCGCCCGTAAGGCCACACCGTGTGATCGCGTGCAGATCCGACGGATGCGGTCACCAAGCCTTCGTGACGACCGAAGGCAGGCTTGCGATCTTCCGCATTGTCCGCCGATGCGCCGGCGCGCAGGGTCGCGCCATGAGCGCAAATTTCGTCTTGCTTGCCGCGATCATCGGCGTCTTTCTGCTTGCAGGAGCCATCAAGGGCGTCGTCGGCATGGGTCTGCCGACCGCGGCGATGGGCCTCTTGAGTCTCGTCATGCCGCCGGCCGAGGCTGCCGCGATCCTGATCCTGCCGTCTTTCATCACCAACGTCTGGCAGTCGGCGGCAGGAGGACATCTCGCCGCCTTGCTGCAGCGGTTCTGGCCCACGCTGCTCGCGAGCGCGCTCGGAACGATCGGCGGCGCGGCGCTCTTCGGCGCCATCAACAACACGGGCGCCATTCCGGCGCTTGGCGCCGCGCTCGCGCTCTACGCGCTTCTCGGATTGACGGCGGTGCGCTTGCGCGTCGCCGCGCACGCGGAATACTGGCTCGGCCCCCTGGTCGGCGGCGTGACCGGAATTGTCGCCGCCCTCACCGGCGTCTTCGTCATTCCGGTCGTCCCTTATCTCCAGGCATTGGACCTCGAGCGCGACGATCTCGTGCAGGCATTCGGACTTTCCGCTCTCGTTTCGACGCTCGCGCTCGCGGCCGCGCTCGCACACGATGGCCGATTCCAGCTTCATGGTGCAGCGGGATCCGCGCTCGCGCTGCTTGCCGCCGCGGTCGGGATGATGCTCGGCCAATGGATGCGGGCGCGCATCTCGCCCGGCGTTTTTCGTTCTTGCTTCTTTTTCGGCTTGCTTGCTCTCGGAGCGCATCTGCTACTGCGCTCCGCGATCTGAAGTGCACCGCACCGAACCTTTTTACGGAAGGCGCGCGGCGGCGAGATTATTTTGCGCTCGCGCGCGCAGCGCGCAATTTTCATTGGGGGCCTGATTGGAGCCGTACTGCTCGTGGTGGTCCTCGGCCTTCTCCGTTGACGCGCGATGCCGATCTGACGGGCATTTTTGCAGGACTGACGCCTTTTCATCTCCTATCTATGCCGCCGTCGCATAGGTGCATCGCAGCATTTCGGGGTTCCGGAGGCAGAACAGCCGACTTATGTAGCTGTTCGAATGAATGATTTGGCGGGCCTCGCCCGCGGAAAGGTTATCCCCATGCTGTCCCGACTGATCCACGCATTTCGAGTCTGGCGTCGCTACGAGACGAGCCTGCGCGAGCTCGGCCGTCTCGGCGACCGTGAGCTGGCCGATATCGGCGTCCGCCGTTCCGAAATTCAGCGCGTCGCCTGGGAAACCGCCCGCGGTTGACTTCCTCCCTCCGCGGAACGTCCCCAGACGGCAAACGCCCGCCGTGAGGCGGGCGTTTGCTTTCGTTGTCCCCGGTGCGGCTCAACCGCCGGCCGACCAGCGCTCCACCGGCCATACGTCGGGCAGCTTGCCGTTGTCATGCGTCCACGGATCGACGGTCCAGCGTTTTCCGCTGCCCTTCTCTTCGATCACCGCGGTGAAATGCGGGCCACCGCCGGTCAACATGCGGGAAATCGGCGTCACCACCCGGTGATGCCGAAGCAGGCCGAGCCGATCCAGGATGACCAGCAGGCTCGTGGTGTTGGCGGTCGTGTCGATGCAATCGAATTGCGACGGATCCCGAGCTATGCTGAAGCCCCCGCCCGATCGCGCCTTTGCGTTGAAGGTCCCCGCCTCAGGCGCGACCCGCCGCTCGAACCACGCCGAGGTCTCCGCGATCGCGCGCCGCTCTGCATCGGCCGATGCGCGCCCGGGCGCCATCAGTGCCGCGAAGCGCGCGTGATCCGCCTTGGAGAAACCGACCTGCGTGCGGAAATTGCAGTTGTAGCCGTGGCACACGATGATGCTGCCAGTGTTTGGAACCGGCAGCGACCAATTCTCCAGGACGGAGAACACCGCCGTATCGACGTCGGCACGGGCCGATGTGGCGGCCAGCACGCCCGCCAGCAACGCAACAACAAAACGCATCACGCCAACCCCTCCCCCGCAACCGCAACGCAAGCTGCCTGATTGACTCATAGCATGAATTGGCCGACCACCGCATCCATGCGGCCTATCCATGTCATCGGCGGCGGCCTCGCCGGCTCGGAAGCCGCCTGGCAGATCGCCAGCCGCGGTATCCCCGTGGTGCTTCATGAGATGCGCCCGGTGCGCACGACCGCTGCCCACAAGACCGACGGTTTCGCCGAGCTCGTGTGCTCGAACTCGTTCCGCTCGGACGATTGCGGAACCAATGCGATCGGGCTGCTGCACGAGGAGATGCGCCGGCTCGGCTCGCTCGTGATGCACGCCGGCGATGCCCACCAGCTGCCCGCCGGCGGTGCGCTCGCGGTCGATCGCGACGGATTTTCCGCGGCGGTGACGGCGGCGCTCGCGGCGCATCCATTGATCGACATCCGCCGCGAGGAGATCGCCGCCCTTCCATTGGAGGACTGGGACAGTGTCATCGTCGCGACCGGCCCACTCACCTCGCCGGCGCTCGCGGCGTCGATCCGCGCCGCGACCGGCGAGGATGCGCTGGCGTTCTTCGACGCGATCGCCCCGATCGTGCATCGCGACAGCATCGACATGTCGATTGCCTGGCTGCAGTCGCGCTACGACAAGGCGGGGCCAGGCGGCTCGGGCGCCGACTACATCAATTGTCCGATGACGCGCGAGCAATACGAGGCGTTCGTCGATGCGCTGCTCGCCGGAGACAAGGTCGCCTTCCACGATTGGGAAGCCGCGACGCCCTATTTCGACGGCTGCCTGCCGATCGAGGTGATGGCCGAGCGCGGCCGCGAGACGCTGCGGCACGGACCGATGAAGCCGTTCGGTCTCACCAATCCGCGCGCGCCGCAGGAAAAAGCCTACGCGGTCGTGCAGCTGCGCCAGGACAACCGGCTCGGCACGCTCTACAACATCGTCGGCTTCCAGACCAAGCTCAAGCACGGCGAGCAGGTGCGCATCTTCCGCACCATTCCCGGATTGCAGCAGGCCGAATTCGCCCGGCTCGGCGGCCTCCACCGCAACACCTTCCTCAATTCGCCCGTGCTGCTCGACGAGACGCTGCGCCTCAAGGCGGCGCCGCGCCTGCGCTTCGCCGGGCAGATCACGGGTTGCGAAGGCTACGTGGAATCGGCCGCCGTCGGTCTGCTTGCCGGGCGGTTCGCGGCCGCCGAACGGCTCGGCGAGAACATCACGCTGCCGCCGCCGACCACGGCGCATGGCGCGCTGCTCGGGCACATCACGGGCGGCCATATCGAGACGATCGACGCCGGGCCGCACTCGTTCCAGCCCATGAACGTCAATTTCGGGCTCTTTCCTCCCCTCACCCGGGTGCCCACCCGCGGACCCGAGGGCGAACGCCTGCGCGGAACCGCGAAGACGATCGCGAAGAAACGCGCGCTCACCGAGCGCGCGCTTGCCGATCTCGCGCAGTGGACTGCCGGCGGGCATGCGGCCGCGGCAGAGTGAAGACGATCAAAAAACGCCGCGCCGGGCGGCGCGCCACAGCAGCCATTGCCGCCGCCACGGCGCAAGCCTGATCGGCTGGGACGGGTCAGGATTGCGTTCGGCGCGGATGAGCACCGCGCTCACCAGCGCGAGCGATAGAAAGGCCGGCCGCGCCGGGGCCGACACCGTGGGCCAATGGCGTCGGGCCTGATCCAATGACACGCGCGCCTTTGCTGTGAGATCGGCCGGGGCGATCGAAGTCTGTCGCCGGTGCGCATCGCTTTGCAGCAGAGCGGCAAGCGTCGCGGCGGTGCCGGCCGGCCCGGCGACGTCGGCAACGCTCGCATCGCGGTCGAGAATCCACGCCGCAAGCTCGAACACCGTCGAGGCGGTCTGTCGCGCATGCGTCTCGAGCTCGTCGAGGCTCGCCAGCGGATCGTCATATAGATCGAGCGCACGCGCATCGATCAGGCGTTCGAACGGAGCGATGGGCAGCGCGCATTGCGCGATCGTATCCATGAGCGCGGACGCGACTGGGTGGGCGGCGACCTCGCCCGGCACGCGCCCCGCGAGCGCCTCGCGCCACCATTGCAGGCGGATTTCGCCGGCCAGCGGCTCGCGCACGACATGTGCCACCCGCGCGATCTCGATGTCGAAGGCGTAAAGCGCATGGAGATGAGGCCGCCGCTCGGCGGGCGCGAACAGGCTGGCGAGAAAGCGATCCTTGTCCGCCTCCCGCACCAGCGCCGCGCAATGAGCATAGGCATCGTGCACGGCAGGAGAGGTAGCACGCCGCTCAATCGACCGCGATGAGCAGCGCCGCAACACGGCGTCGCTCGCCCACGAGGATGTTGTAGGTGCGCACCGCCGCGCCGGTCGTCATGGTCTCGAGCGGGATGCCGTTGTCGCGGAAGCGCGCCTGCAAATCCTGCGGCAACAGCCACGGCTCGCGGCCGGTGCCGATCAGGCAATGCTCGATGCGGGGCGTGGCGGAAAAGACCAGAGCAAGCAAGCTTTCGCTGATCTCCTG
>WNEZ01005711.1_pt1 | contig 20271 bp, 16 predicted proteins | sample 5400521 | NCBI WGS metagenome assembly WNEZ01 (sample SAMN13153339, study PRJNA577476) | soil metagenome | isolation source: 120 cm saprolite under Douglas fir tree site 2 hole 1 replicate 1 | place: USA:California | collected 2015-04-18 | reverse complement strand
CGTGAGCACTGTGATAAAGAAGAGGCCTTTCTTGTCCATTCATCCCCCTTGGGCGTTGTCCGACTATCGATTACCCGGCTGCGTGGCTTTGAGGCCCCGCAAATCGAGGCTCTTTCGTTCAGGGCATCCCAGGTTCCACTCGGAGCTTCAGCGGGCCTCCAGCCCATAGTCCAACGGTGACAGTTGGTTAGGAGTGCAATCTCCGAAAAGGCAATCCTTTTCGCGTACATCGCAAAACTGTCAATGACAACAGGTTGGCAAATGACAGGTGCCGATGGTGGGGAGCGTTCAGCCCGACTTCGGCGTAGGCAGCTTGAACAATGACAAATGGACTCACATTTTCTCTTGCAGCTCGTTGGGTCCGGGAATCCTGGGGCCTGAGTTTGAGCTTTGGGTGAATCGTGACAAGCTGCATGCTGCATAGACTCGAGCCGGTGCTTCGCGGCAGTCGTTCTCGCGTAACTCTTCGGCGGCAGAGCTTGGTTCCGTGCTGTCGCGCTGGGAGGTGATGAGTGCGAGTCGGCAGGTTGTCACTCGTCAGTCACTGGTCAGAGCCCCGGCACCCCAATTCTTTTTTTTAGAACCAGCTTGTCATCCCAGTGGTTTAGCGGCGGGCGAGTCGGTTCTGCTGTTGGCATGAAAAATGCTGTGCAGGTAAGTGGAACGAACATACAGCTCTCGCAGAAACGGAGACCCGCGAACCATGCAAACACCGGCCGTTACAGCCCAGAGTTCCTTTCCTCCGCCGGTGGTGGTCGCTGGCGGCCAAATGCTGGACGAACCCGCGAGCGCAGAACGTCGCATGGAATTCGAGGATCTTCTGTTGCACAACTTGCCGCGCTTCCGGCGTGTGGCCATGCGCTGGCTCCGCAACCATGAAGACGCCGAGGACGCTGTGCAGGACGCCATGCTGTCGGCCTTCAAACACATTGCTCGATTCGAGGGGCGCTCGCAAATGTCGTCCTGGCTCATGGCGATTGTGATTAACGCGGTGCGCATGCAGTTGCGCCGCCGTCCTCGATGCAAAATCGTTTCCCTGGACGAAGCGCCGCCGGACGACCAGTACGCTATTTCGGAACTGATCGCCGACCCGGGGCCCACACCGGAGCAGACGGTTGAGAAATCCGAGCTGTGTGAAATTGTCGCCAGAATCGCAGAGAAACTTCCACAGTCGCAACGGGCTGCGCTGGACCTACGCCAAAGGGATGGCCTGTCTTTGAAAGACACAGCCGAGGCGCTGGGCGTACCAGAGGGAACTCTGAAATCGCAACTTGCTCGTGGCCGATCCAAACTCACGCAACGGGTTCGCAAAGCCATAGGTGCATCGGGAAGGGGAACAGTTCGCCCTGCTTCCAAGCCGAGTCGCGAAGCGTCTTCTGATTCGCGGTGCCGGCGTGACCCAGCGCGCGACGTCCTGCCCCTGACCATTGCAGGGCTCAAAGGGCAAGCAGTTTGCGAAAGCTGGATGGGCGCGTAAGTCTTCCTACGTGGCGATCCGCAAAGAACCAGCCTGGCCCTTAAGCCGAGTCACGTCTGAGCTCGGTGCAACGCCTGTGCGCTCTCGGAGTTGGCGTGTTTCGGCAGTAGTCGAGTGGCGGCGTTGACACTCAGGAACCCCTGGAACAACCTATGCCGACGTCGAGAGACATACGTCAGTTCTTGCACCTCGGGCTACTCTTGCGCGCGGGCCTGTTACTCGCGCTACTGGCGGCATTTCTATGGTGGCGGTTTCCTGACCGAACCAGCCTGCTTTACCTGTTAGGAGCTGACCTTCGACGGCGGCCGTCGATCCCCGTATTCACGATTGGCACGCTTCCCGTCACGCCCCTATTCTTAGTGAAGTCTCTGCTCTTTTTCGTCCTTCTGACAGCGACGTCGAACAGCGTCCGCAGGCTCCTGTACCAGCGCGTTTCCCAAACTGCCTCCTTCGACGCACAGCATAGTTATGTGCTGGCGCGCTTCGTCTCCCTCCTGATCTATGTCCTTGGTCTCATGATCGGATTGCAGCTGGCCGGGGTCAACCTGAACTCGTTGGCGATCCTGGGAGGCTCGCTGGGCATCGGTGTCGGCTTTGGCCTGCAATCGATCGTGGCTAACTGGGTGGCCGGCCTGGTGTTGCTCATCGAGCAGCCCTTCCGCATCGGCGATCGTATCGACCTGGGAGATACCGGCGGAGTAGTAGGACGCGTGGGTGTCCGCAGCACCTGGGTACGCACCTACGACAACGAAATGATCATCGTTCCTAATTCCGACTTCACCAACCAGCGGGTGACAAACTGGACGGTAAACGACGATAGGGTGCGCCTCGTGATCAGCGTGGTAGTGGCCCACGACAGCGATCCGCAGAAAGTCGCGGACTTGCTGCTGGAAGTGGCTCGGCAACATACAGATGTGCTCGCCGATCCTCCGCCGGAGGCGTTGCTGGCCGAACTGACGCAGTCTTCACTCAACTTCGTGTTGCGCTTTTGGACCGTAGTACGCGGCCACGACAACTACCGCTTGAAGAGCGATCTGCGCTTTCTGGCTTTAGGCAGTCTCCAGAAACACGGCATTGCCACCGGCGCGAGCTCGACTCCGGTGGCGAAGGGTTCTGATGCCTGATCAGGTTTCTTGCTGTCCCTTCAGGAAACCCCAATTGTCGTGGAAACAGGAAGGTGGTCTGAGGTCCGAACACTGCTATGCACGGGGCCCTCGGAAGGGGACTTTATCGGAAACACGGTTTCTATCGGAAACATAGATCCAATCGCCTTGCCACCGCGCCGAAACACAAGAGAGCGCCCCACACCAGGCAGGTTCGCGAGCCTGAACTCCGCCAACGCCCGATGGTCATGCCCGCGAAGGACTGCACGCCTCCCCGGTCTTTGGTGAAACGTCACCGCGGATTGCGAAAAGGGAAAGTCGGCAGTCGTCAGCGGGTTTTGTCCAAGGCCGGTTGAGCAAGTAACTATATCGAGGCATTCTGAAGTGAGGCGATAGAGGTAGCAAAAAAACCTTCCATATCGGGATGTGTCCGGGCAGCAAAATCCGCCAAAGTATCGAGTGACAACGCATATGACCCGGTACCCTAGCTTCGTGTGTCAAGCCTTTGACGCGTCAAGTCCATCTCGCTCAAATGACACCTTGCGCTCCGCTGCGAGTCTGGGCTCGAGCATTCCACATCTAGTCTCCTCAATGAGTTGGAACAACCCCATCCCATGCCTCCTGGTTTGGAGGCCGTATTGCACTTATACGCGGCGAGGAGGAGCAGGGATGCGAAAGTCGGTTGCTTATGTTGTGTCGATCCGGCTGTTCGTGCTTCCGGCTTTCGCTCAAACCGGTTCGACCGCATCTGGTGCCAGTTTCAATGTGGCAGGCGGCCAGCGAAGCTCGTGCACGACAGAAAGCAAGCGCTGCGGGTCAGAGGGAAGGTCGGCTTTGCGGAAGTCGTTATTAAACAATGAGATAGACCGGATGCGACAAAGGATTGGCCTAATGTCACCTCACGCAGAAGAGGCTTGGGGCAATGCGAGGATGGAAGTACAGGAACCGATCTCAGAGGGCCAGCACAATGGGGTCCTGAGTCAACACTATGCCTTTGACTCGATCGTCGGCTGAGGTTTTGCCCTGAAATGTCCGTCCCCGAGAGATCAAGGAGTTCACTATGAGCGTCGCTGAGTTTGGACTGACACCGCGAGCATCCTTTATGAGCACCAAGTCGCAGATGCAACTGGAAAAGCCTTTGGCGGGAGCTGAAACGATGGCAAGACACTACGAGGCGTTATCGCGTCTCTCCATATCTCTTGCGTCCTTGACGCCGGAGGACTTGTCGCGCAATCTTGCCGCCCTTCTGCGTCCCTTGTTCGACTTCGATTTCCTTGATGTCATCGTCTTCAAGGAAGGCAGCAGCGAAGAGCTCTGGCATTCGGTTGGAGCCGGACAGTTGCCCTCGTCGGACGTGCCGGTAGAAGAGACGACATGCTGGTGGGTTTATCAACAACAACAGCCCCTGTTCATCGCAGACTGGAAGCGGGATGACCGGTTCGCGGTACGGAGAGAGGCGCTGAAGAAGCTGGGCTTTGAGTATCGCTCTCTCTGCCGCCTGCCCCTGCGTACGCCGAACGGGCCCCTCGGAGTAGTCAGCGTGGCCAGCTCGCGCCCCCATAACTATTCCGAGGAAGAAGTGCGATTCTTGTTGCTGGCCGCGGACCAGGTCGCCATGGCGGTGGCCAACACGCTGAACCTTGAGAAATCGCGTCGCGCAAGCTCGGAACTGGACGTAAAGAGTGCCCGGCTCAGACTGCTCCTGGACTTAACCAACAGCGTGGCTGCCAACCTGGAGCTCAACGATCTTCTTCGAGAAGTGACGGTTGGCGCGAGGCGAGTCATCCGGTCCGATTTTGCCATTGTTGGGCTGTTGGATGCGGACGGTGGCCGGCTACAGGTACACGCTTTCGACTCGCCGCACGACACCATGCTCGACAAGGAAGCAGCGGACTCGTTGGGGGAAAGCCTCGCGGCTCATGTCCTCGCTACTGGGAAGCCCTGGGCGGGCAGAACCGAAGAGTTTGCCCGCAGAGACGCGGAGGGCGATCCGAAGTGGGCCGCGGCCGGATTCAAGAACAGCTGCGTCCTGCCGCTGGTAGGCCGGGACCAAATCCTGGGTGTTCTCGCGCTGGCCAAGCGCGAGGACGCTGCCTACACCCAGGACGAAGTCGATTTCCTGATGCAGCTGTCGAGCCAGGTAGCGATGGCGGTCGAGAACGCACTGGTTTACGGGGAACTGCGAAAACTGAAGGACAATTTTGGCGAGGAGAGGGTGTGCCTCGAGGATGAAATTCGCAGCGAACTGAATTTTGAGGAGATTGTGGGGAGAAGCACAGCCCTGCAGCGCGTCCTGCGGCAAGTCGAAGTTGTGGCGCCGACCGATTCTGGAGTGTTGATCCAGGGAGAAACGGGTACGGGAAAAGAACTGATCGCCCGTGCCATTCACAATCTGAGCGCGCGGCGGGATCGGCCGTTTATCAAGCTGAACTGCGCCGCCATCCCCTCCGGCCTGCTGGAGAGCGAGCTTTTTGGGCACGAAAAAGGGGCCTTCACCGGCGCCATCATGCGCAAGGCCGGCCGGTTCGAAGTCGCAGACAAGGGAACGCTCTTTCTGGATGAAGTGGGCGACATTCCCCTCGAATTGCAGCCCAAACTGTTGCGGGTTTTGCAGGAGCATGAATTTGAGAGGCTGGGCAGTACGCGCACCCAGCAGGTGGACGTCCGGGTCATCGCGGCCACTCACCGCGACTTGAAGCAGATGGTCGAAGACGGCGAGTTCAGAAGCGATCTGTTCTATCGATTGCACGTCTTCCCATTGCCGGTTCCACCGTTGCGTGATCGCCGCGAGGACATCCCGATCCTGGTGCGCCACTACGTAGACAAGTACTCCAGGCGAATGAACCGGCGCATCGAAACCATTCCGTCCCAGGCGATGGAAGTCTTTACCAGCTATTCATGGCCAGGCAATGTGCGCGAATTGCAAAACTTTATTGAGCGCGCGGTGATCCTGTCGCCCGGCAGCGCTCTCCGGCCTCCCCTCGCCGAATTGAAAGAGGCGGCGGTTCAGGGCCTCAGCTCGAAACTGAGCACCCTTGAAGAGGCCGAACGCGAACACGTCCTGCGCGCGATCCGGGAATCCAACTGGGTGATCGGAGGGCCCCACGGTGCGGCAGCACGGCTGGGGATGAAACGCACCACCCTGGCGTATCGGATCCGCAAATTGAATATCCCAGTTCGTCCCCAGTGACCGACCTGGGCCATTTGCGGAACGGTGATTTGTGCGGTGCGACGGAGGTGCTTGATGTGGCGCATCAGTTGCAAAAGAGTGACCTTGCAGCAGGTCTTGCTCATGGCCTCCATGAATGTCCTGGCAGCAACGTCGTCTTCCCGGGGTGGCAGAGTCGCTCGCGTTCTCCTCGGTCACCTCGTCCAAACGACTGATGGAAAAGAATGCGTTTAGCCCGGTGATTTGACCTTCTCGTATCAAGAACGGAACCAACACGGAAGTCGTGGCATCCCAGAGTTAAGATAGCGACCCGCGACGAGGACAAGCCGCCTTTGCCGTCATGTCTTCCCCCGATCATCGCATGGCAAAGGCGGCTTGCGCTCTAAGGCTAACCACAACATTCTTGTGATTTTAAGTTCACGTGTTCTGACCCGGCACCGCCTCGGGTAGAGGAGGACGCAGTGAAGCAATGGCAAAAGTGGGGATGGGCCTCCCAATTTTCAGCGGCACTCTTTTTAATGGCGTTAATTTGGGGCTCCGGACCCAACGCAGGGAGCCGTGCCCAGACTCTGCCTGTGACTTCCAGAAACAACGACGCGAACGCGCGCGAGCTCAGCTCCCAAGGCCAGGCGTGGCTGAACGCAGCCATCGACAGTGCCAATTTCTCCGATTTGCGCTGGCCCGGCTTTAGCGATTACCGCCAGTATGTGAAGAAATTCTACGAATTGAATGGTGGGTCATTGTGGTGGGTCAAGGGAATGGAACCAACCGCGCAGGCGCGGCAGGTGATCGCCCTGATGCTCCAGGCCGATCAAAAAGGACTTTTCACGGACGACTACGACGGGCCACGCTGGAATGATCGGCTGGCACGACTCAAGCCTGCGACGCCTCAGCCGACCGAGGCGGATGCTGTTAAATTCGACCTCGCTTTAACAGTTTGTGCAATGAGATACATCTCCGACCTGCACATTGGCAAGGTCAATCCGAAGCACTTCGCCTTCGCCCTTGATGATGAGTCCAGGAAATACGATTTGGCCGAATTTCTCAAAGACCACGTTGTCGATGCCGGAAACGTTGTCGACATCCCGGCTCAAGTCGAGCCGCCGTACCCTGGTTACCGCCGTACGATTCGAGCCCTGCAAACCTACATCGAACTTGCGAAGAAAGATGATGGCGAGCAGCTTCCGGCGGTAAAGAAAACGATTGTACCCGGGGACTCCTATCCCGGCGTTCCGCGGCTCACGCGCGAACTGAGATTGGTCGGCGACCTTCCGGCTGACGCCAACGTTCCTGTTGATCAATCGATTTATGACGGCGCTCTGGTGGACGCCGTAAAGAATTTTCAGCGCCGGCTCGGCCGGGATCCAAACGGGCGAATCGACGCTCAAACCCTGGCTGACTTGAACGTCCCTCTGAGCCGCCGGGTTCGTCAAATGCAACTGACTCTTGAGCGATGGCGGTGGTTGCCGAGTACGTATCAACAAGCCCCGATTCTGGCGAATATCCCTGAATTCCGCCTGCGCGCCTACGACAAAGACTTCAAAATCGGAGTGACCATGAACGTTGTGGTCGGAAAAGCCTACGGCCACGACACCCCGGTATTCAGCGAGACGATGCAATATGTCGTCTTCCGTCCCTACTGGGAGGTGCCCTATTCCATTACCAGAGCGGAGATGATTCCGCACATTCTTCGCGACCCCAATTACCTGGCTGAAAAGGGATTTGAGGTCGTGGACAGCAAGCAGAACGTCGTTTCGGCAGGGACGGTCACGCCCGAGATGCTCAGCCAGCTCCGGGCCGGCAAGCTTTTCGTCCGGCAAAAACCGGGTCCAAAGAACGCGCTCGGACTAGCGAAATTTCTCTTTCCCAACAGCTACAACGTATACATGCACGATACTCCGGCGCCGGAATTCTTCGCGAAGTCCCGCCGGGATTTCAGCCACGGCTGCATCCGGTTGGAAAAGCCCGCCGATTTGGCGGCGTGGGTCCTGCGCGACAATCCGGGCTGGACCCCGGAGCGCATTCGCGCCGCCATGAACGGCAGCACGACGCAGCAGGTGAATCTGGCGCACCCGATTCCGGTCCTCATCGTCTATGCCACGGTGATCGTGCTGGAAGATGGAGTCGTTCACTTCTACGACGACATCTACGGGCACGACGAATCCCTGGAGGAAGTTCTCGCCAGGGGCTATCCGTATCCCCAATGACAATGGAGGGACGCGCGTCCCGCCCGTCCAAGCCGAGCGCGCAGCTCGGCAGTAGCCCGTGGTCAGAGCAACTCAGTATTCGCAACTACCAGCGGCGTACCCGTCCGACATCCACATGCACGAAGTCGGAACTGCGGTAGTAGCCGACACCCCCGCGATGCAGCCGCAGCGCGGCATCCCGCAATTCAGCCGTAGGAATTCCCGGTAAGCGAATATCGATGGCTTCCGCTTGCATGTGAAGACTGTGGAGAGCCACGCCGGTATGCGGGTTGCGCGCACGCAGGAATTCGTTGCTCCAGGGTGTGCGGTATCCACAGATCACGTTGATTTCGCCGCCGGAGTCGCCGAGAGACGCGGTCAGGTCGTGGAGCAGATCGAACAGGTGGGGATCGAAATGACGTATCTCTCCGGTACGATGGTCGCGAAGGTAATGGTCCAGTTCGTCCAACGCTTCCGGTATGTAGGTATCGCCGCGCCGGTAAACGACGTCAAGCCGTTCCCGCGTGTGAGTGTGATAAAAACGCAGCCGGTATTCGCGTGCCGATGAATCGCGGGGAGACGGGGAGGCCAATTCCGCAGATTGCCCAAGTGGGGCCACGAACAAAAGCACAATCATCCACAAACCGCAGTGGCGGACCCCTGATCTCATCTTTACAAACTGCCGTCTCTTCAAATTGAGTTGAGTTCGGATCGACAACTGATATGCCCTCGATTCCTCGTAATGCGGAATACTCTCAATAATTTCTTAAGGGTCAACCTTCTATTCTAGCAAGCGATGTGCCTATTATTCACGCCGCCGTTTAGATGCCAAGCGCCAGGAACTGAGAGGTGACCGTTGCCTTGAAACGCACATACCCCGAAAGTGGTAGGAAAAGATTCCGAGGCATAGGGATTCGCCCACCGGCCGGGGCCGTTAGCCTTAATGAACATAGTAAGTTGTTGACGGGCGACCCGTGAGTAGCTCCGCCATGAAGCGATTTTGAAAGGATTGATGTGAGAGTTGCGTCACTGGCCACACTCGGTCTGGTTATTGCTTGCGTGCCCGGCGGAAACCCAGCCCGGCAGATCGTTTTGTACGCCAAAGGCAAGACTACCTGGTGGTTGCAGCCATTCGCTGATCAACCCCTTCCTCGCCTTCCAGTCGCGCGTCGAAATGGTTCGCGAGACTCTATGCGCCAGAGAAGCAGAACGGGGCAGAGCCGCAACCTAAGGAGCGGTAGGATAAATGAGCGAGCCCATGAAGATCCGCATCTTCAGCGTCGACGATCATCCCCTGATGCATGAGGGCATCGCCACGGTCATCAGAAATCAACCGGATATGCTGCTGGCGGCGGAGGCATCCAATGGCCGCGAGGCGATTCTGCGGTTTCGGGAGCACAAGCCCGACGTGACCCTGATGGACCTCCGGCTCTCCGACATGAGTGGCATCGATGCAATGATCGCCATCCGCGCGGAGTTTCCCGATGCCCGCATCATCATTCTGACGACCTTTGCCGGCGATGTGGAAGTGCAACGCGCCCTTGAAAGCGGAGCTCGCGCCTACGTCCTGAAAAACACGCCTCCCAAGGAGTTGGTGGAAGTTGTTCGCCAGGTTCATGCGGGGAAAAAGCGCATTCCGGCCGAGATTGCGGCAAATTTGGCCGAACACTACAGCGACGAAGCTCTCACCGGTCGCGAGGTTGAGGTCCTGCGCCAGATCGCGGGCGGAAACCGAAACCGGGACATTGCCGACAAACTCTTTATTACGGAAGAGACGGTAAAGGTACACATCAAGCACATCATGGAGAAGCTCGGCGCCAGCGATCGCACCCAGGCGGTTGCCATCGGAGTGCGCCGCGGGATCATCCAACTGTAAGTCGGGTTTTAACATCGAAACCGCAGGCGATACCTGAAAAGTAGTAGGAAAAGATTCCGAGCACTGGGGATTTACTCTGCGAGGGAAACCTTTACCGTAGAGCTGTCTTCGAGGGAAGCCGCCGCTGCGGAGGATTTTTTCACTTCTGGCGACGAAAAGGTTTTCGGGTCGAGCTGGCCCGAGCGGCTTGATCAGGGTATATCCTGTTGGTCCATCCAGTTCGCAAAGGAAAATTACATCCAAGGAGAGCAATTCATGCCAACGATCAGCACAAAAGACGGTACGCAGATTTACTACAAGGACTGGGGAAAAGGCCAGCCCATAGTGTTCAGTCACGGCTGGCCGCTTACGGCGGATGACTGGGACGCACAGATGTTGTTCTTCGGCCAGCAGGGTTTTCGAGTCATTGCCCATGACCGGCGCGGGCACGGCCGTTCCACCCAGACATGGGACGGCAACGAGATGGACACCTACGCTGACGATCTCGCAGTCCTCACGGAAAAACTTGACCTGAAGAACGCAATTCACGTGGGCCATTCCACCGGCGGCGGGGAAGTTGCCCGTTACATCGGCCGGCATGGTTCAAAACGTGTCGGCATGGCCGTGCTCATCAGCGCGGTGCCACCGCTGATGTTGAAGACGGAAAAGAATCCCGCCGGCGCGCCCCTGTCCGTTTTCGACGGTCTGCGCGCAGCATATGTAGAAAACCGGCCGCAATTCTATATGGACTTCACGCTCCCGTTCTATGGCTACAACCGGCCCGGCGCCAAGATTTCCGAAGGGATCCGGGAGAAGTGGTGGCTCCAGGGCATGATGGGAGGAATGAAGGCCGGCTACGACTGCATCAAGGCTTTCTCGGAGACGGATTTCACCGAGGACCTCAAGAAGTTCGATGTGCCGACTCTCATTCTTCATGGCGACGACGATCAGATCGTGCCCATCGCCGCGGCGGCTGAAAATCTATCCAGGTTTTCCGCACGGCATGCCCACAACCAACGCGGACCAGATCAACGCCGACCTGCTCGCCTTCATCAAGCGCAGTAAACAGGTAGCGGCGTAGTTTACGGGTGGCCCGGCCTTTTCGTTGACCGAAAAGGCCGGCCACCCTGGTTGCGATTGACTCCGGTCAAGGTGGCGTCCCTGGGGCCGCGGTTCCGCTCCGTTCCTCCAGTCTGTGGCGACCGCTGCGTGTGCCCACCTTTCGCAATCTGTTAGTCGCGGACGTTATTTCCGATATCGGAACGTTCATGCAGAGTGTTGGCGCCGCCTGGCTGATGGTGTCGCTTGGCGCCGGGCCGATGTACGTCGCGCTCACGCAAACCGCATCGTCCCTGCCTTTCTTTCTGCTGGCGCTTCCGGCGGGCTCCGCCGGCGACATTGTCGACCGCCGCAAACTGATCCTTTACACCGAGAGCTGGATGGCCGGGGTCGCACTACTGCTCGCGGTCTTGACCTTCGCCGGTTTCATGTCGCCCTGGCTGTTGCTGGTTCTGACCTTTGCGCTGTCGGCCGGAGATGCGTTTGAGACTCCGACCTGGCGCGCGATTCTTCCGGAGCTGGTGTCCAAAGATGATCTGGAAGCCGCATCCGCACTCAACGGGATCGAATTCAATCTCGCCCGGGCGGTGGGGCCGGCGCTCGCCGGCGTGGTGATCGCCAGCGCGGGCGTCGCCATGGCATTTGCGGCGAACGTATTATCGTTCTTCGGAGTCATCCTGGTAGTGTCGCGATGGAACAGGCCGGTTCGCAAGCGGACCACGCCAGCCGAGACGCTGGGGGGAGCCACGGTCGCCGCCATTCGCTACGTGCGCTTCTCGCCTGGGGTACGCGCTCTACTGGTTCGGGTGGGTGCAGTCATGTTGTTCGGGAGCGCCCTGTTTGCGTTGCTGCCCACGCTTGCCCACAGCGTAAGCCCGAGCGCCATCGGTTTTGGACTCCTGCTCGGATGCTTTGGGGCAGGCGCAGTTCTCGGAGCTCTAGTGCTGCAGCCGGCGCGAGCCAGGTGGAAGACGGAAACCGTCGTGTCGGTGGGCGCGGCTGTGCTGGGTGCGGCGATGGTTACGGCTGGAGCCCTTCACCGCTTGAGCACGCTCGGACTGGTTATGCTGGTTGGAGGCGCATCATGGATTGTCTTCATCTCCCTGATCAGCGCCCTGATCCAGAACTTGGCCCCAGACTGGGTCCGGGCCCGCGTCCTGGCCGTCTACATTCTGGTTTTTCAGGGAAGCATGGCTCTCGGGAGCGCTGCCTGGGGAGTTGTCGCCCAGCGAGCCGGTGTCCGGGTCGCACTCATGTCCGCCGGAATCGGAGCTATTGGGACCACGGCGTTGGTGCTGTTCGCGAGACTTCCTGACTCGACCGCGGATCTGAGCCCATGGAACCACTGGCGGGTACCTGTCCTGGTGAAGGGAGATGAATCTGATCTTCGGCAAGGACCCGTGCTGGTCACGGTTGAATACTTCGTCAGCCCGGATCGGCAGGCGGAGTTTGCGAAGACGATCCATCAATATGGGCGCGTGCGACGCCGCGATGGCGCGTATCAGTGGGGCATCTTCCATGACACTGAAATCGCAGATCGCTATCTGGAGATGTTCCTGGTCGATTCCTGGGCCGAACACCTGCGTCAACACGAGCGTCAGACCCGAGCGGACCATAAGGTGGAGCAAGCCTTGAGCAGTTGCCTGACCAGCGATCCCAAGGTGCACCACCTGATCTACGCCTACGCGAAAGAGACGTAACGGCCTAAAGCGGAAGGCGCATTCAATTTCATCGCAGGCTGGCAAAGGCCGCCCGGCTGGGTTTTGCGACGCGCTTGTGACGGTGCTAGACTGCGCCAATGGCAACCAAAAAGAAAACCAAAAAGCGGACAACGAAGTCAAAGCGAACTGCCGTCAAGAAAACGGCTCAGAAAAAGACGCAGGCGAAGAAGCTGAAAACTCCCAAGAAGATGGCGAAGAAAAAGCTTGTCTCGAAGAGCGCGCCGGCAAAGAGGACCTCCGCCGCGAAGACCATAGTTCGCAAGAAAGTGGGCGCAACCCGGGAGCATATTGGCAAGAAATCCGTTGGCAAGAAGCGAACTGGCAAGAAAGGCCAACCCGAAGAGTTGGAAGTATTTCTGCCCGTAGGCCCCGGACCGGGCTCCGCCGGGCAATCCGGAGACTTGCAGGGATTGTCCGGCCTTGAGGGCGCGGATTCGGAGAGTGTCGACGAGCTGCTCGAGGAAGGGAACTCATTCGAGGCCGAAGTAGTCGCCGGCGTTGAAGATGCAGGAGATGGTGAGAAGGAAGTCCACACTCACGAAGTGCCGGAGGATGACGTACCGGGCGAATATCTGGACAAGGACTGACGTTTGCAAGGGAGACTCATATGTCGATTCGACCGGTAAGGCGGCTCATCAAATCGAAACCCACACTTGAAGGTGCAGGGGTGCATCTGCGCCGCGCGTTTGGCTTTGGAAACACGAAAGAATTCGACCCGTTTCTCTTGCTGGATGATTTTCGCAATGACGTCCCGGAGGATTATCTGGCGGGCTTTCCCTGGCATCCTCATCGCGGGATCGAGACCATCACCTATGTGCTTGCCGGAACCGTGGAACATGGAGACAGCATGGGAAATCGCGGAGCGATCGCGGCCGGGGATGTGCAGTGGATGACCGCAGGGAGCGGAATTATCCATCAGGAGATGCCGAAAGGCGACCAGGCGGGGCGGATGCACGGGTTCCAGTTGTGGGCGAACCTTCCCGCGTCGCTCAAAATGACGGCGCCGCGTTATCAGGAAGTGAAGGCGCTGGAGATCCCGGAGATCACCGACGACGATGGCACCCGTGTGCGAGTAGTCTGCGGGAAGTTCTGGGGCAAGACCGGCCCGGTAGAAGGCATCGCTGCCGAACCGATCTACCTCGACGTGTCAGTTTCGCCCGGGAGGAGAAAGACGCTTCCGGTGGAAACGACCCGCCACGCCTTCGCCTATGTCTTTGCGGGAAGCGGCAAGTTCTGTAACGCATCGGGTCCGCTCACGGTGCCGACGGAATCCGTGAAATGGCTGGACACCGCGCCCCCGGTGGAGGCCGACAATCGCTCGCTCATAGTGTTTGATCGGGGCGACGAGGTGACAGTCCAGGCGGGCGACGACGGGATCCGGTTCCTGCTGGTCTCAGGAAAACCTCTTGAGGAACCAGTGGCATGGTATGGTCCGATCGTGATGAACACCCAGGAGCAACTCCGGCAGGCGTTCGCCGAACTCGAGCAGGGAAAATTCCTGAAACAGTGAGAGGAACAGCAGCTAGCATTTGGCACTTGGCACTTAGCCTAAAATCCCATCGTAAACAGGCTCTTGAGTGCTCGCGGGCCTTCGGTTGCGGTCGCTGGTTGGGATTTGTACGTGCCGAGTTGGAAGCCGCGAAAGCAGAGTAGTGTCGAAATCGGCGGCGATCGTGTGGGGGACGGGTCCCTTCGACTTTGCTCAGGGCAGGCTCCGACCTGTCCCCACACTGGCGTGGGCCAAATGCCAAGTGCCAATTGCCAAATGCTTCTGCTAGAATGTCGCGGGTTTCAGCGAAAGGAGCAACATGGCAAAGAAAATCGATCCCCTCAACAAAAAACACTATGGCGCTGTTTCGGCCATCCTCACGGTTTCCGACGTACCTGCTGCCGTGGCTTTCTATCAAAAGGCTTTCGGATTTGCGAAGCGTGGCATCATGAACGGTCCCGATGGCAACCCGATTCACGCCGAGCTGACGCTGCGAGGCACCACCCTGATGCTGGGCCCGGAAAATCCAGCGATGGGCCAGCGCAGCGCCAAGACCGTCGGGGCGTCGCCAGCCGCACTGTTTGTGTATGTGGAAAATGTCGACAAAGTTGTCGCCAAGGCCCTAGGTCTGGGAGCGACGGCTCAAGGGCCAGTGATGGACATGTTTTGGGGCGATCGCTGCGGATTTTTGACCGATCCGAACGGGTACACATGGATGGTGGGTACGCACAAGGCGGAACCCACGACGAAGGAAATGAAAAAGAAGATGCAGGAGCAGATGAGCCAAAAGCCGCCGGCAACCGAAGGGGCGTAGGCGGGCCCTCGCTTGACTTGGAACGGCGCTACATCGCTCCCAGGTCGGCTGACTTCGTGCTGCTCGGGCGAGGAGCTTTCTTGAGCAGTGATGGTTGCTGAGGGAATCCTCGTCGATCGGGGATTGTGAAGAAAAAGCCGGACTGGATCGTCCGGCTTTTGCTTTACGGCATGTCGATCTGCAACTTTGGGTTCGCAGCTTAGTTGGGCATGACGACGGTGTCGATCACGTGGATCACGCCGTTCGATTGGAAGACGTTGGGGATGGTCACGGTTGCGGTGCCGCCCTTTTCATCTTTCAACATGATGTGGTTGCCATCCTGCGATGCCCACAGCTTGCCGCCTTCGACGGTGGTGAGTTCCGCCGTCCCATTGCCCGCCTTGATCTGCTTCTTGAGATCGGATGCGCTCAACCTTCCTGCGACTACGTGATAGGTGAGCACCTTGGTCAACGTGGCTTTGTTTTCCGGCTTGACCAGGGTCTCGACGGTGCCGGCGGGCAGTTTAGCGAAGGCCTCGTTAGTGGGCGCGAAGACGGTGAACGGTCCCGGACGCTCCAGGGTTTCGACCAGTCCGGCGGCCTTTACCGCAGCCACAAGCGTGGTGTGATCGGCGGAGTTCACCGCGTTCTCGATGATGTTCTTGGTGGGATACATTTCCTGGCCGCCGACTACGGGATTGTTCATCCCAGCCACGGCTGAAGTTACCGCAATTGCGACTACTGCCATCAGAATTGCAAATTTCCGGTTCATGTTCTTCGTTCCTTTCGGGAGCGGAATGTTTTTGACGCTCCCTTACACTACGGACTAGTTCGGAATTCGGATTTCATTTCAAATTTTCCCACGGTGGCGAATCCGCTTTGGCTCCCCGTACGCACATGCCGGGGCGGGGCGTGACTCTCCTGATTGGTATGGGCGGATTCTGATTTTGGGTGGAGCAGGGCTTTTGCCCTGCAATCAAGGCAGGCAGCGTGCGGCTTTCGCCGCTGTGGGTACCTCAGGGGCTGAAGCCCATCGCAAGTCAACATCTGTATGCAGGCCTGAAGGCCTGCTCCACCCTATCTGTATGCAGGTCTGAAGGCCTGCTCCACCCTTTGCCAGTGCCACCCTTTGACTAGTCATCGCGGTGCAGGGTGCCTTTTTTGACCTGACTGCTACGAACGGCTGCGCGCTCCGGCGCTGCGGGTTGCGGTGTTACACTCTTTAGTTTCCAACCCAGGAGCGAATTGTATGGCCGAGAAAGTCGAAGTTCGTCACACCTTGAACGAGAAGCAGGCGCGCCAGCTCGCGACCGTCACCAAGACAGTCCCCATGATGCAGGCGATCACGCCGCGCTGGCTGGTCAACTTCCTGCAATGGGTTCCGGTGGAAGCCGGCACCTATCGGGTGAACAAAGTCGTCCCTACGCGGCCGGGGACACGCACGGTCGAGTGCAGCCCGGGCGAGGATGTCGATCTGCCCGAGATCTATGTTGACTACGAAGAAAAGCCTCGCGAGTACACCTTGAGCGCGGTGACCACCGTGCTCGACCTGCAGACCCGTATCTCTGACATGTACCGCAGCCCGCACGATCAGATCAAAGAGCAGTTGCGGCTGATCATCGAGAAGGTGAAAGAGCGCCAGGAGAACGAACTCATTAACAACACCGAGTACGGTCTGCTCAATAACCTGGATGAATCGATGCGAGTGAAGACGAGAAAGGGCGCGCCCACGCCCGATGATCTGGACGAACTGATTGCACGAGTGTGGAAGGAGCCGGCCTTCTTCCTGGCACATCCGCGGGCGATTGCCGCTTTCGGGCGCGAGTGCACGCGCCGCGGCGTGCCGCCACCGACGGTGACCATGTTCGGTTCTCCTTTTCTGACCTGGCGCGGACTCCCGCTGATTCCTTCGGACAAGGTTGCCATCAAAGCCGACAAAACCAACATTCTGCTGCTGCGCACCGGAGAGAAAAAGCAGGGCGTGGTCGGACTATTCCAGCCCGGCCACGGAAGATGCTCTAGGCGTGCTCGAAAACGTCAGCGTGGATCAATATCATGAGTACAAGTGATCCGGCATCGGCGGAGCGGCCTGCACCCGATTCGACTCAGGACTCTGGAACGCTGACGCCTGACAATCTGTCGGCTGTCATGGTTTCGCTGCCTGATGCGGCGGTGATCGCCCGCTTGGCCAACGAATTCTTCGCAGCCCTGCCGGGGAACGCGACGGCTCCGGATAGTGTGCGCGCGGCCATGCCAGCTGGCCCCCTTCCCATTCCGCCGTCTGTTCCGTCAGCGCCAACTGGGATTCACGCGAACCCGCCGGCGCTCGGTCAAGACCTTCCCGGTGCCCCTGTGCCGCCCGCCGTGCCTGGGTCGCTTGCGTACTTTCTCGATCGAACCGCTCCGCTCAACGTTGCGCCGTCGCTTCCCTCATTGAACGATGCGTTTGGTTTTCCCAGTGTGCCGGGTGCGCAAGCGATGCCAGGCATTCCGGGGATGCCAGCCTCCATACCAGGCGCACCATTGACAGAATCCGACCTACGCGCGATTCCGGCGTCGCTGGAGAACCTGCCGGCTTTCGCTCCGCGTGTTGGCGGTATTTCATCTCTGCCAGTTTCGGGTTCGTCCCCGTACTTTCTCCATGTGGAGAAGGCTGCGCCACTGGCGGCAGTGCTGTCGTTCCCTCCGGTTGGCGAAATGTTCTCCTTGCCAGGAGTGCCCGGCCTGCAGTCGGTGCCGGGAGTTCCGGGGATGCCGTCATCTCCGCCCACCGATCTTCAAACACTCCCACATGCGGCTTCGACTCCTGCAATCCCCGGGTCGTCGGCCTATTTTCCGAATAACGAGAAGGCTCCGGTAACGGCCGCGCCGCCACTGCGCGCCGAGTCTCTCGAGTTTCGTCCCGATGTCGTGCCGGACATGGGTTTGCCGGTGCGACCATTTGACCCTAACATCGTCCGCCGTGATTTCCCGATTCTGCAGGAGCAGGTGAACGGGCGGCCGCTGGTGTGGCTGGACAACGCTGCCACCACCCAGAAACCCAACGCCGTCATCGATCGCGTCTCTTCTTTTTACCGGCACGAAAATTCGAATATTCATCGCGCCGCCCATACCCTGGCTGCGAGGGCCACGGATGCATACGAAGGGGCGCGGGAAAAAGTACGCCGTTTTCTGAATGCGCCGTCCACGCGCGAGATTGTTTTTGTTCGCGGCGCTACCGAAGGCATCAACCTGGTCGCCAAGAGCTGGGGTTGGCGCAATGTCCAGAAGGATGACGAGATCGTCATCACGTGGCTTGAGCATCACGCGAATATTGTTCCCTGGCAACAGTTGTGCTCGGAAAAAGGTGCGCGATTGCGGGTAGCGCCGGTGAACGACCGCGGCGAGGTTATCCTGGAAGAATACGAAAAGCTTCTAGGCCCACGTACCCGCATCGTGGCATTCAGCCAGGTGTCGAACGCGCTTGGAACCATCACGCCGGCGCGGGAGATGGTGGAGATGGCTCACCGCCACGGAGCGAAGGTGCTGGTGGACGGGGCACAGTCGATTGCACACATGGGAGTGGATGTGCAGCTCCTCGATTGCGATTTCTTTGTGTTCTCCGGGCACAAGATTTTCGCGCCCACCGGAATTGGCGTCGTCTTCGGAAAGGGCGACATCCTCGATCACACCCCGCCGTGGCAGGGTGGTGGCAGCATGATCCTGGATGTGACCTTTGAGAAGACGGTGTACAACGTGCCGCCGGCGCGATTCGAAGCCGGCACCGGCAATATCGCCGACGCAGTCGGGCTCGGCGCCGCGCTCGACTATCTCGAACAGATCGGGATGGAGAACATTGCCCGCTACGAGCACGACCTATTGACTTACGCGACCGAGAAGCTGCTCACCGTTCCCGGTCTTCACCTCGTTGGCACGGCGCGGGAGAAAGCGGGCGTGCTCTCGTTCGTGCTCGACGGCTTCCGTACCGAGGACGTGGGCAAGGCGCTTAATCAGGAGGGAATCGCGGTGCGCGCAGGACACCACTGCGCCCAGCCCATCCTGCGCCGGTTCGGGCTTGAGAGCACGGTGCGTCCATCGCTGGCGCTCTACAACACCTGCGAAGACATCGACGCACTCATCGCCGCGCTGCTGCGCATCCAGGCCGGACACGGCCACCGCGGGTTCTGATCAAGTAGACGCGGGCTGGCAGGTGGGTTTTTCGTGTAGTTCAACTTCATATCGACGGGAGGCGCGAAATGTTGTTCAAAGCTGATCCGACTTTCTATCCTTCCCCCAAACTTGCAATGCAGGCGCCCCAGGAAACCCTGGCATACGTGGCGGCGCTGAACGCCAATGGCGGCAAGAAACCTGATGCTCTGGTAGTGGTGGACGTCGACTCCAAATCCAAGACTTACGGACAAATTGTGGGTCGTGTCGACATGCCCAACGTGGGGGACGAGCTGCATCACTTTGGCTGGAACGCCTGCAGTTCCGCCTTGTGCCCTTATGCCGCGCATCCTCACGTGGAGCGGCGTTACCTCATTGTTCCCGGGCTGCGATCGTCGCGCATTCACATTCTTGACACCAGGCCCGATCCGCGCCAGCCCAAGATCGTGAAGGTCATCGAACCCGACGAGGTGAAGGCGCGGACGGGGTACAGCCGTCCGCATACCGTGCATTGTGGGCCTGACGGCATTTATCTCAGCGCGCTGGGCTCACCGTCGGGCGATGGCCCGGGCGGAATTTTCGCCCTCGACCACTACACGTTCGAGCCACTGGGCCGCTGGGAAGTGGAACGCGGTCCGCAATATTTTGGATACGATTTTGCCTGGCATCTGGGATATGACACGGCCATCACCAGCGAGTGGGGAACTCCTAACATGGTTGAGGATGGGGTGAACCCCGAGGCGCTGCTGGCCGGCAAGTACGGGCACAGTCTGCATGTCTGGGACCTGCGCAAGCGCCGCCACATACAGGCGCTGGATCTGGGCGCGGAGCAACAAATGGTGCTTGAGCTGCGTCCCGCGCACGATCCCACTAAGGCATACGGTTTCGTGGGAGTGGTGGTCTCGCTCAAGGATCTCTCGAGTTCCATCTGGCTCTGGCACCGATCGAACGACAAATGGGAGATAAAGAAGGTCATCGAAATTCCCGCCGAGCCCGCCGACCCCGAGCAGCTGCCTCCGCTTCTGAAAGGGTTCAAGGCGGTGCCGCCGCTGCTCACGGACATCAACCTCTCCGTCGACGACAAGTATTTGTACGCTTCGAACTGGGGCACGGGCGAATTCCAGCAGTATGACGTCTCTGACCCGTTTCATCCCAGGCTGACCGGTTCGGTGCGCATCGGCGGGATTGTCGGTCGGGCGCCCCATCCCGCGCAGCCGAAGAAGCCGTTGAACGGCGCACCGCAGATGGTAGAACTCAGCCGCGACGGCCGCCG
>WNEZ01014625.1_pt1 | contig 20273 bp, 17 predicted proteins | sample 5400521 | NCBI WGS metagenome assembly WNEZ01 (sample SAMN13153339, study PRJNA577476) | soil metagenome | isolation source: 120 cm saprolite under Douglas fir tree site 2 hole 1 replicate 1 | place: USA:California | collected 2015-04-18 | reverse complement strand
TGACCATCGCCGAGGATTGCGAGGCCCTCAATGCCCTTTCAGCCAGGCGAGATCTGGAAGCGCTTGTCCCCAGAACTCCAACGCCAGATTACCGACGAACTCTCGACGATTCTCCAGGAGGTCCTTCATGAGCAGATCCGAATTGGTCAGTCCTCAGCATCTTCAGAAGAAGGCGCTCATTTACATCCGACAGTCGACGCCGCATCAGGTCCTCTCCAATCAAGAGAGCCTGCGGCTGCAGTACGCCCTGCAGCAACGCGCTCTGGATCTGGGTTGGAGGCCAGAGGACATTGAGATTATCGACAGCGATCTCGGGTTGACGGCAGCCAGCGCTTCGCATCGTGCAGGTTTCCAACAGGTGGTTGCCAGCGTGACGCTCGGACAGGTGGGCATCATTCTCTCGGTCGATGTGGCGCGGCTTTCACGCAACTGTTCCGATTGGTACCCACTTCTTGATGTCTGCGGCTACCGAAGCTGTCTCATTGCTGATTGTGATGGCATCTATGATCCCGGCTCTCCCAATGGACGATTACTGCTGGGTCTCAAAGGGCAATTATCCGAGTTGGAATTGCATACCATCCGAGCACGTATGACGGCAGGACTGCTCAACAAAGCACAACGAGGTGAACTCGCTTTGTCGCTGCCGATTGGCCTGGCGCGGGATGCGATCGGCAAAGTCCACAAAGACCCCAATCGTGAGGTCCAGGATCGTCTTGCACTCATCTTCACCACGTTTCTGCGGGTCAGATCTGCCAACAAGGTCTTGCAGTTCTTGAACACTCACGATCTTTGTTTGCCTCGTCGTGACCGCTTTGGCGATGCGGTCTGGAAAAAGCCCACCGTAGCCGCCATCTTGCAAATCTTGAAAAATCCTGCCTATGCCGGAGCTTTTGTGTATGGAAAAACCCGCTCTATTCGCAAAGATCCCGCTTCTCCTCATACCCAAGAAGTCCGCTTACCCATGGATCAGTGGAAGATTCGCGTCAACGACGTCTATCCTGCTTACATTGCTTGGGAAACCTTTGAGCACATTCAGGGCGTGTTGGCAGATAACTATGCTGCTTACGATCGCAACAAATCACGTGGGGTGCCTCGCGAGGGGGCAGCGCTCCTGCATGGTATCGTCTACTGTGGCGCTTGTGGACACAAAATGATGGTCCAATACAAGCATGGGACGCGCTATCTCTGCAATGCGCTGCGGCAGCAATACCACGTCCCGGTGTGTCAATGCATTCCAGCCGATTCAGTTGATCAGCACGTCGTGGAGAGCTTTTTTCAGGCCTTCTCTCCAGTGGAATTGGATGTCTATACGGCTGCCGTGACCGCCGGGCAGGCAACATTTCAGCAGATTGAGCATGCTCATCAACAACACCTGGAGCGCCTGTGCTATGAAGCGGCTCTAGCCCAGCGGCAGTTCAACCGCGTCGATCCCGACAATCGTTTGGTAGCGGCAGAGCTGGAGAAGCGATGGGAAACGGCTCTCTCGAAACTCAAACGAGAAGAAGAGGCACAAGCCTCATCACCGCTCTCCTCTCCTGCTTTGCTTGCTCTCAGCTCAGAGCTTGAGAGAGCCTTTCGAGCCATTGGGCAGCATTTGCCGACGATATGGCAGCAAGGGCGAGTCAGTCAGCAGCACAAAAAGGCGCTCTTACGTGCGCTCATCGACAAGGTGGTAGTGCATCGCCTGGCTCGTGATCGGGTCCAAGCTCGCATTGTCTGGAAAGGAGGAGAAACGACAACGCTGAGCATCCCTGTTCCTGTTGGAGCGCTCAAAGATCTTGCAGGGGCCCAGCAGATGGAGCGCCTCATTCTTGAGCGAAGTGCCGCTGGCATTCTCGATGAGGCGATTGCTCAGGAATTAACCGAGCTTGGGTATCGGTCTCCCTTAAAACAGGCGGTCTTGCCCAGCACGGTCAAAATCATCCGGCTCAAACACGGGCAATTTCAAAAACGTTCGCAGTCCCATCCCAGGCGGATTGAGGGAGCACTTACGATCTCACAGATTGCGCATCGCCTTGACATGGACCCACATTGGATTTATGATCGCATCCATAACGGCACGATTCAGGTGGACAAAGATCCCAGAACACGTCTGTTCTTGTTTCCTGATCAGCCAGAAACGATCGAACAGTTCAAACACCTTCGCGCTGGTCAGTTCCAGCACTTGCGTTTTTCAAGGGGGCATCAAGATGCATGATCGAAAAATCCTTTGATGTCTCCCTCTACCCACCATCGTACACCGTTCATCTCTCGCTTCACGGTTGCCAGTGCTGTGTGACAGCTCTTGTCTGGCCGGAACCCATGAGCGTGTTTGGAGAAGGTGGGTTCATAGATGGCTTCCAGGATGAGTTTGAGCACGGTGCCCAGGAGCTTATCCCGAAAACTGGGTATCCCTAGCGGGCGTCGCTTACCGTTGGGCTTGGGGATGTAGACACGGCGGACAGGAAGCGGTTTGTACCGCGAGGCTTTGAGGTCTGCGATTGCATCCCTGATGAGTTGGAGACCTGCTCCGTCGATGGTTTTCCCGTCAATTCCGGCGGTCATATTGCCCGGTTTGGGCGCGATACACTGGTAGGCCAGGAGCCAGAGTTCGACATTGTAGAGCTTTTGAAACAGTTTGTCGAAGATGACCTCTGGCTTGAGGGCCATCTTGCTCAGTGTTGTAAGAAGTGCGTTCGGATCTTGCACTGGGTGCTCCTCTTTCATGCTTACAACAGAAAACTCTGCGTCCCTTCGCCCTGCATGCGGCTTTCCCGCACTCCGTGGGCAGGTCGTTGCTCCCCTGCCGACTACTACGGACGCTCCGTCATCTGGCCTGATTTTCAGGCACTGCTGCCATAGCGATTGGTCTCCGTTGGCCCTTCGCGTTCAGACTCGGATGATCCCCGTTTAGACATCATTCAGATACTCTCGATGTAGGTGTCCCGTTCAAACCTTTGTTCCCTGATTGGGACCGCGTCTCCTGTCTGGGTACCATTCCTCGGTGCGGCAAAGAAATGGTCCAGGAGATAGTGGGTGTCACCAGCTTCCCACCAGACGCCCGATATTCCGCTCGGTTCTAGGATTAAAGCAGTCTAGCTTTCACCATGTCGAGATTGCCCTGAGAGACACTCCGGTTTGCTGGAACCATCGCTCTCCCTCTTTAGGCGTGATACTCTGGTCGCACTTCGGACACGTGTGCGTCGTGCCTCTGGGGTGCTGCCAGACCAGGCGCAGCCCACTCAGATGACATTTGTAGCGCAGCGTGCGCCAGAGCGCTCCCCGGATCTGAGAGTTATTGCGCCAATGCACCCACCTGCCCTTGACTCCCCGTCCCCGGCCCTCCGACTTCAGCGACTTGAGGGATTCACCTGCGATCAATTCTGCTCCCCACACGGTCGCCAGCAGGATCAGGATGTTCGCCGCCAGGTGGGCTAAATCGTTGTTCCTGGCCTCATACTTCCTCCAACACTGCGCAATCTCCTGGCGTAAGACCACGAGCTTCCTCTGCGATGGCTCTCGCTTGGGATCACCCACAGGAAATTGGTCCCGCCTGGCTTCCAGCTTGGCCACCTTCTTTTTGAGGCCATCAATATGGCGTCGAGTGTGGGCTTGTCGCCCGTCGAAGCCACCGGTGTCCAGAAATAGTGGGGGAGAGAGCCGATTGCCCGAGAGGTCCACCACCGTTGCCGTGACAAGCGTGCGCACGCCCCAGTCCCATCCCAAGATCCGCCGTACTTGCTGTGGATCGGGAAGGGGAGAAACGGGCACCTCCACAATGAAATCGAGGACGGCGTAGCGCGTGCCATCTGGCAGAGCCTTCTCGCGCAGCGTTGGCGCGAGACTTTCCCCTGCCTGGAGGTGCTCCAGGACTGGATCGGGCAAGGAAAGCTGAGTCACGGGCTCTGTCCACGTGGGATTCCATTGACCGGCCTGATCTGGGGCACGAAATGCAAAATAGCAGCAGCGTCCCTTCAGATCGATGCGGAACCGATACGCCTGGCCATGCTCGCCGCCATCGTCCCCCGCGTAGGGCAGGATGCCCACCTTGAGCACGGGGACCGGCTGCATTTCCTCGTAGGTGGCGGGAAAACAGCCATTTTTGAGGTAAAAATTGCACGCCTGCTCGATGAGGCTTTGCAATTCTACGGCACTGCCCCCATCGCTGTTCTCTTCGCGCAAGGAGGCCAGGGCGGCTTTGATCGCTTTGCGGTTCTTGCCTGCCGGTTTTTTCTCCGTTTGCGGCTGGATCATGCCCGCTTCGAGCAGAGGCAGAATGAAGGCAAACTGCTTTTTGCGCTCGGCTTGTCCCCGTAAGATCCGCCCTGCTTGCTCAGCTTCACAGCGCCATTGCCGGTCTCCATGCGGATCGCTTGAGTCGATCATCGCTGTGACCTGTTTATAGGCGTACTTCGTCTCCCGCTCGCCAAATTCGTCCAGCCGATCCCAGAGGGCGACCACCGCGGCATTGATCACCTGGCGACTCACATCGAGCAAGCGCAGAGCATCTGCTTGCAGCAGATCCGGCAAGCGAATGGGATAACTTAGGGACTGTGTAGAACGGCTTCTGCGCACTTGACCAGTTCCTTTTGTTTGTGCGAACGCCTGCCATACAAGCGACCAGAAAAGGAGGCAATGATGGCGAGCAGGTCATCGGTCAGTTCCTGCTCTGCAGTGTTCTCTTCATCGGGTGAAAGGATCGTAAGCGTCACGCCGAAACTGTCAAACAAGGTCTCTAGATACTCCTGTCCGAAACGAGTCAGCCGATCGTCATACGTGACGGCAACTTCTCCCACGCGGTCTTCGCACACCAGCTTGAGCAATCGCGAGAGCTGACGACGCATGGCCGAGAGTCCAGAGCCAATATCAGAGAGCACCAACGTTTTGCGTCCTGCTCGCTCGGCTTTCGCCCACCCTTGCAAGCGCTCGATCTGTGTCTTGAGATCATCCTTTTGTCCTTGACCGCTGACCCGCCCGTACAGGACCAGGAGTCGTTCATCGGTCGAGCCACGTAAACGCTCAATTTCGGCTCTGGGAATGCGCGCTTCCAGACCGATCCGTACCGCCTGGATTTTGCCTTGCTTGATCCAGCGCCGGACCGTGAAAGGATGCAGCCCGAGTTCATACGCGGCTACCCCAACTCGCAACAGTTTGGGTGCTCTGGGACCCTCTGATTTCTGTCTTGCCATACTGTGGTTAGTATAAGCTAATTATAGAAAAAAAGCAACTGTTACCTACCCCGATGTCTATGCCCTGGATTTCAACTCGGTGACAACGCCTGGTACCTACACGATCGTGACAAGCGGACCGATCGTAGGTTCCTCACCAGGCTTTCCCATCGACACCGCTGCGAACGTGTACGCGGGGGCGTTGGACAACGCGCTGTCCTTCTACCAGAATGAACGCGACGGCCCCAACTATATCTCCTCGGCATTGCGCACCGCCCCGGGGCATCTCAATGATGCGAGTGCGATGACCTACCTCACGCCCAATATGAACAGCAGTGGCCGTTTCTCTGGTGATCTTACACCGCTCGGCGTCAAGATCGATGCGTCGGGTGGCTGGTGGGATGCTGGCGATTACCTGAAGTTCGTTGAGACCATCAGCTACACGGTCGATATGATGCAGCTCGGCGTGCGTGATTTCCCCAATCAGCTGGGAACTGGCTCAACCACTGCGAACTTCGCTGCTGAGGCGAAGTTCGGTCTCGATTGGCTCCAGCACATGTGGGATGACTCTACCCAGATACTCTACTACCAGGTGGGCATCGGGACGGGGAATTCCAAGACTATTGGGGATCACGATATATGGCGCTTGCCGCAGGCGGACGACAACTATGGCGGGACCAACTCGCTGTACCGCTACATCCGTAACCGCCCGGTGTTTCGCGCTGCCCCCGCCGGATCGCTCATCAGCCCTAACCTTGCCGGGCGCCTGGCGGCCGACTTCGCGCTCTGTTTCCAGATCTTCAAGTCCAGCAACCCGACCTACGCGAACCAGTGCCTGCTTTCGGCAGAGCACATTTTCGCCCTGGCGAACACCAACCCCAGTGGCAATCTGCTCACGGTCGCCCCCTACAGCTTTTATCCCGAGACTGAGTGGCGAGACGACCTGGAGTTTGGGGCGACGGAGTTGTACTTTGCACTGGCGAGTGGCAACCTGCCTGCAGGTTTACCACACGCCGATCCTCTGTTCTATCTCCAATCCGCTGCACACTGGGCCCACGCCTACATCACCGGACCAAACGATGCGGCTGACACTTTGAACCTCTACGATGTGAGCGGGGTCGCCCATTACGAGCTCTATCATGCGCTCGCGCAGGCAGGGAATCCAGGTGGGCTCGAAGTGACCCAGGCGGATCTCCTCAGCGATCTGAAGAAGCAATTGGACAAGGCGGTCGCGCAAGCCGGGACCGACCCCTTCGGGTTTGGATTTCCCTGGGCGACCTTCGACACGACGTCCCATGGTGCCGGCCTGGTCGTCATGGCGAGCGAGTACGAACATCTCACTGGCACCACTACTTATGCGAGCCATGGTGTCCAATGGCTGGCCAATATCCTGGGGGCGAACGCCTGGGGGACATCGCTCATTGTCGGTGACGGCTCGACCTTTCCGCACTGTATGCAGCACCAGGTCGCGAATCTCGCCGGTTCACTTGACGGATCGCCACCAGTGCTCGCGGGTGCAGCAGTCGAGGGGCCCAATAAGTTCGCCGCGAAGGGCCTCGTCTCCGGCATGGTGACCTGCCCGGCAAACGGAGTCGATCAGTTTGCACCTTTCAATGGGAGCTCAGCGGTGTATCAGGACAATGTCCAATCCTGGTCAACCGACGAGCCAGCCGTGGACCTCACTGCCACCTCGCCGTTGGCATTCGCATGGCAGATAGCTGCCTGAAGGAGGACAAGATGCAGACACAGGTTATTCGTAGCATAGCCAGGTATACAAGCGTGATCCTTGTGGCAGCCCTCATTGCCGGGGGCCTGTTCCTGGTGCTCTATCACGCGAAGGCCTCGGCTGTAGTACAAACAGTTGTGACCATTGAGTTTGACGATGGCAATGCCGACGCATACCAGGCTCTGGCTATGCTGAACGCGGATGGGATGCATGCGACGTTCTATGTCAACACCGGCTTCATCGGGGACTCGACTCATATGTCATGGTCGCAGCTGCAAAACCTGTTTGCGGCTGGGAACGAGATCGGGGGGCATACCCTGACGCACGCCAACCTGAAGCATCTCAAGTATGCTGACGCCCACTACCAGGTCTGCCAGGATCGCGACAACCTGCTTGCGAACAAGCTCCAGCCTACATCGTTCGCCTACCCGTATGGGTCGTTCGATGCCGGCACGGAACAGGTTGTCGCGGCCTGCGGCTACAACAGTGGACGTGGTGTCTCTGGTGTGGATGATCACAAGGTCTTTGCCGAGACCATCCCGCCCGCAGATCCGTATGCGACTCGGACTCCACCCAATCCCAAGCAGGGAACAACCGTCGCCACCATTGAAGGCTATGTGACGGCGGCTGAGCAAAATGGTGGTGGCTGGGTGCAGCTGGTGTTCCACCACATCTGCAATAGCTGTGACGCCTACTCCATCACTGCCGCGAACTTCCAATCACTGCTGAATTGGTTGCAGTCGAGTGCTACAAACGGGGTTATGGTGGAGACAACTGCGCAGGTTATTGGTGGCCCGGTAAATCCGCAAGTACCGGCCTGATGACCTTAGCGCACATGGTTCAACATCGGTTGTTTCGACCGCGTCTGGGAGAACAACTACGGAACCTGCTAGTGTAGTTCGCTCAGCAGAGATTGGTACGACGACGAGTCCAGGGGAATCAAGTCGTAGCTCTGCGGATCGAAGTGGCGTGTCCTGCGCCGGAACTCAAAGGTGAATCCGGGCCAGAGCGTCGTGTTGCGCCCGCCTGCATCGAGGTACCAGCTGGAGCATCCGGAGGTCCAGACGGTGCTCTGCATCCGCTGCTGCAGCTCTGCGTTGAATGTCTCCTGGGCCTCGGGCCGTACCTCGACGGCCCGCAGGTTCCGCCGTTTCATCGTGCGCAAGCAGTCCAGGATGTAGGTGATCTGAGACTCGGTCATATAGACCATGGAGTTGTGACCCAGGCCAGTGTTCGGGCCGATGAGCAAGAACAAATTGGGAAACCCCGCGACGGCCGTCCCGAGGTAGGCGCTGGGGCCGGCGTGCCAGCTGTCGGCTAGTGATCGGCCACCGCGTCCATGTACATGCTGGGGGAGGTGCGCATCGGTCACGTGAAAGCCTGTCGCGCAAATGATCGTGTCGATCTCGCGCTCTCTGCCATCCTCGGTCACGATACTATTCGCCCGCACCTCGCGAATCCGGTCGGTGATGACCTCGACATTGGGCCGGGTAATCGCCGGATAGAAGTCATCGGACAGCAGGATGCGCTTGCAGCCCATGGCATACTGAGGCGTGAGCTTTGCCCGCAGTTCAGGGTCGGGTATCCGCTTCGCCAGGTGCCGCAGAGCGAGCTGTTCGCCACGTTTCAAGATGTTAGACCGATGGACAAACCCGGGTACCAATAACTCGCGTTGCCAGTAGATCTTGATGCGCACAAAGCGTTGGGTGATGGGCAGGATACGAAACATCGTACGCTGCCAGGCGGGGATCGGGTGATCTTGACGGGGGAGAATCCAGGGTGGCGTCCGCTGGAACAGGGAGAGGTGGCCGACGTGCGGCTGAACCTGCGGGACAAACTGGATAGCCGATGCCCCGGTCCCGATCACGGCCACGCGCTTCCCCGTGAGGTCGTAGTCGTGCTTCCACCGCGCCGAGTGGAACAGGACCCCCTCGAAGCGTTCGATACCCGGAATAGGTGGAAGCGACGGTTCGCTGAGTGGTCCGTTGCCGAGGATGAGGATATCGGCAGTGAGCTGACCCTGTGTGGTGGTAATGTGCCAGTGTTGGCCGTCTTCATTCCACGAAGCGTCCAGCAGTTCGCTGTTCCACTGAATGTAGGGAAGGATACCAAAGCGCTCCGCGCAGTGGCGCAAATAGTCCCAGATCTCGCGCTGGGAAGAGTACATGCGGCTCCAGCGCGGATTGAGCGCGAAGGAGAAGGAGTACAGGTGCGAGGGGATGTCGCAGGCGCAGCCTGGGTACGTGTTGTCGCGCCAGGTCCCCCCGACATCTGCCGCACGCTCGATCACCACAAAGTCTTGTTGGCCGTGTTGCTTGAGTCGAATAGCCAATCCAAGGCCGGAGAATCCCGCCCCCAGAATGGCCACATGGACATGACGGGCATGTGCTTCACCGTTGGACGACCCACTTGGAAAGGCTGTGCGCTGGTGATCGCCGGAATGCGCCTTGCGGCTGCTCGCAAAAACCTGGAACATGATTGCTTCCTCCGAGGATGCCAGGTGGTCAGATATGTGTCAGCAGTATACGCCATTTGCAGGCTGAGATTGTTCCGTGTCTGCATGATAGCACGCCTTCGGCCAGTTCCGCAACCAGGGTCGGATGCAAGCCCTAAAAGTTTTCAAGAGATCATGAGTGAGCGAATAAGCGGGACGATGCGCTTATTCGCTCCGGCGTTCCACTGACGGTAGGCGTTGATAGTGGCAGACATTGCGCTCAGCTGGTCAGCATTGCGGATGAGTGTGGTCAGCAGGGACCGCTGCTCTTCCGGTTGGAGGGCGACCCAGCCAAGGCCGTGGCGTTGAATAAATGACAAGTTTGCGCGTTCCTGACCAGGGATGTAGGCGGTGGCAATAAAGGGTCTGCCCAGCATTACTGACTCTGCAAATCGCCTGTGAGGTCACTACTGGCAAGTACGTTTTCTAAAGTGCGATTGACGTGCGCTGCACCTTCGTTGCCCCCTTGCAGGAAGACGGTAAAGCGATTGGGAGCGAGGTTGAGATAGGCAATCTGCTCTGTTTGCGCATCCCGACTCGATGGATAAGCACGGGAGAATTGAGCACGCACAGGCCAGCCGACAAGATGCACGCGTTCAGGTGCGAAGCCCGTGGCAAGTGCCTGCTCGTATGTCTCGCGAGTGGTGGCGAAGGTCGCGGCCGCCTGCCGTTCAGTGAGCCACGCGGCATGCACGCTATGCGCGTCAGAGAAGAGCAAGACCAGGGGCACTGCAGACGAGCGTTGCTCCAGCGTGCGCATGACTTCGTAGGAGAGAAATGGGTAGGTAGTGAGAATGAGATCGGGCTGCACATTGTCAAGCAGGGAGTTGAGTTGACGACGAACCAGGTGTGTGAATACACGATGCGCCAGCAGCGCTCGCCTGGGCGTATCGAAGAATCGGAACTCCGCCGCCCATAGCCAGAGCGCGTAGCGGCTCACAACGCGATAGTGTAAGTCGAAGAAGCCCGGTTGGGGGTCGACGATCGTGATGGCTGAAGCTCTTGTGTCCTTCGTATCTTTCTCGTTCTCTCCCGTTTGCGTATCCTTTTCGATCAGGTCGCATAGGGCTTCGGCCAGGCTAATATGGCCTCCGCCGGTTTTTGAGGTGAGGATCAAGATATTCTTCTGGCTGAGCATCAAAACTCCTATCTTTATAGCATATATGATAGCCCTATGATACAATAAAGATAAACTCACCCATAAGAGATCTGTTTGTTCGCCGATACTGGTAAATCGGCAGAGAGTTGTTAATGAGCACTATGCTGCCTTTTCGAGTAGAAGGGAGTGGTCATCCCTTGCTTCTCCTTCATGGGTGGGGTGTGACCTACATGGTGTGGCAAAAACTGGTTCCGCTGCTCGCGCCGCACTTTCAACTGATTCTAGTCGAGCTTCCCGGCGTAGGTGCAGCGAGCGAAGTTATGCCTGACAAGCCGTATTACCAGGCTTGCTCCGAGGCGCTAGAAGAGCTTCGTATGACCATGGGCATTGAGCGGTGGGCGATCCTGGCCTATTCGACGGGCACACGGGTCGGTGAGTCCTATGCGCAGCAGTATCCGCAGCGGGTGTCACGCGCTGTTTTCCTCTGTCCCATCTACCTGCACAGCTATTGGAAAATGGCTCTGCAGGCAGAGCAATGGATCGATGCGAAGCGTTCGGAACTGGCGAACTGGTTTCTATCGGGCTGGCGGCTCTACGGGCTGCTGCTGGTACTCGGCTTCAATCTGCGCCAGCGTGATTGCGCCAACGAGTGGATGAGCGAAATTGAACTGCAACCTCTGGATAATCTCAAACGTATGCTCCTTGAATTGCCTGGCAAAGGCCGCGCCCCGTTTACGTTGCCAACCTCACCGCGAGTGCCTACGCTCTTCGTTTGGGGATGTCGCGATGCTCTGACTGCTCGCCCGCCCGATTTGCGCCCAAATGATGTCTTTATTTTCGCTAATCATGGTGCCCCTGTGCTTGCCCCGGACAGGGTGGCCGCAGTCGTGTTACCGTTTCTCAAAGAGGAGTAATAGGCCTTTCATCGCTCCGCTCGAGCCAGCAGCTTCTGGTGGTAGCGATACTGGTGCCAAATAAACCAGGCGAAACCCGTCAGAGGCGCGAGCGCGATGAGCCAACCTAGCCATATGGGGATTGCCCCTGGGCCTGCCACTAAGATGGGGAAGCTTGCTTCCCCGCTTCCCTGCGGCCCGTGGAGCTGGATCACGATGTTCCATGCTCCTCGTACAGGCATGCGAATGGCACCAACCAGTGTACTGGTCTGACCCATTGGTGACAATGGAGCGTGTAATACTACAGCGTCGGTACCCAAACCGGGTGTCATGACGATGCGACCGGTAAGGCGTAAACGGCTGTCGTGAGGTACAACTGTTACTTCTACCGATTGATCGGTGAACGGAGGGTCCTGGTAGAGATTGACATCAACGACATAAGGGCCGGCGGCCACTGTTTCGGTATGGGCAGGACCTCCACCAGCCAGGGCAACTGCCGGGTTGATTACAAAGAGGGCTATGCAAGCCAGTGTGAAACAGGTACCGGTGAGCAGTTTTTTGCTCCTGCGCATAGATGCTCTCCTTCCCGCATCGAGCCTTGTTTAGCGTGTATTCCAGTGCCAGATATCGCCAAAATTGGCCCCCAAGAATGCTCCTAGCGCTCCGGACGCGAGGATAACCGGCACGGCGATAAGTGCTGCCTGCAATTTCAACTCCGGTGGAGTATTGGCACCTGGCTGTTCCAGGAACACGCGTGGTAGATCCCATGTACCCAGGATCAGGCAAGGTGCAATCAGCAATTGAGGTATGGTGATGAGAACACCCAGCAGCCAGGTACTGCCTTTGGTCTTGCCTGACGGACGCAGTCCGTAGACGCGCAGCGTCGTTGGCAAGACCCATTTCAAGGTACTGCTCAATGAACCACCCAGTTTATGGTCACGCCGGAGCCGCCAGAGAGCCACACCATCAATGATCAGGGCAGAGACAATGAAGATGAGGGGTAACAAGGCGTCGGTCAGATTGAAAGACGGTATGATCCCGGGGATGCGATACGACAAGTTTTGCTGAACGACAGCTGTACGAATGGCCCAAGGGACAAACAACCCCTCCGATACTGTGTGGAGTGACAGGAGGAGAATGGTAAGCGTCGCTGTACCAGGTCTCTGTGTGAAACGAACTGCGCCTATCAGGACCAAAGCACTTATGATTGCTATTGGTAGGGGATAGCTAGGAATGCGAAGCAGGCCAAACGTGGCAATAGGAAACTGTAAAAACCCTATCAAGGTGAAATTGATTATTCCTGCGAGAATGATGAGCGTGCCCCATTCGAGCAAACTCAATCCCAGAAAGCGATGGTATGGATACCCTGATTCGCGTTCGATTGCTGCTTCTGAGGCAAAAATGTAGACCATACCAATGTTGCCAATCATGCCACCCGTGACGCCCATCATGTGGAAAGGTGCCCACAACGCGATGTCAATACCGTACAAATTATGCCAGTAGTTATCAAGCGGAGCAGCAGCCAGCGTCTGGAGAGCGCCAAAGCCCGCAATGATGAAACCCAGGGGCGCATGGAATATCTTGAAAATGCATGCAGTCGAAGTATCATTCACCCCAGGCACACCTTTGAGGTAACGTATGGTATCGGTCAGTATTACAGCAAGTGCGATTAGTCCGGCACCAGCCACACTGGAGTAGATCAGCGTGTGTGGTGGCGTCCAGAACCAATCACGTCCAACAAAGTAATGCCATTCTCTATCCCATATCGAACCAAGTTGTCCCTGGAGGAGAAAGAAGAGCAGGATCCAGGCGGCTGTACGTCGTAGATAGCGCTCTGCTCTGTCCGGTCGCATGGAGGCCTTTGCACCTGAAGATAGCCGTCCAATTGCCTGAGCTTCTGTTTGTGCCATACGAATATTACTCCTTATGCATAGGGAGTTTTTTGAGCCTAGTGTCTTTCCAATCAGGTTTGTGTCAATTGTATCACTTGTGTCGTTTGTATCAGTTGTATCAGTTGTGTCTGTTGTAGCGCTTTGTTACCCGCTTGCAGCAAAAGGAGAGGTTTTTAGGGGATACCTCTCCTTCCCGAACTGTTCTCTTGAGTGTGCACCGGCATCCCGCATGGAAGAGGGACGGCGTCTCTATCTCAGTCCTTCTCTCACCGCGCCGTCCGGCGTCCATACTCCCATACTGCAAGGGGGATGAACACGACGAGGATGCCGACGCACCAGGCGAGCGCCTGCAAAATGGTCGAGGTGTCAGGATGGTTGAGCAGCAGTCCGCGCACCGCGTTGACGATCAGCGAGACCGGCTGATGCTCCGCGAAGGCGCGCAGCCAACCGGGCATACTCTGTGTCGGCACGAACGCGCTGCTGGCGAAGGTCAGCGGAAAGAGCCAGATGAAGCCGGCGGATTGCGCCGCCTCTACACTGTGCACCGCCATCCCTATAGTTGCTGAGATCCACGAGAAAGCGAAGCTGGTGAGCAGAAGAATGCCAGCTGCTGCCAACCAGAAAATGAAAGGGCCTTGTGGCCGGAAGCCGACCAGCAAGCCGACCGTCCACATCACGATCACGACGAACGTGTTGCGTACAAGGTCAGAGATGGTGCGACCGGTGAGTACCGCCGATTTCGCCATCGGCAGTGAGCGAAATCGATCGACCAGGCCGCGCTGCAGATCGGTGGCGAGGCCGATGCCGGTACTCGTAGAGCCGAAGATGACGGTCTGGGCAAAGATACCGGCCATCAAGAAATTGACATAGCTGGTGCCAGTAACGGCGATTGCTCCGCCAAACACGTAGCGGAAGAGCAGGACGAACATGATCGGCTGGATCGTCGCGAAGATCAGTTCGTCAGGGATGCGTGGAATCTGGGTCAGGTGGCGCTTCGCCAGCACGAGCGCATCGGCAAGTGTCCAGTAGAGTCTGGAACGCGCCTGTGGCTTCAATGATTGCGAAGTAGTGCGGATATCAATGGTACTCATCGCGTGCTCCTTGCTAGAGGCCGAGTGGCCAATGTATCTTCATCTGCGGGCAGCTCTGCTGAGGTAGCGGTGCGCCCGGTCAGTGTGAGGAAGACGTCATCCAGAGTCGGTCGGCGCAGCGCCAGGTCGTCTACGGGGACCTGTGCAGCATCGAGGTCGCGCACGACGGAGGCGAGCAGTTGCGCGCCTTGCGTCACCGGCACGACGAGATGGCGGTTGTCCGCGTTCACCTGGATTTCGCCCGAACTGTAGGGGCGCAGCGCCTGGGCAGCGGCATCCAGATTCCCCCGGCGCGCCACCGTTAGTTCGATCCGCTCGCCACCGACCTGAGCTTTCAGTTCGTCGGACGTGCCCCTGGCAATCACGCGTCCCAGGTCAACGACGGCGATCTGGTCGGCGAGTTGATCGGCCTCCTCCAGGTACTGGGTGGTGAGTAAGACGGTGGTCCCGTCGGCGACGAGGTCGCTGATGATCTCCCACATCGCCAGGCGCCCGCGTATATCGAGGCCGGTCGTCGGCTCGTCCAGGAAGAGCACCGGAGGCGCGATGATCAAGCTGGCCGCCAGATCGAGACGCCGGCGCATGCCTCCTGAATAGGTCTTAACGGTACGCCTGGCAGCGTCGACCAGGTCAAAGCGCTCGAGGAGCTCTTTTGCTCGTCGCCGCGCTACTCCTCCTGCTAAGTGGTAGAGTCGCCCGAACATCTCCAGGTTTTCGAAGCCGGTGAGGTTTTCATCAACGGCAGCATATTGGCCGGCCAGGCCTATGTGTGCCCGGAGCGCGTCGGCGTCTTTGATGACATCGAGTCCGGCAACCTCTGCTCGCCCGGCATCGGGACGTAAGAGCGTCGTCAGGATGCGCACGGCGGTGGTCTTGCCAGCGCCATTGGGTCCGAGTACCGCGAGCACGCTCCCCTCCTCGGCGGCAAGGTCTAGCCCTGCCAGGGCGCGCGTCTTGCCGTAATTTTTTTCGAGTCCTTCGGCCAGGATAGCCAGTTTATGCGACAAAGTACACTTCCTTTATTGATACCGCTCACACCGGCGAGGCGATCGGGTCGAGTGCCAGCGGCAGGTAGGCGGACTGGTAAGGTAACGGGACGGCGCAGTATTGACCGGCACGTCGCGATGTGCTACACTTATATGGACAAGTGTCCACATGTGATATTGTAGCGGACAATTGTCCACTTGTCAAGAGGTGAGGGCTGTTATGGAAGAATCATGTGATTTCCCCTGGCTTGCCGTGCTGCCGAAGACATTCGGCCCGCGTGGGCGGCACCGGCACGAACGGCGCGATGCAACGGAGCATCGCCGGCGCATCCTGGAGGTCGCGCAGCGCCTCTTCGCTGAGCAGGGGGTCGGCGCCGTCAGCATGCATCAGATTGCAATGGCCGCTGGCATCGGGCAGGGGACACTGTACCGCAATTACGCCCATAAAGGCGAACTCTGCATGGACTTGTTGCGCGAGCGCCACGAGCAGTTCGTGGAAGAAATCGCCGCGCTGTTCGCGACAATGGCGACTTCTCCCGCGCTCGAACGGCTGGACGGCGTATTGGCGCACGTGGTCGCGTTTCTCGAAGAGCAGGGAGCTTTATTAAGCCCTATTGCCGCAGCGAATGCGCGCTACTGGCTGTGCGACGAAGAATCAGGCGACTCCCAGCGGTTTTCGTCGCGGTACGCGCCCGACGCCCTACCTGCAGAGATACCAGGGCATTACGCAGGCAGCTCCGAGCCATTTTCGTCCCAGTACGCGCCGTTTGATCTCTGGTTGCACGAACTGTTCGCCGGTCTTCTCGCTGAAGCAGTAGCACGGGGCGAATTGGCCCCGCTCGATGTCCCCTACACGGCCGATGCCATTCTAGCTACACTTCATCCCATGTCCTACCGCTTCCAACGGCGAGAGCGCGGCTACTCACCTGAGCGTATCTTGCAAGGGCTGCGTCACATCTATATCGACGGCGTGAGAACCGCAAAATAGCAGGCCTTTCTGTGAGGCGTATTTTGTTATATAATAACGGTACATGGTGAGCACGGGGCAGGGACACGTGGTATGGTCCTCGCCAGAATTGACACCGGATGAGCAGTTGACCCACTCCTGATGACGGTCCGCTCGAGGTGTACATCCATCACATCATCGCTCACCCCGGAGCACGCATGCACATTATTCATGGAACCTGGATCCCCGACGACGCACACGAGTTCATCCAGAAAGGGGCCTTCTACCTGTGGGTAGAAACGGATACATCACCAGGCACATCGCGGAGGCGGACCGGCACCGTTCACCCCAGGCACCTGGGGCAGTCAGCCCCTGGGCCTGCGGGAGTTTGTGTCTGGCGCGTTGGAGCGCACCCTGAGTACAAAATACTTTCTGCTCCCGACGGCCGCGGGTAAGCCATCTCCCTCTTTCGAATTGCTGCGCTATGTGGATGAGGCGGAGCCTATGGAATTTGACCTGGTGCCCTGGCAGGTCTGTTGCTACCAGGTGCCAGACATCATCACAGCGCTGAACGACATCCATTTTATCGCCCTCCACGGGGCCGAGGATTTCCAATTGGGGGCAGATCTCCTGTTCTGGCATCATTACTCCCAGGCAATCAAAGGTATCATCGCCAAAGACCAGTATATCCCGGCCCTGAAGTATCAGGAGATCCCGTCCCCCTCGATAAATCGGGGGGCTACAACCAAAGGCAAGCGGGCGAAGAACGATGCCAGCTTCGAGCTTCATCCCGCGTGGGAACTGCTGTCCGACACCTATGAAACGACCATCCAGCGCTACGCCGCTGCCATGCCGGGAGTGTGTGCCGCGGGGCTGAACAGCCCCGACGGCGCTGCGCTGTTTGATAAAGAGTCCTTGCTTCGTCACTTCTCAGAGTGCCTGCTGCAGAACGTTGTCACCGGGACACCTTTTACGGCGAAATTCGACCAGCAGATCGCGGACACGCTCCTGTACGGGTGTGTCTACCCGTACCGACCGGCCCTGTCGCAGGCCTCAGCTGACAAACTGCAGGACTACAAACACTGGCTGGCGTGGCGCGCGAACTTAACCAGAGCGCACACGGAGGCGGGTTTTACCCTTTGTTTCCGGTTGGAGGAGGCGTCCCCCGCCGATATCGACAACTGGCGCCTGCATTATCTCGTCGCATCCAGGCGCGATCCCTCGCTCAAGCTGAGCCTGGACGATTACTGGTATCTTGATGAGCAGACCCGTGTTGAGACTATCCGGCATTTCGGCCAGGACTTCGAGAAAAACCTGTTGCTGGCCCTGGGGTATGCCGCCCGCATCTATCCGAAGGTCTGGGATGGGCTGGCTACCGATCGCCCGACCGGGTGTCGTCTCAGTATGGACGAGGCGTTCGCGTTCTTGAAGGAGAGTGCCTGGGTGCTTGGAGACGCGGGCTATGCCGTGATCGTCCCGGCGTGGTGGACACCCGAGGGACGACGGCGCGCGAAGGTCCGCCTCAAAACAGCTCTGCGTTCGCCCAAGGGGACAGCTGTGGCCAGTAATGGCTATTTCAGTCTCAGTACGCTCATCTCCTACGAGTACCAGTTGTCGATTGGGGGCCAGGTGGTCACGGAAGAGGAATGGCAGCAGCTAGTGAACGCGAAAACAGCCCTGGTCCAGTTCAGGGGGCAATGGATGGAACTGGATCGCGACAAAATGCAGCAACTCCTCCAGTTCTGGCAGACGCACCAGCACGAGGAGCAAGAGATCACGCTCCTCGATATGCTGAAGATCGGGACGGAGGCCGAGGATGACCTGGAATGGGACCACGATCAGAACCTGCGAGAGATGCTGTCCCGTCTCCATGACAAGAATGCGTTCGGCCCCATTCAGGATCCACAAAGCTTGCAGGGGACCCTGCGCGACTACCAGAAGCGCGGCGTCGCCTGGCTGCAGTACCTGGAAAACCTGGGCTTGAATCCGTGCCTGGCAGATGACATGGGCCTGGGCAAAACCCTGGAGGTCATTGCCCGCCTACTCAAGGAGCGGGAGGAGGCTGATGATGTGCCGCCAACCCTCGTCATCGCCCCGACATCCGTGCTGGGCAACTGGCGCAAGGAGATCGAACGCTTTGCGCCGCAGCTCCGCACGCTGGTACATCAAGGCAGCACGCGACTGAAAGACAAGCAGACTTTCGCGGAGACATGTCAGATGCACGATGTCGTCCTGACCTCGTTCGCGTTGGCTCGCCTGGACGAAAAGCTCCTGCAGAGCCCGAAGTGGCATCGCGTGGTGGTCGACGAGGCTCAGAACATCAAGAATCCACAGGCTGCCCAGACGCGCGCGATTCTCAAGCTCCCCGCTCCGCACCGGCTCGCCTTGACGGGCACGCCCGTCGAGAACCGCCTGCGCGATCTGTGGTCCATTTTCAACTTCCTCAATCCAGGCTACCTGGGCAAGGAAGCACAGTTCCGCAAGACTTTCGAGGAGCCCATCTACAAAGGCAATGACATGGCCAGCTCGGCAACCTTAAAGAAGCTGGTAGAGCCCTTTATCTTGCGGCGTGTCAAGACCGACAAACGTATTATCGACGACCTGCCGGATAAGATCGAGCAGAAGATGTATTGCACGCTCTCGTCCGAGCAAGCCTCGCTCTACGAGGCTGTCGTCAAAGATGTCACAGAACAGCTGAATGATGCCGAGGGCATCCAGCGCAAGGGCTTGATCTTATCCACGCTTTTGAAACTTAAGCAGATCTGCAACCACCCGGCGCAATTCCTGCAGGATAGCAGCGCTTTCACCACCGAGCGTTCCTTCAAGCTCCAGCGGCTTGGGGAGATGGTCGAAGAGGTGATTGACAGCGGTGAGAGCGCACTGATCTTCACCCAGTTCGCGGAGATTGGAGGCGAGCTGGAGCGGTATCTCGCGCACAACCAGCACTACAACACGTACTATTTGTACGGCGGGACCAGCGTGGCACGGCGGGAGCGGATGATTGCCGAGTTTCAAGATCCCGAGACCGAACCGTCGGTGTTTATTCTCTCGCTGCGGGCTGGCGGCGTCGGCCTGAATCTGACCAAAGCGAACCACGTCTTTCACTTCGATCGCTGGTGGAACCCCGCGGTCGAAGATCAGGCTACCGACCGCGCCTTCCGCATCGGCCAGCGCAAGAACGTCTTCGTGCATAAGTTTGTGGCGATGGGTACATTGGAAGAGCGCATCGATGCGATGATCGAGGACAAGAAACGGCTCTCCTCGCTGGTTGTGGGGAACGATGAGTCCTGGCTGACAGAACTCGACAACGATACTTTCAAAGAACTGATCGCGCTGCGCCGCAGCGCGGTCCTGGAGTGATAACGATGGCACAGTTCAGCCGCACATGGTGGGGCCAGCGCTTTATCGCGGCCCTGGAACAGTTTACCGATCCGGCCCGCCTCGGGCGTGGGCGCTCCTACGCGAGTGGGGGGCGCATACTTGACTACACGCTGGTCAAGGGCACGGTCACAGCCAGGGTGCGTGGTTCGATCAACCCGTACTTTGGCGTCTACAAAGAACCCATCTACCGGACCTCCATTACCATTAAAGCTATCAGCGCTGCCGACTGGACGAAGGCTATCCGTCACATTGCATCACGGGCTGACCTGGTCACAAAATTGCTGATGAACGAGATGCCCGATACGATTGAGGACGCCTTCTCCGGGCTGGGTCTGCATCTCCTGCCGCACAGCGAGCGCGATTTCGTGACCGACTGTTCATGCCCGGACTGGGCGAACCCCTGCAAACATATTGCCGGGGTCTACTACCTGCTTGCATCTGCCCTGGACCGCGATCCTTTTGTGATGTTCGAACTGCGGGGATTGTCCAGAGACGACTTGCATGCCGAACTGGTCCGCTCGCCGCTGGGGCAGATCTTATCCTCCGCGCTGAAGTCAGACGACGTTCCCGCGGTGGAACCGGTCGAGTCCTACTACACCCGCCCGTTCAGGGAACCAG
>WNEZ01001395.1_pt1 | contig 20278 bp, 10 predicted proteins | sample 5400521 | NCBI WGS metagenome assembly WNEZ01 (sample SAMN13153339, study PRJNA577476) | soil metagenome | isolation source: 120 cm saprolite under Douglas fir tree site 2 hole 1 replicate 1 | place: USA:California | collected 2015-04-18 | reverse complement strand
TCGTGCCGCCATCGCCGGGATGCCCGTTGCCGTTGCCGAACGTGAGCGGCGGCTTGACCTCGAACTGCCGCTCGAGGCGGTTGCGCCGCTCCTTCCACCCTTCCTGGTACTCGAGCTCGTCCTCGTGCAGCGTCGCGGGTTGCTTGATGCCGTGCGCGTGGCGGAACTGGATGGCGAGCTTCGAAGCCGTGCGACGCACCTCGTCCCAGGGCGTGCCGAGCGCGAACTGGTCCGAGATGGCACCGATCCGGCCCGTGTGGATATTACAGGAGAGCGTGATGGCCGACAGGATCGGGCCCGACCAGTACGAGGTCTGCGAGTTGATCGGCATCGGCAGGATGTGCAGGTTGTGGCTGCCGCGGCAATCGCCGGCCACCATGGGGGCGGTGGCCCACGGCGAGGTGATCTCACCGGGCGCCGGCCAGTCGCCCTGGGCGAAGGCGAGGAGCACCGGGTCGTCCTTTCCGCCGTACGAGAATCCCTTCTTGGTCTTGATGTTGTGCAGCCGCTCGGCCGAGCAGATGTAGCCGAGCTGGTCCTTCTCGCCCTTGTCGCCTCGGGTCCAGACGCGAGCGATCACGAAGCGCGAGGAGCGCGTCAGCCCCTCGATGTCGTAGAGATCTTCGGGCGCCCCCAGCGTGATCACCTTCTCCTGCAACCCCTTGGCGACCTCTTCCATTTTTGCGTCGAGCGCCCGCTGGTCCCGCGGGTGGGCCCCCGCTTCGACCGCCTGGGCCTTGGTGTCGAGGTCCACGATCTCGAAGAGGTAGCCGCGCTTCATCTTGGAGGCGGCGATGACGAGACCGGTGTTGAAGCGGGGCAGCATGTAGGCGCCGGTCGCGTAGTGGTTGAACGCCATGGGCTCCGTCTTGTCCGCGAAGGAGACGAGCACGGTCTGCGAGGCGTTGTCCTTCCGCACCGGGAACGGCAAGGCCACCGTGGCCGGGCCCGTGCCCCGGAGATTGCCGGTGAAGGCGTCGGCCACCAGGTCCTGGCCGGGGCCGTACAGGCCGAGCTCGGCGGCCTTGGTGGCACCTTCCTGGAGCGCGTCCCACATGAGCTCGTCGACCACCGACATGTCCACGGTCTCGGCCATGATCCCGGTGACGGCGCAGTCGTCGCCGGTGTGGGTCACGATGAGCGAGGTGAAGATGGGCTCGCCGCGGCAGCTGTTGTTGTCGAGGACGTACTTGGCGATGATCGACTTCACCTCGTCGGCGGCGACGACGTGACCGCCGACCCCGCCGACGTCGGCCTTGGTGGCCTTGATGTACCGTTGCACGAGGGCCGGGTTCTTCGCGAAGATGTACGACTTGTACGAGAAGATGTTCGGCGTGTTGGTGACCGGGATCTTCTCGGTGACGGTCACCGGCAGTCCGGCGAGCTCGTCCTTGGACTGGTGGTACTCCGTGAACTTGATAGGGGGCTGACCGTCCTGAGGGCCATAGCGACGCGCAGACATGCACGCCTCCTTGCGTGATGGGGTGAAAATTGGATGCGTTCGAGCATAACGAGGTACACTGGGTCGCGTCAAGCAAGAAATTTATGGAACTGAAATTTATTTCTGGAGTGGCGCCGGCATGAAATCGGTCTCCCTCGCCTCACGCGAGCTCCGCCAGACGGTCCACTGCCTCGAGTTGTACTACCGCCAGGGACGGAGCCAGAAGGACATCGCCCGGGCCCTCGGCGTCTCGGCGGCGACGGTCTCGCGTCTGCTCAAGCGCGCGTTCGACGAGGGCCTCGTCCGTGTCGAGCTGGATCTCCCCCGCCGCGAGCAGCTGGAGGCCGGGCTGGTGGAGCGGTTCGGTCTGCGCGACGCGGTCGTCGTCGCGGCCGGCGGTCGGGGCGACGTCAAGGAAGAGCTGGGGACGGCGGCGGCGACCTACTTCGAGAAGATCGCCGCCAACGGCCTCCGCGTGGGGCTGTCGTGTGGCTTCACGCTCTATCAGACGATTCGCCAGCTCCACGAGCGTCGCTTTCGCGACCTGGCCCTCTACCCGCTGTCCGGCGAGAGCACCCTCAAGCTCGTCGACCTGTTCCCCAATACACTGGTGGGAATGATGGCGGCCAAGTACCGGCCCCACGTGAGCGCCTATGCCCTGCCCGTGCAGCATCTGGTGTCCCTGCGGGAGATCGAACGAGCGCGCCGGCGGCTCCTGCGCGATCCCGAGATTCGTAGGATTTACGAGGCCGCTCAGGACGTGGACATCGCCCTGGTCGGTATCGGTCTCATCGGCGAGCAGACGCCGGGGTTCTGCTCCCTGGCCGAGTCCTACGGCGTGAGCGTCAAGCGTCTGCGCCAGCTCGGGGTGGTGGGCGAGATCAACTACCAGCCGTTCGACCACGAGGGCCGGATCGTGGACCGTCCGGAGTTGCGCGCGCTCATGGGGCGCGTGCTCTCGGTGGAGGGTGACCGGCTCCAGGCCCTCTCGCGCCGTGACGACCGTTACGTCGTGGCGATCGCCGGGGGCCGGGCCAAGCTCGAGGCGGTGCGCGGCGCGGTGGCCGGAAAATTCATGAACGTGCTCGTCACCGACGAGGACGTGGCCGCCGCCCTCCTGCGGCGTGCCGCCTGATCGGTTCCGCTACGCCCCGGCGCCCGGCACAGACGCTTCCTCGAACGCTCCCATCCGTCTGAACTTCTCGTAGCGCTCGGCGACGAGGTCGTCGGGCGACATCGACGCGAGCCGCCGCAAGTGCTCGCGCAGCGCCTCACGGAGATGGCCGGCCGCGCCTTCCCAGTCGCGGTGGGCGCCGCCGACGGGCTCGGGGACGATCGCGTCGATCACGCGCAGCCGCAGGAGCTCGGGCGCGGTGATCCGCATCGACTCGGCCGCTTCGGGAGCCTTGGCGGCGTCGCCCCACAGGATCGCGGCGCATCCTTCCGGCGAGATCACGGAGTAGATCGCGTATTCGAGCATCAGCACGCGGTTGCCCATGCCGATCGCCAGCGCGCCACCGCTGCCTCCCTCGCCCGTCACGACCGACAGGATCGGCGTTCGCAGGGCGGCCATCTCCCGGAGGTTCCGCGCGATCGCCTCGGCCTGACCGCGCTCCTCGGCGCCGAGCCCGGGGTAGGCGCCGGGCGTGTCGATGAACGTGATGACGGGCTTGGCGAACTTCTGGGCGAGGTGCATGAGCCGCAGCGCCTTGCGATAGCCCTCGGGGTGCGGCATCCCGAAGTTGCGGGCGATCTTCTCGCGCGTGTCACGGCCCTTCTGGTGGCCGATCACGACGATCCCCTGCCCTTCGAACCGGGCCAGGCCGCCCACGACCGCGGCGTCGTCGCCGTAGAAGCGGTCGCCATGCAGCTCGATGAAGTCCTCGAGGAGGAGCTTCAAGAAGTCGAGCGTGTGGGGACGCTTCGGATGACGCGCGAGCTGCGTGCGCTGCCAGGCCGACAGGCTGGCATAGGTCTTCTGGCGCAAGCGGGCGAGCCGTTCCTCGAGCTTCGCGATCTCGTCGCGCGTCTTCGGCAGGTTCTCCTCGGACTGGAGGGCCGCGATCCGAGTTTCCAGCTCGAGCAGCGGCTGCTCGAAGTCAAGCGCGTCGGGCATAGTCCACGCTGATCGCGCCGCGGCCGAGCATCGTCTCGCCCTCGGTCACGAGCTCCTGGCTGCCGTCCACGGAGAGACCCCGCGCGCGGACGACCACTTCCTGGGCGTCGAGCACGAGGTGGAGGAACACGGGGACCCGCCCGGGATGCTCGCCGCAGAGTCGCCGCACGGCGGCGAGCGCGACGCTCGGGTCTTCACCCGGTGTCACGCGGATCCGGCAGGCGCTCGGCTCGCCGGCGGCGGCGCCGTTGCGCGGGCGCCCGCCGGAATCCGCCAGCGCCTGCTCGAGGAGGCGGACGTCCTCCGCGAGCACGACCCGGCCCTTGTCGCCGTCGTCCACGCGCCCCCGGACGAGCACGGCCTCGCCCGAGCGCAGACAGGCGGCCGCCGCCTTGAACGGCTCCGGAAATACCGTGACCTCGACGGCGCCGTCCATGTCCTCGAGGGTGAAGAACGCCATGCGATTGCCGCCCTTCGTGGACGTCTCCTTGAGCCCGACGGCGTGGCCGAAGAGGACGACGCGCGCGCCGTGCCCTTTGGCGGCGAGGTCAGCGGACGTCGTGATGCCGAGCGGCTCGACGACTTCGCGGTATCGGGCGAGGGGATGGCCAGAGATGTAGAAGCCGAGCACCTCTTTCTCGAACGCGAGGCGCTGATCGGCGTCCCATTCCGGCGTGACCTCGGCCGGCGCGCTCGCCCGGCCCGGCGCCGCCGGCAAGAGCTCGAAGAAGGACGCCTGGCCCTCGGCCCGGTCCCGCTGCTGGCGCCCTCCGCTCTCGAGCGCCGCGTCGGTGAGTACCAGGAGATGCGCGCGGGTGAGGCCGAGCGAGTCGAACGCCCCCGCCTTGACGAGGCTCTCCACGACGCGCCGGTTCACGAGCCTGAGATCGACGCGCACGCAGAAATCCTCGAGCGTGTGGAACGGACCCTGGTCGCTCCGCGATCTCAAGATCGACTGCATCGCCGCTTCGCCGACGTTCTTGATCGCGGCCAGACCGAAGCGCACCGTGTCGCCGGCGACGCTGAACTGCACGGCCGATACGTTGACGTCGGGCGGCTCGACCCGAATCCCCATCGCGCGGCATTCTTCGATGTACTTCACGATCTTGTCGGTGTCGCCCATCTCCGAGGTCAGCAGCGCGGCCATGAACTCGACCGGATAGTTGGCCTTGAAGTACGCCGTTTGATAGGCGACGAGCCCGTACGCCGCGGCGTGTGAGTTGTGGACGGCGATGCCGTTCGCGATGAAGCTCCGAGCGCCCGGAACCTCGAAGTCGTACGTCGGCTCGACGCCATCCAGGACGAACCGTTTCGGCCTCGACCAGCCCATTGACGGATCGACCAGGGCGTGCAGCGCCGGCGACTCGAGGCGCTCCGCCAGATATTCCAAGGTGTCTCGACGGATCCCCCCCTTGCGGCGATCCCTCGCGACGAGCCGGTAGGCGAGCCCCAGCGCTCTGCAGCCTGCCTTCAAAGTGGAGAAGCGTTTGAGAATCGCTTCGCCCAAGGGCTCTCGGTAGAGATCCGCCGGGACGACATCGACGGTCCCTCGCGCGAGGAGGGTTCGGGTGCTCGCATATGAGGCTCTGAGCGCGGCGAGGGCCGCCCGCTTTTCCCCCACCAGATGGCAACCGACGAGCTCGTCGAAGCGCACATGGGTCCGTCGCCCACCAATGAGATTCACCGTGTAGCCGACGCGGCGCCCGCCACGGTACGCGAAGGTCTTTCGATGGATCGTGCACGGAATGGCGAGCTTCAGGAGCAAGCGGCGAACGTCATTGGCCAGTCCCTCGGAGGATGTCGCGTAGTAGACCGACAGCGTCTTGCGATGAACGCAGCCATCCCCCTGGAACAGCTTTCCGACGAGGACCGAGATGGCATCTCGATCCCAACCGTCGACGATCACCGGGATCCGCTTGTTGACAGCGATCTTTCCTTGGAGACTACAGTCTCGGAAGAGAAAATCGACGGCCTCCGAAGGAGTCGTCGGATCGATGCGGACGGGACGCACCGACGAAGCCTTGGGCCTCGGGCGATGCTCGATGCGTGCAACCGTGTTGGCGAACGCCGAGACGATCAGGCTCATGTCCTCGAGTTCGTCCGAGACCGTCGAGTACAGATAGAAGTGGCTGTCGTATCCGAGGCTTCCTTCCGATAGGGCGTAGCCGAGCAGCGCGGGCAGATGCTCGGGCACCGTCGTCGCTCCGCAGGGGAGCTCACGAGCGACGGCGACAAAGTCGTGGGGAGTGACGTCCTCCGCGTTCACCCACCCTCGTTGGGTGAAGATCGGGTGATCGGGCGTGCACCGAAGAGTCATCCCGTTGGCCAGTGTCAGGCGACCGACCGGGCGCCTGCCGCTCGGCCGGACTCCGAGCGCTCGGAATGCGCCGTCCTTCGTGAGCACGAGGTCCCCGGTCCGCACCTCGGTGATCGGCTTCAGGCTGCCGTCGGCCATCTCGATCGAGGCGTCCGAACTGAGGCATTTGTTGAACCCGTAGCCCGCGAACTTCTCCATCAGCTCCCAGACGCGCTCGGCCTTCGCAGCGGTGGTGCCGCGCTCGCGGCAGCCGCCGACGAACTTCTCGCGCTGCTTCGCCATCAGCTCGCGGTCCTTCTTGCCCATGGCGCGGCGTAGGATGTCCGCCTCGCCCATGGTGAACCCCGCCATCTCCGAGGCGATCTGCATGATCTGTTCCTGGTACACCATGATCCCGTACGTCTCCCGGGTGAACTTCTCCATCGCCGGGTGCTCGTAGGTGATCCTGGACCGGCCGTGCTTGCGCTGGATGAAGTCGGGGATGAGCTCCATCGGCCCGGGCCGGTAGAGCGAGACCATGGCGATCAGATCCTCGAGCCGCTCGGGCCGAAGACCGCGCAGCGCGTCCCGCATGCCAGACGACTCGAGCTGGAACACACCGAAGGTCTTCGCCTCGGAGAGCATCTCGTACGTCTTGGGGTCGCCCAACGGCAGCGCGTCCAGGTCGACATCGATGCCCCGGGACTCCTTGATCAGCGCCACCGTGTTGGCGAGGACGGTGAGCGTCCGGAGGCCGAGGAAATCCATCTTGAGCAGCCCCAGCTTCTCGATCGGGCCCATCGCGTAGCCGGTGATGAGCTCCGGACGCTTGGGGTCCTTGTAGAGCGGGATGTGCTCCTCGAGGGGCTCGTCGGAGATCACCACGGCGGAGGCGTGCACCGAGGCGTGGCGGGTGCAACCCTCGAGACTGCGGGCGATGTCCCACAGCTCGCGCACCGACGCCTGGCTCCGTACCATCTCGGCCAGCGGCAGCGACTTCTGGTGGGCGTCGTCGAGCGTGATGTTCAGCGGGAAATTCGGCACCAGCTTTGCGATCCGGTCCACGTCGCCGTACGGCATGCCGAGGACGCGCCCGACGTCGCGGATCGCCGCCTTCGCGCCGAGTGTCCCGAACGTGATGATGTGCGCGACCCGGTCGCGCCCGTAGCGCTCCGCCACGTAGCGGATGACCTCGTCGCGGCGATCGTCTGAAAAATCGATGTCCATGTCCGGCATGGAGATACGTTCCGGGTTCAGGAATCGCTCGAACAGTAGCCCGTAGCGCATCGGATCGATGTTCGTGATGGCCAGACAGTACGCGGTCAGCGAGCCCGCGGACGAGCCGCGACCGGGTCCCACCGCGATGCCCTGCTCGCGCGCGTAGCGGATGAAGTCCCAGACGACGAGGAAGTAGCCCGCGAATCCCATCTTCTCGATGACGGCCAGCTCCTGGGCGAGCCGCGCCTCGATGGCGTCGCCCGGACTGGGCCCGTACCGCCGCCGGAGCCCATCATGCGCCAGCTCGTGGAGATAGCTGTCGAGCGTGTGCTCGTCGGGGACGACGTAGCGCGGCAGGTGGAACTCGCCGAAGTCGAGCGTCAGGTTGCACCGCTCGGCGACCGCCAGCGTGTTGCGGCACGCCTCGGGGAGGTCGGCGAAGACGCGCGCCATCTCCTCGGCGGACTTGATGTAGAACTCCTGCGTCGAGAAGCGGAAGCGGCTCGGATCATGGAGATTCGTGCCGGTCTGGATGCAGAGGAGCGCTTCGTGGGCCCGGGCGTGGCCGGCCTCGAGGTAGTGCGAGTCGTTCGTGCCGACGACCGGCGCTCCGATGGCGGTGGCGATCCGGAGCGTCTCGGCCATGACTCGCGCCTGCTCGTCGAGCCCGTGGGCCTGGACCTCCATGAAGTAGTGGTCCTTGCCGAAGACCTCCCGATACCAGCCGGCGGTTTCTCTGGCCCGCAGGACGTCGCCGGCGCTCAAGAGTCTCGAGACTTCGGAGTTCAGGCACCCGGAGAGGACGAGCAGCCCCTCGGCATGCTGCGCGAGGAGCTCCCGATCCACCCGGGGCTTGTAATAGAACCCCTCCAGGTACGCTTTCGACACGAGCTTGACGAGGTTCTTGTACCCGGTGCGGTTTCGTACGAGGACCGTCAGGTGGTTGGCACCCTCGTAGCCGCCGTCCTGCGAGCCGCGTTCGCGACGGCTCCCGGGCGCCACGTAGAGCTCGCACCCGAGGATCGGCTTGACACCGGCCTTCTGGGCGGCGAGGTAGAAATCGATCGCGCCGAAGAGGTTGCCATGGTCGGTGAGCGCGATCGCCGGGAACCGGAGCTCCTTCGCCTTCGCGACGAGCTTCTCGAGCTGGGCCGCACCGTCGAGCAGGCTGTACTCGGAGTGGACGTGCAGATGGACGAAGTCACTATGCTGCATGAGCTATTTTCGAGCCATTGAAGCGTCGGCTCGCCCGTCGAACGGGATCACCTCCTACTCCCATTCAATCGTCGACGGCGGTTTCGACGAGATGTCGAACACCACCCGATTGACACCTTTCACCTCGTTGATGATCCGGTTGCTGATCGTGCCCAGCAGATCATACGGCAGTCGCGCCCAGTCCGCGGTCATCGCGTCCTGGCTCATGACGGCCCGCAGGGCGACGACGTGCGCGTAGGTGCGGAAGTCGCCCATGACGCCGACCGTCCTGATCGGCAGCAGCACCGCGAACGCCTGCCACACCTGCCGCTCGTAGCCGGCGGCGCGCACCTCCTCCTGCACGACGGCGTCGGCCTCACGCAGCACATCGAGCCGCTCCGTCGTCACCTCGCCGAGGACGCGGATGGCGAGACCTGGCCCCGGAAATGGCTGGCGCCAGACGATCTCGGGCGGCAGCCCCAGGAGCTCCCCGAGCCGGCGGACCTCGTCCTTGAAGAGCTCCCGGAGCGGCTCGACGAGCTTGAACTGCATCTTCAGCGGGAGGCCGCCGACATTGTGATGGGTCTTGATGGTGGCCGACGGCCCTCGGGAGGACACCGACTCGATGACGTCCGGATAGAGGGTGCCCTGGGCGAGCCACGGGATGTCACCGAGCTTGCGCGCCTCGTCCTCGAAGACCGCGATGAACTCGGCGCCGATCCGTTTTCGCTTGAGCTCCGGGTCCGTCACGCCGCGTATCGCATCCAGAAATCGCCGAGATGCGTCCACGTGAATCAGGCTCATCTTGAAGGTGTCGCGGAAGGTGCGGACGACCGATTGAGCCTCACCCTTGCGCAGGAGCCCGTTATCCACGAACACGCAGGTGAGCCGGTCACCGATGGCGCGGTGGACGAGCACGGCAACCACCGCCGAGTCCACGCCGCCGGAGAGGGCGCAGAGCACGCGCTGTCCGCTCACCTCGGTGCGGATAGTGTCCACCATGGTGTCGATGAAGCCTGCCATCGACCACGTCCGGGCCACGCCGCACGCGGAGAGGAAGTTGTCCAGGATCTTCTGCCCCTGCGGTGTGTGGACGACCTCCGGGTGGAACTGAACGGCGTAGAGCCGGCGGTCCTCGTCCGCCATCGCCGCGACCGGGCAGTTCGTGGTCTGAGCGAGCGCGGTGAAGCCCTTGGGCGGGCGGAGCACCGTGTCGCCGTGGCTCATCCAGACCGTGACGCGACCGCTGGCCTCGGGCTCGACGCCCCGGAGAAGGCGGCTCGATCCCTGGAGCACGATCTCGGCCTTGCCGTATTCCCGCCGCTCGGCGGGCACCACATGGCCACCCAGAAGGTAGCCCATCGCCTGCATCCCGTAGCAGATCCCGAGGACGGGGATGCCCGACTCGAAGAGCGCCTTCGGCGGCAGTGGCGCGCCGTCCTCGTAGACGCTTGAGGGGCCCCCTGACAGCACCACTCCCTTATAGCCACCGGCGAGGATCGCCTGGAGCGGCTGGGTGGGGGGGAGGATCTCCGAGAACACGGACATCTCCCGGATGCGGCGAGCGATCAGCTGCGTGTATTGCGATCCGAAGTCCAGGACCGCGATCTTGTCGGCCACGACGTCCTAGCGGGAACGGCCCAGCTTCTGAGCCTGCTGGAACACCTTTCCCTCGGTCTTGATGGTCGGGGCGATGATCAACTCTGTCTGCTGTAGCTCCCGGATGGTCCGCGCGCCGACCGAGCCCATACAGGTGCGGATCGCGCCCACGAGGTTGAGGGTGCCGTCCTCCGTGAACGCCGGCCCGAACAGGATCTGCTCGAGCGAGCCGGCGATACCAACGCGGATCCGCGTGCCCCGCGGCAGGTTGGCATGGGGCGTCGCCATGCCCCAGTGATAGCCGCGCCCGGGCGCCTCGATGGCGCGCGCGAACGCGGACCCGATCATGACCGCGTCGGCGCCCGAGGCGAACGCCTTGCACACGTCACCGCCGGTCGACATGCCACCGTCGGTGATGATCGGCACGTAGCGACCGGTCTGCTTCCAGTGGAAGTCGCGCGCAGCCGACGCGTCGGCGGTGGCCGTCACCTGAGGCACGCCGAGCCCCAACACTTCACGGCTCGTGCACGCCGCGCCCGGACCCACGCCGATCAGCAGAGCATCGGCGCCGACGTCCATGAGCTCGAGGCACGCCTCGTAGGTCACGACGTTGCCGATGACCAGCGGGATAGCGAGCTGCTTTTTCAGCTTGCGGAAATCGACCGGCATGTACTCGGTGGCGATGTGACGAGCCGTGGTGACGGTCGACTGGACCACGAAGATGTCAGCGCCGGCTTCCTGGGCGATCTGCGCGAACCGCTCGGCGCGCTGCGGGATCGAGGAGACGACGGCCGGTCCCCCGCCCTTCTTGATCGCCTGGATCCGCTGGTGGATCAACTCCTCCTTGATCGGCTCCCCGTAGATCGACTGGATGATCTTGGTCGCCTCTTCCTGGCTGGCCGAGACGATCCGTTCGAGGACCTCATCGGGGTTCGCGTAACGGGAGAAGATGCCCTCGAGGTTGAGCACCGCGAGGCCGCCGTGGCGCCCCATCTCGACGGCGAGCCGGGGTCCGACGACGCCGTCCATGGCGGCGGCGATGATCGGCAGCTCGAAGCGATGGCCGCAGAGCTCCCAGGAGATGTCGACCTCGTTCGGGTTGACGGTCACGGTCCCGGGAACGAGCGCGATGTCGTCGAACCCGTACGCCACCCTGGCCTTGCGCCCTCGCCCGACCCACATCCCCATCGGTCACCCTCCCGTCGGCTCGTTCACTGGTTTCGGCCCAGATCCCGTATATAGGGATGTCCCCGCGACTGACCTACTAGATTTCGTGGATTATACCGGCCGCGACCGGGGATGTCAACGTTGCGGGTCCAGGGGATGGGCCTCCTCGTAGAGCATGCGCAGTCCTTCGAGCCGCAAGTGCTCGTCGACGCGTTCGACGCAGCGCGCGACGTCCGCGACGAGCCCGGCATTGCCGCCGGTGGCGATCACCTGTGCCGTCCCGCCCATCTCGGCTCGCATCCGGCCGATGAGGCCGTCTACCAGACCGGCGTAGCCGTAGATCGCGCCCGATTGGAGATTGGTCGTGGTGTTGCGGCCGATCGCCTCTTTCGGCCGCGCCAGCTCGACCCGGGCGAGGCGAGCAGCGCGGGTCACGAGGGCCTCCACCGAGGTGGCGATCCCGGGGGCGATGGCGCCGCCGATGAACTCGCCGCGGTCGTTCACGCAGTTGAAGGTCGTGGCCGTACCGAAGTCGATCACGATCAGCGGCGGCCCGTACTTCGCGGTCGCCGCGAAGGCGTCCACGTAGCGGTCGGCGCCGACCTCACGCGGGGCATCGACGAGGAGGGGCATGCGCGTGTTCACGCCGGGCTCGATGAAGAACGGCGACCGTCCGAAGTACTGGTCACACATCCATTCGAGCGTCTGGTGGACCGGCGGCACCACGTTCGAAATGGCGACGCCGTGGATGGCGGCGGGCCGGATCCCGCGCGTCTGCAGGAGCGTCCCGATGAACAACCCGTATTCGTCGGCGGTTTGCTCCCGCCGGCTCGTCAGACGCCACGAGACGAGCAGGCGCTGCCCGTCGAACACGCCGATCTTCGTGTTGGTGTTGCCGACGTCAGCGACGAGCAGCATGGGTCGCTCCTCTTTTCATCGGCCTCGGGCGCGGGAGCCGGCAGTCGCCTCGTCCCAGGCGATCTCGCCGGCGATCACGCGCCTGACCGTGCCCGCGGCGTCGATCAGGAGCGCTCCGTCGACGTCGAGGTCCACGGCGATGCCGGTGACGCCGTCGTCCAGCGTGACGTGCCGGCCGAGGGTGTCGCTGAGCATTCGCCATTGCTCGCGGACGGCGCCGAAGCCCTCCCGCTCGAGGCGCGCGCGCCACGCGTCGAATTCCTCGAGCAAAGCCCCGAGCATCGTCTCGCGGTCGGGCGCGCGTCCGGTCTCGAGCGCGACCGAGGTGGCACGCCCCGCCAGCTCCGGCGGGAACTCGCGCTGACCGAGGTTGACGCCGACGCCGATTATGATTGTTGTAGCGGGGTCCATGAGGCCGGCTTGAATCGAGGGTGGCCCGAGAAAGGAGCGACCCGGCTCCGACACGCCCGATCGGGCGCGAGATTCGAGGAGGATTCCGGCGATCTTCTTGCCCCCGACGAGGACGTCGTTCGGCCACTTGACCCGTGCCGCAACCGGGGCGACGCGCCGGAGCGCCTCCGCCGTGGCGACCGCGGTCATCGGCGAGAAGGTCGGCAGGAGCGCCTGTGGAAGCCGGGGGCGGACGATGATGGAGGCGAGGAGACTCGTTCCGGCCGGCGCTCGCCAGATGCGTCCGCGCCGGCCCCTGCCCGCCAATTGCTGATCGGCGACCACCACGGTGCGGTCCGCCGCGCCGTGCTCTGCGAGCCCGAAGGCGACCGACTGGGTGGAATCGACGGTATCGAGGCGGACGATCGAGGCCGGGGCGCTATCGCGAGCCATCATCGACCCAGGCGAGGCTCGCCAGGAGCTTGGCGCGAAGCGCTTCTTGCTCGATGAGCCGCTCCCGCTCTCGGGCCACGATCTCGGCGGGCGCCCGCTCGGCGAACTCGGGCCGGGCCAGCTTGCCCTTGAGGAATTCGACGCTCTCGGCGGCGCGCTTGATCTCCTTCGCGAGGCGCTGGCGCTCGGCGGCGAGGTCGACGACGCCCGCCAGATCCACGTAGAGCTCCGAGCCGTCGATGACCGCCATCGCCGAGTTCCGCGGCCGCGTCGCCCGAGGATCGACGGCGAACCGGGCGCGCGCCAGCGTGTCGATGAGGGCGCCGTTCGCGGTGAAGAGCTCGCCTCCGTCCCGGATCGGGCGGAGCGTCGCCGCGAGCGTGACGCCGGGCGCGATCCGCATCTCGCCGCGGATGTTGCGCACCGCGGTGACGAGGTCCATGACCGCGGTCATCTGTCGCTCGGCGTCGGCGTTGCGCTGTTTCCTCGCCACCCGCGGATACGGCGCGATCATGATCGACTCGCCCTGGTGCGGCAGCCGCTGCCAGAGCTCCTCGGTGATGAACGGCATGAACGGGTGCAGGAGCCGGAGCGTCGCCTCGAGGACCCGAACGAGCGTCGCCTGGGTGCGCGCGCGCCGCGCCGGGCTCTCGGCGCGGTAGAGCGACAGCTTGGCGATCTCGAGGTACCAGTCGCAGAACTCGTGCCAGAGGAACTGGTACACGGACGAGGCGGCGTCGCTGAACCGGTACCGCCGGATCGCGGTGCGGACCTCCGCGATGGTGGCCGCCAGCCGGCTCTCGATCCACACGTCGGCGAGCGCCGGCGGCGTGTTCTTGGCCTGCGCCGCGTCGAACCCATCCAGGTTCGACAGGACGAGGCGCGCCGCATTCCAGATCTTGTTGGCGAAGTTTCGGTAGCCCTCGATGCGGTCTTCGGAGATCCGGATGTCCCGGCCCTGCGCCAGCGCCGCGAGCGTGAAGCGGAAGGCGTCGGTGCCGTACTTCCCCATCACCTCCAGCGGGTCGGCGACGTTGCCCTTGGACTTCGACATCTTCTGTCCTTCGGCGTCGCGCACGATCGCGTGGAGGTACACGTCGCGGAAGGGCACGTCGTGCGTGAAGTGGATGCCGAGCATCGCCATTCGGGCGACCCAGAAGAACAGGATGTCCGGTGCCGTGACGAGCACCGAGGTCGGATAGTAGGTTCTGAGCTCGAGCGTGTCGTCGGGCCAGCCGAGCGTCGAGAACGGCCAGAGTCCCGAGGAGAACCAGGTGTCGAGCGTATCGGGGTCCTGCCGGAGCGGCCCGCCGCACTGGGGACACGCCTGGAGGTCGTCGCGCGACACGTGCACGGAACCGTCGGCGTCGCAGTGCCACGCGGGAATCCGATGGCCCCACCAGAGCTGGCGCGAGATGCACCAGGGTCGGATGTTCTCCATCCAGTGGTAATAGGTCTTCGTCCAGCTGCGCGGGACGATCTTGATCCGCCCCTCGCGCACGGCCTTGATCGCCGCCTCGGCGAGCGGCTTCGTCTGCACGTACCACTGCTTGGAGACGAGCGGCTCGACCACCGTCTTGCAGCGATGGCAGACGCCGACCGCGTGCCGGTAGGGCTCGATCCGCTCGATCAGGCCGAGCGCCTTCATGTCCTCGACGATCCGCTTGCGGCACTCGAAGCGGTCCAGACCGGCGTAGCGTCCGGCCTCGGCGGTCATCCGACCGTCGAAGCCTATGACGGTCTTGACGGGAAGGTTATGGCGCCGGCCGATCTCGAAGTCCACCGGGTCGTGCCCCGGCGTCACCTTGATGACGCCGGTGCCGAACTTCGGATCGACGGCGTCGTCGGCGACCACCTTCACCGAGATGGTGCCGTCCACCGATGGGACCTCGAGGGTCGTTCCCACGAGATGCTGGTAGCGCTTGTCCTTGGGGTGCACGGCCAGACCCGTGTCGCCGAGCTTCGTCTCCGGCCGCACCGTCCCGACGGTGACCGGACCGTACTTGATGTAGACGAACTCCGCGTCGCGCTCCTCGCGCTCGACCTCGAGGTCGGACAGTACCGTCTGGCAGCGCGGGCACCAGTTGACGATGTAATCGTCACGGTAGATCAGCCCCTCGTGCCAGAGGCGGACGAACGATTCCCGGACCGCGCGCGACAGGCCGGGATCCATCGTGAAGCGCTCGCGCGACCAGTCGCACGAGGCGCCCAGACGTCTGAGCTGCCGGGCGATCGTGCCCCCGGTCTCTTCCTTCCATCGCCAGGCGCGGGCGAGGAAACCGTCGCGGCCGAGGTCTTCCTTCGTCTTTCCCTCGGCCGCGAGCTGGCGTTCGAGGACCACGTGAACGGCGATCGCCGCATGGTCGGTCCCGGGGAGCCAGAGGGTATTGAAGCCGTCCATCCGCTTCATGCGCGTCAGCGTGTCCTGCAGCGTCATGGTCAGCGCATGACCCCAGTGGAGCGACCCGGTGACGTTGGGCGGCGGCATCGCGATCGAGAACGGCTTGCCGGTGGCCGCCGCATCGGCGCGGAAATAGCCCCGTTCCTCCCAGCGCGGATACCAGCGCTCCTCGACGGCCGAGGGATCGTACCGATCGGAGATCTCGCTCGCCGGCGCGCTCATCGGCGAGACGTCACTCGAGCACCGGCGCGGCGGCCGCGAGGCGCCACCGGACGCCGCCGCGATGGAAGATCAGCGTCCAGGGCGTGTGCTCTGCGGTCGCGGCGACCGACACCGTCTGGGGGTTGGCGGTGCCGTCGGCAGCGTCGCACGCGACCTCGGGGCGCAACGTGGCCGGAAGCCGCCGGCGGATCTGGATGTCGGGCACCAGCTTCGCCAGGCTGATCTCGTCTCTCGACTCGAGCGCGTCGAAGAGCTGGGCGACCGTCGTGCGGAGCTCGCGGTGCCAGCCGTTGAGCTGGCGTCCGGCCTTCCGGACGAGCGCCCCGCTCTCGAGCGAGGATCGGAACACGTCCTCGGCTTCGGTCTGTCCGTCGCACCCCGGCGTCCAGCCCGGATAGTGGAGCTCGTAGCGCACTCGAATCTCCTCCGCGCCCACCGAATATGCGCGCGCCATCAGGCGGTCGGGGAACAGGTCGGTCGTGGACCAGACGACGCGAACGCCGTCGCCCTGCTGGCGGATGAGGTCGAGGCGGAGCGGGCGGATCCCTTGTCCCGTCGCGAGACCTTCCCAGGCGGCGACAAACTGGGAGGCGCCGCTCGGCGCCGGAGACCACGGGTACACGGTCGGGCGGCCCTCGCGGAAGAGCGTCGTCAACAACGCGGCCTCCCCGCCGAGTCGCCCGTACACCCGCACGGAGTTGACGCCGGGCGCATCGCTCATCTGGAACGCGCCCACCACGAGCCGCCCGACGCGGAGGACGTCGACGGCGGCAGCGCCCCACGCTTCGCCGAACGCCTCGAGCCTATCCTGGAGGAAGCCGGCCGACGCGTAGAGACCGCCGGCACCGAGACTCTCGACGATTTCCTCGTCGAGGAGCGCGTACATGTCGCGATAGGCGTCGGGCGACTCGGCCGCGTCGCCGTGCCCGAGCGAGGCGTGCGAACGCGCGAGCTGGCGGAACTGGTCGAGGCGGTCGACCGGATCGGCGGCGTCCGGCCGCTCGGTCACGAGCGCCGCGGCGCCGAGCATCGCGAGGCCGACGAGCAGTGTCCGCGTCGGGCACCTCGATAGGCGACTCACGCGCCTATGGTACAACAGACCCGTGCGGCTTCTCGTTCTCGATCGGTACATCGTGCGCGAGCTCGTCTCACCGCTCGCGTTCGGCTGCGCGCTCCTCACGTTTTTCCTCGTCATTGACCGGATCTACCAGCTGACCGACCTCGTCATCACGAAAGGTGTGCCCTTCTTTCTCGTCGTCCAGCTGCTCGTCTTCATGCTGCCGTCGTTCCTGGCGCACACGCTCCCGATGGCCCTCTTGTCCGCGGTGCTCCTCGCCGGAGGCCGGCTGGCCAGCGACTTCGAGATCGTCGCCTTCCGGGCCGCCGGCGTTAGCGCGCTGCGGCTCTTCCGTCCGGTCCTGCTGGCCTCGATCGTCGTCGCGCTGGCCACCGCCGGGCTCACGCTCGGCCTGAACCCGGTGGCGAACCTCGAGTTCCAACGCCAGCTCTTCCGGATCCTCCAGGCGCGGGCGGCGAGCGGCCTGCAGGAGCGCGTGTTCTTCGGGGCGTTCGGTGACATGACGATCTACGTCGAGGACGTCAGCACCTCTCAGGTCGCGCTGCGCGGGCTCATCGTTTCCGACGAGCGCGACGCGACGCTCTCGCGGATCATCACCGCGCGCGAAGGCCGCCTGCTCACCGACGAGGTGAACCAGCGGATCACGCTCCGCCTGGTGAACGGCGCCGTGAACGAGGCTGACGTCGTGCCGGTCGACGCGTCGAAGGACCAGCCGTCGCCGACGGCGCGGGCGAGCGGCGCGTCCCGCTATCGATATACGCGCTTCGATATCTACGATATGAGCCTGTCCATGACTTCGCCGGTGAAGGGCGCGCCGCGGGTCGAGAAGCCGGAAAAGGACCTCACCCTGCACGAGCTCGATCGGCAGATCGCCGAGTATCGACACGATCCGACCAGCCGACGGCCATTTCAGATCGAGCGCCACAAGCGCTACGCGCTGCCGCTCGCGGCGCTCGTCTTCGGTCTCATCGGGTTTCCGCTCGCGGTCCGCTCCCACCGCGGTGGACGGAGCATCGCGTTCATCGGCAGCCTGGTGATCCTGGTCACCTACTATCTGGTGATGACGTCGCTCGAGGGGGCTGCCCTCCGCGGGCAGATCCCCCCGGCCGTCGCGATCTGGACGCCGAACGTCCTGTTCGGCGTCGTCGGCCTCGGGTTCCTCGTGGCGACCGCGCGCGAGTGGAAGTGGCCCGCGATGCCGCTCGTGTGGCGCGCGCTTGAGGCCCTGCGGCGCGCCGTCCCCCGGCGCGGCGTGAGGCGCGTCCGGGGGCCTGGACCGGGGGCGGCGCGCGACTCGACGCACATCATCGACCGCTACCTCGTGCGCGAGTACCTGGCGTTCATGGGGGTCGGACTCGCGGTGGCGGCGACCCTGTTCATCATGATCGATCTCCTGCAGACCCTGGACAGATACCTCCGGGTGAAGCCGCCCCTCGTGTACATCTTGGAGCACTTCGTCTACCGGCTGCCGGCGGCGCTACATACCTACCTGCCGGTCGTCATGCTCGTCGCGACGATCTTCCGCTTCCTGACGCTCAGCCGCAATCACGAGCTGACCGCGCTCAAGGCCGCCGGCATCAGCCTCTACCGGGTGAGCGCGCCGGTCCTGGGCCTCGGGCTCGCCGTCGCCATCGGCGCCGGGCTCTTTCAGGAGCTCGCGCTGCCCGCCCTCAACGAGCGGGGGGACGAAGTTGACCGGGTCAAGATCCGCGGCCTAGCCCCCCGTCATCTCCAGTTGCGCCAGCGCCTCTGGGTGCGCAGCTCCGACTCGCGCTTCTACCGGGTCGAGCTGCTCTACCCGGGGACGAACGACATGTTCGGGGTGACCATTCTCGAGGTGGACCACCACTTCCGACTCGTCGGTCGGCTGGACGCGCGGCGTGCGCACTGGACGCCGGCCGGCTGGGAGCTGAGCGACGGCGCGTACCGGGAGATCGGCGCCGATGGCACGGTGCAGACGGTGCCATTTCTCCGGACGGCGCTGGACCTGTCGGAAGAGATGGAGGATTTCATCCGCATCCAGAAGCCCGTCAGTGCGATGAGCTTCCGGGAGCTCAAGGACTACATCGCCCGGCTGGAGGCGGCCGGCTTCCAGATCCGCAAACATCTCGTCGAGCTCTACGCCAAGCTGTCCTTCCCGCTCGTCAATCTGGTCATGGTGCTCGTCGCCATCCCCTTCGCGCTCCAGTCGCCGCGCGGGGGTCGTCTCTACGGGATCGGTCTCGCGCTCGCCATCATGGCGGGCTATCTGGTCGTCCACTACGTCGCGCTCGCGTTCGCACGAGCCGACCTCCTACCGCCCCTGATCGCCGCGTGGACGGCGAACGTCATCTTCATGGGGATCGGCGTCTCCCTCCTGCTCCGCGCCCGCACCTGAGTGACGGCGTTCACGCGATCCACGCGAGCGGATCCTCGTCGCGGCTCGGCACGTGACCCTCGATGAAGATACGGTGCCAGATCGCGAGCTGCATCAGCCCCCAGATCGCGCGGCTGGTGTTCCCGCCCCTCTGCTGCTCGCGCACCAGTGTGGCGACACCCTCAGGTCGGAACCAACGCTGGATCACCGGATGCTCGGGCAGTCGTGCCGCGAGGCCATCGAGGAATTCGCCGCGCAACCATTGGGGGATCGGTACGTAAAAGCCGCGCTTGCGTCGCCACAGGTGCTCGGGCGGGATGCGCCGCTCGGCCCAGCGCTTCAGGAATAGCTTGCCCTGGCGGCCCCCGACCTTCAGTGCGTCGGACAGTCCCAAACCGAACTCGACCACCCGATGGTCGAGAAACGGCACCCGGCCTTCGAGTCCGAAGCCCATCAGCACGCGATCGGCCTTGACCAGCAGATCGTCAGGCAGCCAGGTGCAGAGGTCGGTGAACTGGCAACGCGTGACGTCGCTCCAGGCGTTCGGCGCCGCCTGCCACGCGGCGATGAACGGCGCCCGGTGCGCGGCGGCTGCCGCCTTCAGCTCGGCGCCAAACACCCGCCGAATCCAGCCGCGGGTCCACTGGCCGCGCGTGCGGAAGCCGCCCGAGCCGGGCGATACCAGATTTTTCAGCCAGCGCTGCGGCAGCGTTCGGCGGTAGCGGCCGTAGCCGGCAAAGACCTCGTCTCCCCCTTCGCCGGTCAATATTACCTTCAGATCGCGAGCCGCACGCTCGGCCAGGAACGACGTCGGCAGGCAGGCGTAGTCGTGCAGCAGATCATCCGTGGCCCAGATCGTGTGCGGCAGGCGCCGGAACGCGGCGTCGCGGTCGAGCACGATCTCGGTGTGCTCGGCGCCGAAGCGGCGCGCGATCGCCGTGGCGTCGGGCAGCTCGTCGGCGCTGCCCGCGTCCCGATAGCCGATCGAGAACGTGCGTACGGGCTGACCCGTGAGCTCGCTCATCATCGCCAGCAGAACGCCCGAGTCGACGCCGCTCGACAGGAACAAGCCGTAGGGCACGTCGGCGCGCAGGTGCTCGAGCATCACCTGGCGGAAGAGCGGCTCAAATTCCTCAGCGGCCTGCTCGAAGTGGAGCTGGCGCGAGGGCACGTCGATCAGGGACCAGTAACGGTGCTCGTGCAGCTTCAGCTCGGCGTCGACCACCAGCGCCACGCCCGGTGGTACGCGGCGGATACCACGAACGAGGCTACGCTCGCCGGTGTTGAAGCGGTGCTGCAGGTACTCTACCAGCGCGCCGGGGTCGAGCGCCGGCTCGCCGGGCCAGACCGCGAGTAGCGCCTTCAGCTCGGACGCGAATAACAGCCGGTCCGGCAGCTCTGCGTAGTACAGCGGCTTGATGCCGAGGCG
>WNEZ01007036.1_pt1 | contig 20283 bp, 22 predicted proteins | sample 5400521 | NCBI WGS metagenome assembly WNEZ01 (sample SAMN13153339, study PRJNA577476) | soil metagenome | isolation source: 120 cm saprolite under Douglas fir tree site 2 hole 1 replicate 1 | place: USA:California | collected 2015-04-18 | reverse complement strand
GCAGGCGATTCTCGAAGAACCTGACGTCGAAAAGCGAATCCGCGCGGTCCAGAGACATATCTCCGCCCAATTGGAGATCGCGCAGATCCAGGAAAAATTGCAGAAGGACGTCGCGTCGCAATTTTCCGATGCGCAACGGCGCGCCTATTTGCGTTCGCAAATCAAAGCGATCCAGCACGAACTCGGTGAAGACGAGACCGGCAGCGATGAGCAGATGGAACAATTGCAGTCCCGAATTTTCCGTCATCGTCAGTTACATCGAGATCGTCGCCGACCTTCCCTGGAACAAATTGAGCCAGGACAATCTCGATCTCGATCAAGCACAGCAAATTCTTGATCGCGACCATTACGATCTCGAGAAAGTGAAAAAGCGGCTGATCGAATATCTGGCCGTGCGCAAACTGAACCCAACCGGGCACGGACCAATCTTGTGTTTCCTCGGGCCGCCGGGAGTCGGCAAAACCAGTCTTGGCCAATCGATCGCCGACGCACTCGGTCGCAAGTTTGTCCGAATCAGTCTCGGCGGAATGCGCGACGAAGCGGAAATTCGCGGACACCGGCGGACCTACATCGGCTCGATGCCGGGACGGATCATCCAGGAATTGCGCCGCGCCGGGACGCGCAATCCGGTCTTCATGCTCGATGAGATCGACAAAATCGGCGCCGATTTTCGCGGCGACCCGGCGAGCGCGTTGCTCGAAGTGCTCGACCCGCGGCAAAATAATACTTTCGTCGATCGCTACCTCGACGTGCCATTCGATCTCTCGCAGATCATTTTCATCGCGACAGCGAATTACATCGACGGCGTGCCCGAACCGATGCGCGACCGGATGGAAGTGATTTCGCTGCCGGGTTACACCGAGCGCGAAAAACTTGAGATCGCGAAACGCTATTTGGTCCGGCGGCAGATGGAAGAAAACGGCCTGAAGCCCGACAAATCATCAACGATTACACGCACGAAGCCGGCGTGCGCGAGCTCGAGCGCCAGATCGGAGCGATTTGCCGTGGAATCGCGTCGCGCGTTGCCCGCGGTAAAACGGAACATGTGACGGTCACGCCGCAATTAGTGGCGCAAATGTTGGGACCCGCCAAATACGTGCGCGAAACGAAATTAAAAACGAGCAAACCCGGCGTTGTCACCGGACTCGCTTATACGCCCGCCGGCGGTGAAGTGCTCCACATTGAAGCGACGCGTTATCCCGGAAAGGGCAACGTGACGCTCACCGGCCACATCGGCGAAGTGATGAAGGAATCGGTTCAGGCGGCGCTCAGTCTCGTGCGAAGCCGCAATGGCGAAATCGGCGTGAAACCGGAAGACTTTCGCGACATGGACATCCACGTGCACGTTCCCGCCGGTGCGGTGCCGAAAGATGGACCGTCCGCCGGCATCGCCATGTTTACCGCGCTCGCATCATTATTCACAAACAAACCGGTCCGTCCCGATGTAGCGATGACCGGCGAAATCACATTGCGCGGACTCGTCTTGCCAATCGGCGGACTCAAAGAAAAAAGTTTGGCCGCGATGCGCGCCGGCATCTCGACCGTCATCATTCCGAAGTTGAACGAAAAAGATCTGGTTGATGTTCCGGAAGAAGCGAAACAGAAATTGAAATTTGTTCCGGTGGAAAATGTCGATGAAGTCCTCGCCGTCGCTCTGGAAAAAGACGGCGCCGCGCAATCAGCGAGTGCGAACGGAACAGACGAAAAAGGTGAAGACTAAGTCAACGTCCTTCGGCGTCGGCGCGTCGCTCGATTTGCTGCAAACTCGGATCTGAATTGCGGATCCAATCGCGAGTGGCGTTGAGGTCGCCGCGGTTCACCGGAATTGCCGGCCGCACTTCTTCGGCGCGCGCGACCATCTCGTCGCCAACTTTTACCGGCTCGGCCTTCGGCGCTTTCCAATGGTGACCGAATTTGCGGAGCGCATAATACATTGTCCCTGCTTCCACCGCGCTGACACCGCTGCAACGCATCGCGTTGTAAAACATCCGGTCGCAAACTTCCCATGGCCGGTTGCGCTGTTCGTAGGCAACGTCATGCAGCACCGACGCGTTCCGATATTTTCCTTCAAACGGGCCGCCCATGATTGACCAGAGCGATCGCGGAATTGACGCGCCGTCTACCACCGATCCGGCCGGCGCAATCCAGACCACGCCTTGTGGATCGGTATAACGCAGCTCGCTCAGCAAAGTCATCGTCCGCCCGTCGTTTTCCCAACGCGCTTCGACATAGCCGCTGTAGTGCCCCCACTTGTTCGGTTGTTTCTCCGCGAAACGCACCCATGCCGGTTTTTTGTTTGAAGCGCAGCCGGACAAGACCGTGATCATAATCAGAGATCCTAACGACCGAACGAATTTTGAGTTCACAACCATAAGATTTGTTCAGCGCGCAACCGGATGCAGTTCTTGCGCCCGCTTCGGCGGTTTCGGACCGGTCAGCGTGATCGGTTCGCCTTCCGTTTGCTTCCGGTAAGGCTGGAGATAAAACATCATGAACACGCCGATTACGACAAGGAGGGAACCGATCCATTTCAACAGCCAACCCGGATCACGCAGAATTTGGACGCTGCTTTGACCGAGATTGTCCGGGTTCCACGACGCTTGCGAAATTTTGTAAGTGAACCCCGTCCACGTCCGCAACCAACTGCTTGGATAACTGAACGGATGATTCATCCAGCACACACCGGTCGCGCTTTCGCCCTCTGAACTGCTCACGCGCAACGTGCTTTTGAATCCGGCTGGACTGTCGCTACCTTCGTTCCGTTTCACTTCGAAGTCGAGCAGCTCAAGTCCAATCGGCAGTGGAAGCGTTTTCCAGCCATAGGCGACCATCGTTTCGTTAGGCAAAGTCGGCACTGTAACTTGCCAGCCGGCTGGCACCCATTGCTCGAGTGTTTCGCCGTTTTGTTCCACTCGAATTTGCACACCGTCGGGCAATTCGGCCGCGCCGGCAGATGTCGATGTTGTCTCCGACTTCGCCGGCGTGAAATCCATCCACTGCTCCGCGTGGGGCATCGCTTTGTCGATCACGAGTTGCCAATCGGCCCAACCGGTCGTGAGCGGTTTGTTGATGTCGATCTTGCCGGACGATTTCCCGCTCTTGCGCGAGAGGAGCTCGTACGAGATCGCGCCGTCGTTCGCGACGAAAAGAGTAAGATGATTTGGCGCCGCGTCACCAGCGGCCGGCATTGTCGGCGGGCCGCCAGTTGTCGGCAGCTCGCCTGCGCCGTGCGGATTTTTCGTTTCCCCTATGGTTGCGGGAACGGCCTTGCCGCGAATGGTCACGAGCACGGCTGGGTTGTTCGGCTGATCGCTGATCGAACCCGGTTTCCCGTTCTCGATCCGGAAGTCCGCCCAGTAATTGTCGATTTTGAGTGTGAACGGCGTCTTCTCGATCTTCATTTCGCGGCCAACATTCTCGGCGACATCGAAAGACGATTCCTTTCCGCCGAGCGAAATCAGCACCCGGCCTTTGTTTCTGTTTCGAGGCGGTTCGAGTTGAACCTTTGCCCCCGTGCTGCCGCCTTTGTTCACGTGGCCGATCTGTTCGTCGGGCGCTTTGCTGAAAGCGAAAATCGATTCCTCCAGATCTTTTTCTTCATTCTTACTCGTGCTCGTGATCGAGGATGGCGATGTTGGCGCACTTCCACGCTTCAATTCGATGTTCGCGAGCCCCATCGAAAAATTTCCGTGCTGCGGATCGTCGGCCATCAACCAGCTTTCGAGGTGTTGATTCATCATCGCAGTTTCGATTTTGAAATGAATTGCCGGCGCGCCGCCGTCTTTGAGCGGTTTTGGATTGAGCTTGCCTTCAATTTCCAGCGCGTAATCCACAATTTGCAAACGGGCGCCGCTTGCGAGCGCGCCGAGATTTTTTGGATGCTGTGGGCTCGGCGGATGATGCAGAAATTCCGCGGGATAACCTTTGATGATGCCATCGATGTCGTGGACACGGAGCTGATGCTGATCGACGAGCAATCGATTTGTCGGCGCTTCGCCTTTGAAAAGTGTGATCGTTCCTTCGACACCAAGAATCCGGCCGACGAGCGAGCCGATCAGCAGCGTGATAATGCCGAGGTGCGTAATGAGGAACGCGCTATGATATTTTTTCCAGGGCCAACGCGATAATGCGGACACGGTCAGATTGGCACCGAGCAAAACGAGCCAGGCGTTGAACCAGGGCGCGCCATAAACATAAGCGCGCGCCACTTTCGCGTCGAAACTCGACTCGTAAAGTGTTCCCACGATCGCGCCGGCGATGAGCACGGCCAGCAACACGACCGCGAGTTTGAGCGACGCGAAAAACTGAAAGATCGCGTTCTCCTGCCAGACCGGTTGGTCGGATCGACTTATTTTGGCCATGCGAAGATCGACATCCGATTGCGCCGACGAGTCTAAAGACGCAACGACACGCAGCACCCGGCCAGATTTAGCATCCAGCCTTCAGAAACAGTAAGAGATTTCTCGACTTCGCTAGAAATGACAAAAGCTCAGTGCGTCCACGATTTCCAGCGTTTGCGGATCGGCTTGGTGTAACGGTCGAGGTCGATGTCTTTCACGCGACCGACGCCTTCTCGAACTGCATCGGCGGAGTCTTCGAGTCTCTCTTTCATTCCGCGAAAGAGCGGCCAGAGAAACGGCAACGTAAGAACGCTCCAATTAATCCGGTCCAGGGGCGTTTTTATTTTCGCCTCTTTTTCGTCGGGACGCGAGGCGTAACGAATGGCGAGGCCAATGGCGAGCCCCGCGGCCAGCGCCCCAAGGATCATCGGAACCGGATTTTCCCGAAGGAACAATTCGGTCCGTTCCCGCGTGAAACTCCTTCTTCCCCTGATTTGTTCACGGCGACGGGGTGGCGGTTCCAAGACGCTGGGTGGGCGGCGCCGACGTTTTCGACGCGACGCGTTCTGTTCTGCCCCCAGAGGTTCGTCGTTCACAAAATCATCTTCGATCGGATCCATCATCAATTGGTTCGCGACTGCTCGACCGATCGCGTTGGTCCAAAAGCGTTTACTCATCCGGCGCGCAAAAGCAACTGTTTGTAGACAGAAAAAATCTCGCCCATGACCAGGACGAAGATCACCTTGTCGATCTGGTCAGTCGCGCTAAGAAAATCTCGCGCGGTTCGCAGAGCAATCTGAGCCGCTTCCGCAATGGGATAGCGATATGCGCCGCAGCTGATCGCCGGAAACGCGATGGTTTTGATTTCGTTCTCGGCAGCGAGGCGCAAAGAGTTCCGATAACAGTTGGCCAGCGTCTTTGCTTCACTGCGGTTCCCTCCCGACCAGACCGGACCGACGGTATGAATGATGAAGGGTGCGGGCAAATTGTAGCCGCGCGTAATTTTTGCATGACCGGGCTGACAGCCGCCGAGGCTGCGACACTCTTCCAACAACTTTGGTCCGGCCGCGCGATGAATCGCGCCATCGACTCCGCCGCCACCGAGCAAACTTGTGTTGGCGGCGTTCACAATCGCATCGACATCGAGTTTGGTGATATCGCCGCGGAGGAGGTCGATCTTGTCGTCGCGAGTTTTCACGGCGCGAGCCGGTCTATCGACCAAGAGCCGCTGGATTGCAACGTGTAGCGAAACCGGTCGTGTAAGCGATCGGGGCGACCCTGCCAAAATTCGATTCGGTCGGGTTTGAGGCGATATCCACCCCAATGCGGCGGAAGCGGAATTTGTCCTTCGGCGAAACGTTGTTTCATCTCTTCAAGGCGCGCATCGAGAATTCGGCGCGCATCGATCACCTCACTTTGATGGGAAGCCCACGCGCCAAGCTGCGCGCCGATCGGCCGCGTATGAAAATATTCCTCTGATTCCTCGTGTGAAGTTTTTTCGACCTTTCCCTCAATCCGGATCTGGCGCTCCATTTCCATCCAATACATGACCAAAGCGGCATTCGGATTTTTCTCGAGCTGCCGGCCTTTGTCGCTGGCGTAGTTGGTAAAAAAAACGAACCCACGCTCATCAAAGTCCTTCAGCAACACGACGCGCGCAGATGGTTTTCCATCCATGCACGTGGCCACCGTCATCGCGTTAGCATCATGGATTCCGGCTTTAATCGCAGCGGAGAACCAGGCGTGGAATTGCTTTACCGGATCGGGATCGAGATCGGTGCGTCGCAATCCTCCCCCAATGTACTCGTGTCTGAAACCGGCGTAATCGAGCGGAGATTTATCCATACGTAAGCAACGCGGCTTACGATATTCGCCGCTGCGACGATGTCGATCTCAGTTGGTTGCTAAGCCGCTGTGGCCCTGATTCGATCGGTTTCACCAACGCCGATTGAATGTTGTCCCGATGAGAGTTCCCATCCGACAATGGCGCGTTTCCGAATCCGACCGCCGCCGTAATTTCCCAGGGCTCCAGTCTCACGAATGACGCGGTGACACGGAATGATGAAGGAGATCGGATTGGCGCCGACCGCACTGCCGACGGCGCGCGCTGCCTTTGATTGGCCGATTGCTTCGGCGAGTCGCCCGTACGTCGTGAGAGCTCCGGAAGGAACACGCAGCAAAGCGCGCCACACCCGTAACTGAAACAGAGTTCCGCGGACAAAAGCACGAAGAGGTCGGCGTGATGTGCCTTCGCGCCGTCGCGTGAAAATTGTCGTCGACAATTCCGCGATTCGCGCATCATTGCGGTGCAATTTTGCCTTCGGCCACTGCAACATTAAAAAATCTCGGGCACCGTTGCGGCCCTGGCCGTTGAGAAAAGAAAGATGGCAGACTCCGCGTTTGGTCTCGGCGATGAGCGCTTCACCGAATGGTGTCTCGGCAAAGCCGTAATCGATTTGCATGCCGGCTCCGCCGTTTTTCATTTCGCCGGGTGAAGCGGCTTCGAGCGCCACGCAAAGATCGTGCAATCGGCCGGGTCCGGACAACCCGGCATCGAGCGCAGCGTCGAAGACATTGTTTCCCTCGATCAAAAGCTGTTTCACGTGCTCGAGAGTCAGGCATTGCAAAAAATCTTTTGGCGTGACGCCGGCCCAAGTCGAGAAGAGCCGATGAAAATGAAACGGACTCAGCCCGGCCGCGGCCGCGAGCTTGTTGAGATCGGGCTGGTCAATATGATGTCGATCCAAAAAGCGGATCACGTTTGCGACTCGTTCATAATCATTCATACCGTCAGTTTGTCATCGCTCAGACTGCACGCCCACCCGCTTCTTGCTGCGATTTTAGAATCTTTTCCTGGCCAGCCAATTGGTCAACCCGCGCCAATAACCTGGCTGAGCTCGCGAGCAAGCGCTTCGCTCGCTTCCCCGTCGTCCTGATAGCCCCAAACCGCGATCTCGAGCATTTGCGCACCAATCTCGCGACGTCCTTGAAGCGCCGCCGATTCGGCAAAGTGAGTTCCCTGTTGCTCACAGGCTTTTGTTCGCCCCTCAATTGCGTCTAGATTTGATCGCGTGACGTCAATCTGGAACCGAGCAAACCGGCAACTGCACGACCTGGCCGTTTACGAACCGGGCAAGCGCATCGAAGAGACGGCGCGCGAGCTTGGGGTCAAACCTGGTGAAATTATCAAGCTCGCTTCCAACGAGAACGCTCTTGGCCCATCTCCAAAAGCGGTCACGGCGATGCGCGCTGCGATTGAATCGGCGCAGCTCTATCCGGAAGGCAGCGGTGTCTATTTGCGTGAGGCAATCGCGGAGCGATTGGGATTAAGCCGCGAAAATATTATTCTCGGAAATGGCTCCAACGAGGTCATCGAGTTCGTCGCACACGCGTTTCTCAACCGCGGTGACGAAGTCATAACTTCGGAGTACGCATTTATCGCCTATAAATTGATCGCGCAGCTTTTTGATGCACGCACTATTGAAACGCCGACAACAAACTTTCAACCGGAGCTGGACGAGATGCTGAGCGCGATCACGCCCAAAACGAAAATCATCTTCATTGCCAATCCAAACAATCCAACCGGATCATGGATTGGGCAGAAGAAGATCGACAATTTCCTGGCCCGTGTGCCGGACGAGGTCATCACCGTTTGGGATGAAGCCTACTTTGAATTTCTGGACGATCCACCCGATACACTTCGCTACGTGCGCAATGGCCGAAATGTTGTCATTTTGCGGACGTTTTCGAAAATTCATGGGTTAGCCAGTCTGCGGGCGGGCTACGGAATCGCGCGACCGGAGCTGATTGAGGTTCTCCAGAAAACCAGACAGCCGTTCAATGTTAATGGCATTGCGCAGAGTGGTGCACTGGCCGCTCTCGGAGACGACGAACATTTGCGCAAAAGTAAACGGGTGGTGGATTCCGGCCGCGCTTACTTAGAAAACGAATTTCGTGCGATGAAATTGAAATTTAACCCGAGCGCAGGCAATTTTGTTTTCGTCAATGTGGGCGATGGTCCGGCGGTGTTCAAAGGACTGCTGAACATGAAAATTATTGTTCGCCCGTTGCGCGGCTACAATTTGCCGGAGTGGTTGCGCATCACCGTGGGAACAATGGAGCAAAACGAAAAATGCATCGCAGCGTTGAAGAAACTGCTCTCCTAGGATCGGGATCCTCGGCCGCAGGCGATCCGGAAGTGATCGCCACCGAAACAATCGCGGCGATCTCGACACCTGCCGGCGAAGGCGCCATCGCCCTCGTGCGAATCTCCGGTCCGAATGCGATTTCAATCGCGGGCAAGATTTTTTGCGGCAAAGAAGCGCCTGCGAAATTTGCCTCTCACCTTCAGCATTTGGGCGAGGTCGTCAGCGAATCAGGAAACTTGATCGACCAAGTGATGATGTCGATCCATCGCGCGCCGGCCAGTTACACCGGCGAGGATCTGGTCGAGATTAGTTGCCATGGTGGAACATTGGTGACGGCGAAAGTTCTTGAAGCTTGTTTGCGCGCGAGTGCGCGTGCCGCGCGTCCGGGAGAATTTACCGAGCGCGCTTTTCTGAACGGCAAAATGGACCTGACCCAAGCGGAAGCCGTGATCGATTTGATTCGCGCTCGCACCGATCTGGCACTGCGCTCGGCCACCGAACAGCTCGAGGGCAAGCTTGGGGAAAAAATCGCAAATATTCGCCGCGACCTGGTCGATCTTCTCGCCCATCTCGAAGCCGCCATCGATTTTTCAGAGGAAAGAATCGCACCCGACGAAGGTGACACCCTGCGCGCGCGACTCGACTCAGTTCGCGGACAAATTGCCGCGCTTCTTGCAACTGCCGATCACGGCCGCATTTTGCGCGACGGCGTTCGCGTCGTGATCTATGGACCGACGAATGCTGGTAAATCCAGCCTGCTCAATCGCCTCCTCGGCTACGAACGAGTGATCGTGAGCGACACTCACGGCACAACACGTGATACCATCGAAGAAACCGTCAATTTACGCGGGGTGCCCGTTCGTTTGCTAGATACTGCCGGCCTTCGAGCATCGACATCAGATATCGAACGCGAGGGAATTGCACGCACCGAGCGTTCGCTGCAAAAAGCTGACTTGCGTCTGCACATTGTCGATCGAACCACGGCGCCTCCGGAGCAGTTCGCGCAGACCGTGGATGGGAACGAAATCCTCGTCCTGAACAAGAGCGACTTAGCCGAACATCCGGAATGGAAAAACAACAATGCGCTTCGGATTTCTTGCGTAACCGGCGACGGCTTGGCGGATCTTGAGAACGAAATTCTTTCGCGGATCAGCAAACAAAATTTACGACCGGAAAACGCGCTCGCCATCAACACGCGTCATCGCGATTGCTTGCGCCGCGCTCTGGAAGCGTGCGATCGCGCGCGAAAGAGCTTCGACGAGACATTCTCACCTGAGTACCTGTCAGTTGATCTTAATGAGGCGCTGGGGGCAGTGGGTGAAGTGATCGGCACGGTCGGCGTTGAACAAATTCTGGATTCCGTGTTTGGCCAATTTTGCATCGGCAAATGAAGAACGCCTACGAGCGATTCGTTAGGCCGCTTCTTTTTTCAATTGATCCCGAAACCGCGCACCGCCTCACAATCGGGAGTTTGCGCGCTGCCTCATATGTCAATCTTGCCTTGCGCGCGTTGAGCGTTTTTCAACCACCGGCAAAACCGAAAAAACTTTTCGGTTTGAATTTCCCAAATCCAATTGGTCTTGCCGCCGGTCTGGACAAGAATGGCGTAGCACTGCCGGCCTGGGCTGCGCTTGGCTTTGGTTTCATTGAAATCGGCACGGTCACTGCGAAAGCTCAACCTGGTAATCCAAAGCCGCGGATCTTTCGTCTCCCGGAAGATGACGCGTTAATCAACCGACTCGGCTTCAACAACGACGGCGCCGACACGATCGCACACCGACTCACCAAATTGCATCGCAGCGGCCGTTGGCCAGACGTGCCGATTGGAATCAACATTGGAAAATCGATGAGCACACCGCTAACGGAGGCGAGTGAAGATTATCTCTATTCGTTCCGGCTTCTGCGCGAATTTGCCGATTATATTGTGCTCAATGTCAGTTCGCCAAATACGCCGGGGTTGCGCGAGCTGCAGGGACTGGATGCGCTTTCCGAATTACTCTCGGCCATCGGGAAAAAAAATCTGATAACCCGTAAGCCTATTGTTGTGAAAATTGCACCGGACTTGGCGCCGGAAGAGCTGGAGCAGATTGTCTCAACATGTGAAGCAAACAAAGTCGCCGCGATTATTGCCACGAATACAACCCTGGATCATTCGTCGATTCCAACTGCGCAAGACGAGCAAGGCGGATTGAGCGGCGCGCCACTGCGGGACAAATCCAGTGCGCTTGTCCGCGCGATCGCCGCAAAATCAACAATCCCTGTTATCGCGTCCGGCGGAATCACGGACGCCAGTTCCGCGCGCGAAAAGATCGAAGCCGGCGCCCAACTTCTGCAGATTTACACTGGCTTGATTTATCGCGGACCCGGATTGCTGCGCGAAATCGCGGGGGCGATCAAATGAAGTTGCATCGAAAGCTGGCCAAGTTGACTCGTCCGGAAACTTATCGGCGTGGCTGGCGCAGGGCGCAGCGTTCCGTTTTTCGCCTGCCGTTTGGGCCGCTTCTCGCCAGCATCGATCAAGACCGGCTCGTCGAAATCCAGAAACATTACGCCGGCGCTAAATATGCCGACATCGATCAATGGTTGCGGGTCAATCGCGAGCGCGTCCAGGATTTGAAACTTCATCGCCGCCCGCCGCAGCGAGTTCTCGATCTCGGCTGTGGCGGGGGCTTTTTTTTGTTCATTCTGAAACGGTTCAATCATTCCGTTCTTGGCCTCGACGTTGACGAATCGCCGCTTTTTAAGGAACTGCTCGAAGTCTTTGGTGTGCCGCGCACTGTTTTCAGGATCCAACCATTCGAGTCGCTCCCGAATCTTCACCAACAGTTCGACTGGATCACCGCATTTTCGATTGGCTTTGACCGATATCGCGGGACGAACTCGCGCTGGGGACCGGGCGAATGGGAGTTTCTTCTCCGCGATTTGCAGCGGCGTGTCGCGCCTGGCGGCAAAATATATCTGACACTCAATCCACTGCCAAACGGCGATTATCTTACTGCCGAGTTGCGGCAGTTTTTTTACAGTCGCGGTGCCGACATTGAGCGCGAACGGATTTTCTTTGCCAACGGCGTGAAGAAGTAATTCACAAGATCGACATCTTGTGGCGCGTGATCTGATTGCGGCCGCGCTGTTAAACCGGGGGAGGTTATTTCTTTTTCCAAGGCGTCCAGGGCTGGAGCACGTTTTTCTCGCGCAGCTTGCACTTATCGCTCACCAAGGTGAACTGCAGCGTGTCGTCTGTGCGATTGAATTTGTAAACGCCCGGCCCTTCGCAGCCTTTGGGTTTTACTCCGCCAGTGCGCTGGAACGTCGCCTGATCGCCCTGCACCGTGTACGTCCCCCAAGCATCACGTCTTCCATGGTGCTTAAGATCGACGTCGAATGTGCCGTCGGCACGGATCAGCCAGACGGTCCCGAAAGAATTTGTCCAGTTACCGACCAGCGCAGATTGTCCGCCCCTTTGAAACATGGCGCAGCCGGCCAAAAGAGCGATCGCAGCAAGAGCAATTCGGAAAGAGATTTGTTTCTTCATGCGGCGATGCTCTGTGGAATGCGTGAATCTTTCAAGCAAAGAAGGTTCCGCTGCATCTTTACGGGCCACGCCAGCGGCCTACGTTTCCAGACGTGTCGATTTCTCAGGAACAGGTCCGTGAAGCGCTGCGGTCAGTCCGATATCCCGGATTTAGCCGCGACATCGTGTCGTTCGGTCTTGTCAAAGATGTGCAAATCCACGACGGCGAAGTCAAAGTGCAGCTCGCGCTCGCTACCAACGACCCTAATATTCCCGCGACGATAAAAAACGATGCCGAGAAAATCTTGCGCCAGCTCAATGGTGTTCGCAGCGCAAAAGTTTTGATCGACATCCACGCGGCACCAGCGGGCGCCGGCGGGGGTGTCGGCGCCACCCGAATTCCGGGAATTAAACACATCATCGCAATAGCGAGCGGTAAAGGCGGCGTCGGCAAATCTACCGTCGCGGCAAATCTTGCGGTCGCGATCGAACAAACCGAAGCGCGCGTCGGTTTGTGCGACTGCGACATTTACGGTCCGAGTATTTCACTCATGTTCGGCACACGTGAGCGGCCAACTGCCACTGATGAAAACAAAATCGTCCCGATCGAGCAGTACCACCTCAAACTGATGTCGATGGGCTTTCTCCTGGACGACGCCTCGCCGGCAATTTTGCGCGGACCGATGGTGACGCGTTACACTCAGCAGTTTTTGCGGCAAGTGGACTGGGGGGAACTCGATTTCCTGGTTCTCGATCTGCCGCCAGGCACCGGCGACATTCAGCTGACGATCGTGCAAACGGTCGCGCTTTCCGGCGCAATAATCGTCACCACGCCGCAGGAGGTTGCGCTCATCGATGCGCGCAAGGCCGCGACCATGTTTGAGAAAGTAAATGTGCCGGTGCTCGGATTGGTGGAAAACATGAGCTACTTCGTTTCACCGTCCGATAACAAGCGATACGACATTTTCGGCAGCGGCGGTGGCGAGCGCGAAGCCAAGCGGCTCCGAGTGCCGCTCCTCGGCCAAATCCCGATCGACATTGCCACCCGCGAAGCCGGCGACCGCGGGGAACCAATCGTCGCGCAAGATCGACAGTCTCCTGTCGCGGTGGAATTTATGAAGATTGCGCGCCGGATCCGCGAGGCGCTGGCTTAACGAATTCTGCACCGTAATTTAAATAGGTATGGCTGATGCTACGTCATACTTGCGAACGAGTTATTCACTTTCTATTGACTGATTCTCGTTTTTATGGAAAAAGCTGTGGACATGCCGGTTGCCGAGGCCGAGAAGGACAAATCGCAGTTCGTTAAGAACTCCGTTCTCTACAAAGAGTTCCTAGCCGAGCGCGAAGAGATTTTGAAACATAAATGGATCGAGAGTGAAAAAGCCGGCAAAGACATCGGCTTTGAAAAGGCGCTCCTCGACTGGATCGTGAAACATCGCTCCCATTGGCGGGAGCGGCGAATGAGGGAGGCTCGCACGGAAAAGGCAGCCTCCTGATTTTTAGCTCCTTTAAAGCGATCCTGCGAGGTCGCCAAGGAAGCAAATGAAAGACACCGAACAGAATCCTGGCGTCCCGATCATGGACGCGGAAGCGATCCGGCGTGCGCTGCGACGGATCGCGCACGAAATTATTGAGCAAAATGCCGATTTGAGATCGGTCGTGCTCGCCGGTATTCCGTTGCGCGGCGTGGAAATCGCTCGCCGGCTCGCGGAATTGATTCGCGAGGTCGCAAAGATCGACATCGAGACGGGGACAATCGACGTCGCGATGCATCGCGATGATGTCGGCACGCGCGCCGAGCTGCCGGTGGTGCACGCATCGAAACTGCCGCTACCGCTCGAGCATCGCACCGTCATCATTGTCGACGATGTTCTTTTCACCGGTCGGACCGCGCGCGCAGCCATGGACGCGATCAGTTCCTTCGGCCGGCCGGCGCGCGTTCAACTCGCCGCGCTCGTTGACCGCGGCCATCGGGAATTACCGATCAATGCCGATTACGTTGGCAAAAATTTACCGACGGCAACGCGGGAACAAATTCAGGTCCGTCTCCAAAACGTCGACAACGAGCCGGACGCCGTCTGGTTGTTTAAAGAATGAGCACGAATTGGAACCGCAAAGATTTGCTCGGGCTGCGCGAACTTTCCCCGGAGGAAATTAATTTCATTCTCGAAACCGCAGATGCCTTCAAACAAGTCGGCACCCGCGAGATCAAAAAAGTTCCGGCACTTCGCGGCAAAACCATGGTCAACTTTTTCGTCGAGCCGAGCACGCGCACGCGAACTTCGTTCGAACTGGCAGCGCATCGCCTCAGCGCAGACGTGATCAATATTTCGGTAACCACCTCTAGTCTGACCAAAGGCGAGACGCTTAAAGACACAGCGCGAAATCTCGAAGCTTTGCACGCCGACATTCTGGTCTTGCGGCACAGCTCAGCGGGCGCACCGCAATTTCTCGCGCAACGATTAAAATCGAGCGTGATCAACGCCGGCGACGGCGCGCACGAACACCCAACTCAAGGACTGCTCGATATCTACACCATCCGCGAGAGGCGCGGAAAGGTCGACAAACTGCACATCGTCATCGTCGGCGACATTTTGTTCAGTCGGGTCGCGCGCTCGAACATTTTCGGCCTGACCAAACTTGGCGCGCGGGTCACGCTGGTCGGACCAAGCACGCTCGTTCCGCGCGAATTCGAAAAACTCGGCGTCACCGTTTCGTACAAGATCGACGACGTGCTCCCAACTGCAGACGTGGTAAATCTTTTGCGCATCCAACATGAGCGTCAGCGCAAAGAATATTTTCCCGGGATCGGCGAATACACCACGCTCTTCGGCCTGACGAAAGAACGCGCGAAACTATTGAAGCCCGATTGCCTCGTCATGCATCCGGGACCAATCAATCGCGGTGTCGAGATCGATAGCGAAGTCGCCGACGGCTTGCAGAGCGTCATTCTCGATCAAGTCACGAACGGCCTCGCCGTCCGCATGGCCGTTCTTTATCTCTGCGGGGGAATCGCTACATGAGCGCGACCCTTATTCGCAGCGGCCGCGTGATCGATCCCGCGAATAAGCGAGATGAGGTTCTCGATCTTGCGATTGTGGATGGAAAAATCGCCGAGCAATCCGCCATCAAAAATCAGAAGGCGGAAACGGTCGACGCGAAGGGATTGATCGTTGCGCCCGGATTGATCGACATGCACGTGCACCTGCGCGAGCCGGGGTTCAGTCACAAAGAAACGATTGAATCGGGTGCGCGCGCGGCGGCTGCAGGCGGATTCACGACGATCGTTTGCATGCCGAACACTTCACCGGCGGCGGATAATCCGGCCACGATCGCCTGGGTCAACGACCGCGCTGCCGTTACTGCATGCGTCAATGTTTTGCCGACCGGCGCGATCTCGAAAAATATTGCGGGCGACGAACTCGCGCCGATCGGTTCGTTAGGCCAGGCCGGCGTGGTCGCGATCACTGACGATGGTCATTGTGTGCAAAATCATGAATTGATGCGGCGCGCGGTCGAGTACGCGCGCATGGTTGGATTGCCAGTGCTTGATCATTGTCAGGATTACAATTTGGTCGGTAACGGGGTCGTGAACGAAGGTTACTGGAGCACGCTGCTCGGTTTGCCCGGATGGCCAGCCGCGGGCGAAGAGGCGATTGTGATGCGGAATATTTTGCTGGCCGAACTTTGCGACCATCGCATTCATTGCCAGCACATCAGCGCGGCTGGAAGTGTGCATTTGCTCCGCGAAGCGCGCGCACGCGGCGTGAAAATTAGCGGCGAAGTCTGCCCGCACCACATCGCACTGACAGATGAAGCGATTCAAAATTTCGACGCGAATTACAAAATGAATCCGCCGTTGCGATCGAAAGAGGATGTCGATGCAATCTTGGAAGGAATTGCCGACGGCACATTGTCGATCTTGTGCTCAGATCACGCGCCGCACGCTGAGTTCGAAAAAGAAGTCGAATTCGATCAGGCGCCGTTTGGAATTGTCGGTCTGGAAACGGAGCTTGGGATTTTCATCGATCGACTCGTCCACAAGCATCGCAAGATCGACATCGTCCGTTTGATCGAGATGTACACAGTTGAGCCTGCGAAATTGCTCAAGCTCGACGCTGGAACGCTGTCAGTCGGCGCGCCGGCCGATGTCACGTTGATCGATCCGGATTTGGAATGGACTGTTAAGATCGACAAGTTTGAATCCGCATCGCGCAATTCGCCGTTCGACGGTTGGAAATTAAAAGGCCGCGCGGTGCGAACGATCGTCGGTGGAAAGACAGTCTGGCGGTTGTAGCTGCCGCCCTCTCTGGCGGCAGTCTAAAGCATCACCCGGAATACCCACCGCTGATGTAGCTTTCCAGATGCGCGATGGTGGCGCTTTGGCAAGAGATGACGTGCTTGACCAAATCCCCGATGGAAATAATCCCGATCACTTTGCCGCCATCGACCACCGGCAGGTGACGGATATGTTTTTCGGTCATCAACCGCAAACATTCATCCACGCTTTCCTGCGGCTTGGTCGTGGTAACATCGCCGGACATGATTTCATCCACCCGTGTTTCCTTGGACGATTTGCCGCGGAGGAAAACTTTTCGGGTGTAATCGCGCTCGGAAATGATCCCGACCAACTTCTCGCCATTCATGACCACCAACGCGCCGACGTTTTTGTCGGCCATCATTTCGATTGCTTTGAACACCGTCGCGTCCGGCGCGATTGAGAAGACCTTGCCGTCCTTCTGATTAAGGATTGCGCCGATATGTCCGCTTACGTCCATGGTGGTCGAAAGGGGAACCAAAATACACCGCCGCCGCGGAACGATGCAAAGGAATTCTCGGAGAATGGCAACAGGTCGGGAGCTATTGGCTATGCGCAAACTTTCGGTCGATCAGCTGATTCAAATAATCGGCGATTGTGGGCTGATCGAGGCGCCGGACGACTTCGTTTAAAAAACCGGTGACGATGAGACGTTGGGCGACGGGAACGGGAATGCCGCGGGAGCGGAGATAAAACATTTCCTCTTCGTTGATGAACTTTTTGATAAGCATCGGTGAAGTGGGCGTGCGGTTCGACGCGAATGAGGCCGCCAAATGTGCAACGGGCGCGATCGTCGAGCGCGTTTTTGTAAAGGAGGTCGCTGGCGGTGTGCGGCGAGATGTGATCCTGCAACGTGCGGGCGTCGAACTCCTGCTCGTTCGTGGCAACCGCGACCGCGAGCAAATCGCTCCGTGCGCCTTCGCCAACCAATCGACTGAGACTCTCGAACCGCGAATATCTCGAGCCGAGATTGAGATTTAAGCTCATGGCGGACGCGTCGTGATCGACCGCGGTCGTGTTCATTTGCAGCGCAACGACTTTGTCGCCCCAGTTTTGCGCGCACACGTAAGTGACTTTGGCCCCCGGGCCGGCGATCAAGTCGTTTACTCCGCAAGCGAAGCCGCTCGCCCGCGGATCACACGAGCGGAAATGCTCTACGACGGTAACCTTGGCCAATTCGTCAGTGATGAGCAACAGATGCGGAAAGACGGACACCCCTTCGCCGCGCAACCAGTGAAAGATCTCGATCGGCTGTTCGATCTCGACCCCGCGCGGAACGAAAAGAAATGTTCCGCTCGACACCAGTGCTTTGTGCAGCGCCGCGAACTTGGCCGAGCCAAGGACCGCCGGTTGCGACATGAAATATTTTCGGAAAAGATCGGCGTGCTCGATCATCGCACGTTCCAGTGGCTGGAAGATCACACCGCGCTTCTTCAGGTCGTCAGAAACAACATTGCGCTCGATCAGCTGATCGCCGGCAAAAATCAGACGCGCCGCGAACTCGTCCAGGCCGCGCGAATACTTTAGAACATTGGCGCGATCATCATCCGAAAGCTCGCTGCTGAATTTGAATGGAGCGAGATCGAGAAGATCGACATTGGAAAAGCGCCAGGGCTGATCTTTGCGGGTCGGCCGCGGAATCGATTCAAAGTTTTCCCACGCGACGGCCTGTTGTTCCCGAAACCAATCGGGCAAATCGCGCGACTCGACCGGACCAGAGAGAATTGCCTTCGAGTTTACGGTTTCATCATGAGCGATTGAGGACATTGTCGATCTTTTAGACAGAAAACGGCGGTTTGGAAACCGCCGCTCCTTGAGTTCGTTAGGCGAGAAAAGTTATCCGACCGAGCCTTCCATCTCGAGCTCGATCAGGCGCTTCAGCTCAACCGAGTATTCCATCGGAAATTGGCGGACGAGATCGTTGACGAATCCGTTCACGCTCAAGCTCATCGCCTGCGCTTTGCTCAAGCCGCGTTGCTGCATATAAAAGATTTGTTCGGCGCTGACCTGGCTGACGCTGGCTTCGTGTTGCACGGAGTTGCCGGTGCCGCGAACGGTGATCGCCGGATAAGTGTCGGTGCGGCTGGTGGAGTTAATGAGCAGTGCGTCGCACTCGGTGTTGTTCTTGCAATGCTTCAAATGCTTCGGAACGTGGACAAGTCCGCGATACGTGGCGCGACCGGTTCCAATGGAGATCGATTTCGAAATGAAGAGCGATCGAGAGCACTTCACCGCGTGATTTTCTACCTTTCAGCACGACGCCCGGATATTTCATTGTCAGCCGCGAGCCGATGTTGCAATCGATCCATTTGATCTCGGCGTCTTCGTGCGCCAGTCCGCGTTTCGTCACCAAATTGAAAACGTTGGACGACCAGTTTTGGACGGTGATGTATTGGAGTTTGGCGCCTTTGAGCGCGACGAGTTCGACGACCGCGCTGTGCAGCGCTACGGTCTCAAACTTCGGCGCGGTGCAACCTTCCATGTAAGTGACTTCGCTGCCTTCATCCGCGATGATGAGCGTGCGCTCGAATTGCCCGAAACTTTCAGCGTTGATGCGGAAATAAGCCTGGAGCGGATGTTTCACTTTGACGCCGGGCGGCACGTAAATGAACGAGCCGCCGCTGAACACGGCCGAGTTGAGCGCGCTAAATTTGTTGTCGCCGATCGGAATGACTTTGCCGAACCACTTTCGAAAAATCTCCGGATGATGTTTTAGACCTTCGGTCGAGCCGACGAAAACGACGCCTTGCTCGCCGACCGCTTTCTTGATGTTTGAGTAAACCGCCTCGCTGTCGAATTGGGCTTCGACGCCGGCGAGAAATTTTCGTTCCTGTTCCGGAATGCCGAGTCGCTCGAAAGTGCGCTTGATGTCCTCCGGCACTTCTTCCCAGCTGCGCTTCGCACCGGTACCTGGCGCGAGATAGTAACGGATCTTGTCGAAATCGATTGCCTCCAAATCCTTGCTCGCCCAATGCGTCGGCAATGGTTTCTCGAGAAATGTTTTCAATCCTCGCAAACGAAATTCGCGGACCCAATCGGGATCTTCCTTGACGTCGGAGATGTAGTGGATGGTTTTTTCGCTCAGACCGCGGCCCGCGTCTCGGACGTGTACTTCGGGATATGCGAAATCGCCTTTGTTGCGGTCGATATCGACGGCTTTGGTTCCAGTTTTCATTGTCGATCCTATCTCGTCAGAACTGCTTCATCCGCTCCCGCGCGCGCCCAATCGTAACCCCGTTCCTCAAGCTCAAGCGCCAGCTCCTTCCCGCCGCTGCGCGCGATCCGGCCCTGCACCATCACATGCACGTGGTCGGGAACGATGTAATTCAGGATACGCTGGTAATGGGTAATTAAAAGTATCCCGATTTTGGAGCCGCGCAATGAATTCACGCCGTGGGCGACGGTCTTGAGCGCGTCGATGTCCAGTCCGCTGTCGGTTTCGTCGAGCACCGCGTACTTCGGCTCGAGCATGGCCAGCTGCAAAATCTCGGTCCGCTTTTTTTCGCCACCGGAAAAACCTTCATTGACCGCGCGCGAAGTAAACGAGCGATCCATTCCCAGTAGTTCCATTTTTTCGTAAAGCTTCGCGTAATATTCGGTCGCTTCCATTTCTTCGCCTTCGGGCAAACGCGACTGAAGTGCGGCGCGGAGAAAATTGGCAATCGTCACACCAGGAACTTCGCTCGGATATTGGAACGCGAGGAAGAGGCCTTTGCGTGCGCGATCGTCAGGCTCGAGCGCGAGCAGATCTTCGCTATCCATGGTGATCTTGCCCTTGGTCACGTGGTAATCAGGATGACCGGCCATGACTTTGGCAAGCGTGCTTTTCCCAGAGCCGTTTGGGCCCATCAGGGCGTGCACTTCGCCACAGGGAACGGCCAGACTCAGGCCGCGCACGATCTGCTGATCGTCAATGGCGACATGGAGGTTTTCGACACGAAGCTCGTCCATAAACAGGGGTTA
>WNEZ01002181.1_pt1 | contig 20306 bp, 22 predicted proteins | sample 5400521 | NCBI WGS metagenome assembly WNEZ01 (sample SAMN13153339, study PRJNA577476) | soil metagenome | isolation source: 120 cm saprolite under Douglas fir tree site 2 hole 1 replicate 1 | place: USA:California | collected 2015-04-18 | reverse complement strand
CTCCGCGCCGTGAACTGAGGGTATGATGCCCTGCCGTCGCGCTCAGCCAAGTTCAACAGCGGGTGGGACAACTCCGGGCAGATGCGTACACGCACATAACGTCGCGGGAGCAAGGGATGTTACTGTCGGAGCTATCAGCTATCAGCGCGATTTCTGCCGGCCTCGTCACCGTGCCTTGGGGCGAAGCTGCAGATTTCAATCTGCAGGGCTGAGAAAGGCCAGGCGACTCTAGATCACCCAGGTTGATCGAGGCGCCGTGTGGTTAGTACCACCCTGCAGGTTTCCAACCTGCAGCTTCGCCTGTCAGGAGGTAAGGGGGCGTCAAAGCATTGGGAACGGCCCGCCTTGACCGCTCGGGCCTTGAGCGCCCATCATCCGCGCGTCCCGCTGCCTTAGATAGGAGAAGCACTCATGGGCTGGTCGCCGTTCCGCAAGCTGGGCCTGACCTTCGATAACCCCGCCCTCTCGGCCAAGGGCTACACCCTGGCGACGCCGATGGGAGGAGACGCCTCCTACCTCCTGGACATGGCCGGCCGCGTTGTCCACCGCTGGCGCTTCACTACGATCCGGTCGCAGTACGGACGGCTGTTGCCCAACGGCCGCCTGCTCATGCTGGGTACGGACGTGAAGGTTCGTCCGCCCGAGGTTGCTCCCGGCACGATACCTCCCTTCGACGTGAGCATCCGGCGCATCGGCGGCAACGCCACGCACCTCGTGGAGGTCGACTGGGATGGCAACGTGGTCTGGTCCTACGAAGAACCGACCATCCACCACGACTTCGCGCGCCTGCCCAATGGCAACACCCTCCTGCTCGGTTTCACCGAGATGCCGCCCGAAGCGGCGAAGGCGGTACGCGGCGGCTACCGCGCCCGGGGTGAGAAGACGCCGCCCCTGATTTCAGACGACATCATCGAGGTGGACCCGGCGGGCAAGGAGGTGCGTCGCATCCACCTCTGGCAGCTCCTGGACCCGGTGCGTGACCCCATCTGTCCCCTGGAGCGGCGCACGGAGTGGACGCACGGCAACGCCCTGGACGTCACGCCAAGTGGCGATATCCTCTTCTCCTGCCGTAACAACAGCCGCGTCGGCCTCATCGATAGCGCCGGCGCCAAGCTGCTGTGGAAGTACGGCTTCCCGGACGTTTCGCACCAGCACCACGCCACCGTGCTGCCCAACGGCAACGTGCAGATCTTCGATAACGGCATGCACCGGCTGGGCGTGCCGCGCTCGGCCGTCGTGGAGGTGAGCACAAAGGACAGCAGCACGGTGTGGCGCTACGTGGCCAACCCGGAAATCCAGTTCCTCAGCGCCAACATCTCCGGCGCCGAACGCCTGCCCAACGGCAACGTCCTCATCTGCGAAGGCGCCACCGGCCGCACCTTCGAGGTCACGCGCGCCGGCGAGGTGGCCTGGGAGTGGATCAACCCCTTCGTGACAACCGCCCCCACCGGCGAGCGGCGCAGCATGATGTTCCGCGCTCACCGCTACTCGCTGGACCACCCGGCCTTCGCCGGCCACGAGCTGGACCCCAGGCGCTGGGCGGAAATCAACCGCGCCTACGGGCTGGATACCTAGCTGGCGCGCGTCCTTGTGTGTGGCGGCTGGGCAGGGATGACTGCGCCTGAGGGTGCTGCTGTGTCATGGCTCCTGGGCCGGCCAGCGTCCGAGAATGGCATCTTATGTCCCGAGGACGGGGGGCCGGGAGGCGCCGACCGCCACGGGCGGGGGCCTAAAGTTGACTACCCTCTTGTCGCTGCAGCTTCGGATGCGACAGCGGTCAACGGCTGGCTGGTCCGCAAGTTGCCGATGCTCTTCGAGCGAGCCGGCCTCATGGACGTCCGCGCGCGCGGCTTCTTTCCGCTCGAGACCCATCTGCAGAGTTTCTATGCCAGCATGGCCGACCGCTGCGCCGAGGCGGCCGTCAAGGCCGGCGTGGTTACCGAGTCCGAGGGCCGCGCCTGGCTGCATGCCTTCCACGACCAGGGGGCTCAAGGGCCTATCGTCGCCGGCCGTCTGCATATCTTCGTCTGGGGCCGGAAGCCGGAATGAGAGTCGCCGCCCACACGCCGGAATGGAGTAGAGATGAACCAATCGTATCCAAGACACATCAATTTTGAATCCGTGCCCAACTTCAGAGACCTCGGCGGATACAGGACGCGGGACGGGCGCGCCGTGGCATGGAGGCGGCTTTTCAGAAGTGGGGAGCTGCAGTCCATGAGCCGACCGGATATTGCCAGGTTCAAAGAGGACATCCGCCCCAGGGCGGTCATAGACCTTCGGACTCCGAGAGAGCTGACCAAGCAGCGGGAAATCAGCCTCCTCGGTGAAGTGGGCGCGCGGTATCACAACATACCCTTCAGCCCTGCTTCGCCTGACTACATAAAGCAAGAAACGGAGCTGTTCCGCGATGCGACCGATTTGGGAGAGCTCTATCTGTACCGCATCCGCCAGCCGGAATTCGGCAAGCGGCTGGTGGACTCGCTGGAGCTGATTGCCGACCGGAACAATCACCCGCTGGTATTCCATTGCAGCGTGGGCAAGGACAGGACGGGCGTGCTCGCGGCCATGCTCCTGGCCGCTGCGGGCGTGATAGACGAGGACATTATCCACGACTACATCCTTTCAGCCCCGTTCACGCTGGAACTCCGGGACCGCTGGCGAAACGACCCCACCGCCCCGCCGGAGGTCAAAGAAGTGCCTGATTCCCACTGGGAAGCCTCGGCTGAGTCCATGGTGCGTTTTCTTGCGCTGCTCCGCCGGGAATACGGTTCGGCCGCCGGCTATCTCAATGCGCAAGGCGTAGACAATTCGCTGCCCCAGCGGCTGGAAGAGGCTTTGTTGGCCTGATGGGCCACAGCCTTGAATGACACGACGACAGCCATCCGGCTAATCCAACACGAGGATGAGTCCGCCGTCGTTGGCGTGTGGCACCGTTCGGGGCGAGCGGCCTACCCGTACCTTCCCACCTGGCAGAGGCTCACGCTGGAACGAGCCGGCCACATTTTTCGAGAGGTGATTCGCCCTCGCTGCGACATCTGAGTGGGTACGCGCAACGAGCAGGTTGTTGCCTTTCTAGCGATGGCCGGCTCCTGCATCGACCGGATGTATGTCGATCCGTCTGAGTGGCGCAAGGGGAGGGGAACACGCTTCGTGCTCCTGGCCAAGACACTCCATCGCGCCGGATGTTGAATATCACTGGCGACCGAGCCCTACCCCAGCGCCTCCAGCAGCGCGCGCTGGCGCTGCAGGCGCTTGCCGCGATCCTGCGCGAAGCGCTGAACCCCCTTGAAGATCGAGTCGGCGTCCAGGTGCGCCTCGGCGATCACGTCCGCTTCCAGTCCGCCGGTGAGCCAGTGGTTGTCCCAGTCGGCGGTGAGCGAGTAGTCGTCGGTCAGTGAGCCGACGTTGCGCAGCGGCCACATGCGCCGCGTGCCGCTCATGACGAACATGAGGTCCTGGCGCGCCTCCACCGGCAGGAGGGCTCGAGATCGCGCGCAACCCGACGCAACCCCCGCGCAACCGGCAGCCCGTCGAACGCACGCGCGGGGTCACGGATCGCTCCGTAACCCCGCGAAAGAAAATGGTGGAGCTGAGGGGGCTCGAACCTGGTGGAGCTGAGGGGGCTCGAACCCCTGACCCCAAGACTGCCAGCCTTGTGCTCTCCCAACTGAGCTACAGCCCCACCGCGTCGCCCAGCTTACTGAGCGCGCGTGCTTTTGTCAAGATTGGCGAATACTTGCGGTCGGCTCAGGCGCCGGCGGCCTGCCGCGCCGCGCTCAGCGCCGCGTCGTAGTTCGGCTCCGTGGTGATCTCCTTGACGTACTCCGCGTGCTTGACCTTGCCGTCCTTGCCCACCACGAAGACCGCGCGCGCGGTGAGGCCGGCGAGCGGGCCTTCCTTCACGAGCACGCCGTAGTTCTGGGCGAACGACCGCTCGCGGAAATCAGACAGGGTCTTCACCGCGGTGACGCCGGCGGCCCCGCACCAGCGCTTCTGGGCGAAGGGCAGGTCCATGCTCACCGTCCACACTTCCACGTTGGCGCCCAGCTTGCCCGCTTCCTGGTTGAACTTGCGCGTCTCGGTGTCGCACACCGGCGTGTCGAGCGAGGGCACCGCGCTGAGCACGATGACCTTGCCCTTGGCCTGGCTCAGCTTCACCGGCTGCAGCGCATTGTCCACCGCGGTGAAATCGGGCGCGTCGCTGCCCGGCTTGATCTCGGGGCCGCCCAGCGTGATCGGATTTCCTTTGAACATCACCGCGCCTGCTCTGTCGGCCATGGGGCACCTCCGTTGAATGGAATACGGGTTTCGCTATCGGTTCCGGGAGCGCCCCACAGTATACAAGGACGGGTTGTCGTATCATAGGCACGCGCCGGAGTGGCGAAATTGGCAAACGCGCCGCGCTCAAAATGCGGTGCCCGCAAGGGTCTGCGGGTTCGAGTCCCGCCTCCGGCACCAACCCTATCCTCGAGGTGAGCGAGCATGACCACCGCGACGCGTAGCGCCCTGCACACGCCGCTCTGCGAGCGCCTCGGCATCCGCTATCCCATCTGCCAGGCCGGCATGGCCTTCGTGGCCCGCGCGCAGCTCGCGGCCGCGGTCTCCGCGGCGGGTGGGCTCGGCGTCATCGCGGCCGCGCACGGCACCGCCACCGATCTGCGGGAAGAGATCCGGCGCGTGCGCGATCTCACCGACAAGCCTTTCGGCGTGGACATCCTCTTCGCCGGCGTCCGCACCACGGGGCAGGAGGCCGAGCGCTTTACCGACGCGGTGAAGGGAGGGATCGACGTGACGCTGGAGGAGCGCGTGCCGGTGCTGATCGCGGGCCTGGGCAATCCGGGGCCGGTGACCGCGCGGCGCACCGGCTCGGCATCACCGTGATGGCCCTCTGCGGCAACGTGAAGCAGGCGCGCGATCACGCGGCCAACGACGTGGACGTGATCATCGCGCAGGGCCACGAGGGCGGCGGCCACACCGGGCGGGTGGGCGGCGTGGTACTCACTCCCGCGGTGGTGGACGCGGTGGCGCCGCGCCTGGTGGTTGCGGCGGGCGGCCTGGCCGACGGGCGCGGGCTGGTGGCCGCGCTGGCGCTGGGCGCGGTGGGCGTCTGGATGGGCACGCGCTTCATCGCCACGCGAGAGGCTCACGGGCACGACATTTACAAGAACAAGATCGCGGCCATCGATGAAGAAGGTACGGTGGTGACGCGCGCGGTGTCGGGCAAGCCCAACCGCCAGATCCGGAACGCCTTCACTCGCGAGTGGGAGAGCCGCCAGGCCGAGATCCAGCCCTTTCCCGTCCAGTACGAGCGCGTCGGCAAGCCGGCGGCGATTCGCGCGCGCGAGGAGGGCGACGTCGAGCACGGCAGTGCGGCGGCCGGTCAGTCGGCGGGGCTCGTCCACGACGTCCGCTCGGTGGCCGACGTGATGACGTCGATCGTGGAGGAGGCCGAGGCGATCCTGCATCGGCTCGGCTCACGGGCGTGACCCGGCCGCTCGAAGGGCGGGTGGCCGTCGTCACCGGCGGCTCCCGCGGCATCGGCCGCGGCATCGCGCTCCAGCTCGCCCGCGACGGCGCTCACTGCGTCATCACGTATCGCAAGGACGCCGCCACCGCCGCCCGGACGGCGGCCGAGATCGAGGCGCTCGGCGTGCGCGCGCTCGCGGAGCGGCTCGAGCTCGCCGAGCCGGAGCAGGTCGCGCCGGTCTTCGAGCGGATCGGGGCCGCGCTCGGTCGCGTGGACGTGGTGGTGGCGAACGCGGCGGCGACCGCGTTCCGTCCGGTGCTGGAGCAGAAGCCGCACAATGTCCGCCGCACCTTCGCGATCTCGGTGGACGCCTTCGTGGCGATGACGCAGGCCGCGGTCCCGCTCATGAAGGGACGGCCCGGGCGCATCGTCCTGATCTCCGGGATCGACAGCTTCCAGGCCATGGGCGGCCACAGCGTGCTGGGCGCGGCCAAGGCCGCCGCGGAGAGTCTCGTCCGCGGGCTCGCCCTGGAGCTGGGTCCCCTGGGCGTCACGGTGAACGCGGTGACGCCGGGCTTCGTCAAGACCGACTCGTCCACCTACTACGTCACCGAGGGGCTCGGCCTCGACTACGAGCGCGCGACCGCGCGCCTCCTCGCGGTCACGCCGGTGCGCCGGCACGGGACGCCCGAGGACGTGGCGGCCCTGGTGGCCTACCTGGTCTCGGACGCCGCGTCGTTCCTGACCGGCCAGTGCATCGTCATCGACGGCGGGCTGACCATCACCTCGCCGCTCAGTCGCATGGAGGACGGGCCTTGATCGTGTAGACTGGCTGTCATGCCATCGTCATGGTTCGAGCCGCTCCCGGCCCGGGCGACGTATCAGGCGGAGGCGCACGGGGAGAGCCGCGCCGCCCTCGCGGAGGCCGCCGCGGCCGCGTGCGCGCGCACCGCACCCACGCTCCTCGCGATGCAGAAGCCCGAGGGCTACTGGGTGGGCGACCTGCTCGCCGACTCCACGCTCGAGTCCGACTACGTGCTGCTGCAGCTCTGGCTGCACCCGCCGCGGGACGGCGAGTGGAAGCCCCCCTCGTGGGATCGCATCCAGCGGGCGCGGAGGGCCATCCTGGCGCGCCAGAAGTCGGACGGCGGCTTCGACATCTATCCGGACGGCCCCGCCGACGTCAACGCCACCATCAAGGCCTACATCGCGCTCAAGCTCGCGGGGCTCGACACCCACAACGAGCCGCTGCGGCGGGCGCGCGACGCGATCCTCAACCTGGGCGGCATCCAGGAGGCCAACAGCTACGTCCGGATCAACCTGAGCCTCTTCGGTCTCTACCCGAAGCGCCACGTGCCCACGATCCCGGTGGAGCTGGCCCTGGTTCCGGGCGGGCTCATCTACGAGATGTCGTCCTGGACGCGCGCGATCGTGATGCCGCTGACCATCATCCAGGCGAAGACGGACACGCGCCCCGTGCCGCCGGGCTTCACGCTGGAAGAGCTGGTGGTGCCGGGGAAGAGCTTCAAGCTGCCGAAGCGCGACCGGCTCTCCGCGTTGTTCCGGCAGCTCGACATCGCGCTCAAGGTGTGGGCGACGCGCGGGCCGGAGATGATCCGGAAGCCGGCGATCCGCGAGGCGGAGAGGTGGATCCTGGAGCACACGCGTAACAGCGATGGGCTCGGCGCGATCTATCCGTCGATGATGTACCTGATCATGGCCCTGGACGCCCTCGGCTATCCGCGCGACCATCCCGACCTCATCCAGGCCATCCGCCAGTACGAGGGCCTGCTGACCGAGACGCCCGACGCGTTCTACTTCCAGCCCTGCGTCTCGCCGGTGTGGGACACCTCCATCGCGATGTTCGCGCTCGGGGAGATGGGCGCGGTGGCGCCCGCGGCGATGCGGCGGGGCGCCGACTGGTTCATCGCCAAGGAGATCCGGCGGCGCGGCGACTGGTCGGTGAAGCGGCCCGATCTCGAGCCGTCCGGCTGGGCCTTCGAGTTCGCCAACGAGCACTATCCCGACATCGACGACACCGCGATGGTGCTGCTGGCCATGCAGCACGCCCAGGCGTCCGACGCGGCCGCGCAGGAGCGGTGCGAGCGGCGGGCCGTGAGCTGGCTCGTGGGCATGCAGTCGGGCGACGGGGGCTGGGCCGCCTTCGACGCCGACAACAACTGGGCCTTCCTCAACCGCGTCCCCTTCGCGGATCACAACGCGATGCTCGACCCGTCGTGCCCGGACATCACCGGCCGCGTGCTCGAGGCGCTGTGCCGCCGCGGCTTCAAGCTGTCGGATCCCCCGATCGAGAAAGGCGTGGGCTTCCTGCTCGAGACGCAGGAGCGCGACGGGAGCTGGTACGGCCGCTGGGGGGTGAACTACCTCTACGGGACCTTCCTCGCCCTGCGCGGCCTCCGGGCCGCCCAGGATCCCGGGGCCTCGAAGGCGGTGTGGAAGGCGGGGAAGTGGATCGTCTCCGTGCAGCACGAGGACGGGGGCTGGGGCGAGAGCTGCGCGAGCTACAACGAGGGCCGCTTCGTGCCCGCGCCGAGCACCCCGTCGCAGACCGCGTGGGCGCTGCTCGGCCTGATCGCGGCGGGCCAGGGCGACACCGAGGCGCTCACCCGCGGCGTCCGGCATCTCGTCGACACCCAGAAGCCCGACGGGACCTGGGACGAGCACCTGGCCACCGGCACCGGCTTCCCCAACGTGTTCTACCTGCGCTACACGCTCTACCGGAACTACTTCCCGCTGCTCGCGCTTACCCAGGCCCGCCGCGCCATCGAGGAGGCGGAGCGCGCCCTGCGCCTCGTGCAGGACGCGGCCCCGTTGCACCCGCTGCGCTGAGCGGCCCGGGCTAGACGCCCGGGGCCGCGACCTCCAGCGCGGGCGCCTCCGCGCCCGCCTCCAGCGCCACCGCCGCCGCGTAGATCGTCGCGGCGCTCCGCACCGCGTCGTTGACGTGATCGGGCGTGAGCCCGCCCTCCGTCACCGTCTTCTCGTGCGCGCGCACGCACATCTCGCAGCCGTTGATCGCACTCACCGCCAGGGCCATGAGCTCGAAGTCGGTCCGGTTGGTGGCCGGCTGCATCAGCCGGTTCATCCGGAGCCCCGCCGGCTTCTCGCCGTAGATCGGCTTGCCCACCATGTGGCGGAAGCGGTAGTAGACGTTGTTCATCGCCATGAGCGACACGGCCGCCTTGGCGTCCTCGACTACATCGGCACCCGCCGCGGTGACCGCCGCCGCGAGCACGGCCTCCCGGAGCCGCGCCTGGCGGGCGGCGACCGCCGCGGCCGCCGCCACGCCCCAGCGCTGACCTTCCGAGAGCGCGCCTCCGCGCAGCACCGCCTGCAGGTTCAGGCGGATGTCCTTCGCCGCGTCGGGAATCGCCCCGCGAAGCTGCTCGAGCGCGTCCACGTCACGCCACCTGCAGCGTGGCCTCGCCCGCTCGCCAGTTGCACGGGCAAAGCTCGCCGGTCTGGAGCGCGTCGAGCACGCGCACCACCTCGTCCACGTTGCGACCGACCGAGAGATCGTTGACGCTGGCCCAGCGGATGACGCCCTGCGGATCCACGATGAAGGTGGCCCGCAGCGGGACGCCCTCGCCCCGGTGCAAGATGCCGAGCGCGGTCGAGAGCTCGCGCTTGGTGTCGGCCAGCATGGGGAAGGGCAGGCTCTTGAGATCCGCGTGGTCGCGCCGCCACGCCAGGTGGACGAAGTGGGTGTCGGTGCTCATCCCGAGCACCTGCGCGTCGCGCTCGCGGAAATCCTGGTTCCGCTTGCCGAACTCGGCGATCTCGGTGGGACAGACGAAGGTGAAGTCCATGGGCCAGGAGAACAGCACCAGCCACTGGCCGGGATAGCTCGTGGTGCTGATCTGGGTGAACTCCCGGCCTCGGTCGAGGCTGACGGTGGCCTGGAGGTCGAACTCGGGCAGACGGTCTCCGACGGTCAACATGTCTCCTATATCTCCTTTTGGCTTCCGCGCCCGGGGGGGCGCGTGCGGGTTCGGGTTCCCTACTTCAGATGATTAGGGTACCCTAAAGTATGCAGGCCGTCGACGCTAGTAGAGCAGGCGGGGGAAGGTCAGGCGGGGGCGCGCGCGCTAGGCGGCGGGGTGGGCCTGGAGGGCGCCGAACGCGGCGCGGGCCAGGCCGGGCAGCTCGGGGTCCCGGGCGCCCATGATCAGCACGGTGTCGCCCGGCCGGGCCTCCGCCCGGATCCAGTCGATGACCGCCCGGTGGCTCGGCGCGTACTCGCAGCGCAGGGCGGCCGGCAGGTCGTCGGCGAGCATGCGGCTCGAGATGTCCTTGGCCACGGAGCCGCCCGCATAGTAGATCTCCGCGTAGCAGAGGCGGTCCGACGGCCGCAGCAGGCGCGGCATCAGCTCGCGCAGCTCGGGCCGCAGGAAGCGGGCGGGCCCGAAGCCGTGCGGCTGGAAGACGGCCAAGACGCGCGCCGCCCCGGCCTGGGCCGCGGTGATCGCGGCGCGGAGCTTCTCCCCGTTGTGCGCGTAGTCGTCCACCACCCGGACGCCCTCGGCGGTCACGCCGATCACCTCGAACCGGCGCGCCACGCCCGGGAAGCGGGCGAGCAGCGCCGCCACCGTCGCCGGGGCGATGCCCAGGTCGAGCGCGATCAGGGCGGCGGCCGCCGCGTTCTCCAGGTTGTGGAGCCCGGGCTGGGGCACGTCGAGGACGAGCGGCCCCGTCGGCAGATGGAGGATCCCGCGCGCGCGATGGGGACCGGTGCTCGTGATCGCGAGGGGAGTGTCGGCGCCCGGTCCCGCGCCATAGCTGTGCGCGCCCACCGCCCGGCCCACCAGGGCGGCCTCGGGCGAAGCGCTGTTGACCAGGAGCCGGCCGGAGCGCTTGGCGAAGGCCTCGAACTGGGGCCGCAGCGCGTCCACCTCGCCGTGATCGCGGCTGATATTGTGGATGAGCCCGAGCGCGGCGTGGTAACCGGTCAGCGTGCCATCGGACTCGCAGGCTTCCGCGGCCACCGGCCCGTCCACCGGGCCCGGCAGGAAGCAGCCGCTCGCGCCCTCGCCCGCGAGCGCGGCGCCGCCCAGCACGGTGGCGGCCACTCCGGCCTCGCGGGTGAGCCAGCCCACCATGCCGGTGATCGTGCTCTTGCCGCTGGTGCCCGCGATCGCGACGCCCGGCCGCCCGGCATCCACCACCTCGGCCAGCAGCGCCGGGCGCGGGACCCGCTCGAGCCCGAGCGTGCGCGCGGCGCACACCTCCGGCGTCTCCGCCTCCACCGCGGTGGAGTAGACGAAGCGGTCCAGGTCCGTGGTCACCGCGGAGCCGTCCTGGGGCTTGACGACGATGCCGAGCGCGGCCAGGCGGGCGGCCACCTCCGCGTTCTTGCCCTGGTCGAAGGAGCGGTCGGAGCCCTGCACGGCGTGGCCGCGGGCTCGCATGAGCCGGGCCAGCGGGTTCATGCCGGCGCCCGCGATGCCGGAGAAGTGATAGCGCACACTTCATCCTGCCACGAATCGCGAATCGAATAGGCCGGTGGATTTTCGCCCACCCTGGCCGGGCGAAGCGCCCGATCGTGCCGCGCAAGCCATTGATAAGTTGTTCCGTTATCCCTGGCACCGCGCTTGCGATGGGACCGCGCCCAGGGAGGACGCCATGAACATCGCCGAAACGGAGACCGTCGTCGTCAAGGGTCGTTTCTGCGGCTCCCCCAAGACCGCGAGCGGCGGTTACATCGCCGGGCTGCTCGGGCGGCACCTCGACGGCCCGGCGCGCGTGAGCCTCGAGTCCCCGATCCCGGTGGATCATGCCTTCGGCATCGAGCGGCTCGCGGACGGCCGGGTGGTGCTCTCCGACGGCGCCGCCGTCCTCGCCCACGCGGAGCCGGCCACGCTCCAGCTCGAGGCGCCCATGCCCCCGTCGTTCGCGGAGGCGCAGTGGGCGTCCGAGCGCTACCTGGGATTCACCGAGCACGACGCCCCCGACTGCTTCGTCTGCGGGCCGGCGCGCGAGTGGGGCGACGGGCTCGCGATCTTCCCCGGGCCGCTCCCGGGCCGCCACCTGGTGGCCGCGTCCTGGGCGCCGGATCCGACGCTCTTCGACAAGCGCGGTACGGTGCGTCCCGAGTTCGTCTGGGCCGCGCTCGATTGCCCGAGCAGATTCGCACTGCTCGAGGCTTTCGGGCGGCGGAAGGCGGTGCTGAGCCAGCTCACGGTCAGCCTGATCCGGCCCCTCGAGGTCGGCGCGCGGTGGATCGTGATGGGCTGGCCGTTCGCGGCGGCTGGCCGCAACCTCCTCGGCGCGTCCGCGATCGTCTCGGAGCGCGGCGAGCTGCACGCGCTCGCCTCGGCGGTGCTGGTCTGCGCGGACTGACTCAGGGCCCGGCGGGCGGGCGGCGGCGGACGAGCTGCATGCTCGTGAGGGTGAGCACCGGCTCGCCGCGCTGGTTGAGCGTGGTCCAGTGCAGCCGCACGATGCCGCGGTCGGGCTTCGACGTCGACGGCCGCTGATCCAGCACCTGCACCGTCGCCTGCAGCGTGTCGCCGGGACGCACCGGCCGGAGAAAGCGCACCTCGTCCACCCCCGGTGAGCCCAGGCTGCACGCGGCCAGCGCGCGGGTCTGGATGAAGAGCCGAAACGTCAGCGCCATCGTCTGGAAGCCGCTCGCGATGAGCCCTTCGTAGATCGTGGCCTTGGCGGCCTCGACGTTCAGGTGGAAGGGCTGGGGGTCGAAGGTCATCGCGAAATCGATGATCTGGCCTTCGGTGACCGTGATGCCCTCGGTGCGGAACTCCCGCCCTGGCGTGAAGTCCTCGAAGTAAACGTCGCCCACGGTCATCGGCGCTCCTCGGGTGGCTCGGCCCCCGCGCGGTCGACGATCAGCCGGTAGTGCTCCGGCCGCCGGTGGCGGGCGAAATTGAAGATCGTCTCCTTGTAGGAGCGTGTGAGATCGAGATCGCAGCGCGCGGTGACCAGCTCGTCGCCGAGCGTGGCGGCCTGGGCCACGATCTCTCCGGACGGCGCGATGATGGCGCTCTGGCCGATCAGGTCGCAGCCTTCCTCCCGGCCGCACTTGGCCACGCCGACCACCCAGGTGGCGTTCTGGTAGGCCCCGGCCTGCATCACCAGATGGTTGTGGAAGGGGCCGAGGGCGTCGTGCTCCGGCGCGGGCGGGTTGTGCACCGGCGTGTTGTAGCCGAGCAGGATCATCTCGACCCCCTGTAACGCCATGACTCGATAAGTTTCCGGCCAGCGGCGGTCGTTGCAGATGCACATGCCGAGCACGCCGCCCAGCGTGCGCCAGACCGGAAAGCCGAGGTCGCCCACGTCGAAGTAGCGCTTCTCCAGGTGCTGGAAGGGCCGCCACGGCTCGTGCTCGCCATGGCCGGGGAGATGGACCTTGCGGTACTTGCCCACGATGCACCCGGCGCGGTCCACCAGGATCGAGGTGTTGTAGCGCCGGAGGGCGCCGCCTTCCTGGATCAGCTCCGCGTAGCCCAAGCAGAACGCCATCCCGAGACGCGCCGCCTCGTCGAAGAGCGGCCGCGTCTCGGGACCGGGCATCTCCCGCTCGAAGAAGGCGTCGATCTCGGCCTGGTCCTCCATCCACCAGCGCGGGAAGAATGTGGTCAGGGCGAGCTCGGGGAAGACCACGAGGTCGCAGCCGCGCCCCTGGGCCTGCCCGAGCAGGTCCAGGAGCCGCTTGACGACGAGGCCCCGGCTCTCCTGCCGCGCGATGGGGCCGAGCTGCGCGGCCCCGATTGTGATGACGCGGGCCATGCCGCGGCCGCGATCAGGCGAGGGAAGCCAGCTTGGCCTGGATCTGCGCCTTCGGCACCGCGCCCACCACCTGGTCGCGGACCTTGCCGTCCTTCACGAACAGGATGGTCGGGATCGATCGGATGCCATAGCGGGCCGCGAGGCCCGGGTTCTCATCCACGTTCACCTTCGCCAGGGTCACGGTCCCGTTCGAGGACCGGGCCAGGTCTTCCAGGACCGGCCCGATGGCCCGGCAGGGCCCGCACCACTCCGCCCAGAAGTCCACCATCATCACGCCTTCGGCGGCCACCAGCGCCTCGTCGTAGTTGCGCTCGTCGAGGTGTTGCAGCCACTCGGTCTCTTCGGTCATCGCTCTGTCCTCCCGCTGTTTAGATGGCCCGATCCGGTCCGGCGATGCGCGGGCCGGACCGCCTTCCGAGGGTAAGATGGGAAGGCTGCCGATGCCCCCGATCCAGCTCGATCATATCGCGATCGCCCTGCCGCGCATCGCCGACGCTCCTTCCGTCCTGGTGGCGGTGCTGGGGGGCGTGCCGCAGCGAAGCCGGCCCTCCGGCGTCTTCCCGATTCCACGCGGTACCAAGGAGGCAACCCGATGAACTTTCTGACGACCGATCTCCGAGCCCTGGTGATTGGCCTGGCCGGATCCACCGCGCAGACCGCCGGCCGCCTAGCGCTCGTGCTGCTCGCGGGCTACTTCGGCGCCCGCGTCCTACGCACGCTGATCGGCCAGTTCGAGCACGTGCTCATCGTGGCGGGCGAGCGGACCGGCGCGCTGCCCGGCGTCACCCGCCCGCGGGTGACCACGCTCACGAGCGTGCTGCGCACCCTGGCCCTGGTCGCGCTGTGGTCGCTGGTGGTTGTCATCTGCCTCTCCCAGCTCGGCTTCGACGTGCGCCCCATCCTGGCCGGGGCGGGCATCGTCGGCCTCGCAGTGGGCTTCGGCGCGCAGTACCTGGTGCGCGACGTCATCGCGGGTTTCTTCCTGGTGCTCGAGGACCAGGTCCGGGTGGGCGACGTGGCGGTGGTCAACGGCACCGGCGGCCTCGTGGAGACCGTGACCTTCCGCACCATCGTGCTGCGCGACCTGGCGGGCACCGTGCACATCTTCCCCAACGGCAGCGTGACCACGCTCGCCAACATGACCAAGGACTGGTCGGGCTACGTGGTGGACGTGGAGGTGGGCTACCGGGAGGATCCCGATCGGGTTGTCGCGCTCATGCGGCGCGTGGCCGAGGAGCTGCGGCAGGATCCCGCCCACGGCCCGTTGATCCTCGAGCCCATCGAGATCTTCGGGGTGGACGCCTTCAAGGACTCGAGCGTGGTGATCAAGGCCCGCCTCAAGACGCTGCCCATTCAGCAATGGACCGTGGGGCGTGAGTACCGGCGGCGCCTCCTGCTCGCCTTCGGCGCCGAGGGCATCGAGGTCCCGGCTGCGCGGGCCGTCCAGGTCGGCGACGCCGGCAAGCCCTTCCCGGTGCTCCTGATGCAGGGCGCGGCACCACTGCCGCGCTGAGCGCAATCCGATGACAGTCACCGTCACCCGGCCGCCCGGAGAGCCTCGCAACATGTTGATTTAGCTGGTATCAATCGTGGTCCACTTTTTGAAGTCCTGGAGAGATTCGGCGGGAGGGCCACGATCGAATGAACCTGGGCGAGCTGGGGCGGGTGTTCTCGAGCGATCTGGCGGTGGACCTGGGCACGTCCAATACCCGACTCTACGTCCGGGGCCAAGGCGTGGTCCTCGACGAGCCGTCCGTGGTGGCGGTCGACATGAACGGGGCCGTTCAGGCCGTGGGCAACGACGCCAAGGCGATGCTCGGGCGGGCGCCGGGGTCGGTCCAGGTCGTCCGGCCCCTCCGCCATGGCGTCATCGCCGACTTCGATCGCACCCAGAAGATGTTCCGTTACTTCATCAACAAGACCCGCCGGCGCTGGAGCCTCGTGCAGCCGCGCCTGGTCATCGTCACCCCTGCGGGCATCACCCAGGTCGAGCGGCGCGCGGTGCGCGACGCGGCCCGCCAGGCCGGGGCGCGCGAGGTCTACCTCGTGCAGGCGTCCATGGCGGCGGCCCTCGGCGCGGGCCTGCCGGTGGAGCAGCCGGGCGCGAGCATGATCGTGGACGTGGGCGGCGGCACCACCGAGGTCGCGGTCATGTCGCTGTGCGGGATCGTCTACTCGGAGTCGCTGCGTATCGCGGGCGACGAGATGAACCAGGCGGTCATCCACTACCTCCGGCGCGCCTACGACCTGCTCGTCGGGGAGCGCCGCGCCGAGGACGCCAAGATCCGTCTGGGCTCGGCCTACCCCGAGGGCGACGACCATGAACCCATGGAGGTCCAGGGCCGCGACCTGCTCGACGGCCTGCCCAAGACGGTGGTGATCACCGCGCTCGAGATGCGCGAAGCGCTGCGGGAGCCGGTCACCGACATCATCATGGCGGTGCGCGCCTGCCTCGAGCACACCCCGCCCGAGCTGGCCGCCGACATCAGCGACAACGGCATCGTGCTCACGGGCGGCGGCGCGCTCCTGCGGGGATTGGACGAGCTCCTGCACCAGGAGACCGGGCTCAGCATTCGCGTGACCGAGGACCCGCTCACCTGCGTCGCCCGCGGCGCGGGCATGATTCTGGACCAGCTGGGCATCCTCAAGCGCGTCGCCATCCCCGCTTAGCGGCGGACGCCGAGAACGGCCCATCTGCTTCGTTGGCGCCCTCGGCCGGGGCGCTCAACGTACAGGGAGTACGCCTCGCGCCCGGCCTTCGGGCGCCGCCTCGCAGCTGGGCCATTCTCGGCGCCCGCCTACCCGTCGCCGCCTAGTTCCCGCGGGTTGCCGCGCGCGGCGGGCGGAGATACCCTCGGGGACGATGTCACCCCGAGGAGGCCGGCCATGATCGCGCGTCTACCTATTACCTCGTCGCGCTTCTAGCCGGCCGATGCTCCGGGATCGCTACGGGCTCTCGCTCTCGACATCCTCCGCCGCCGCGACCCGCGCGTACGTGGAGGGCGTGGACCGGTTCCTCGCGGCCCACGCCGCCGCCGAGGAATCCTTCGACCACGCCGTCGCCGCCGATCCCGGCTTCGCGCTGGCCCATATCGGGCGGGCCCGAAGCCTCCACCTCCAGGGCCGGGGAGCCCTCGCGCAGGCGGCCGTCGCGCAGGCGCGCGAGGTCACCGCCTCCCTCGACCGGCGGGAGCGCCAGCACGTCGAGGCCCTGGGGCTCGCGGTCGCCGGCCAGGGCGCGCGCGCGCTGGCGCTCATCCGCGAGCACGTCGCCGAGTTCCCGAGGGACGCCATGGCGCTCGCCGCGGCCAACGGCGTCTACGGGCTGATCGGCTTCAGCGGACGGCAGGATCGCAACGAGGAGATGCTGGCGCTGCTGGCTTCGGTCGCGCCCGCCTACGGCGAGGACTGGTGGTTCCTCGGCGCGCACGGCTTCGCGCGAACCGAGGCCCTCGGCTGGAAGGCGGGCGCGCCGCTCACCGAGCGGGCGCTCACGCTCGCGCCCCGCAACGCCCACGCCGCGCACGCCTGGGCCCACGTGTGCTACGAGCAAGGCGCCGATGGGGACGGGGCGAAGTTCGTCGCGGGCTGGATGGCCGACTATCCGAAGGCGGGCTCGCTCCATTGCCATCTCTCGTGGCACCGGGCGCTGTTCGAGCTGGGGCTCGGCCGTCCCGAGGCCGCGCTCGCACTCTACGACGCGGATATCCGGCCGGGTGCCTCCCAGTGCGCGCCGTTCTCGACCCTGGTGGACTCCGCCTCGCTCCTCTGGCGCCGCGAGCTGGCGGGCGCCGCGCCGGCGCCGGGCGCGTGGGGATCGGTGGCCGACCACGCGCGCGTGTCGTTCCCCGCGATCGGCGTGTCGTTCGCCGACGTGCACTGCGCGGTGGCGCTGGCCGCCGCGGGCGACGCCCGTGGGCTGGCGCGCTGGGTGGAGCTGCTCCGCGAGGGCCTCGCGCAGGGCCGGGTGCCCGCGGGGGAGGTCGTGCCCACCGTGGCCGAGGCGATGCACGCGTTCGCGGAGGGCCGGTACGAGGACGTGATCCGCGGGCTCGCGCCGATCGTCGACCAGTTCGTCCGAGTAGGCGGAAGCTGGGCGCAGCGCGATCTCTTCGAGCACACCCTGCTCGCCGCCTACCTCCGCGCCGGGCGCCCCGCCGAAGCCCGGGCGCTGCTCGCGCGCCGGATCGATCGCCGGCCGTCGGTACCGGTGGCGGGCGCCTGATGGCGGAGCCCGCCCGCGAGTACCGCTACCAGGTGGATCGCGACGGCCGGATCTTCCACGACGGCACCGAGATCGTCGACCCGGCGGTCCTGCGCTTTTTCCTGCGCGCGATGACCCGGACGGAAGACGGGCGCTGCCTCGTGCTCTGCCAGGGCGAGCGGAACTGGTTCGAGGCGCCGGACACGCCGTTCGTGATCCAGCGGGTGCGCCTGTCCGTCGAGGGCGGTCTCCTCCAGGCGGCGGAGCTGTGGTTTCCCGGCGACTACCGCGAACCGCTCGATCCCCGCACGCTCGAAACCGAGCGGGACCTGCTCTTCTGCCGGGTGCGCGGCGGCGCCTTTCGCGCGCGCTTCGGTCGCGTCGCGGTCCAGCAGCTCGCGCCCTTCCTGTCCGACGGCGGCGAGGGCTCGGCGCTGCTCCTGGGCGGCGTCCGGCACCCGGTGCGCAGCGGCGCCGCCGTCCCTCGGTCGGCCGGTCCTCGATAGCAATGCCGCCGTCCGGTCGGCGGTCCGGCCTCATGACGTACCGGGCGCTGGTCGCGCTCGCCACGGTGACGCTCAGCGCCTGTGGGGGAGCGACGGCCACCGGAATCGAGCCCGCGGCCCGCCGTCCGGCACCGGCCGCGGTGGGCAACGCGTCCAAACCTGATGCGCCCGTGGCCGAGCCCGCCACCTTCCACTCGCTAGGCGTTCGCTGGGCGGTGCGGGGTGACGCCAATTCCGACGCGGTGATCGGGGTGCGCTATCGGCGCCACGGCGAGACGACGTGGCGGGAGGCGCTGCCGCTCTTCCGGACCGATCCCGAGTCCGTCTCGGCCGACAATCGGGTCCCCGGCGGATGGCTCTTCGCGGGGAGCATCGTGGATCTCGCTCCCGACACCGCGTACGAGGTGACGCTTGCGCTGATCGATCCGGACGGCGGCAGCGTGGAGCGAACGCTGCACATGAAGACCGGCGCCGAGCCCCGCGAGCCGGCCGGCATGCGCGTGCAGCACGTGGTGCCGGCGGGCGCGGCGGACCGCGGCCCGGGAACCGGCACGGCGACGGATCCCTTCCGCGGCCTGCGGACCGCGCAGGCCACCGCGACGCCGGGGGACCTCTTCCTCCTGCACGCGGGTGTGTACGGTGAGGGCACCTGGACCATCGACCGTCACGGCACTCCCGAGCTTCCCATCATCTAACGGGGAGCGGGAGACGGGGAAACGATCCTCGACGGCGGTGGGCGCGAACGACTGGTCAGCGCGAACGGCGTGAAGCACGTGTGGCTGGAGCGCCTCACCCTGCGCCGCGCCCAGTACCTCTTCGTCGGGCATTCCGGCTCTCACTTCGTGGTCCGGCGCTGCCGGCTCGAGGTCGTGGAGACCGGGATCACCGCGATCAACGGAGGCTATGCCGAGTCCCGGGGATTCGTCATCACCGACAACGTGTTTCAAGGCCTTACCACCTGGCCCCGCGCCCGGGGCATCGAGGCGGCTCAGGGGGTGTCCATCACCGGGGCCGGGCATGTGGTGGCCTACAACCGCATGAGCAATCTCGGCGACGGGGTCCACGGCACCGGGCACGGGCGGCTCTCGGCGAGTGACTTCTACAACAACGACATCGAGGCGTCCACCGACGACGGGATCGAGGCCGACTATTCCGATACCAACGTCCGCGTCTTTCGCAACCGCATCACCAACGCGTTCTCCGGAATCAGCGCCCAGCCCGCCCACGGCGGTCCGCTCTACGTATTCCGCAACGCCATCTACAATGTGGGCTACTCGGCATTCAAGCTGCACAATGACACCTCGGGCGTGCTGATCTTCCACAACACGTCGATGGTCAACGGCATCCCGTGGCACATCGAGCCGGGCGGCGAGACGGTCAACGACGTGGTGACGCGGAACAATCTCTTCGTGGGCACCCGCGGGCCGGCCCTCCGATCGACGGGCGCCATGATCCGCTGCGACTTCGACCGCGATGGCTACGGGGGGGCCGGCGATCCCGGCTCCCTGTTCGGGGCCTTCCACGTCTTTGCGGAATGGAATGGACGGATGTTTCCCACTCCCGAAGCGGCGCGGCGCTCCGGCGCGCTCTACCGTCGGTACGGCGCCGTGCTGGTCAACGCCCGCGGCAACTTCGCGAGTGGGCTCGGCGCGCCCGGGGACAGCGGCACCCGGTTTCCCGGCGAGAAGACCGACCTGCGCCTCGACCCGGCCTCCCGGGCGGTGGACGCCGGCGTCGTGCTGCCCAACTTCAACGACGGGTTCGCGGGCAAGGCCCCCGATCTCGGCTGTTGCGAGCTAGGCCAGCCGCTGCCCCACTACGGCCCGCGGCCCTGACGGGCGCGCGGCGAGGACGTCGAGGAGCGAATATGGCTGATCGAGTCGGATTCATCGGGCTGGGCACGATGGGCATGCCGATGGCGACCAACCTGGCCAAGGGCGGCGTGTCGCTGGTGGTGCACGATGCGAGCCCGGCCGCGCTGACCGCCGCCGCGAAGCTCCCGGGGGCCATCGCGGCGGGTTCGGTCGCGGAGGTGGCGGCGCAGGCGGCGGTGATCTTCACCTGTCTGCCCAACGACACGATCGTGAGCGAGGTCTACCTGGGGCCGGGCGGCATCGCCTCCGCCGCGCGCGCGGGCCTGATCACCTGCGATTGCTCGACGGTGAGCCCCGAGGCGACGACCGCGGTGCACGCCGCGCTCAAGGGCCGCGGCGTGGATCACATGGACACGCCCATGCTGGGCTCGCAGCCGCAGGCGGTGGAGGGGCAGATCTTCTTCATCGTGGGCGGCGAGAAGGCGCGGCTCGCGACGATCGCGCCCTATCTCGAGCTCATGGGCAAGATGCACATGTACGTGGGCGGC
>WNEZ01001392.1_pt1 | contig 20310 bp, 16 predicted proteins | sample 5400521 | NCBI WGS metagenome assembly WNEZ01 (sample SAMN13153339, study PRJNA577476) | soil metagenome | isolation source: 120 cm saprolite under Douglas fir tree site 2 hole 1 replicate 1 | place: USA:California | collected 2015-04-18 | reverse complement strand
CGAGTGGAATCCCTCCGCGGCGCGCGGACGCATCGAGCAAACCATCAATCCCTACTCACTCGATTCGGTGCTGCGCATCGTGCACACGCTTTTGTTGGCCCAGAAGGGCGGCTTCCTGGTACACGCGTCGAGCGCCATATGCAATGGGCGGGCTTTCTTGTTTGCGGGGGTCTCCGGCGCCGGAAAGACCACAATGGCAAGGCTGGCTCCTCCCGGCGCCGCGCTGCTTACCGACGAAATTTCTTATGTGACCCTGGAGGACGGCCGATATACTGCCGTAGGTACGCCGTTTTTCGGCGAGTTGGCCCGCGCCGGAGAAAACCTGCGCGCCCCCATCGAGTGTGTGTACCTGCTCGCGAAAGGCTCCGAGAACAAGATCGAGCCGATTATGGGAGCGGATGCTGTTCGTGGTTTGCTCGGAAATATTCTGTTCTTCGCACGGGACCCTGAGTTCGTCAAATTGGTTTTCGATGCGGCCTTTGATTTCGTGAGCCGCGTGCCGATTCGCCGTCTGACATTCCTGCCCGATTCCCGCGTCTGGGAGCTGATCGTATGAACAACAAACGCTACGTGGCTCGGAGCACCGCAATTGCCGCGCGAGTGCTGGGCGATGAAACGATGATCATGTCCGCCACGAATTCCACATTGTTTACGCTGGACGAGGTCGCGACAGTCATCTGGGAGTCGGCGGACGGCGCGACGCCGCTCGAGGAAATCGTCGCGAACAAGATCTGCACACAATATGACATCACGCCAGAAGTGGCCTTGAAAGATGCGGAAGGGCTCGTGGAACAACTGGCCGAACATGGCCTCATGCTGCTTTCTGACAAGCCGATTGCCCAGTCCGCGGCTGCCACCGGGGGGACTAAATGAGCGTTTTAGTCGCGGAAATGGCCGCTAAGGCGCTCCAGATGAACATTCCGCTGAGCGTGCAACTGGATCTGACATATCGCTGCAACGAGAGGTGTATTCACTGCTATCTCGACCACCACGATCACGGCGAGATGACCACCGCGGAGATCAAGGACCTGCTGGACCAAATGGCGGATGCCGGCGTTTTCTATCTGACGATCAGCGGCGGCGAAATTCTGATGCGGCGGGACTTTTTCGAAATTCTGGAGTACGCACGCCTGCGGACGTTCTGCATAAAATTGAAAACCAACGGAATTTTGATTCGCAAGAAGGAAGCAGATCGCATAAAAGCACTGGGCGTGGAATCGGTGCAGATCAGTATTTACTCGCACGTCCCCGAGGTTCATGACGCCATTACCAAGCTGCCGGGCTCACTCGCGCAGTCGATCGAAGCCATACGCCGGCTGCGTGCGCACGGCATCCACGTCATCATGGCCAACGTGCTGATGGTTCAAAACGTACACGATTATGCGGGCGTGAGGGCCTTGGCCGCGGAACTGGGCGCGCAGTTCATCATGGACCCCACGATCACTCCGATGATGGACGGTGATAGATCCATTCTTAATTTGAACGTCGATGAGGCCGCGCTAAGAGAGGTTTTCCGGAACGAGTCGCTTGTCGGCGGAAACATTGAGGAGTTTTGCGCTCCTCCTCTCTCGCCCGGCGAAGACGAGATGGATCAGTTGCCATGCAGCGCTGGACACACGGCCTGCTATGTCTCTCCTTACGGAGACGTTTACCCGTGCGTGCAGTTTCCTCTCCCCAGCGGCAATGTGCGGCGCATGAAGTTCGTGGATATCTGGCGCGATTCCCCGCAGCTCAATGAAGTCCGCTCGATCAAACTGCGCGATATGCCTACGTGCTCTAAGTGCACGCACGGCGGAACTTGCACGCGCTGCCCCGGATTAGCGTATCTCGAAGGAAACATGCGCGGACCTTCTTATCAAGACTGCGAGAAATCCTACGCGCGGACGGGTATTCCATCCGAGAATCTGAAAGCAAGGAAGGCGTCTTCGCAGCCTTACCATTCTTTGCGATTGGTCCAGATTCAAGGGTTGCAGCCCGCGGCCCAGGCCCTGCCTTCCAGCGTCACTGAAAGCAGCGTGGTGAACGCCTGATCCGTATTTCAGTTTGAGGAAGGCCCTCCCTCAAAAAATTACGATTTTCCACGCCCCAGCCCCAATCGAACGCCCATCCTTCGCCAATCGAAGCCGGCAGGTTTTGGCACGCGGTCCGATTTTTCCTGATCTGAAAATCAGGAATCCTGCCAAAATGAGCCTCGCCATGAGTGTGGATTCCAAGCGGGGGAAAGAATTACGTCCTGAACTTGAGTTGATTCTGTGCTGCGCGCGTACACGCCTGGATGAGGTGACTGCCGCGCGCATCAGCGCGCTTCTCCGCGCTAAATTGAACTGGTCCGATGTCGTTGCCACTGCCTTCCAACACCACGTCGCGTCACTTCTCCACGAAAACTTGAAACTCACCGCGGAAGACCTCGTTCCCACTGTCTGGCTGGACAGTCTGCGGCAGTACGTGCGAGAGTCGTCGGGGTTGGCTCTGCATCTTCTCTCCGAGCTTTTGCGCATCCACGAAATCTTTGAGGCGGAGCAATTGCCGTTGATCCCCTACAAGGGACCAGTCCTGAGCTGGCTCGCCTACCGGAGCCTGACGGGACGAACGTTCATCGATCTTGATTTTGTCACCAAACAGGCGAACATTCCTCGCGCGACGGCCCTGCTCAAATCCGCGGGTTTCAGCGCCGAATTTGAACCGCAGGAAGAGCTGGCAGCCCGGACCGGCCAGGCGCCCGGTCAGTATGGCTTTTTTCGCGAAGCCACCCGGGCCCAAGTGGAATTGCACACAGAGCAGACGCTCCGGTATTTTCCCGTTCCGCTGGATGTCGACAAGATGACCAGCCGGCTCATTACCGTGGAAATCGCGGGACGGAAAATGCTCACGTTTTCCGTCGAAGACACGTTGGTGATGCTGTGCGTTCACGGGACTAAGCATTTCTGGGACCGCCTGGCGTGGATCGTGGACGTGGCGGAACTTGTCACCGCGCAGCCGGTGGACTGGGCGTTGGTCATGCAGATAGCCGCCGAGATGAAGTCCATGCGTGTGCTCTTGTTGGGACTCTATCTGGCGCACGAATTATTGGGCGCGACTTTGCCGCAGCCCGTCCTGGAGAGAGCTCAACGGGATTCCAGTGTTCGTTGGCTTGCGGACAAGGTGCGAGCTCAGTTCGAGGGGAACGTCGATGCGAGCCCCGGCGTGGTTCCCCGCGCATTATTCCGGCTGCGGTCGCGGGACGGAATCGGGCAAGGAATTCGGCACATGCTGCGACTCACCATGACCCCGACGGAGCGTGACCGCCAGGCTGTGCGCTTGCCTCGAGCGCTTGCCTCCCTTTATGTGCTGATGCGGCCTCTGCGGCTGCTGCGGGAGTACGGTCTAGGTTTTCGCCAGCGGCTCAAGCTGGATCTGGCCATCTATGATCCGACGCCCCCAGAAGTCGTTGACGAAATGCTTCGCCTTGCGGGTGTCGGGCCGGGCGACGTCCTTTACGACCTGGGATGTGGTGACGGAAGGATTGTGGTGACGGCAGCAGAGAGATACGGCATCCGTGCCGTGGGAGTGGACATCAGCCCCCAGCGGATTGCGGAGGCTCAGGCGAAGGCCCGCCAGCATGGAGTCGAATCCCTGGTGAAATTTCTCCAAGAGGATGCCAAGAAGGTGGAAATTTCCGAAGCAACTGTCGTCATGATGTATCTGGGTGCGGACTCAAATTTGAGACTGGTGGAGCGGTTGCGCTCCGAGCTTTCTCCAGGGGCGCGAATCGTTTCGCGAAATTTCCGAATCTACGGCTGGCCTCCCGAGAGATTGGAAAAGCGGGTGTTGCCCAACGGAATTGAGATTTCTCTTTATCTTTGGAGAATCAAGGAGCTGCCAACGAAAGGTCCAGCTGCGGAATGCGCCGTGGATCCGGTCGAGCCTTCGAAGCAGGATGGATCTTAAGGGTTGAAGAACCTCTGCCTAACCGCTCCCCCTCCTTATCTCATTTCTTTGTTGCTGGATGCGCGACCCGCGCAGGTTTCCTTGCCTTTTCAGTTGCACAAAGGCAACCATTCGTAGCAGATTATCGACCGATGACTGAAGCACGGATCAACCCCATCTGGCGCTGCGTTGCGATTGCACTCACGGTCGCAATCGTCATCTGGCTTTCCTATGCAGGCGTGAACCACGCACTGGCCAGCCACTATGGGGCCTCTTCGAATCCCGACGATTGGCCCCGCGCCTCGAAGATCGAACCCGCAAACGCCGAAAATTGGTACCGGCTGGGACGTTACCGCCAACTTGATTTCGAACACTCCGATCTTCCGCTGGCTATTTCCTATTACCGCCGCGCCGTGCAACTCGATCCCCACTCCCCGTTCTACAAACTCGATCTGGCGGGCGCATTGGAGATCACCGGAAACGACGCAGAAGCGGAGAAGTACTTTCGCGCGGCGCAAGAGAATTACCCGATTTCAGCGGAAGTGTCCTGGAGGTACGGAAATTACCTTCTCCGGCAGCAGCGATTGCCGGAAGCGTATGCGGAAATTCATCGGGCAGTGGCGGTTGACTCCAAGCTGCTCCCCCTTGCAGTGTCGCGTGCCTGGCACAGCGATCCCGATGTGCGCGTACTACTCGACCAAGTTTTGCCGAAAACAGCCGAAGGGGATTGGGAGGCACTTTCCTTCCTTGTTCAAGCGCAGGAGGGTGCGGCGGCTCTCGCCGTGTGGAATCACCTGATCGGGCTACATCCTTCCATCGACCGGAAAACAACACTTTTCGCGTTCATCGACATGCTGGTAAGGCAAGACCGCTTCGATGAAGCGGGTTCCGTTTGGCGCCAGGCGACGGCGGCCGAAGGTACCTGGCCACCGGCGTCCCCGGCCGGCTCACTTGTCTTTGATGGAGGTTTCGAAAGCGATCCGTCCAACGGAGGCTTCGGCTGGCGCCAACAGGACGTCCCAGGTGCGGACTTCGATTTCGACGCCGAAGAAAAGCATTCAGGTTCGCGCGCGGTCCGGGTCATCTTCGATCGTACGCAGAATCTTTCCTATGAGTATCTCTTCCAATGGGTGCTTGTTGCGCCGGCCACGCGCTACCGCTTTCGAGGGTTTCTCCGTACGGATCAAATTTCAACCGATAGCGGTATGAGGTTTGAGATCATCGATCCTCGCCGGCCGAAGGATCTGAATGTGCTGACCCCGAACGAAACGGGCACTCAACCGTGGACGATGGAAGAGGTCGAATTCACGACCGGGGCGCAAACACATCTGATTCGGATCGCCCTCCGGCGGTTGCCCAGCACTCGTCTTGACAACAAGATCAATGGCACCGTGTGGGTGGATGACGTTGCCGTTCTGCCGGCCGGTGCGTCACGATGAAGGCCATTCGCATCGGCATCTGTGTGCTGGTCGCCTTCGCCGTGCTCGCGCACGGCGCTGTTGAACCCTGGTCGGAAGCGGTGCTGGAAGTGGGCGCTGCCGCATTACTTTTACTATGGACATGGAGGGCGTCGGTTGGCGGCGAATTCAAGGTCGTTTGGAATCCACTCCTGTGGCCGCTCCTCGGTCTATGGGGAGTGGCGGCGGTGCAACTGGCGGCAGGCATCACCGTCTATCCGTTTCTGACTCGCATAGAACTGCTCAAGTACACCGCGCTTTTGGCGTTATTTTTTCTTTGCGTGCAATCCTATCGAACCCTGGAGCACTGGCATGGTTTCGTCTGGTTCCTGCTGATTCTTGGATTTGCCGTGTCGGTCTTCGCTATTCTGCAGCACTTTACATTCAACGGAAAACTGTATTGGGTGCGCGAATTGCGCTATGGCGGGATACCTTTCGGTCCTTACGTCAATCGAAATCACTTCGCGGGCCTGGCGGAACTGTTGATCCCGCCGGGCCTGGCCATCCTGATTCTGAGAGCGGAGCGGCGCGACCAGTTGCCGTTGGTCGCGTTGTTTACCTTGTTTCCCATCGGAGCGTTGTTTTTGTCGGCTTCCCGGGGCGGCATCATGAGCTTCCTCGCTGAAATTGGATTATTGGCAATCTTGCTCCTTTTCCGGCGGAGGGAAGGGAAGGAATTGGTGGCGGCGGGCTTGGTGGTGGTTCTGGGGATAGCCCTGGTGTCGTGGCTCGGCATCGGCCGCGCGCTCGAACGGTTTGCAAGCTACAAGTCCTTGGAAGTGACTGAGGGGCGCCGGATTGAGATGTTGCACGGGACCTGGCGGATTTTTCTCGATCATCCGATCGCCGGGACTGGCTTGGGCACCCTGCAGGAAGTGTTTCCTCTTTACGAAACTATTTATGACGGACTCATCGTGAACCACAGCCACAACGATTACGCGGAGGTTCTCGCGGAGACAGGCGTGGTTGGCGGCCTATGCGGTTTGGCGTTTCTGGCTTTGTTGGCATGGACCGGCTGGAGGAATCTCATTGACGAGCGGGAAGTAAGGAGACTCGCTTTTCATGCCGGCGCCTTCGTTGCATGTTTCGGTCTGCTTGTCCACGCGACCGTGGATTTCAACTTTCATATTCCGTCCAATGCCCTTGTTTTTCTCTTGCAGGCCGCACTCGCAACATCCTCAGCCCCGTCTTTGCGTTCTCAGGATAGATCCTGAATCCAGCTGGCGGTTTCCGCGGTATCCATGTGGCATATCTGGTCGTCCTGCTCGTGAATTCGGACCCCTTCTGCAGTTTCCAGCGTATCGCCCTGCCGATGCATGGACACAATGTTTCAGCGCGGTGTACCGATGCGAAACATTTTCTTTGCGCTTCAACAAATAGCCTTGACTTGGGGAAAGTGACTGTATAATGGCTGTCGCGTGGGGGAATCTAACTTGATGACACTTCAAAGCTCGGGTGTACTGTGCCCGCTAGCGGGTTGGTCTAGCCGGGTTGCCATATTTATTCTGCTGGCCGCCCCGGCAGTCCTCTCCCAACAACAGAAACCGTTGCCGCCTGTACAGAATGGGTCCCCGCCCGCACAAATGGGAGCAAACTCGGACGTCAACGATCGCATCGCGCAACTCGCGCTTGCCGCTTCCGTAAAACAAGGTGATTACGAGATCGGAAGCGGTGATGTATTGGGTGTGGAAGTTTTCGATGTGCCCGAACTCTCGCGCGATGTTCGCGTCACCGAAACCGGCTATGTTTCGCTGCCTCTGATTCCCGTAAAAGTGCATGTCACCGGACTGACGACCTTTCAAGTCCAAGATAAGCTTTCCGAGTTACTGCAGAGCAACGGCTTGGTATCGACACCGCAAGTCAGCGTGACTCTGAAGGAGCAACATAGCCAGCCCATCACGGTCATTGGGGCAGTCAAGGCCCCTATGGTGATTCAGGCGGTCCGCCAAACGACGCTGCTCCAGGTCCTTTCTCAGGCGGGGGGCGTTTCAGAAGATGCCGGTAGCACCGTCATCGTGACGCGCCCGCCTTCGGTACCCGCCGGATCCGAGGACTCCGAGACGGCCAAGGTTCCCAGCGACTCCCAGACATACACGATCAGTTTGAGCGACCTGCTCGAATCGGGCAATTCGACTTTCAATATTCCCATCCTGGGGGGTGACGTCGTTTCCGTGCCGCGCGCTGGAATTATTTACGTCGTGGGCGCGGTCACTCGCCCAGGCGGGTTTGTGATGCAGAACGACCGCGATCGCATGACCACCCTCAAGATCCTGTCTTTGGCCGGGGGAACGACGGGAAGCGCCAAAACAAAGGAAGCCGTGATTCTGCGCAAGAATCCGGAGACGGGCAAGCGGGATGAAGTGCCTGTGGACTTGAATAAGGTAATGCAGCTCAAAAGCGAGGATGTGTTGTTGCAGTCCAGCGACATTCTATTTGTTCCGGACAGTTCGGGAAAAAAGGCTTTACACCGCGCCGGTGACGTTGCGCTGGGGCTAACATCGGGCGTTGCCCTTATCGTTGCGGGAAGAGGATTGTAGCTGAGGCTGGCCGCGCGAGTCTGGTTTGACGCCTTGGAGCCAACGAAGATCCCATGGATGAAACAAACAATCTAGTACCGCGTGAAAGGCCGGCGGGCGGAGCCACCGATTCGCTCCAGAACCGGTCGCCGTTCCTGGCCCTGGACCTGATGCCGCGCGAGCCGCATCTGCTCGATTATCTGATCGTTTTGCGCAAGCATCAGTGGTTGATCCTGTTTTTCCTGCTGGCGATCGTTTCGATCGTCACCATCGCCACGTTCCGCATGCAGGCTGTATACCAAGCCACCGCGAGAGTGGAAATCGACCGCGAGAACGCGAACGCGATGCATTTCTCGGATTCGGATTCGTACGACATGTACGCGGATTTGGAAGATTACATCACGACACAATCGAAGATCCTTCAAAGTGAAACTCTGGCGATGCTCACCGTCAGGTCCATGGGTCTGGACAATCTGCCAGAGTTCGGGGGCAACCCGGCGAAACCGGTAAAGCCCGTGGTGCCGGGAAGCGAGGCCAGCCTGCATCGGCCGTCGGCGCTCGGCGCTTTTCTTGGCAGAATGACCGTCAAACGGGTGCCGAACAGCCGGTTGCTCGATGTAACCTTTGAATCGACCGATCCGACCTTGGCCGCGCGCGTCGTGAATGCGCATTTGAACAACTTCATCGAGCAGAATTTCCGAAGCCGTTACGAAGCCGCGACGCAAGCCTCGAATTGGCTGGCCGGCCAGCTCAATGAAATGAAGATCAAGGTGGAGAATGCCGAGGATGCGCGCCTCGCTTATGAGCGCCAAAACCAGATCTGGACGATTGACGAGAAGAACGACATCAGTTCGCAAAAACTGGCGGATCTCAACAAGCAACTGACCGACGCGCAAGCGGACCGAATCAATAAAGAGGCCGTCTACGAACTCGCGCAAGCGGGGAATTATGACGCGATCTCCGCGGTTCGCGAGAGCGGCGTCATTCAGGATATTCTCAAGCAGGAGAGCACATTAAGCGCTCAGTACACCGATGCGGTCAATCAGTATGGCCCCAAGTATCCCAAGGTTGTCCGGTTGCAGGCGCAGTTGAAGGATCTCGATCAACTTGTCGCGCGTGAAAAAACAAATATCGGCAACCAGATGGAGGCGGAATATCACGGTTCGCGGCAGCGGGAGCTTCTGCTGAAAAATGCCTTGGACCAGCAGAAGACCGAAACGAACCAAATGGCCGAGAAGCTGGTTCAATACAACATCCTGAAGCGCGAGGCCGATACGAACAAACAGTTGTACGACGGGATGCTTCAGAAATTGAAGGAAGCGGGTATCACCGCTGGTTTGCGGTCCTCGAATATCCGGGTTGTGGATCCGGCCCTGATCCCCACCGGCCCTTCCCGTCCGAACAAGACCCGAAACGTCATGTTGAGCATTCTGGTTGGGCTGATCGGGGGAATCGGTCTTGCCCTTCTGCGCGAATACCTGGATAACACAGTAAAAACGCCGGACGATATCGAAACACTGGCCCGGCTGCCCTCCCTGGCGGTTGTTCCCGCCCTTTCCAATTCCAATGGCAAACGCAACGGGCGTTTCGCGAAGTTGTTGAAGGCCCCGGTGATTGCCGGTAAGGAAGGCCGGGCGGAGCTCATGTCGCACAACATGCCGCAGTCGCAAATGTCGGAAGCATTTCGCGCGCTGCGGACATCGTTGCTGCTGTCCCAGGCCGACCATCCGCCGCAGGTCATTCTGATGACGAGTGCGCTGCCGCGCGAAGGCAAGACGACCGCCGCGGTCAACTTGGCGGTAACGCTCGCGCAGCTTGGTGACAAGACGCTCCTGGTGGACGCCGACTTGCGCAAACCCGGCATCAATCGCGCTTTGAGTCTTGTCGACGGCAAGCACGCCGGTTTGAGTTCCTATCTGGCCGGCGTCTCTTCACTGGACCTGATCACCGTCCCGCATCCGGCGATCACGAACCTCGCGGCGATTCCCACGGGACCCATTCCGCCAAATCCGGCCGACCTATTGTCGTCGCGCAGGCTGACCGAACTCATCTCCGAACTCCGTACTCGGTACAAGTTTGTGGTCATCGACTCCCCGCCGATCATGGCCGCGACCGACGCCGTGATTCTCTCGGTGCTGGTCGACGGCGTGTTGCTGGTCGTGCGCAGCGGTGAGACTCCCAAGGAAGCTTTTACGCGCACTCGCGATCTTCTGGCCGGGGTGAAATGCCGCATGCTCGGTGTGGTGCTGAACGCCGTGGATGCCAGTTCACCTGACTATTATTACTCGTATCGTTACTACCCGTATTCTTACGGCTCTTACGGCGGCTATGGCCGGGAAGAAGAGGGCAAGAAGTCACGCAAATCCCGCCGAGCCGAAAGTTCAGATTCCCAATTGGGCCAAGATTAGACGGCCAGGAGCGTACGGCTTGGTTTATTTGATTACTGGTGGTGCAGGGTTTATAGGTTCACATCTTGCCGAGCGTTTGCTCGAACGCGGCGATGAAGTCCTGCTCATGGACAATCTGTCGACGGGCAGCATGGAAAATATTCGCCATCTCAAGAAATACGACCGGATGCACTATTTTCTGGAGCCGCTGGATAACCGCCAGTTGCTGGCGGAGCTCGTGGACGAAGCCGACGTCATTTTCCACTTGGCGGCGGCAGTGGGCGTCAAGCTAATCGTGGAAAGCCCGGTGCGAACGATCGAAACGAATGTCAACGGCACGCAAATGGTGCTGGAAGCAGCCTGCCGGAAACGTAAGCTCGTCTTTACAGCGTCCACTTCCGAGGTATATGGAAAGAGCACGAACTTCCCCTTCCACGAGGACGCCGATCTTGTGCTGGGTCCCACTACCAAGGGCCGCTGGAGTTACGCCGCATCGAAGGCGCTGGATGAATTCCTGGCTCTTTCCTACTGGAAAGAAAAGGGGCAGCCGGTTGTGGTGGCGCGATTGTTCAATACGGTCGGACCCCGGCAGACGGGGCGTTACGGCATGGTGCTTCCGAATTTTGTGGCCCAAGCTCTGGAAGGAGCGCCCATCACCGTGTATGGCACGGGCCAGCAGTCGCGCTGTTTCTGCGACGTGCGTGACTCGGTCGAGGCGATCCTGCGGTTGGTGGCCACGGACAAGGCCGTCGGAGAAGTGATCAATGTGGGTAATGACTCTGAAGTTACTATCGAAGACCTGGCTCGCAGGGTCAAGAAACAGACCGGCAGCTCTTCGCCCATCGAATTTGTTCCCTATGACCAGGCGTATGAGCCCGGATTCGAGGACATGTTCCGGCGGGTGCCTTGCCTCGATAAACTGGAAAATTTGACGGGCTTCCGCCCCAAAACCACATTGCCGGAAATCATAGATCGAGTTGTCGCGTACCACGGAAGAAGGAAGGATCTTGTAGCCGCGCCGCGAGAAGCTGCAAGCAGCAGAGTTTGAGTATTAAGGCCCGGTTCCGCCGATGACATTCCAGTCATGATTGATGGACGAGCCGGCAGCCCGGGCCGCCAGACGAATGAACGCATTATTTCCTATTTCGTTGCTGTAGAATATGTCTTGGCGCGTTGCCTAACCGCGGATTCAGGCCGAATCTATCGTGTCGCGTCCGGCGGCGCGCCTTGCCGGTGTGGAATCGTTGCCGGCACGCGGGATCGAATGTGCGGCGCCGAATCTTTGTATGGGTGGAAAAATGAACGGCGCGCGGACCTATGACGCGCTCGACGGCGACCGCGCTGCCGCGGGAGTTCTTCTCCGGAATGAGGCGCTTTTGGCCAACGCGGCCTCCTCGTTGCACGCAAGGTTGCTGTTCCTCTTGTTCCTTTTAACCCTCCCGTTCGTCAATCCCTGGGTCCGCGGCGATGGAGTTGGTTACTACGCCTATTTGCGCTCCGCGTTGATAGACCACGACTTGAATTTCGAAAACGACTATCTTGCGGGGAACCAGACTTTCGTCATGGCGCGGGTCGATGCACAGGGACATCTGCTGCGCGAAATGTATACGAAGACGGGACACGTCGAAAATCATTTCAGCGTGGGCCCCGCGATTCTGTGGGCTCCCGTCCTGGTTCCAGTTCACCTAGCCGTTCTCTTCCTCGATCGGTTTGGTGCCCACATTCCTGCGGATGGATATTCGCGTCCTTACGTGCTTGCGATGGGTCTTACGACGGCTTTTTACGGTTTTTTATCGTTGTTCCTGGCGTTTCGAATGGCGCGGAAATACTTCGAACCGCAGTGGGCTATCCTTGCCACCATCGGAATCTGGCTGGCCAGCTCTTTGCCGGTTTACATGTATTTCAACCCTTCCTGGTCGCACGCATTTTCCGCATTTTCGGTTTCCCTCTTTCTTTGGTATTGGGATCGCACAAAGTTGCAGCGGACGCCCGCGCAATGGGCGGCTTTGGGAGTGTTCGCGGGCCTGATGGGGAACGTCTATTATCCGAATGTTATTTTGCTGATTTTTCCCGGGCTCGAAATACTTTACCTTGTTCGAGCAGGGTCACACGCCCCCAATCAAACGATCGCGCCACTTGCAAAATTGGCGTCATGTTCCGCTCTGTTTGGAGCGATGTTCGTGCTATCGCTGCTCCCTACCTTCGTCACTCGTCAGATTATTTACGGGAGCCCGTTTGAAACGGGGTACCCGCGAATTTGGACCTGGAATTGGACCTCTCCCGCATTTTTGCGCGTTCTTTTCTCCGCGGATCATGGAATGTTGAGCTGGACTCCGATTCTGTCCCTGGCGATCATCGGCCTGTTTTTCCTCGCCAAGCGGAACCTGCTTCTGGGGACCGGATCGATTCTGACGTTTCTGGCCTACTACTATTTCATCGCCAGCTATCCGGATTGGGACGGGTTGTCGAGTTACGGCAATCGCTTCTTTCTATCGCTGACGCCGGTGTTCATCCTCGGGCTTGCTGCGTTGCTCGGCGCCTTTTCCGAATGGGTGGGAAAAGCCTCGAGGGCGGCGGCGCTCTCCGGGACGGTGATCGCAATGTTCGTGCTATGGAATGCCGGATTCATTTTCCAATGGGGTACGCATCTGGTTCCCGCGCGCGGAGAGATTTCCTGGCGCGAGATGGCGCACAATCAGTTTGTGGCAGTGCCCTCGCGGCTGACGCACAGCCTGGAGACCTACTTCTTGCACCGCCAGGAGATGATGCGCCACATTGAGCAGGAAGACATCGAACAGCACAGGATCCGCCAGATTCCGGAGGAACGATTAAATTAATGGCTGTCCCTCAGACCCCTGTGGTGATGATCGAAGACCTGGACGAGTTTCCCTCCGTGCATATTGCCGCGCGGGGCCGGTGGCTCGCACTGGACCTCGTCGAGTTATGGGCTTACCGGGAGCTGCTCTATTTCTTTGTCTGGCGCGACATCAAGGTTCGATACAAGCAGACCGTAATTGGCGCGGCCTGGGCGGTTCTTCAGCCCGTAATGACGATGCTTGTTTTCAGCTTGTTTTTCGGCACGCTCGCGAAGATTCCTTCCCAGGGGCTGCCGTACCCGGTTTTTTACTATTGCGCTCTCCTGCCCTGGATGTATTTCTCCACCGCGATGCAGGGTGCAACGAACATCGTCGTCGACCAGCAAAGAGTCATCACCAAGATCTATTTCCCGCGCGTTGTATTGCCCATTGCCGCGGTCCTATCGGGGCTCCTGGATTTTGCCATCTCCTTCGCCGTCTTCCTGGGAATGATGGTCTATTACCGCATTGTTCCCACCAAAGCCGTCATCTGGCTGCCTGCCTTCACTCTGCTCGCCATCCTGACCGCTCTGGGCGTCGGCTTGTGGCTTTCCGCGCTCAACGCCTTATACCGGGACGTTCGCTACGTACTGCCATTCCTGGTGCAGTTTTGGATGTTCGCTTCCCCGGTGGCCTATGCGAGTTCTTTGGTGCCTGCAAAATGGCGCTGGCTTTACGGTTTGAATCCCATGGCGGGCGTCATCGAAGGGTTTCGCTGGGCGCTGACGGGGCACGGCCAGCCGCCGGGCATACTGCTGGCAGCCTCCGCGACGGCGGTTGTTTTGCTGGTTTTTAGCGGGCTGGTGTACTACCACGCCGTCGAGGGCACGATGGCGGACGTGGTCTGACCCATGAGTCATGTCGCCATCCACGTGGAGTCGTTAGGCAAACGCTACCGGATCGGCGGGCGCGAGCGCTACCTCACCATGCGCGACCGCCTTGCGAACGCGTTGAAATCCCCCGCGCGCTGGTTCCGTTCGAACGGCGCCGGAAACTCGGGCGGCGGCCCGCGCCACATCTGGGCCCTGCGCAATGTTTCCTTCGATTTGCAAGAGGGAGAAGTGCTCGGACTGATTGGCCGCAATGGCGCGGGCAAAACAACCTTGCTGAAGATTCTCTCGCGCGTCACTCAACCCACGGAAGGCTCGGCGGAAATCCGCGGCCGCGTGGGCAGCCTGCTCGAAGTCGGCACGGGGTTTCATCCGGAGCTGACAGGCCGCGAGAATACCTATCTGAACGGCGCGATTCTCGGCATGGGGAAGAAGGAAATCGAACGCAAGTTCGATGACATCGTCGATTTTGCCGAGGTGGCCGATTTCATTGATACGCCGCTGAAACATTACAGCACGGGAATGCAAATGCGGCTGGCGTTTGCCGTCGCCGCCCATTTTGAGCCGCAGATCCTTTTGGTGGATGAAGTGCTAGCTGTTGGCGATCTCGCATTTCAGAGGAAGTGTCTCGCAAAAATGGGCGAAGTTGCTCATGCGGGCCGCACGATCGTCTTCGTTAGCCACAATTTGAGTGCGATAAATACGCTGTGCCCGAGGTCCATTCTTATGGAGCACGGCGGAGTTGTTATGGATGGAGATACGTCGGATGTTCTTACCGCTTACCATGCTGGCGCGGCGGGGTTAGAGGACACTGGGACCGACCTCACCAATAGAATTAGAACGGGGACCGGTAGAGCAATGTTTCGGTCCATCGCCCTGCAACCGCTTGGGCCCGATGGAGACAGCATTCCCGTGTTCCGCCCGGGTGACGACTTGCTTATCGATATCGAAATCGAGTCGCGCGGCGACCTTAGGGATTCCTATGTCGCCGCTATCATCTACGATGGAGGCGGGTATCGGCTGGTCGACATTAACACGGCAAAGAAAGCCGAATTTGTAAGCTTACGAGCAGGTGAGCGGGCGCGCATTCGATTTGTGATTCGTGAGCTGTTATTGAAACCGGGAACCTATTTCGTCGGGCTGTGGCTCGGGCGGGACTCGATCGAAGAAGTTGATAACCTCGCCTGTGCCGCAACCCTGGAGGTCGCGCCGTCTTCAGGCAGTTCAAATTCAGTAATCGTGTGGCCGGGCCCGTACGTTTGCCGGTTCGAAAGTTCCATTTCATCCTTGCAAGAGAGCGTCGTGGAATGAAGATCTCTAAATTTCCTCCCAATGCTTTGCGCGAGCGACGCCTTTCAACTTTCGTTCAGCCTCACACGTTTGTCTGCGGGGAATGGACTGGCCGGCACGCCAAGTACGAGCGTAAAAAATGGCGTTTCTGGAACTACTCATGGCCAGGGCTGTGAAACGCGGCATCCACAAATTTCTGCGGACTTTCGGGTACGACATTGTGAGGTTTTCGCCGAATCCAGTGAACGCACCCTCTCAAGACTTCCCTCCTGATTTCGATGAACCAACTAGACAGCTCATTAAGTATGTAAAGCCATACACGATGACAAGCATGGAGCGCTTGTTCTCTCTACGCCAAAGCGTGGAATACATCGTGAGAAATAATATTCCGGGCGACATTGTTGAGTGTGGTGTTTGGAAAGGCGGCAGCATGATGGCAGTCGCCCGCATTTTAATCGAACTCGGCGCCGCGGACAGAAGCCTCTATTTATTTGACACTTTTGATGGAATGTCCGCGCCGACCGCTGCTGATAAGCAGTTTTCAGGTGAGGGCGCGGCTGATCTATTGCGGCAAGAGCCCAGAGAAACTAGTCTGATTTGGGCATACAGCCCACTCGACGATGTCAGGCGAGCGATGCGAGACACAGGCTATCGGGAGGACAAGATCATTTTTGTTAAGGGGAAAGTTGAAGAAACGCTTCCCAAGGATGCGCCCAAGGAGATTTCCATTCTACGTCTCGACACTGACTGGTACGAATCTACTTACCATGAGCTCATCCATCTGTATCCCCGCTTGAGCGTCGGTGGAGTTCTGATTATTGATGATTACGGCCATTGGGAAGGGGCTCGGCGGGCCGTTGATGACTATGTTAGGCAGCAGAAGCTGCCACTCTTGCTGAACCGGATTGATTACAGTGGGCGAATTTGCGTGAAGCCAGGATGAATTTGATCTCGATAGCAAACAGCACGTCTGATAGACCGAATGTGCTTTCGATGGAAACGATAGGTCCGTGAAGATTGTGCATGTGAGCACGCATGATGTTTGGGGCGGCGCCGCAATTGCCGCTCATCGCCTCCACACCGGACTGCGTGCAATCGGCGAGGAATCCACGATGTTCGTGGCGAACCGTACCGGAGATGGCCGGGGCGTGCTGGCGTTTGATCCACCCAGGGACTTCGGAAGCCGTCTGGTCCGCACACTGCGCCGTAAATCTTTGGCTCGCGAGTTGAGTCGCTATGCGAAATCGCGCCCGTCAGGCACGGAATTGTTCAGCGACGATCGCAGCCAACACGCCCGGGCCCCGCTTCGCCAAATGCCGCCTTGCGATATCCTCAATCTGCATTGGATTTCGGAATTTCTGGATTGCCGATCGTTGTTTGATTGGCTCCCCCGCCGCATCCCGGTTGTCTGGACACTGCACGACATGAATGCGTTTACCGGGGGATGCCATTACGATTCTGGGTGTGAGAAGCATCGCAACAGTTGCGGCGCTTGTCCACAACTCGGCTCGGCAGATGAAGATGACTTGTCCTGCCAGGTCTGGAATCGGAGGCAAAGGGTCTATGGCCCGATGTCTTTGACGCAGTTGCAATTGGTAGCTCCGAGCCGTTGGATGGCCGAAGAAGTCCGGCAAAGCGCTTTGCTCGGGCGGTTTCCTGTGACAGTAATACCAAACGGATTGGACGTTGAGGCTTTCGCCCCACGGGACCGGGCTTTTGCACGGGATGCCCTTGGCCTCCCGCAGGAGGCCAGGGTGCTTCTTTTTGCCGCGCACACCGTCAGCGAGCGGCGCAAAGGCTACTCTCTCCTGGTCGAGGCCCTAGCCGGTCTCCGGGATGATCCAAACTTGTTTCTGCTGGCAGTCGGCGGATACTCTGGTGTGGAGCAGATTGGAATACCGTGTCGTCCTTTGGGATACATCTCGAACGAACGGCTTCTCTCGATTGTATACAGCTCCGCCGATCTCTGTGTGGTTCCCACGCTCCAGGACAATTTGCCGAACATCGCAATTGAATCGCTCGCGTGCGGAACTCCTGTGGTTGGTTTTCGCGTCGGCGGCATGCCGGATATTGTGCGCGGCGGCCTTACAGGGCTACTGGTTCCTTTAGGGGATTCGCAGGCACTTCGTGAAGGCATCCGGGGCATGCTGGCCTGTCCCGAGGCTCTTGCAGAAATGAGAATCAATTGCCGGCGAATCGCAGTTGAGGAGTACTCGATGTGCCGGCAGGCACGCGAGCACAGGAAGCTTTATGAAAATCTTGGCGCCCAATCACACCCCTGAAAGTGGACTAATTGAGCCAATGCAACAATCTCGGGCATCGGCAGAATTGAACTCAAAAAGTTTGGAAGAGATAACTTATGGCAAGCATTGAAGAGAACAAGCGGCTTTGGGAGTCACAATATGAATGGTCCGAAGCTGGAGACGAGTGGTCAGTGCCATGGGGAGGAACGCAGAATCTGTGGGAATATGTCATTTATCCTCGGATTCAATCGTACCTGCCTGCTCGGACGATTCTGGAAATTGCTCCTGGCTTTGGCCGGTGGACACAATTCCTTCAACAATATTGTGAACGGTTGATTGCCATAGATGTCACATCCAAGTGCGTTGAGCATTGCCTGCGGCGCTTTGCCGCTTCTCCCCACGTGCAGGTCATCCAGAATGACGGTCGAACGATTCCGATCTCAGGAAATTCCTCGATTGATTTCATTTTCAGTTTTGATTCTCTGGTCCACGTGGAATCCGACGTATTGCAGGCGTATCTGCGGGAGATGTCTAGGGTGCTGAACCCAAATGGGACTGCATTCATTCACCATTCAAATATGGGGAAGTACAGCTTGCTATTGAAAGTCGGGAGAAGACTTCCAGGGTTTGCCAATAGGGCAGCCGCAAGAGCTCATTTGCTGCCCATCGAACATTGGCGTGGTGAGAGTGTCAGCGCCGAATGGTTGGCATCTGCCAGCCGCCAATACGGCCTGTATGCTGTAAAACAGGAGCTAGTGAATTGGCTAAATCCCCGCCATCTAATTGACTGTTTTACTATCCTCAAGTTTGCTCCCGCAGGCCCCAAACAAGTCTTGCGCAATTACCATTTCATGGAGGAAGCAGAACGAATACGTCTAGCCCATGCATGCGCGTAGAGGTCTGCCAAGGCCCAATAGCAAGGAAACCACTACGGCGGGACTTTGAAACGGGACCACAGGACACGATTTAGATGTACGCGAATCGAATGGATAGTGAAAGTATTTTGTTGAGATCAGCGGATTGCGCGAAGGAGCATGAAGTTGGAGGTTCGATAGATGCCCTGGAGAACGTCGGCGAGCAGTGGGCGGAGTCTGCTCGCGATGGGAATCAGTCTGCGCTTGATCGTATTTCCCTTTCTGTCGCCACTGGATGCCGATTATGAGCATTTTGACTTGGTAAAGTACGTCGCTGAACGCCACGTCCCCCCGCCGCTTTCAGTGAATCCAATGGCATTTCACCCGCCGCTCTATTACGTGCTAGGGGCTCCTTTCTATGCTTTCACGGGAAGCGCGAAAGGCGTGCAATTGTTGTCGCTCTTACTTTCGATCTTAACGCTGCTGCTGTTCTACCGTCTTTTGTACGTGGAGAATCTGATTAACGATGAGAAGCCTCGCAGGTACGCTTTCGTGCTGCCCTGCTTCTTGCCGGAATTTGTCTTGAACAGCTTGACTGTTTCAAACGACACGCTAGCTACTTTCTTCGGCGCGCTAATCGTCCTGCAAGTCGTGCGGTTCATTGCAGCGCCGAGCAACACTCAACTGCTTTTGCTGGGCCTGTGGGAAGGCTTGGCGCTGCTCAGCAAGGCTACATTTCTGGCTTTTCTTCCCGTGTTATTTGTTCTGGTGCTTTTCGTGCGGATTCGTCTGGGCCGCTCGGCTTGGAACGCTTCGATGGCTGCGCTGGCGTTACTGTTGCTGTCATTGGGGCTGGGAAGCTATAAGTTTGTCCAGAACTATCGAGAAGCGAAAAACCCGTTTATCTCGAACCTCGATCTGCCCTTGCCCTGGGTTGCTGAACAACAAGCTCCGTACCGCGGAGCCATTTCTTTCTTTGATGTGGACGTCTTGAAACTGCTGAAATCCCCTTCGGCTTCTCCGGCTACCGAAGGCGCATACCCGCTCGTGCTCTTCGGCACCTTTTGGTATCAGTACATCCCTGATTCTAACTTTACCGGCGCCAGGCATGCCCCTTTCTACTATCTCGGATCGCTAATATATTGTTTCGCGCTTGTCCCCGTGGGAGTTTTCATTCTGGGATTGTTTCGCCTGCTGAAAAACGCGCCACGACTCATTGCGCGTTTTCTGCCGTCGCGAAACGACGACGAGCGTGCGCTTGTGTCCCTCGTATGCGTCTTCTTCATGCTAGGGAATCTGGCCTTGATTCTGTCGGTTGCTGCGAAATATCACGTGTGGAGCGTAATGGCTGGGCGGTTGCTATTCCCGTCTTTTTGCGGCTTGGTGGTAGCATTTGGTAGCGGCGCGGACGCGCTTACTGGAAAAAACATTGTCGATACAACGCTTAAGGTTGCGATGATTTCCCTAGTCGCCTGCTTTGGCTTATATTTCTCCAGCGAAATCATGTACCAGATCCTGCACGCTTTGGTTCCCGGTGCCGCTTCGCTATTCAGATAGCTTTTTCGGCCGCTGGAATGAATGATGGAACTGCCGCGTTGGAGAAATTGGCATTCGAGACGTTGGCCGTCGGCGGCCGCGCGGAGAACGTCGAGGAAGTCCGGTGCAGCGTTCCCGGCCTCGATATACATGTGGGCGTCGGCCTCGACGCGATAGTTAGCTTTTGATTTTGTGCGAGGTGACAACAGTTGAGCCCTGCTCGGGAGCGGCTTCTTGGCTGGCATCTTTGCGGTACCGATCACGCATGTTCCGGCTTTCGGAAAGGCGGTCGGGCCTAACGGATGGTCCACGTATGGTTGCGGTAGCGAATCACGGGAGCCCAATCGGGTCCCGGGAGACGAACAAGCGCGCTCATCACCGTGTTGCGCCACAGCACGTTCAGCACGGGAATCTTCAAAATGCCGCGGCTGAAACG
>WNEZ01001717.1_pt1 | contig 20320 bp, 21 predicted proteins | sample 5400521 | NCBI WGS metagenome assembly WNEZ01 (sample SAMN13153339, study PRJNA577476) | soil metagenome | isolation source: 120 cm saprolite under Douglas fir tree site 2 hole 1 replicate 1 | place: USA:California | collected 2015-04-18 | reverse complement strand
GCCGTAAGATTCAAAACATTCTGGTTCTGCCGGATCTCGGCATCCAGTTCGTAAATCCGCTGGTTCAGCCGGTCCTGCTCGCCTTCCCGCTGTTGGATGGCGGTCGCGCGCTGCAATTCGGCGGCGGTCAGCTCTTCGAGCTGCCTCGAAATGCGCTCGGCTTCGGCGTCCAGTTCGCGCGCCTTGCCCGCCAACATCTGGCGGACAATGCCGCGCATCTGGTCGCGGATTTCGGAATAGCGGCGCGCCTTGGCGGCCTGGCGCTTCAGCGAGCCAAGCTGCTTCTCGACTTCCACGACGATGTCGTTGACGCGCGAGAGATTGACCTTCGAGGATTCCAGCTTGGCTTCCGCGAGCCGCTTCTTGGTCTTGAATTTCGTGACGCCAGCGGCTTCTTCGATGATGGCGCGGCGCTCCATGGGCTTGGTGGAGAGAATCAAGCCGATGCGGCCCTGCTCAATGATGGCGTAGGAGTCCGGGCCCAGGCCGACACCCATGAACATTTCCTGGATGTCGCGGAGCCTTCCCACGCGGCCGTTGATCAGATATTCGCTTTGGCCGGAGCGATAGAGCCGCCGGCTGATGACGACTTCGCCCGGCTTCATGGCCAGAACCGGCTTTTCTTCCTGCTTTTTCTTCCGCTTAAACTTGCCACCGGATTCAGCCAGGGATGGAGCTGAACCGTCAGCGGCAGCTTCTTGCGTGTCGGGGGTCTGTACGGGGTCGAGCGAGAGAATTTCGGCCGTATCGGTCAAGCCGGGGGTTTCGCTGTTTTCGGTGGCAAGGGCTGCAGAATCCGTTTCAGAGTCTGACGCAGCGCTTTCCATCACGAAGCGGGCGGCTTCGGCCAGCTCGGGATCTTCCATGGTGATGGTGACTTCGGCGAGTCCCAGCGGAGGGCGCTTGGTGGTGCCATTAAAAATGCAATCGGCCATGCGCTCGGCGCGAAGCGACTTATGGCTCTGTTCGCCGAGAACCCAGGAAATGGCATCCACCACGTTGGATTTGCCGCAGCCGTTCGGCCCCACGATGCAGGTCGTGCCGGACCCGCTGAACGTGACCACGGTGCGCTCGCAAAACGACTTAAAGCCAAGGATTTCCACTTTTCGCAGCTTCAGCAAGATGTCCCCTTTTGGTCGTCAACTTCTCCGCGGCTGCCGGCATGAAACTTGAATATAACGCGATAAAGGCGAAAGCCAGCCATTTCCTACGGCTGTGGCAAAAACACGTGAAGAGAGACGACGTTTCGTTCCTCGAGGGGAGGGTCTTTCGAGCGACAAGTCAACCGTTCTCCGGTTGCCTGTCAAAACGCTTGGCAGGTTCTCAGTCAGAGGCCCAGCCGCCTGGCGCAAGGATGGCGGTACGGGAAAAAACAGTAACACGATCCTCCACCTGTGTAAAGGCTTACCATACAAATTGTGGTGCATTCGCCAGCTCCACAATTTCAATTTCTGCGCAAGGGTATCCTCTCAATGGATTGGATAGGAAGACCGCCACGCGGAATTCTGGTCAAGGCTGAAGTGCTGCTTAAATTAGGACCAAACTGGTCGCATTGCGCACGATTAAGGCAACAGCGCGCAGCTTCGACATTGCTACGTTTCAAACGGCTCGGCTACAATCGAGCGCTTATTCCTTTGCGGAAAGCGACCATCTAGAGCCCATGGCCGAACTTCAGTTGCACAACACGCTGACCGGGAAAATCGAGAATTTCGTTCCCCAAAAAGCAGGCGAAGTGCGCATGTACACGTGCGGGCCGACGGTTTACGACTACGCGCATATCGGGAATTACCGCACGTTTGTGTTTCAGGATATATTGCGGCGATTCCTGAAGCTGCGCGGATTCAAGCTGAACCATGTGATGAACCTGACGGACGTGGACGATCGCATCATCGCCAATGCCGCTGCCGCCGGTGTGAGCATCCGCGACTACACCGTAAAATTCGTGCAGGCGTTTTTTGAGGATTGTAAGACGCTGAGCATCGAGACCCCAGAGCACTGGATCCGCGCCACGGACCATATCGAAGACATGGTGAAGTTGATCCAGCGGCTCCAGCAAAAATCATTCACGTATCCGGGAGAAGGTTCGATTTATTACCGCATCGCGAAATTCCACGGGTATGGAAAGCTCTCGAAGATCGATCTGACCGGCATCCAAGCGGGCGCGCGCGTCGACAACGATCGCTACGAAAAAGAGAGCGCGCGCGATTTTGCGTTGTGGAAAGCGCCGAAACCGGGAGAGCACTTCTGGGAGACAGCGATCGGGCCCGGTCGCCCCGGCTGGCACATTGAGTGCTCCGCGATGGCCATGAAGTATCTCGGCGAGACTCTGGATATTCACACCGGTGGAATCGACCTGGCATTTCCGCACCACGAAAACGAAATTGCGCAGAGCGAAGGCGCGACCGGCAAGCCTTTCGTGCGCTACTGGCTGCATGCTGAGCATTTGCTCGTCGAAGGCGAGAAGATGTCCAAGTCGCTGGGGAATTTCTTAACGCTGCGCGATTTGTTTGCGAAAGGTTACAAGCCTTCGGCTCTGCGGTTCGCTCTCGCTAGTGTTCCTTACCGCAAACAGCTTAATTTCACCTTCGATGGTTTGCAGCAGGCGGCCAGCTCGGTGGAACGGCTGCGGAATTTCGCCGATCGGCTGAAGCGGGGAAAATTTCCCGCAGGCAAGCAGGAAGGCATGGCCGCGCGCATTGCAAAGGCCGCGCAAGAGTTTGACGCCGGGCTTGCGGACGACTTGAATACGGCGCGGGCTCTGGCGGCGGTGTTCGACCTGGTGCGCGAAGCGAATATTGCCGTCGATAAAGGCGAATTTCGCCAGGGTGACGTCCCGGCGGTGCTGGAGTTTCTGGCTACCTTCGACAAAGTCTTCGCCGTCTTGGAAGACAATGATGGCGAAAAACTTCGCACGCTCGGATACGGCAGTGCGGAGAGTGGATTGAGCGATTCGGAGATCAATCAGCGGATCGCGAAACGCAATGACGCCAAGAAGAAACGCGACTTCGCCGCCGCTGACCGCATCCGCAAAGAACTCGCGGATCGTGGTATAATACTCGAGGATGCCAAAGATGGCAGCGTCCGCTGGAAGCGCAAGTGAGCCTTAACCTGCAAATTCGCCCTTCGTATGTCCCGGGATTTCTCCCGCCGGCCGCCCAGCGGCCAGAACTCTACGGCGTAGACTTACTCTAATTTTCTTTCTCCAGCAGGCCAATGGCGAATACGTCTGATTGCCCGCCTGCGTTTGCCCGCAGTTCTTGATTAACTTCAACCTTTTGTTTCTTCAATGGAGGAAGAAATGCCAACGACCTTGGAAGTGAAAACACCCCGGCTGGTGACCGCCCTGCCCGGGCCGAACGCCAGGCGAGTGCTGGAGCAAGACGCAAAATTCATGTCGCCATCGTATACGCGCGACTATCCGCTGGTGGCCAAGCGCGGGCATGGCGCGATCGTGGAAGATGTGGATGGTAACGCCTTCCTCGATTTCGCGGCGGGGATCGCCGTGTGCTCGACCGGACATTGCCATCCAAAAGTTGTCGCCGCGATCCAGAAGCAGGCAGCCGAGCTGATTCACATGTCCGGCACGGATTTTTATTACGAAAGTTTGCCGCAACTCGCAGAGCGCTTGGGCCGGACCGTACCGGGCGCGGAAAATAAAAAGGTCTTTTTCACCAATTCGGGTACGGAGGCGATCGAAGGCGCCATCAAACTGGCGAGATACGCCACGAAGCGCGACAAGCTCATCGCCTTTTACGGCTGCTTCCACGGCCGCTCGATGGGCGCTCTCTCGCTTACGGCTTCGAAATCGACACAGCGCAAGGGATTCGGCGCGCTGCTCAGTGGAATCGAGCACATTCCGTATCCTTACGCTTATCGCTGCGCGCACGGCCACACCGCGGAAACCTGCGGCGCGGAAATTCTCGAACAGCTCGAACGACAGATTTTCAAACAGCTGTTCGATCCCGAGGACGTGGCGGGCATCATTATCGAGCCAATTCAAGGAGAAGGCGGTTATGTGCCCGCGCCAAAGTTCTTCCTGCAGGAATTGCAGCGCATCTGCCGGCAACACGGCATCATGTTCATCCTGGACGAAGTGCAGTCGGGCATGGGGCGCACCGGGAAGTGGTGGGCCTGTGAACACGCCGGAATCGAACCGGACATTCTTTGCTCCGCGAAAGGTATTGCCAGCGGCATGCCGCTCGGCGCGATCATCGCAAACGAAAGCGTGATGCGTTGGAAGCCGGGCTCACACGGCTCGACATTCGGCGGAAACCCGGTGTGCCTTGCGGCAGCGCTGGCCACCATGGACCTGATCGAGAACGAGTACAAGGAAAACGCCCGTCGCATGGGGAGCTATCTTTTCGGGCGCCTCGCCGATTGGACGAAGAACTTCAAGATCGTCGGCGATGTACGAGGACGCGGACTGATGATCGGCATTGAGATCGTGCGGGATCAGCCGACGAAGGAAAAGGCCGCGGACTTGCGCAACGCGATCGTCGATCTTGCGTTTCATAAAGGCTTGCTGGTGCTCGGTGCTGGTGAGAACACCATTCGCCTGTCGCCGCCGCTCCTGATTGATCAGGAACAGGCTGACTTTGCCGTGCGGACGCTGGAAGATTGCCTCCGCGAGGCCGAGAAAAAGATCTAACACAGAGATCACCGAGGATACAGAGACCCAAGAGCGGAACCAAGAAGCGTCCCGTGGCTGCTAAAGAAGAAACATGGCAGCCACGGGATTTTTGTTTATACTGCGCGGGAGGATAGGAATTCGGTGCCTTGACCATGCCGATATTTTCACAACTGATGTTTCGGGCGGTGCACTGGGCGGCGCGGCGCGGCCTGCGCGAGGAGGAGAGTTTTTCCAGCAATGCCAAAAAGCTGGAAGCCCGCCGCACCGGCGTGCGAGGAGAAACCTATGCCTACTGGTATTTGCGAAGGCAGGGGTACATATTTGTAGCCCGGAATTACACTCCGCGCGGCATTAAGGGCGAAATCGATCTCGTCGGTTACGATGGCAAGACGCTGGCATTCGTGGAAGTCAGAACGCGCACCATCCGGGAGGACTTGCCGGCGCTGCCGGAACTGAGTGTAACCAGGGAAAAGCAACACCTGGTGGTTCGCACGGCGCAGCGATTTATGGCGGAACGTCACATTGGCGAATGTCCCTGCCGATTTGATGTAATGGCAATTGATAACTGCCCGGGGCAGCCGCCGGTGGTGCGGTTGCACAAGGATGCGTTCAGCCCTCAAATGCGAGGGGCCTGAGCGGAACATCTTCATGGGGACGCCAGACGCGGTACAATTCAAAGTCCCCTGGTTGCTCACCCTGTGCGGGTGACCTAGAACATCTTCGAGGAGGTTTGCATTGCCGGAGTTGCGTAAGGACCCGATCACGGGACGATGGGTGATCATTTCGACGGAACGAGGGAAGCGGCCGAACGACTTCCTCCGAGAAAGCGTCATTCCAAGAGAAGAGAAGAATTGCCCCTTCTGCGCGGGCAATGAGGCTCGAACTCCGCCGGAGATTCTCGTCTACGGCCGGAATGGCGGAGGCCCGAACACGCCGGGCTGGAGCATCCGGGTCGTGCCAAACAAATTCCCCGCCTTGGGCATCGAGGGCGAACTGGACCGTGAAGGAGAAGGACTCTTTGACAAAATGAATGGAATCGGCGCGCATGAAGTCGTGATTGAATCTCCGAACCATCTTGCGACGCTCGCCTCCCTGCCGGAACGTGCCGTGGAGGACGTGCTCTGGGGCTATCGGGACCGCATGCTGGACCTGAAGAATGACAAGCGCTTCCGCTACATTCTCATTTTCAAGAATCACGGGGAAGCCGCTGGCGCGACCATCGATCACCCCCACTCGCAGTTAATCGCCCTGCCGATTGTCCCGCGCCGCGTTCGAGAAGAGGTCGACAACTGCTGGCACTACTACGACGAGAAAGAGCGCTGCATTTTCTGCGACATCATTCGCCAGGAGCGCGACACCGGCGAGCGCGTCATCGGTGAGAACGAATACTTCATCACGCTGGCGCCTTATGCGTCTCGCTTTCCGTTTGAGATGTGGCTGCTGCCAAAGGCGCACGGATCATCCTACGAGAATAATCAGAGTTCCATGTATGCCAGCTTGGCGCGGATGCTGAAGGATACGCTGATGCGCCTTGACCAAGTGCTGGACCGGCCGGCGCTCAATTTCATGATTCACACCTCTCCGATCGGTGAGGAGATCAACGACCACTACCACTGGCACATCGAGATCATCCCCAAGCTCACGAAAGTCGCCGGCTTTGAATGGGGCACCGGCTTTTACATTAATCCAACGCCGCCGGAAGAATCTGCGCGATTTTTGCGCGAAGCAAAGATTTCCACGGTCGCGGAGAAAAAGTAGGGGTTGTCGGCAGCAACGTTGCCCGGTGAAGTCCGAAGGGTTCCAGCAACTTGCTATAGTTAGAGATTCGGCGCGGTACCCAAGTGGCCCAAGGGAGAGGTCTGCAAAACCTCCATTCGTGGGTTCGAATCCCACCCGCGCCTCCAAGCTTCTCGTTTCGAATCAGTGGATTACAAGTTTTGTCTCTTTTCCAAGATCCACAACTTGGGAACATTTGGAACAACAGGAAAAAGAGCCTCTTCCAGACTCTCAATTGCCCGCCGGTGCGTATCTGGGATCGCGTGGGTGTAGAAGTTCAACGTGGTCTCCACAGTAGCGTGTCCCAATTGTTGTTGCGCGATCTTGGCTGGTACGCCGATATCGTGCAAAACCGAGGCGAACGTTACATTTGCCAGAAGTGGAGTCAGAAGTTCGCTTCTGCTTTATTTCTTCGGAATCACGACTGCGAAGCGACTTCCCGTGACCAGAGCCGCTGCGAACTCAACTTCTCTCTAGGGTTTCTACGTTCGCGTTCGGCTCGGAACCATCGAGCGACACGCAACTAAGCAAGGTGGCTGGCGAAAGTGGGACGGCTCCACGGACCCCCGAGGGGAAATTACAACGAGAACTCCCCTCCATATACTAAGCGGCTCCCAGAAAGGAAAAACTCAAAAAAATCTTTGGTAGCAGGCGCATTTTCTGAGATACACCGCGATTTGGACTTTCGAGGCAGAACAGCTAGCCCAGCAGGATAGGGAGAAGCACACCCAGACCAAGCGCAAAGAGCCAGAGTGCGGGTGCAGGTGTCCCCACAGGACGAAGTCGGCGCAACTCACGCGCTGAGGTTCGGGGATCGAGAAGCAGCGAAAACGTATAGCGGCGATCAAACAGGAAGAAGACCAGTGCTGTTACGGCGCCATAAATCAAGTGCCCAAGAAGAGACGGAAGCAAAGCGGAGGCGGCGTCAGTACTCCAATCGCAAACCCCCGTGAGCAATAGTGGTAGGAGTGTCATTGGCCCCAAGTACCACCAGATCAGGCCGAACAGCCATCCCCACGCGACGCTGGACCCTGAACTGGAACTCTCGTCCCGGAACAGCAAACCATAACTCATACCGATCAAAGTGCTCACCATCAAGTGAATGAACAGGCCGCGAAGCCCCACAAAGCTGCTATCCACGCCAGCGATTTTTGGCAGAACGCCCGTGGCAATCATGACCGGCATGGAGGCCAAACCGCCGACGAGTCCTGCGATTGCCCCCCATCCCAATGAGCGCAGGATGTGTAAGCCGGGACCTTCGATTTCCCGGTTGAGCGGGTCGGACTGGATGAACAAGCGAACCCAAATCTTGTCAATGGTGGCGTATGCGACGCCGAGAATTAGTCCATAGAGGATGTGTCCGACCAAGGAGCCGAAGACGGCGCTTCCTTGCTCCGCCGACCAATCCAGCGGCATTCCCGAAGCAAGTCGCAAGAGTGTCAAGGGGCCAAAAAACCACCAGAAGATTCCGAACCCAAGCCCCCATCCCATGCAAGATCCGTAGCCGCGAACGTCTCGTTGGAAGAGAAGGCCAAAGGTCACGCCGATCAAGAGAGCGATGACAAAATGCATGAAAATGGTCATGCTCCGAGAGCTGAGTTCCCCAAATCCCACCAAAAGAGGAAAGTAGTCACCTGAGGACACCCACCGGCCGAAGAGAAAGCCTCCGAGGCTGCCTGCGAAACCTCCAGCTACGATGGCACGCCCCCAGGCGAATTTCTGGTCTGGAGTAGCTGTGCGGAATGCGCCCCGTATACCCAGTCCAACGCCCACCGGCATTCCAAGACAGAGCACATAGCCGACAAGATGGGAGAAATGCCCTTGCGCATCCTGGAGCATCATAGTGGAACTTCTAGTACCTGCTGCAAAACGAAAGAAGCCACCAGATACAAGGATCCACAGGAAAAACGAGGAACCTAAACCCCAGATTAGTCCGGCCCCAGGACTCGTGGCGCGCCGAGCGAAGAACAATCCAAAGGCAAGTCCGAAAGCCGCGCCGAGTAGTCCACCAGAGAAGAGTGAGGTCTTTAGGACAGCGCTTTCGAGCAGACCTCCTGAGGCGCCGAGGGCCAATCCGAGAAGAGGCTCTATTCGAAATGAACGGGAAAGGGCTGATTCGAACTGCGCACCGATCGCTGATTGCGTTTCTGTCATCAACCCGAACCTTACTTCAAGTCAATTGTCTGAACGATGTCACGGGGGAAAAAGAGCTCGATTGTCCAGTCCACGAGTACCCGAATCTTGCGCTCTAAACCGGGCAATTTCGCAAGGTAGATTCCTCGCCAAAGGAGCCAAGCGAACAGACCGGAAAACCGCAAAAATTTGTCGCGTACAAAAGGAACGCGCAATTCAGCACAGGCTGTCTGGTGGCCCACCACGCAGAGTGCACCGAGTGAATCGAAATGGAATCCGCGCGCAGGACGCCCTTCCAGTTGAGCAAGGATGTTGCTCGCAAGAACCTCCGCCTCACGCAGGGCAAACTGAGCCGTCGGGGGGCACGGGTGTCCAGTCGTTGCGTCGATTACTGCGGCGCAATCACCGATTGCCCACAATCCGGGACGCCCCGGCACGGCAAGCGTGCTATCAACGAGCAGCGCACCACGCTTGTCTTTTTCGAGACGCAGTGATTTCAGCAAAGGACTCGGCGCCGTGCCCGCGGTCCAAACAAGAGTCTCGGTGTGGATCTGGCCCTCGCTTAGGAGGACCATGCCAGGATGCGCGTCTACGATGCGTGTGTTCAAGCGGAAGCTCACCCCACGCAATTGCATCTTCTCTTGTGCATACCGGGCTAAAGACTCGCTGAGCTCCGGCAAGACACGATCCCGGGAATGAACAAGCACAATATTTAATTCATGTGGATGAAGCTTGGGATAATCCGCCAAAATGCCGTGCGCGAAATCGTTCAGAGCGCCAGCGAGTTCCACCCCTGCAAAGCCACCGCCGGCAACGACAAAGGTAAGGAGCGAAGAACGAAGAGCAGCATCGGACTCCAGATCAGCGCGCTCGAACATCTCGATGACGTGATTCCGGATGCGGATGGCATCGAGTAAACTCTTGAAATTGAATGCGAACTTCTCAATGTTCGTCATGCCAAGGTAGTTCGAAATTGAGCCAAGAGCAAATACCAAATGGTCGTAGGGAACCTCTCGCCGCGCAGGCGCTCCGTCCGCACCCGCATCGCTACGGAGAATGACCAAACGCTTTTCCAGATCCACCTCCGCTACAATACCTCGAATGAACTCTGTGCGGCGTAGGGCGCTCCGCAAAGGCGTGCTGATGTGACTGGGTTCCAGGCTGCTTCCGGCCACTTCCGCGAGCATTGGAGTAAATAGAAGCGCATTGGTTTCATTGATCAGAGCGAGGCTGATACTAAAGTCCGTACGTAATTTTTCTTCAAGACACTCGGCGGTTCGCATACCGGCGAATCCGCCACCCAAGATAACAATACGTTTGCTCACTGAAACTGCCGACACTGTGGGGGCTGGCTCTGGGCCGAAGAAATGTTCGGCGCCGTCTTGTAAGGCCTGATTGATGATTCCTAGAGAAGCGCCGTACACCACCCAGCCGACCAAAGCAGGGAAATGCTGACGCATCTGTTCCGCGCTCCACTCCGGCATCTGGCCGGAAAGCAGAGGGACAGAGATTACACTGATAAGACCCCACAGAGGAACACCGAGCGAACCGCCTGCCATCAGATTGTCCGCATACGCTCGGCGTGTGGGCCGCAAAGCTGCGGAATAGGCAGCGCCAATGCCGACGCCCAGAATCAAGCTCCAAACTCCATAGTGCAGCGTCGCTGTCAAAGCGATACTGGAGACTGCGCCACTCAAGATGCCAATTAGGCATCGGCGGAAAATTCGATTCATCGAACGTTGGCTTCAAGAAGCGATCGGATGGCTTTGTCCATTTCCCTGTAACTGAGCAATCCATCTACGCGCTTGACCTGCCGGCCGTCTCGGGAGATCAGGATCGTCGTTGGAAGGCCCACCAAACCTCCGAACTTTTCGGCGGCGTCATCGTTGCCGATCAGGATCGGATAATTCATAGGCTGGGACGTAGTCCCGAGCTTGAAACGCTCTTTTTGAACAAAAGGAACAACAGCGCTCTTGCCCTCTTCGTCCATTGCCACGCCTAGAATGGTAAACCCTTTTGATCCGTATTTCTCCTGGAAGTCCATCAGCCACGGAATTTCAATTCTGCATGGTCCGCACCACGTAGCCCAGAAATTCACAAGAACGACTTTGCCCCTGAATTGTCCGAGCGACTCATCGCGACCGTCTAGGTCCTTTAGCGTAAAATCGGGGACGCCAGACCCGGCGCTGGTCTGACTTCTTTTTTCTGCCCGCGCGTCGGAGGTTCGCGGGCGCCGGGCTGCAAGGTGGGCCAGGAACATAATGGATAACCAAGAGGTAGCCGACCCATTCCGGCCAGAGCAGACTCTACGGCTCGGAGCATAAAGTTACGGAAGACCCTGAATCTTTTTATATAGACGCTTGTTGAACCCCTCCGGCATCTGAAACAGCCTGCCATCGCCAACCAGACCTACAACATTTCTCGTGCCGTCCAGCACCGCATTGCAGTGCGCGCAAGCCTTGAAGTGTGCTTCCATTCTCTCGCGCATCTCATGAGAGATCTCCTCATCAAGGTAGTTGGAGATTTCCCGCCACACTTCGAGGCAACTGATTTCAATTGTCGCCATTGAACCCTTCTTCTTTTTTCACCATCGCCTAACTTTCTGATACGGCTGTCCTTTAACCCAGCAACCGTCGATTCCAGGGGCGAGCGTATCCCTCATTTGTAAGCGGGCTCGAAGGAGCCGAATTTTGACGGCTCCTTCCGAAATTCCGAGTATGGTTGCCGTTTCTTTGGTGCTCAGATTCTGGACGTCCCTCAGAACATAGACTTCCCGATAGATGTGACTGAGCGAATTGGTTGCATTTTGTATGGCCTGACGCACCTCGTCCCTTTCGAACAACTCGGAAGATATAGGTCGCCAATCTGCAAAGTCTTTCGGCCAATAGTCTGCGTCCTCGCTTGGTTGTGGATCGTCAATCGACTCATAAAGGTGCGGGCGGGCCTTCCTCAATTTCATCTTTGCTTCGTTGTAAGTGATTTGTACCAGCCAGGTGCTGAACTTTGATTCCGCACGGAAGCTGGAGAGGTTAGAGAATGCCTTCAGAACGGCCTCCTGCGCTACTTCCTCCGCGTCAGCAGGATTTTTCACAACTGAAATGGCGGTTGCGTAAATCATGCGCTCATAGGGGCGTGTCAACTCGTAGAAAGCCTCGCGCTCTCCGTCGCAGACGCTCTTTATGAGCTCAGCCTCGTTGGCCCGCAATTGCGACTGTGTCATGCTCATCTTCGCCTAGAGATCAGGGTCCCATCTTGCCCGGGAAGACTCAAGTCTACCCGGAGGTCACCCAACTCCGAGGAGTGTGATTCCCAGCTGGTCAAAAAGTTTCAGGAAATGGCTCTCAAGTAGGGTCCTCGTTACCCGTGGACACAGTTCAGCCCCAACATCGTGCAGATCTCCCTTGTTCTCTTTTACTTAGGAGCCTTTTCTTGTGCGGTCTGACCAACTCATTCACCCTCTTTGCTTACCTGACTTCAAGAGGCGGCTGCCGGAATCACCAACTCGACAGAGGAAGTGAGTTGGATCGCCTTATGCAACGTCCGGTATAGCGGGCAGCGCATCGCGTAAATGCCGTGCGTACGCTCGACTGTTCCCCTGGTCTCTTCAGGCGCCGCCAAGCACATCGCCACGTGAATCCGGCGGATGACCAAGACACCCTCCTCCGCTTCGACCTCTCCGGTCACATCCGCGGTCAACTTTCCATTGCTGGCGTCGATTTGGCGCGCTTCCAGCGCACCTCCGAAGGTGCCCATCATTCAACCAGCGGTCGCCGAAATGACATAGTCAATGGTTGAGGAGTGCGACTCTTTCAACGTTGCAGGGTCCACCTTATAGTGCTCAGCAATGGCTCCGTGAACGCTGAAGGTCACCGGCTGTGACTCGCCGGGCAGGTGGGCGATGCGGAGAGGTCCCTGCTTTCGTTCGATGCGCGACTTCGAGACATAAACGACAACACTCATAGCTCTCTCCTTTCAACACTCAAGAATCGGCTCAGTTCCATCATTCGATCGGCTACTTGTGCTGAATGGCCTCCGGAGATCGTTCGAGGTCAAGCGGAAGAACCTGTAACTCCCATCTCAACGGCACCGACGTTGGAGGGTAGCAGATCGTCTTGTCACAGGCCTGATACTTTAGCTCCCCGGTAATGGGAATGGTCCTTTTTCGGGAAAACAAAGAGCCGACTGCATCCGAAGTTCGAGACGGAATTACCGTGAGATCCTGTGTGATGCGAAACTTTCCCTCGAAGACCGGGACATGTTCCTGGATGGCTTCCAGGTAAAGTATTTTGGAGCTTGGGTAAATGACAGGCTGGAGCTCGATTCCTGGAATCTCCTGCAAGGTGAGCTGAATCGCCTTATAACCTTGCACTCCGGGAGAATAGACGTGTACATCCGGAGGAAGCTCGATTTCGGCAATCAGGCTGACCCTGCCACCGGGTATGACACTGCGATCCGATTGTGCAAGGGTAAGCTGGAGATGAGGCGCGTTGATATTCTGCCTCACTTCTGCGCTCAACTCCGGGAAAAGCTTTGCGATAACATTATTCGCCGTCAATCGATCCGTGTACTTCGCTGTGAAATACTTTTCGCGAATAATCCCGTTTGAGTCAACGTAGAAGAATCCAGGGTAAGCCATCCCTTTGGTCATTCCCTTCGCTTCCGTGTTGAGCACGTTGAAGCTGCGAATGATTTCGGAGTTGGAGTCAGCCAATAGAGGAAATTCGATTTTGTGCCGCTTGGCGAAGTCCTTCAGGATGGCCGGACTATCGTAGCTAATCGCCGCTAGCTTGAGTCCCTGCGCCTCAAATCTTTGTCTTGCGTTTTGCAGCTGCACGAGCTGCGCTTTACAGAAGGGTCACCAATTGGCAGAGCGGAAGAAAAGGAGCACTGTGCCCTTCGACCCCTTGAGCGTCTCGTTGGACTGTTCATGACCGAACTGATCGGGGAGCGTAAATGCCGGTGCTTGCTTACCGATCTCCAGGCCAACAGACGGAACAATGGCATGATTTGTGGTTGAATTCTCTTGCCCACTCGGAAGAGCAAGCAATCCGAGAAAGAATAGGATAGCAACCCCAATTTTCATCTTTGCTCCAGTTTCGATTTCGTTCTTTTACCGTTGCGAGCTAGCAAACCACGATATAAGTGCCCGCGTCGGACGCGTGCAGGCTATTAGACTCGGAGGATTCGTAGTCTCCATGCCATTCACGCAATTTTCCCAAAATACTTCGGGCATTTTCGCAGCCCCTGATATTATGGGGACCATCGGGGCGCAAACGCTGCGACGATTCACCGTCATATTTGACTACCCGCACCGAGAGATGATTCTCGAGCCAAACGAGCACTTCGGCGACCCATCTGCGTAAGCGAAAAGTGCATGCAGCATCGAAAGCAGCACGATTATGTCTCGCGTTTTACACGTTTCACTCATCTTTCTGCTGCTCTTTGGGTTCGCCGTCTTGAGCTTGCTCACGCCCGCCTTCGCCCAGTCCCTCGTCCCTGACGACGTGAAACACGACACACCCGGTCAGGTCATTAAGCAGGGCCAATCCGTGCATCTCGACGTGGAACTGGCGCTTGTCAACGTCACCGTCACCGACCCGTACAGCCGCTTGGTCACAGGTCCGGAGCCCGACAATTTCCGCCTCTTCGAAGACAACATCGAACAGGAGGTCGTCAATTTTTCCTCTGAAGACGTTCCCATCTCTATCGGCGTCATCCTAGATCTCAGCGGCAGCATGGCCAACAAGCTCGGCAAGGCCAAGCAAGCCGCCATTCAGTTCTTCAAAACCGCCAATCCTCAAGACGAATTCTTTCTCGTCGGCTTCAACGAGCGCGCCGAGCTGCTTAGTCCTTTCACCGGCAATGTAGAAGACTTACAGGGCCATTTGCTCTCAGCCTCTGCGAAGGGTCGCACCGCTTTACTCGATGCCATTTATCTGGGACTCAGTCAGATGCGAGCCGCACAGAATGGCAAACGTGCCCTGCTCATCATCTCCGATGGGGGCGACAATAACAGCCGCTACAACGAGAAAGATATCAAGCGGCTTGTGCGAGAGGCGGATACCCAGCTCTACTCTATCGGCATCTTTGACCCGTTCGAATATCGCAGCCGGACGCCGGAGGAACTCAACGGGCCATCACTGCTGAGCGAAATGACCGAATTGACCGGTGGACGCGCCTTCACCGTAGAGAATCTGGACGACCTGCCCGACATCGCTGCAAAGATCGGCGCGGAGTTGCGCAACCAATATATTCTGGGGTACCACCCGAGCAATAAGGCGCACGACGCACGCTGGAGGAAGGTCAAGATCAAACTGCGCATTCCCAAGGGACTTCCTCCTCTAACTGCGTACGCGAAGACCGGCTATTACGCGCCCAACCGTTGAGACCGGCGATGCTCTGGCCGCTCGCCTCATTCTGTAGCGCCGCCATTCCAGAGTTTCGAATCCAATTCATGTTGAACGCCTCGGAAACCTTTATGAGACTCGCGAGTCTCATTCAATGGACACAACACTTTGCCGGGGCTTTCATGGCCGCCTCGAAATCGTGGAAAAGAGCTGGTTTGGTTAAACCGGACTGCGAGCATCGCGATCTACGAGGCGGGAAGAGCGTCCGGATGGTGTTTTGCATCTCATCCTAATCGACAGGAGATTTTTCGTATGACGAAGACGACAAAGGCATTGCTGGCAGGTGCGGCGTTCGCGGGATTATTCGCTGGCACCGGTGCGGCAGTCAAGGCTTCGACTCTGCTTCCTTCGCTGAAGACCACCTTCAGCGCCCAGGAGCAGCGCCAGGACCAGGGCAAGGACAAGAAGGACGACAAGCAAGTCAAAGAAAGGCACGCTTGCAAGGGCCAGAACTCTTGCAAGGGCAAGGGCGGCTGCAAAGCCAGCGACAACGGCTGCCACGGCAAGAACTCTTGCAAGGGCAAGGGCGGTTGCGCAACCGATGGTTCCAAGAAGCCCGAGTAATAGTACCAAGTCTGTTGTTACCCTGGATTGAGGCTGGGCAATTGTCCCTGGCCCTCTTTCCTTCGGTTCCAGGAGATGATCATAGCCTGTCTGCGGGTCGCTTTCACGACTTTGCAGGTAATTCGATGGACCTGAGACGTCGCAAAACTGGGCTTCGACACCGACCTAGCTCTCGAACGATCGAGTTGCAACCCCATTTTCGGTCGCTCTTACGAACCACCGACCTCGCTTTCCGGGGCCTCGCAACTTGACGCGGGTCGAAAATCTCGGAAACCTTTTGACGCCTCTTGACTCTTATTCAACGTACCGAATACCATTGCCAGGGCGTTCAAGTCCGTCTCGAAATCGCAACAAAGGGCAAGTTTGTTCAAACCGGGCAGCAAGATTGACGATTCCCGAAGCGGACTGAGCGTCCGGATGGTGTTTTGCATCTCATTCTAATCGACAGGAGACTACCGATATGACGAAGACGACAAAGGCTTTGCTGGCTGGTGCGGCGTTCGCGGGGTTGTTCGCCGGAACCGCTTCGGCAATCAAGGCCTCGACTCTGCTTCCCTCGCTGAAGACTTCTTTCAGCGCCTCAAATCAGGACCAGAGCCAAGACAAGAAAGCCGACAAGAAGGTCAAGGAAAAGCACGCCTGTAAAGGCCAAAACTCCTGCAAGGGTAAGGGCGGTTGCAAGGCGAGCGACAACGGCTGCAAAGGCAAGAACTCTTGCAAGGGTAAGGGCGGTTGCGCAACCGATGGCTCGAAGCCACCGGCCGAAAAGCCTCCTTCAGCCTAGCCCCGAAATAGCACTGTCCTCCTAGGGGCGGGGGGTGCGCTGAGGAGCGCAACCCTTGCCCTCTGGAGCGAACTGGAACCTAACATGCCTGCAAATCGATTCAACAATTTCACTGACTATGGGATCGGCATCGGGCTGCGCGCCCCGCACTACGATCACATCCTCACTCGAAAGCCGGTCGTGGACTGGTTCGAAATCATTTCCGAGAACTTCATGATTGACGGGGGGCGCCCGCTGCACATCCTCGATCAAATACTGGAACAGTACCGAGTCGTGCAACACGGAGTTTCGATGTATTTCGGTTCGGTAGGCCGGCCCGACAGGGTGCATCTTCGCCGCCTCAAGGACCTCGTCAAGCGAACCGGCACGCCCTGGGTGACGGACCATCTCTGCTGGGGCAGCGTGGACGGAAGATATACCCATGACTTGCTTCCGATGCCATACACGTTTGAAGCGGCCAAGCTCACGGCCCAGAAGATTCGCGACGTCCGCGATTTTCTCGAAGTCCCGGTGGCTGTCGAAAATGTCAGCAGCTATGCCGAATATCATGTTTCGGAGATGACCGAATGGGAGTTTCTGAATGAAGTCGTCGAACGCGCCGACTGCGGAATTCTCTTGGATGTCAACAACATCTATGTCTCATCCCGAAACCACAATTTCGATCCGCTGACGTATATCAACAGCGTCCCCGCGGACCGGGTGGCGCAGATTCATATCGCCGGCCATTCAAAATTCCAGAAGTACATTTTGGACACGCACGACCATCCGGTGATCGACCCTGTCTGGAAGCTTTACGACAGGGCCATCCAGCGCGCAGGGCACACGGCCACGCTCCTCGAATGGGATGACAGCATTCCCTCCTTTCAGGAGGTTCACGATGAGGCCCTGAAAGCCAATCGCTTTCTTGCCGAGACACAGCTTGGAGTTGCCGTATGACGCTCGCCGCCCTTCAGAAAGCCGTGGCGCGGGCCGTCATGCAACCCTTGACACGGAATGAACGCATGCGGCCAGTCGGCCCCGCCGGCGAGAAGATGCATGCCTACGCCGCCCGGTACATCAAGCCGAACGACCGCCTGACTTCCTTCGAACGCCTCGAGATCTACAATCGGCAATACTGGTTTCGCATTCTCGCTGGCATTGCAGAAGATTTTCCGGGTTTGCGCGCGGTTCTAGGCAGTCAGCGGTTCGAATCCATGTGCCAGGCCTATCTTACGGAGTGTCCTTCAGGCTCTTTCACACTCAGAAATTTGGGCGCGCACTTGGAAACCTGGTTGCGCCAAAATCCGGGTTGGATACGCAATAAGCGGGTGCTTGCCCTGGATATGGTTCGTCTCGAGTGGGCAGACATCGAAGCCTTCGACGGTCAGGCAAAGCTCCCACTTCGCTCCGAGGATCTCCGTGAGATTGAGGTACCGAATCTCCAGTTAAGCATTCAGCCCTATGTGCAGCTCCTCGAGTTGCACTATCCGGTGGACGACCTGCTCTTGGAAGTGAAACACGGCGACGACTCTGCTGATTTTGCCAGCAACGCCGTTCAGGAACGGAGAAAACGCAGTAAGGTCCGGGCCGTCGCGAAGCTTGAACCGGCGCAAATCTTTCTGGCAGTTCATCGTTTGGATTTCTCCGTCTATTTTCGCCGCATCGAGCCGGAAGAATTTGCGCTTCTCAGCGCGCTGCGTCGCGGTAAATCGATTGAGCGTGCCATCGAATTGGCTTTCCGAAGGAGTTCCGTCCCCGCCGCAGACCGCGCAGCATTTGTTCAACACTCGTTTCAGACTTGGGCAACTCTGGGCTGGTTCTGCCGGCCAGATGAAAATGTGCGCGGTTAGAAAGTCCGCGAGAAAAGAGCATAGCTGGAAATCATGAGTAAACTGATCGGGAAAATTTGGCAGTGGCATGACCAGTTCTTCGGTTTGGTTTCTTACCCCAATGTGGGGGAGTATTTCGCTACCCTTGGCTTGCCGATGCCCGCGCAAATGGCCGTCTTCATTGCCTGCCTCGAGTTTTTCGGCGGTATTTTCCTCGCTCTGGGCCTGGCCTCCAGAATCACCGCTCTCGTGCTCACAGTGAACTTAATCATGGCTTACGTCATCGGGGACCGTGAGGCGCTGCTCTCTTTCTTCTCCGATCCGGACAAGTTCATTGCCGCCGCCCCCTTCGCGTTTCTGATCGTCTCTCTGATCGTCCTGATTTTCGGCGCGGGTAAGATCTCCTTGGACACGGCGATCGCATTTTTCTTTGGTTCCGAGCGGGTGAAGCAAGCGAATTCAGTTCCAGTCTGATCGCCCGCTTTTCCAGCACCACAGCGCTCATGGTCATTAAATGCTCCGAACCCTTACGGCAGGCTTCTTTGCCCGGACAACCTTGGCTGCACTATTTTTTCTGGCTTGCTTCTCCTTTGTGGTAGCGAAAGATGAGATGACTTCCAGTCTGTTAATCGGAAACGCTCGGATTGACATCAGGATCGAAGGAAGCGCTCTGCGGCTCCCTGCGAAGGACGTCTTTCGCTGGGTCCAGTCGGCCGCTGAGTCAGTGACTGCTTATTATGGCCGCTTTCCCCTGCCTCAAGTTTTGATTCGGATCACTCCCTTCGAAGGAAGAGGCGTCCGCAACGGTATGACGTTTGGCGATCGCGGCGGACGAATCACCATCCGCGTCGGCAACGATACTTCTCCTGCCGAGCTTGCCTCGGACTGGATGCTGACCCACGAAATGATTCACCTGGCTTTTCCCTCTGTGGACGAAAAGCACCATTGGATCGAAGAGGGGATTGCCACCTATGTCGAACCGATCGCTCGGATTCAAGCAGGGCATCTCAAAGCGGAGCAGATGTGGTTTGATCTTGTTCGGGACATGCCCCAAGGTCTCCCTCAGGTTGGAGATCGCGGACTTGATCACACACACACCTGGGGAAGAACCTATTGGGGAGGAGCGCTGTTTTGCCTCCTGGCTGACATTGAGATTCGCCGCCAGACAAACAATGCGAAAGGCTTGGAACATGCTCTTCGTGGCATTCTCGACGCCGGTGGTGACCTCCATAAGGAATGGAATCTTGAGGCTGCCTTCAGGGTCGGAGACCGCGCGGTTGGAGTGAATGTTCTTCAGCCACTATACGCACGCATGAAAGACATGCCGGTGGGCGTGGACCTGGATAGCTTGTGGACCCAGCTAGGTATCCAACCGGATGGGAGCAGTGTCCGCTTCGACGATCGCGCCGCACTGGCTGCTATCCGCCGAGCGATCACCATGGCGGAATCCGGCACGGGGGCGGAGAATTCTTCGCCGGCCAGGCTTACCGCGGTATTTGCAGGGCGTGCCGTGGGGTCCTCATGATTCACTTGGCGAAGTGAATCGTTCCTACGAAGGCGATCACCTGACGCGCCGAATTAGAGACCCTTCAGCGAAAACCAAAGCGTCAATCGGCGAAATTCGATAATCTTGGCGGGAACAGACGGCGGAGTGCGAACCTCATGTTAGGGAAGGAAATGAGCCCGTAGGTTCACACCCGCCCAGGACTCCATTTCTAAGGGGGGACTATGAGTTCACGGCGTACGTTTCTGCAAGCTGCGGTCACTGCAGTTGCTGGGTTGGGCGGCGCATCGCGGGTGCTCGGAACGAACCCACCACCCGTCGGAACTCATACAGTGTCGGCCAAACCTTCGGATCGCCTGACGGGTAGAGCGCCACTACCAGTGATTACGCCTGGCGTGAAAGACCTGACCTTCACGATCGACAATGGCACGAAGGTGTTCCAGCTTTTCGCCGAGCCAGTCAAACAAAAAATTGCGCCTTGGAAGACGATCGACTGCTGGGGCTTCAATGGCTCGTGCCCGGGCCCCACGATCCAGGCAAACCAGGGAGATCGTGTGCGAATTCTAGTTGAGAACCGGCTGCCTGAGTCGCTCGCCATTCACTGGCACGGCCTTGAAATCCCCTATGCGATGGACGGTATGCCGTACCTCTCGCAGAGGCCGATTGCGCCCGGGTCACGGCTTGCCTACGAGTTCACAATTCATCAGAACGGCA
>WNEZ01001389.1_pt1 | contig 20320 bp, 13 predicted proteins | sample 5400521 | NCBI WGS metagenome assembly WNEZ01 (sample SAMN13153339, study PRJNA577476) | soil metagenome | isolation source: 120 cm saprolite under Douglas fir tree site 2 hole 1 replicate 1 | place: USA:California | collected 2015-04-18 | reverse complement strand
CGACTCCAGCGCGGGCTTCCTTGCAAGCGCGGTGGGCGATCGCGTTCAGACCTCGGCTGGAGCCACCGGGAGTCTTACGATCACCACTGCGAACGGCAATTCGGGCGATGGCTTGATTGCGCAGCAGGTCGCATTGCAAGTGTCATCTTCGTCTGCGACCCCGACGCCAACTCCGACGGCGACTACACCAGCGCCCACTCCCACTCCAACCCCGACACCAACTCCAACTCCGACGCCGGGTGGTACGATCTCCTTCGCAGGCTCTGCGCAAACCGCCAGCGGCGGACTGGCTACATCCACCATGAGCTTAGCGATGCCTTCGGGATTGGCTGCCGGTGATATCTGTGTCGCGCATATAGCGATGACCGGTCCAAGGGGCCTGCAGGTACCTGCCGGTTGGACCAGAATACGGGAAGACGTGAACGGTTATCAGTGCACGCAGGGTCTTTATTGGCATCTGACCGGATCAGCCGATCCTGGCATTTATGCTTGGAGCACTGCCGACGGATCGGTTTCGTATTTTGAAGCTGCTATCGGGTGTTACGCTGGTGTGAATAAAGCAACCCCGATCGATCCGGGCGCGCCAAACGGAAGCGGTGCGGTGTCAGTTGGGACAAGTGGCGTAACGGCGCCCTCGATAACCACCCAAACCGGCGCCGACTTGATAATTGGCGTCGCAATGGACTCCGAGACTTCCTGGGGGCAGGGAGCCGTCGTGAATCTCGCGGCTTCATCCACTGTTCGCTGGGCGGCATATGACGCGAACGCTGACTACCTGGCCACAGTGGGTGGCGATAGAACACTCAGCGGTGCCGGAGCCACCGGATCGCTTAATGTCACGACGACTAATGGCCAGCCCAGTGACGGCCTCATAGCTCAGCAGGTTGCCTTACAGCCTGGTCCGTGATGGGGCTGCGCGTCAGGCACCAGCTGGATCTCGGACCCATAATGAGCTCGGGGCCCGCCACATCAAGGCTGCGTGAACAGGTCAGGGTGCCGACTGACTCCGAGCGCACGCACCGCTCGTCGTATTGAGGCGAATCGATGGCACGTGCCTTCGCTTTTCTCCTTATCTCAGTAAAAAACGGCCTTGGATTTTTTTATTTGCCCGTTGCTCCCCGGTACTTTGTCTCAGAAAAGGCGGCGCGAACAAGCTCCGCAGGCACCTTCTGCACGACGAGCGAATGTTGGTCGCCGCAAACGTTGATACTGTCGGCTATCAACATCGGCGTTCGAGGGCAGCGTGCAATCCGGAATCGGAAAGGATTTGCTGCCGATCCCCCTTTTTAAGGTGGCTCTTTCTAAATCGTTAAACGTTTAGACGTCTTGTTAATCTCTGCCTCAACGTTCATCGACTTTGAGCTGCCGACACCCGATCTATGGACTTCTGGAAGATCGTGACGTTTGAAAGATCGAAGCAAGGCACACATCGTCGGGAATACGATGAAGCGAAGTCGGTTCACTTTGCGCTCCAGCGTAAGCTGGTCCGCTTCGCCCGCGCGGGCTAGCTCAGGATCGTTCCGTCAGAAGAGCTGCCAAAAAACGAACCGCCTCTTAGGATCAGCGTTGAACGCTCGCCGGTGCTGGAGTCACGTCGTTTCCGTTAGTTGTTGCCGACGTGCCATTGAAGGTCTCGGCCAGTTGCGCGAACTGCGCCTGGAGGTCCGCAACGGGGTCGAACGCGCGCACAAGATTTAACAGTTCGAGTTGGAAATCCTTGGCGCGCTGGAGCGAGCCGACGAGACGGTTGAGACGAATCTGGAAGGCCTCGGAGAGTTGCGCGAGCTGCTCCTGGAGGCCTTTCATCGGTTCAAAGGTTTGCACCAATTGCGAGAGCTGAATCTGAAAAGCACGCATCGGGTCGAACGAATGAGCGAGTTGGACCAATTGCTGGCCGAAGCTTTGCAGCGGCTCCAACGAACGCGCAGCCGTCTGCCCTATCCTTGCGACTGGTTCGAACATTCCGGTCAGTTCGGCAAACTTGTCCTCGAACGTTTGAGTCTGCTCGAAGAGCTTGGCCACGGCCTGTGCGAGCTGATACTGGCCGTTCGGCCGAGCCGGTGATTTTCCCGCGGTGCTCGAAGCTGTGAGCGGTTGCACATATTGCAAGACAGCACCGCTGACGCCGTTGGGCAGTTCCGGGGCTGCAGGCTCGGAGGCCATCGCTTCTCCGGACGATTGTTGATGGGAAGGCGAGTCGTCTGGCTCAGTCGAATGCGGCTGGTCCACGGTTCGAGGGGGATCTTGCGCAATTCTTCGTTGATTCCCCCAAAAGACAACCGCTTCTGCGGATGGCAGTCGCTGATCGGGAGCCCAGTCGTCCGGCTCAGCCGAACGCGGCCGGTCTACGTAAAGCTCACTCGAACTGCGGCGATAGCTGCCAGTGCTGGGCCCGGCAGTTGTTATCACCGGTTCGAGGAGACGCCTGCGCAATTCTTCGAGCTTGATATTCATTTGCCGCCCTCCAAAATCGGACTAGGCGCGCGTGAGTGGCGCAAGAGGCATTCGTTTCACCATGGGATGTTCCGCATTAGATACCCCCGCGATTGTCAACCCCACACCAACCCTCTCCTAAGTTGACAGACTCAGGTGCCCTAATTCCTTTGGCGTGGCGACTCGTGCATAGCTTTTGGGCGCCGATTTACCATGTCTGTTAATCCCGCTGGTTGCACTTCGGCGACGATGCGTTCGAGAAATTCCTGGATTGCGAAACGTCTGGCTTCTCCCGGGTTGCTCGCATGCACCGTCTCGACCGAGCCGTCAATGAAGGTAATCTTGAAAATCATTTGACATTTCTACCCTGATCGGACCGATCTCAGAACCAATATCCCAACCACAATTGTGAGCGCAGCGCCTGGCGGGGCTTCATGGCTGAGCCGCTTCATGCACTAGTTTCTCGAGTTTTCTCGGGAACGGCAACCGCATAGTCGTAACATACTGCGAATACTCTTGATCCAGCCGTTTTTGAAGGACTGCTAGCGTATACAAACCATTTGCAAAGTCGACCTTCAATTTGGGAATCCATGGAGTGAACTCATCCCGTATCCATTGGGATCCTCAGGGTGAACCCGTTCGTTCGGCAGGTTGGGTAGGAAGAAATACAGTTTGACCGGGGTAGATTCGATTAACATCTTGAAGTTGCGGGTTAGCCTCGACGATACTCTGGATGTTCACTTCCGAACCTAGATGTCGAACAGCGATTCCTTCGATCGTGTCACCACGTTGCACGAAAAATGCACGGGCTTTGTTAACTTCTGGCTGAGTAGTGTGACCAGGATTCGTTACTTGGAAGCGCCGCATTGAACCGGCCGTTGTCGACGAATCCGCAGGTGTGCCGTTCGGCGCTTCACTAGCGTCTGGCCGCGATTCGCGCGAGCCGGGAGCGTCATTCGGTCGAGCGCCATTTGCTAAAGGCGGTGCACTCGGATTTTCGGCCGGCGCAATGCGATTTGGCTCGGTGGCGTAAGCTTCTCCATATTCTTTTGTATTTGCTCCCACGACCGATCTGTTCTTCACGTGAACCGATAGCTCTATGCCAGGGACGCCCACGCCCAGACCGTACAGCCCCACCAATGCGATAAGGCCGAGTCCCACGAATGAGGCTGAGGGATGGGTGGTCATTGAACGGAGCGCCCGACTGCCCAGTGACTCACGGAATTCAACGGTCATTGCGGGCAAATTTTCGTATTCTTTTATGGCTGCCTGAGCGACTTTCAATGTCACCCAAGGGAGGTCGGCTCCATAAGCGCGTATCAGGGCATTGTTGCAGAGAAGATTGAGTTGGCGGGGGATCCCTTGGCTATGGTCAATTATCTCAGCGAGCGCACGTTGCGCGAAAATCTTCTGGACGCTCCCACCGCTTTGCCGGAGCTTAAAATCGACATATTCAAGAGCCTCATCGCGCTGTAGCGGGTTCAATACTGCTCGTGCACCAATCCGCTGATGGAACTGGCGAAGCGACGGTGACATAAGACGATTCAATAGCTCAGGCTGCCCGACGAGCATGATCTCGAGATGGCCCTTGCCGTTGGTTCCATAGTTCGAGAAAAGGCGAAGTTCCTCGAGCGTCTCGTCGCTCAAAGCCTGGGCCTCGTCTATGATGATTCCGATACGTTCGTTCGCTCTCAGTTGGCCGAAAAACCACTCGAATTTCTTGAGCAGCTCCAGCTTTGTCGCCGCCGTTGGCAAATATCCAAGCTCCTCGAGAATAGTCCGAAGCATATCCTCGAAGCTGAGCTTCGGATTGGTCACATACGCAATCCGCGCGTAATCGTAATTCCGACCGTGAAGGGCGTTTATCAAGGTCGTCTTACCAGTGCCGACCTCTCCAATCAGTAAAGTGAAGCTGCCCGGCTCGTGCAGTAAGCCCCACTCAAGTGCAGCAAGGCCCTCGCGATGAGCCTTGCTCATGTAAATCGAGGCCGGCTGGTTCACAATATCGAAAGGGTTCGTTCGGAGACCAAAATGCCTGTAATAATCCATTGCTACTGGCCTTCATTTTGTAAGATTCGCAAAGAATGGTATCCGCCACGTCGAACTTTTCTGGCCGTACATGAGAACTTCGGCCCCATTTGCAACACGTTGAAGTCACGCTGTCTGCCGCGTGACTCATAGCGCGTCTAACCGCCAAAAGCGTCTTCTATCGCCCACTCGTACAACACCCAGATCGTAAGGCTTACGTATGAGCGGTTCACGCTAAAATTAACCCCCGCAGCGGTAGCGAGGGCTAAAGTTGTCGCTCACGTCGTCTGGGCGCTCTTGCGTCACAGTTTTCGACGGGTTCGTTTGCAGATCGCGGGGACGCTTGTGCTACGCGTGTGCATGTTTATCCGCAGCGCGGAAATATTATGTCCAGTACATGGGTTCGTGGTTTGTCTCAAGAGTCAGCAGCGCCTTTAACAGAATCCCGAACTCGCCCCTGCAAACGCTCCCCGCACACAAGAAGCGACGCGACACTGTCATCCTCTGTTCGCGTTATTGCTTCCCCCTCGGAGGGCATTTAAGACTCCTGCGCGACAGGAACCGCGGGCGTAAGACCGATATGCCGAAGACGCATTCTGAGCGCCGAGCCGCTGTTGTCGACTTCCCTGTTCGCTTTTGCTCGTAAGTGGTTCTGGCAGCAGACGCCGAAAAGCTATCGATGCGTATGAGCCACAGAGCCACTATTCCTGCGCCATCGGGGCAATTGGAAATCAGGAGGCAAGACCTACCAAATCACAGTCCGCATAACGATTCCGTTTGTTCTTTGAGCGAAAGATCACGCGGCAGACGCCTTTATCATCGACAATCTAACACCTTGATCGAACGAGAGAGTTCATTTTCCCCCTACCGACACGAAAGTGCGCTCTTTTTAGCCGGCGAGCCGAAACACCCAAAGAAATAATTGGGCTTGTCTAGCGAAATAGCGCTTGTAGAGAATAGCGTGAGTGCCCTTCGTGTACGCTGATTTCGACTTTGTAACTCATTTCACGTTTGATATGAGACTAAAGAGTGTTCTGATACTGCGCGTGATGGCATAAGGTGGAATAGTGGCGCCGGTGAATGTGGTCGAGGCGGATTTTGCGAAAAGTCTTATTAGTTAACCTAGTCCAGGGAGAGCGAACGCTTATTCCGAGCTTTGTGCGGATGAAGAAAGGCGAATCAAGAGTGACAAACATTGTAAGCCGTGACGATCTCTGGCCGAACTGCAAAAACAGCGCGATGAAGAGTTTACAACAGCACCTCGTGGGGATCGATCGCAGTCCGCTGGCGCTAGTATGTCTCGCTTTGTTGCTGCTTGCCCCCGCGTGCGCTACTTCTGTTCCCTCCTCTTCGTCCTCGGAGCAGGAGGCGCAAGGCTCTCGTCTATCATCTGGGATTGTAGCAAATGCGGACGTGTCCGACCCTGCGAACTTGGCTACAGTCGACGAGAGTCGTTCCAGTGCCCTGGAGAGTCTATGGAGACAACGGACCGTTGATGCTGTCCGGGAAGCGTCTAGTTCCGGGTTTTACCTGGGGCCAGGCGACGTCCTGAAAATTTCGGTACCTCAGATTCCGCAGTTGAAGGATCGGACGGAACGAGTATCCGAAGAAAACACGATCGCGTTGCCGCTACTAGGGGTGATAGATGTCCATGGCATGACCCAGCAAGACCTTTTGAGCGATCTCACTCATCGGGTTAGAAAATATATGTATCATCCTGAGGTGGCAGTGTTTCTCATGCACTCGGAGAACCGCGATGTCGCAGTGCTCGGTGCTGTCAAGACTCCCGGGCGTTACATGATGACGAGCCGTTCGGACTCGATAATGACGATGATAAGTCGGTCAGGAGGAATGACCGTAGAGGCAGCTTCGCGGATTATCCTTGTCCCCGCGTCGGCCACGTCGGAGCAGGGGTCCACGTCGGACGGGTCATCGAGTTTCGCTACTCGAAGATTCGAAGATTCTGACGCATCTGGGTCCAGCGTGTCTTCCGTTGCGCTCCACGAGTCCACCGACCTCGATGCCGTTGCAAAGCATAACGGCTTCAATCAGGTGATAATCCTGACATCTGACAAAAAGGACCAGCGTTATCTCGAACTCCCAGTGGAACCCGGCGACGTGATCATCGTCCCTGCGGCGGGGCAAGTAACCGTGCAAGGCTGGGTAGACAAACCCGGAGCTTTTCCAGTCACCCCCGGGCTCACTGCTTTAGGAAGCATCGCGGCGGCTGGTGGCGCACTGTTTACTTCGTCGGCCACTCTACTGCGGGAGCGAGGTAATGACCGCAAACTCGAGGTGCCTCTGGACCTTACCAAGATAAAGCGCGGTGAAGAGCCCGACATTCCGGTGCAGGGCGGCGATGTGGTAGTGGTAGAGCGATCCGTGGCAGGCGCTGTGCCATACTCTCTGTACTTTCTTGCCCAGCGGATAGGCCTGGGCGTTCCTATTATACCGTGAGAATAACGCTGGAGAGTCGGTCCTAGGATGCCGAAGAGTCGGTCGAAGGTGCTGGTTTGGTGGCTTATACATAAGTGGCGGGTTAGGTATACCGAGATGTCGCAAAATCCTTTAGAAACCTGCTGGAGCTGCCGCGGGTCACGTGCAAGATAGATATCCATATCCAATTCAGCAGACGTTTCCGACCCCACCCTCGGAGCTCCAACCAACTCGGCCGCCGCCGGCTTCTGCATATCCAGCTTCTCCATATGAGGATGAGTTCGACCTGTGGGAATATTGGAGCACTATCCGTCGTAATGCGCGGCTGATCCTAAGTTTGTTCTTTATCGTCAAAGTGCTGGCCCGTCGTAACGCGCGGTTGATCCTAAGCTTGTTTTTTGTCGCGGAACTACTGACTCTCCTTATTGTTCTTATCAAGACCCCACTCTACATGGGTTCGAGTACTATCCTCATCGAGAGCCAGGCCCCACAGGTGCTCGAACCTAACAAGGGAAACGGCCAAGAAGACACCAGCAGCTTTTATAAGACACAATATGAGATCCTGAAGAGCAGAACCTTGGCAGCCAGCGTCATTCACGCCCTTAAGCTGGACAAGAACCCACTCTTCACCGGTGTTGAGACTAACGCGACACCCTCACGTGGTTTTTTGGCGTCGATCGGATCCCTGTTCTCGGGTAGAAGGCCTTCGTGGGACGCCGACAATCGCACCTATATTTTGGGAGTCAAGCCCGAAATTATCGACAAATATCTGGATGAATTGACGATAAAGCCGGAGCAAGACACTCCTCTGGTTACAATCGCTTTTACCAATCCGGATCCACTACTTGTCTCCAGAATTGTTAATGCTCATGTTCAAGCATATATCCAGCAAGGCTACGAGTTGCGCGGTCGCAGCAGCGAAGCAGCTCGGCGGTTCCTCAAAGGCCAGCTCGGTGAGTTGGAGAAAGGTCTCGAACAATCAGAGGCTGCCCTGAACGATTACCGTCGCCAGCGAGGTATAATAGCTTTTTCGCTTGACGACAAGAATCAGTTGGAAAGCCAGCGCATGCTTGGCCTGAACAAGGCCCTTGTGGAGGCTGAAGAGACGCGCATCGCGCTTCAAGCCGAAGTAGAGACTATCAAGAGCAACGATTATGACGCAGTACCGGAGGTAGTCAATAGCAGTCTGATTCAAAACCTAAAGGTTGAGTTATCAAGACTCCAAGGTCAATACGCCAACCTGTCGAATCAGTTCACCCCGGAGTACCCGGACGTGGCACAGTTGCACGCTCAGGTGGCGCAAGTGAAACGGCACGAGCAAGAGGAGATTGATCGCGTAATAGAGAGCATCAAGGCAAGGTACAGCGCCGCTCTGGGTAGAGAGACCGAACTTGCAAAGCAGCTTGAGGACGAAAAGATACGCGCGATGTCAGTTAATGACGCGTCGCTCGAAGATGCAATCCTGACGCGTGAAGTCTCCACTAATCGCGCGCTCTATACAAACGTACTTGAGCGGATAAAGTTGCTCGGCGTGACCAGCGAAGCCCAAGTCACCAATGTATCCATAATAGACATGGCTGCAGTTCCCAGACACCCGTCGAGCCCGAAAAAGATACAGAGTCTAGTGCTGGCGGGGCTTCTGGCGTTGATGACCGGACTTGGAGCGGCTTTCATAAAAGAGGGGGCGGATGAGGGGTTAAAGACCGCCGACGAGGTCCAACAATATCTGCGACTACCTAATCTAGCCACGGTGCCATGCTTTTTGAGCAAGGACGAAAGAAGCGTGGAACCGAAGCGCCTGCTGTGGCTCCCTAAATTGACAGCCGAGACTGAGAGTAAATATACGGATGCGCTGAAACGGCTAAACAATGGCCCCAACATTGCCGAACTCCCTGCAGCGAACATTGCTGCGAACGGAGTGGCGCCTGAGTCCAGCTCATACGGCGCCGCAGAGGAGGCCTATCGCGCGATTAGAACCAGTATCCTGCTCTCTTGCGCGGGAGGGCCCCCGAAAATCGTTCTCTTCACCAGCACTATGGCTGGAGAGGGCAAAACCGTAACCGCGATCAACACTGCGATTGCATTTGCCAGCATGTCCAACCGCGTCCTACTAATTGATGGCGACCTTCGGCGCAGTCGTTGCCACGAGATCATGAACAGCGAAGCACATCCTGGCCTCGCCGAGGTTTTGAGCGGGCTTCACGGCTTGGAGGACGCAATTCAGTCGACCGGTGTGAAGGGGCTTTTCCTCCTCTCCGGCGGTCTTAATGTGCCAAATCCGAGTGAACTCTTGGGTTCGAGAAAAATGCTCGAAGTTCTCGCTGCAGTCGGATCGTCCTATGACCATGTATTGATTGACTCGGCACCGATTTTACCCGTCAGCGACTCGGTCATTCTCTCAACCCAGGTGGACGGAGTAGTGATAGTGATTGGCTCGGAAACCCCGAAACGACTTGTCCGAGATACGTGTTCAAGTCTATTTTACGTTGGCGCAAAGATGCTGGGCGTTGTTCTAAACAACGTCGATCCCGAGCAGCAGCCCTACTACGCACCACGCTACCTATATCGGCGGATCAGCTAAGGACACTTCCGGAGCCGCGCATTATTTAAACGGCTAGCAGGTTGCGGAAAAACTCAGAAAATACTTGACTAGTCAGTAACGTTGGCATGAATCAGCCCATCAAAGCGTGCGAATGCTCAGTCCGGAAAAGGCCTCAAAAGGCTTTTGTCGCGGTAGGGACGCTGGTTAACCCAGCGCCCCCCGCACAGATCCGTACGGGCAGAATTACTGCATACGGCTCCTACCTCGGATACTTGGCGTCGAAGCGTTGCTTCACGCACATCGAGCAAGTCGCTCGGCGCGCTGGTCCGGCTCTGCGTCCGGGGCGCGGTCGCCTGCCCGATGTTCTCCTTGGTCGGTCGCCTTCCCTCCATACCCTGCGCCGGTGGCTTTCCACCGTTGTTCGGGCACTTCGTCGGTACTACGCGACCCCGACTCCCCATCGACGTGCGTGTTGGACTTCTGGCTCAAGGCCTTCTCCAACCGGCCCGTCACACCTTCCACGACGGGCGTCGATGGGGTCTCCCGGTTCTCGCGCGTGGAGTTTCCATACATGCTTGGGGTCTGAGACTGCGCGGAGTCCTGCGGATGCTTGATGCTTGCGATAGCGCATCCGTCGGTGTTGCCTTCCGCCATGCGGAACGACGTCGGCACTCCGGTCGCGATTATTTCGCAGCTCCATACCCAGCCTGCATGTGCCCCTGTCAACGCTTCGCCAGCAGCCTTGCGGCTCCCCACGCATGACTCGGGGTCAGGATGGCTCGCTACTCCTTTCCTGTATGACTCTTTCATTCAGAACTCCACGCCAGTTTATCCCGGCGCACTCCGCAACCTGCTAAATGGCCCGTCCGACGACGGCTCATTGCAACAGCCTGGTCTGCGATGAATCGAGCGGCAGCGAGCCACCGCCAGACTCGTCAGCTGCCATGTCAAAATCGCAGGTCGAAGAGTCGGTCGGCGCCAGGCACGGGCAACGTGATGTTGCGCCCAGCCCCCCTCCGGAATCAGACACGTCACCCCGTTTACGTTTGCTCACAGGGACTGCGGCACGTCGGCTGGGTACTCGCGAGCGCGGCGCGTGACTTGCGCACAGGGGCGCGCTCAGCTCAGCGTCTGATGCGCGCCCCCCGCGCCGAATGGGGGAGACGATGAGCGACTGCAACGACGGGTCACGGGCTGGAGCGCTGTAAAGCTACTTCCTGGCCAATAAGGCCATCCGTTGGTTGACTGTTAATCGTCGTCGCCGTCAGGGGACCTGTCGAGCCAGCAGTACTTTGTGCTTGATCCGCCGAAGCACTTGCGAGGAAACCGGCGTACGAATCGTTGAGATTCCACCGTTGAGTCAGTGTGCCCGAAGGGCTCAAGGTAACGCCCTGCGCCCAGTTGCTCTCCGCGACCATAAACGCTCCGATAATGAGATCACCGCTGCTTGTGGTTGTAAGCGATGGTGCGGTTACTGTGCTCGAACCTGTCGCGACCGCTCCGCTTCCGCTCGGTGCACCCGGATCGATGGGGGTTCTGTTGTTCACACCCGAGTAGCAACTCACGGCTCCTTCATAATACGTCTGTGCCCCGCCAGAAGTCGTCCACGTATAGCTTACCGGGTCACTCAGACCCGTCCTCCGCCAAAAGAGCCCCTGGGCCCCACCCGCAAAGTTCGGATCCTGGCGGATCGCGGTCCATCCCGAAGGAACGTTGAGTCTTGCGTTTGTGGTGAGTGATATCTGAGCGACGCAGATATTCCCCGCTGGTGCGGACGACTGCGAAGGCATCCTCATGGTCAATCTGCTGGGTGTTGTGAAGCCGCTGCCGCTCACGGTTGCGGCAAGGAAGGCGACTCCGTTACTCGGTGGGGGCGGATTGGCCGGCTGTAGCGCGACATCCTGCGCTATAAGACCGTCCGACGACTGGCCGTTTCTGATTTGTACCGCGAGCTGGCCCGTCGCCCCTGTATAGTTTTGAACCTGGTCCCCTGCCGCGCTAGCTAGAAAATTTGCGTCTGTATCGACCATGTTCCAACGGCCGCTCAATGACGCCGGCAGCACGATCTTATCCCCTTGTCCGAAATGGCTCTCACTAACCACGAAGGCCGCGATGATGGCATCACCGCGGTTTTGAATGTTGATCGACGGGGCGGTGATAGCCGTCCCCGTGGCAGTCAGCGCCATACCGTTCGGCGCACCAGGGTCAATCGGCAAAGAAGTGTTAACGCCTGAATAGCAGCCGATTCCTCCTTCGTAGAAAGTCGCGCTGGACGTCGTCCAGAGGTAGTTGACCTGCTCATTCGACTGAGCAAGGTGCCAATACAATCCCTGCGTCAGCTGATATCCTAGGAAGTCCGCGCGGATGGTATTCCAGCCTGTCGGCACCCCTAAGATGTCATTACCCAGTGCAGCGAGATGAGCTATGCATATGGCCCCGGCCGGAAGCGACGAAGGCATGTTGAGAATTAGATTGCTGCTCGGGGTGGAGCCGCTGCTGCTCGAGGCGGAACCGACGAACGCGATTCCGGTGACTATCGGGTTGGCAGGCTGCAACGCGACTTGCTGCGCGATCAGACCATCGCCCGGTTGGCCGTTCGTGGTCGTGATCGTGGGGCTTGCGGAAGAGCCTATGCTGCTTTCGGCTTCATCTCCGGCTGCCGCTGCTATATAGCTCGCGCTCGCGTCGGTCATGTTCCATCGCGGATTAAGCGACGCGGGGAGATTGACTACGTCCCCTTGATCAAAGTTGCTTTCAAACGCGGCAAAGGTAGCGATAACCAAGTCGCCAGGGGTTTGCATAGCTGCGGACGGCGCAGCTATGGTCGTACCGTTTCCGACTGCACCGACGCCTTTTGGTGCACCCGGATCGAGAGGCGCGAAGATATTGACGCCGGCGTAACAACTGATACCGCCTTCGTAAGGCACTCCCGACTTGGCAGCGGTCCACTTGTAGTCCGATGGCTCCCTCAATTGAACAAGATGCCAGTAGAGCCACTGCGACGCGAGATTACCGAACATGTCGGCGCGGATTGTGTTCCAGCCCGCTGGAGGAGTTACAGGATCGCTGCCGAGAAGCGCCAGTTGTGCGATACAAATTACACCTGACGGTGTCGTCGGCATCCCGAGCGCCATCTCATAGCTCGAGTTGGAAATGCCACTCCCTCTAAGGGCGGCCAGGAACGTGACCCCAGTGGGCGATGGCGGCGGATTCGCGGGTTGGAGCGCAACCATTTGGGCTACCACTCCGTCCCCGGACTGACCGTTGGTCGTACTAACAGTCAAGCTATTGGTTGGCCCTTTATACCCTTGGCTCACGTCACCCGCTGCGCTTGCGACAAAGCTTGCGTTCGTATCGGTCATCCGCCAGCGCATTACCAGCGCTTTCGGGAGATTGATGACAACGCCCTCCCCAAAGCTGAATTCCGTCACCATGAAGGCCCCGATGATGAGGTCACCGTTTGTTTGGGTGGTAATAGAGGGTACGGTAATCACTGTTCCATTGGCGATGGCTCCAGATCCTTTCGGAGCGCCGGGATCCACTGGTGCGAGAGAGTTAACCCCTGAATAGCAGGCAATACCCCCCTCGAAGAAAACTTGGCCATTGGCGCTCCAAGTGTAACCGGCCGGCTCAGAGGCCTGTGTAAGGTGCCAATACAGGCCTTGCGTCGCTTGATGCCCGTTTATGTCTTCGCGGATCCTGACCCATCCTGCCGGGGTAGTAATTATGTTGTCACCCGAGACCGCCAGATGTGCCACGCAGATATCGCCGCTCGGCACCGGAGATGGCATCATCAACGGCATGGTGGTGGCTAGGGCGGACCCACTACTACTCGTGGCTGAGGCATCGAGAGTAATAGCCGCATGAGCGGTAAAAGCCCACGAGCAGATCACTGATAGAAAAAGGATCGCGACACCGTTTCTCACTAGTGTGGGCAAACAGAGCGTAACGATCGTTCTCGCTTGCTTCATCGTCGCCGAGCCCCCTTTTTTGTGATACGTAGTGATTAGTTACGCGATCCCAGCACACCTCTCACTACCACCAAACACCGTTGGCACCGAAGGAGGCACTGAATACGCTAAAAGGAGCGAGCTCGCGAGCAGGAATGCTTATTTCTTAACGCGTGGCAATCGTTCGGCGGATAATCGAGGAGGGCTGTGAGGGTAAGCGCATCATCATCAGAAGTGCGCCCGGCATGGGATTCAAACCCCAAATAGTTTCTCGGACTGAAATCACGGACGGCCGGAAAAACGAGCCAGCCAGCGACAAAATAAGGCCAGAATCTGAATTGAGAGGCACTACGGAAGTCAGCGACCTTATCCGGGCGGCCCTGTGCCGGAGACGGCTTGAAGCCAGCGTCGCATCAGTTCTTTTTTCTTACACAAGGCCCCGAGGCTACGTCGTAAGCCAGCGCGACCTGTTGAGTGTCTCCCACACCATCTTCGTTACCCTCTTGAAGCAGCTTCACGGACCCTAGTACGCTCAACTACGCCGATCCTGTGAGGTTTCGTTGGTTGGGGTTTTGTTCTGCCTGGCATACCTGACTCCGACGTCACAATTTCCCTAATGTTCTGCGATAAAAAGACAAAGAGCCAAAGCTCCTTGCTAAAAGTCGCAGTAAGGAAGAATGCCGCGACCGCAAAAGCGATCAGCCCAAGTCGGATTGCAACTCCGGCTTGATCCAACTGCCAATCTCCGATACCGACTGCCCGTTTCTCAGCAGCCCGACAGTTTCGGAGTGCGACCACAAGAATCCCAAGAAAAAGCGCTAATGATGGGATTCCGCCTTCCGCGCCTATCTGCACATACGTGTTGTGCGCGATGAAGCTTCTGTGGGCAGTACGAAGTATTCCTGGATTATATTGAGGAAGCACTTGTTTGAACTGGTCAGGTCCAACTCCGAATATCGGATTGCTCGCAATCATGCGAAGACCACCACGCCAAACCTCAATGCGCGAGCGTGTCGATAACTCGTCGCCGTTCATCGGCCCATCGCCTGAGACCTTGACATGCCTTAACTTGTCCCATGTCGTCTGAGGAGAAGCTAACGCCATCATGGCAACTGCGCCCCCAACCAGCAACAGTGCCCGAAGCTTTCGGCTCGATTGAAACCACCCGCCAACCGCGAGGACCACCAGAGCAACGAGTCCTCCGCGTGATTGAGTGACGAATACCCCGAAGGCGAGCAAGACTGTGGATCCAAGAGCGATGCCCCGCCACCACCGGCTCTTGTCATAGCACAGGATCCAGACGCTCACGGGTATTGCCATTACGATCGCCAGAGCTTCGTAATTGGAGTCATCGACGGGTCCGTTGGGATGCAGGTAATGAAGAAGATAATACTGCTTGTAGAGCCAAAGAGTGCCGAACGCCTCCGCGAACATGAGCGTTCTTATGGCTTTGACGAAACGGTTCGGTGTGGAGATTAGTTGTCGCGTAGCGATGAGCAATATTGTGAAAGAGACGATTTCGGAGGAGAATGCCAACGGAAATGGCCTTTGCAAAAGTACCGTAGCGAAAAGCGGAAAACACGCAAAGGCCCCATAAAGTAACGAAATCGGTGTAGACAGGTGCCGGGCCGCGTAACGAGGACGAGGCAGCAAGAACGATGCCGCTAAGGTTAGAAGCCCTTCGATCTTTATCGGAGTTACGGGGAAACCTCCGATGCTAACCAAGGTAGCGCCAAGCTTCGGGTGTGTTTGAAACGGTGTCAGCAGCAAGAACAGATAGTACAGTGTCAATTGAGTGTCCTTGCAGCTCGGTCAGCGCCCGGTCGAACCTCGGAGACCGTCTTCCTTCGGAAACCCCGACAGAGTCGTAGATTCTGCCTCGCTTCGCCGGACGAGATGTTTTTGCGGCGATGGACTATAGGTTCCAACGATAACCGCTGCCACAAGCTCAATGCACCCCAACCATAGGAGAAAACGATCAACTAGCAATTCGATGAAGCACAATGGCGCAATGAAGAAAAAGAGAGGACGCGCCGGCAAATAAAGCAGACTCTCCTCGGCAAGGCCCGCTGATCGACATAGGTCAAGCAGACGCTCGCGGGTGTTCGCACGATAGTACGTCGGGAACACATCATTCGCTTCACGATAATCCAGAAAGCGGATTATTCGAAGTACGAGTCGCCTAGGGAGAAGCGGCTCCAGTAGGCGCGTAAAACGCACCTCATAGCTTTCGATATTTGGCGTATGGATTATCAGCTTTCCGATGGGACTTAAGACTCGCGTGAACTCGGCTAGAACTTTAGTCGGCTCCATTAAATGCTCCGCAACATTGTTCAAGGTGATCAGGTCGAAGCTGGAGCATTGGAATGGCAAGTTCTCGAGCCTGCAAGAGACGCAATTTGAGAGACTCCGATGTTTTCGAAGAGTGGACGAATCAATGTCGCAACCCACAGCGAAACCCGCCTTTCGCAATACGGTTTCTTCAGGCGTGCTGGACTGAGTTTCCAAAATCTGGTGGCCGCTGCCCGCGTCCAGCCACCTATCCCCCGGCTTCAATGCCTCAGCGATCAGGTCGCCATATGTAATCTGGGTGTATTGCCGCGGTGACCGCAGTAGTTTTTCGATCCACACGTACGAGCCCCGTCCGAGATAACGGTCAAGCCAGTGCAGTACAGAAGTAAAGCAATTCACAGTTTTCAACTTTATTGGTCCAAGAACAGGCTCCAAACGTGATTTGTGTAAATCGCCTCGGTAGCATAACACCTGATGCAAGAATGATCACAGCGGGCCTCTGGCCCAATGGACGAGGATTGTTGACCGCGCTACCGGAAGTGGCGACTTCGCGCTGACGTGCTCGGCGTCTCATTCATGCCAAAATTCACCAATAGCGGCGATTTATAGGCTCTTAGCGTACTGGCAGCTGCCGGAGAAAAGAGGGTCTGGGCCAGCTTCCACTGCTCCAAGTTGTCATGGTAGGGATGAGACTCATACGCAGGACAACAACATCTCGGGTGAAATGAGCAAAGCAGCATGCTCCCTCGGATTCGAGTAGGCATATCGGATGTGCGCCAGACCACAACAAATGGGGTCAACTTTGTCTGAAGGAAGATGTCGAAAAATACGATACAAGGGTCCCAGACAGAAGATGTTTTTACGGCGTGGCTATTATCGCGGCGCGGCGCTTATAGTCTTTTCTCTGCTGATGGCGGCTTCGGCGCAAGCCGCGAGCGTTGGTGGACTTCAGGATTGGCAGTCACGGAGCGGCGGCGCGTTGACCTTCCTTCAGTATCCCAACTATCGCGGCTTGTTGTTCGACGACTACTCGCAAATAATCAAACTAGTGGTGGACGTGATCCCGGCCAATCTTAAGGGCAGTCCGGTGCTCGCCAACCTGGCCCTGACGGTCAAGCTTACCCAGGGCTCGATTACGGCAGCCACAGTGAGACTGCCATCCTCAGGATTCGGGCTACACGCCGCTGGACGTTCTCACTGCCCCAGCGGCGCAAGTTGTAATCTCGTCACCATCGATGGTAGCAGGCTTGCCTACGACACGAGTTATACATTAACTGCCAGCGTCACGAACAGCCACGGTGCGCTGTTCACGCAACCTGCTCACGAGACCTATCGGGTCGTGCGCCGCCACGCGTCGGATCGCTCATCAATGAAGGTCTTCGTCGATCAAAATAACATTATCAACTATGCTGGCCACCCTACTTTCGTGCTCGGAAGCTGGGACGGCCCCGACGATGGGCCAGATCCCTGCGCACGCTCTATTATTCCAGGTACACTGCCGCACGCCGACCTTATGCATGACCTATCGCTAAGCAGCCTGTCTCGCACGACGAGGCTCCAAGAGTATATGAACCTCGTTCATGGGACATGCGCCCAATCCGAAATCAGTAAGGAAGCCGCCTACCTGAATTCGGTCGCCGGTACGACCCCCAAGTTGGGCGGAATGAGAGAGACACAGATCGGAGCAGCCCATTGGTTTTTTCACGGACTGGACGGTACCACGACGAGCGGCACTCCTAGGTTCCAAACTACGGCGCCGCACTTCTGCTGCGACCGTACCACCATTACCGGCCCCAGCACGATCGTTATCAAAGGGGCGGGCAATGCAGCTGGAACGGTCGATTTGAAGACAACCATAATTGGTCATCCTGACTTGAAAACGGTAATACTGGCCACAGAGCCGTTACGCACGATCAAAGGGAATGCGGATTATTACGTCTGGGATCAGGGTACCTATCCCCATCACCGCGAAACCGAACTCCGAGTAAGTTGCGGCCGAGGCGCGCCGATCTGTCCCGTCGAGCTTCAGACCGCGATAGCAAAGGTTTCGGCGAGGCTGACCAATGTTCCGGCTTACTACATATACGATGAGGAGACTCCGGACGTTGCACCCGTGCTCACGGCGCAGGTCATCAACATGGCGAAGAGCGACCCGTACTCAATTATCTATGGTAACATAAACGCTAATTATGTATACGCTGCACTAGTGAACCCGAACGACGCGCTGAAAGGATTGTGCGACGCATGCCGCAAAACAGCGGCAGTAAACGATGCCTCCTTTGTTGACCTTATGTATTATCGCGACGCGGGCGATGTGATCGCTGACGATTCATTACCCTTCAACTTCTGGAACTGCTACGACCCGTCGCGGCATGTTTCGTATGTCAATCCCCGTTGCCGGGGACCTTGGTATATTCCCGAGTCCGCTCAGTGGATCTACTGGGCGAAGGAAGCCGTGCAAGGTTCCCGTCCGATCTACGGTCAGATGGACTTTTATGCCGGAAGTGGAGCTGGCGGAACCTGGCCTAATCTTCAGCAGATGCACGATCAGGCATGGACCTATGTTGTCGCTGGCGTACAGGGCTTATACTATAGTAAGTTTACAAGTCTCTTTGTGAGTCCCGCGCCACCGAATCGTGCCAATCAGGAATTGTACTTCGGAACCATAAGCAAAGAGCTTGGCGACATCAATGACGCGCTGGTTAGTGAGGATGACAACACTGCATTAGAGGGCGTCAGTCGTGGACCCTGGGACGATCAGGTGCTGAGTGCGAACCCGCACATTCGTGTCAAATTGAAATCCTCGCAAAGCGGGTCGACCTGCCCTGTGGAGAGGACCTGCCGCTGGGTGTTCGCCTATAACGATACTTCGGATTTGCAGAGCAATGTCAAATTTACGCTGGCGTCACCCCTGAGCACTGTCACGCGCTATGGTGCACCCGATACGGGCCGTCCGAGGATTCGTGGAAATTCATTCACTGATACGTTTGGAACTTTCGAAGCGCATGCGTATCGAATTCTAGACCCATCGATGGCAGCGACCCATCCTCCGGCTGACTTACGTTGAATCAGGTCAGCCAAACTCACCGTAGGGTTCTGCCAAGAAAGAACATCGATGGTGAAACCCCTGGCATGGTCGGCTCGAAACCGGTCAACATTACTCCAGCCAGACCGATTGGCTGGTTGAGTTCTTGTTGAGCTTTCGGACGCCGGCGTTGATCACGTCCCTGTCCCCGATCAAACTCACCGAACAGGCACGGGGCAGCAGGTTAGTCGCAAGATCAACAAGACCGCACCGTTAGCCTAGATCTATGCTACCGCGCCGCGCTCATGGCAATTCCCAGGGATTATCCGGCGATTGCGCTGATGATTCTGGTTGAAGCTGGCGACCTATGGCACTTCTCCCATGATCGCCAGTTTCTGACTTTCTGCAGAATGAAATTCACGAAACCGTAACGGGGGAAAGCGAGCGGGAGCTATATTGCCATAGCCTATGCTCTCGAAGGTGATGTGCAGACAGGCTAAGGAAACCAGCAGAACTTGTAGGGAAGTGGCCATAACCCAGGCGATACGATGGCATGCGCTGTTAGAACGCAAGCCCCCGGTGATGCGAAATTAGCGAGCTGGACTTGAAACCTGTGGATTAAATGGACAGAGACCTTTAGGTTGCTCGTTCTCGATCCGCTATGATCGCGCCGTTCTCCATGAAAAGCGGGTTGCTGGTGATCGGCTCAGGGTAGTAGCAGCGCATCGATCTGAAGCTTGCGGCTCACGTTAATTGATGCTGCTCGGAATGTGGGCAGATAAGCTCTAAGCAGATAAGCGAAACGTAAAAAATTGTGGTGAGCGGCCATGGTAAAATATTTCCACGGACAGCGGCCTGTCGGGGTTTCCAGCAAACCGAACCGTTGTTTGATTGAATTTCTTCAAACGATTCTGGCGGGACTAGATGCGCAGCAAACAGTTGGGGAACAGTTCACTCAGGAGCGATTGGCGGAACTAGGTGCGGAGTTCAACCTGGCCGACAGCGACTGGGGGCAGTTCTACTGCATGATTCGTCGTCTGAAGGAGTAACTGGCCAGAAAGCTCAGCACGGCTGGCATCGACCGCTCTCATCAACTGTGAGGCAAGCCAAAGCCGCCTTTTCACCGTTATGTATCGGTTGGAATGAGGTGGGCGAGTTCGCTCATCCTATCCAGTCGATTCGGCAAGTTGCTTCTAGAAAGACCAACTTTTGGACCCTGCAGCCTCCGTAGGTGAATTTTGACGCCCTTATCCCCATTTTCAGCTACTGTAATCCTTGCTTCGTAGGGCAGCATACCTTTATCTTACTTAAGCCAAACCCTCCAAAAGTGGGCGACATAGGTCAGGATGAGGTGGGGACACCTTTGGAGCAGGGGTACCGGCGATTTTTCCTATCCTATAAGGGGCGCATCATGAACCCACCGGAAACCGCTACCGATGCAACACGCCGTCTGGAGATGCGACTTGGCGATTTCGGCATTCCTGGCAAGTTCGTCGATGAAATCATCGGCCATCACACGGTGGTCAACTACAACAAGGGATCTATGGTCTTTCTGCAGGGTTCGCCGGCCGACGTGATGTTCTTGGTTCTCGCCGGCTTGGTCAAGGTTTATTG
>WNEZ01002944.1_pt1 | contig 20327 bp, 23 predicted proteins | sample 5400521 | NCBI WGS metagenome assembly WNEZ01 (sample SAMN13153339, study PRJNA577476) | soil metagenome | isolation source: 120 cm saprolite under Douglas fir tree site 2 hole 1 replicate 1 | place: USA:California | collected 2015-04-18 | reverse complement strand
AACCAGGTGGTCAAGGCGGGCGGCCTGCACATCATCGGCACCGAGCGCCACGAGTCGCGGCGCATCGACAATCAGCTGCGCGGCCGCTCGGGCCGCCAGGGCGATCCCGGCAGCTCCCGCTTCTACATGTCGCTCGAGGATCCGCTGCTCAGGATCTTCGCCGGCGACCGCATCAACCGGATCATGGTGATGCTGAAGATGCCCGAAGGCGAGGCGATCGAGCATGCCATGGTGACCCGCTCGATCGAGAGCGCGCAGAGGAAGGTCGAGGCGAGGAACTTCGACATCCGCAAGCAGCTCCTCGAGTACGACGACGTCGCCAACGACCAGCGCAAGGAAATCTACGCGCAACGCAACGAGATTCTTGATGCGAAGGACGTTTCCGCCCTGGTGACGAGGTTGCGCGCCGGCGTCATCGTGGACATTTTCCGCCAGTTCGTGCCCGAAGAATCCGTGGAGGAGCAGTGGGACATCGCGGGCCTCGGGACCGCGCTGAAGGCCGAGCTCAATCTCGAGTTGCCGCTGCGCGGCTGGCTGGAGGCGGAGCCGGACCTAGATGACGAGGGCCTGCTCGAGCGCATTACCGAAAAGGCGCACGAGGCTTACCAGGCCAAGATCCCAGCCGGCGCCGAGGAGTCATTTCGCCAGTACGAGCGTTATGTGACGCTGCAGATTATCGATGCGCACTGGCGCGAGCACCTCGCCGCGCTCGACCATCTGCGCCAGGGAATCCACTTGCGCGGCTACGCGCAGAAGAACCCCAAGCAGGAGTACAAGCGCGAGGCGTTCGAGCTGTTCGGCGCGATGGTCGAGGCGGTGAAGCTCGAGGTGACGAAGACTCTGACTGCGGTCGAGATCCGCACGCGAGAGGAAGTGCCGCAGGCCGACGACAGCCAGCACGTCGAGAACGTCCGGCTGCAGCATGCCGACTACGAAGACGCGGTCGTCGGCGACGGCAACGGCGACACGGCGATCGCGGAGGCGGCGACCAAGAAGAAGGCGCAGCCGATCGTGCGCCACACGCAGAAGGTCGGCCGCAACGATCCCTGCCCCTGCGGTTCGGGCAAGAAATACAAGCACTGCCACGGCAAACTGACCTAATGGCGGTCAATCTAGCGCCGCCCGACCCGGCGTCGCTTCATTCCGTTCGCGGCGTCGAGCTCGGCGTTGCGATGGCGGGGGTGCGCAAGCCGAACCGCAAGGATCTGCTGGTGATTCGGCTGGCAGCCGATTCGGCCGTAGCGGCCGTCTTTACGCAGAACCGCTTTTGCGCGGCGCCAGTCGTCATCGCCAAAAGACACCTGCGAAACGCGGTGCGCGCCCTGGTGGTCAACACCGGCAATGCCAACGCCGGGACCGGAGCCGAGGGATTGCGGCGCGCGATGCAGGTCTGCGAGGCGCTCGCGCACCACGTCGGCTGCGAGCCGCGGGAGATCCTGCCGTTTTCCACCGGTGTCATCATGGAGCCATTGCCGGCGGAGCGGATCACCGCGGCGCTGCCGAGGGCGCTGCTCGACAAGAGTAACTGGCTGTCGGCCGCCGAGGCGATCATGACGACCGATACCCTGCCGAAAGCTTTTTCCCGCAAGCTCCGCCTTTCGACCGGCGAAGCCACGGTGACGGGCATTGCCAAGGGGGCGGGCATGATACGCCCGGACATGGCGACGCTGCTCGCCTTCGTATGCACCGACGCCGGCGTGCCGCGCAAGGCGCTCGAGCGCATCGTCACCGTGGCAGCGGAGCAGTCCTTCAACTGCGTGACCGTCGACGGCGACACGTCGACGAACGATTCTTTCGTCGTGGCGGCGACGGGGCAGGGACCCCGGGCGTCCTCCGGGCGCGACTTGCTGAAGCTGCAGATGGCGATCACGGCGGTTGCACAGCAACTTGCGCAGGCCATCGTGCGCGACGCAGAAGGCGCGACGAAGTTCGTCACGATACAGATCGACCGCGGCCGCAGCGCCGAGGAATGCCGGCGCGTGGCTTACGCGATTGCGCATTCGCCGCTCGTGAAGACGGCATTTTTCGCCTCGGATCCGAACCTGGGCCGCATCCTGGCGGCGATCGGAAATTCGGGTGCGCCGATCGAGCCTGAAAAAATAGATCTTTATCTCGACGACGTGCTCGTTGCCGCGGGGGGCAGCCGCCATTCCGACTATCGCGACGAGCAAGGCATGGCGGCGATGAAAAAACCGGAATTCACGGTGCGCGCGGTGCTCAATCGCGGCAAGGCGGCCGCCACGATCTGGACTTGCGACCTTTCCTTCGACTACGTGAAAATCAACGCCGAATACCGGACCTGACCTCGATCACGTGAGCAGCGAACTAGAGAAAATTCTCGAGCGCCTCGAGCAGCTCCTGCCCCCGCCTCCAGCGCCGACCGATTGGGCGGCGAGCGTCGCGTATCGCTGGCGCTCGAGCGGCCGCCGCGGCGCGTCCGGCTGGCTGCAGCCGGTGCGGCACGTGCACCGGATCCGGCTCGCCGACCTGCGCGGCATCGACCGGCAGATCGAGCGCGTCGAGCAGAACACGCGGCAGTTTATCGACGGCAAGCCCGCCAACAACGTGCTTCTGACCGGCGCGCGCGGCACCGGCAAGTCGTCGATCGTGAAAGGCCTGCTCAACAAGTACAGCAAGCAGGGCCTGCGCCTCATCGAGGTCGAGAAAAACGACCTCGTTGATCTGCCGTATATCGTCGATCGCGTCGCTTCCCGCGCCGAGCGTTTCCTCCTGTTCTGCGACGACTTGAGCTTCCACGGCGCCGAGGACGGGTACATCGCGCTGAAGGTGGCGCTCGACGGCTCGATCTCGACCACCTCGGAGAACCTGCTCATCTATGCGACGTCGAACCGCCGCCACCTGATGCCCGAGTACATGGGAGAAAACCTCGAGACCAAGTATGTCGGCGATGAAATCCATCCCGGCGAGACGGTAGAGGAGAAGATTTCGCTCTCCGAGCGCTTCGGACTGTGGGTCACGTTCTATCCCTTCGACCAGGACGAGTACCTCGACATCGTCGCGCATTGGCTGAAGACGTTCGGCTGCGGCGCGAAGGAGATGGGCGCGGCGCGCGAAGAGGGGCTGCAATGGGCGCTGCAGCGCGGCTCGAGAAGCGGCCGCGTGGCTTACCAGTTCGCGAGGGATTGGGCAGGTCGGCATTCCACGAAACGCTGAAGTCGTCGAAGTCGCGGCGGCCGTGATCCAGCGCGCGGACGGCGCGTTCCTGCTGGCGCAGCGGCCCGCGGGAAAGGTTTATGCCGGATACTGGGAATTCCCCGGCGGCAAGTTCGAGCCCGGCGAGCCGGCCGTCCGGGCGCTCGCGCGCGAGCTCCACGAGGAGCTCGGCATCGACGTGCGGCGCGCCTATCCGTGGCTCACGCGCGTTTTTGCTTATCCGCACGCCACCGTGCGCCTCAACTTCTTTCGCGTCACCGAATGGGACGGCGAGCCGCATCCGAAGGAAGACCAGGCGATCGCGTGGCAAGCGTTGGCTGCGCCGCTGGCGGCGCCGATGCTGCCGGCGAACGCGCCGGTGCTGGCTTCCCTCGCGCTTCCGGTGGAATACGCGATCACCAATGCCGCGCAATTCGGTACGACGCAGATGCTGGCGCGGCTGGAGCGACGCCTGGAGCAGGGATTGAAGCTGCTTCAGGTGCGCGAGCCCGGATTGGCAGGCGAGGAACGGCGCCTGTTCACGCAGCAGGCGCTCGGTCTGGCCCATCGTTACGGCTGCAGAGTGCTCGTCAAGTCGCTGTTTTCCGGGGCCGACGGCGTGCATTTCACCGCGGCCGAACTGATGCGCTTGCAGGAACGGCCGACGGAAGTCCTCGCCGCAGCTTCATGTCACAGCCGCGAAGAGCTGGAGCGAGCGATGCAGCACGAGCTCGATTTCGCGGTCCTCGGGCCGGTGAAGCGCACTGCCTCGCACGCGGCCGAGCCCGTTCTCGGATGGAAGGGTTTTGCGACGATTGCTCGCGGCGCGAGCCTGCCGGTTTACGCGATCGGCGGCCTGGCGCGTGCGGATCTCGAGGAAGCCTGGCGCGCCGGCGCGCACGGCCTGGCGATGATCAGCGGGAGCTGGAGCTAGAAGAAGAGTCGGGACCGGAGCCTGGATTCTCGTCCGGGCCGGACTCCTTGTCGGGGACCCGGTAGCTCTCCGAGGCCCAAAGACCGAGGTCGATCATCTTGCAGCGCTCGCTGCAGAACGGCCGCCACTTGTTCTTGGGGCCGAAGAACGCCGGCGCGCCGCAGCGCGGGCAAGCACCTTCTTTACAGATTGCAAAACGTGAGCTCGAAGCCGACGTCCCAGTCAGCGATGCGCGGCCGCGGATCGTCGCCGTTCTGCGCGAGGAAGCGGATATTGAGGACGTACTTGTTGGCGCTGATTTCCGGCACGCAGGGCGTTTCGGTATCGAGGCGCACGCGCAGCATCTGCGCCGTCTTGCCGCCGAGCATCTGCTGGTAGGTGCCGAGCGCCGCATTGTGCGCCTGCGGCTTGCCCGATTCCCGCAGGATGCGCAGGATGATCGCGGTGCCATCGCGCAGCGGATGGAGCGGTCCGGTCCATGCGGCGAGTTGGCCGGTGCGCTCCTCCGCCTGCCGGTGCAGCCAGTAATGATAGGAAGGCAGGTCGAATTCGCAGGCGCCGCCCGGGATGCCGGTGCGCTGCTTGATCGACATCAGCCAGTCGTTCTCGCGCAGGTACTGTCCGATCTTGCCGGTCATGGAGAACAGCGCCGCCGACGCCTGCTCGATGTCGCGCAGCACGCTCGCCAACGCCTCTTCCGCGATCTCTGGGTTGTTCCTGAACGACAGCAGCACCTGCTTCTGGCGTTCGAGCTCCTGCAGCAGGTCGGACTTCAAGTCGGCGCGGCTCGAGACTTCCATGATCTCGAACAGCGTCAGCAGCGCCATGTGGTGGTCGTGCGGATCGGTGCGCGCGATGAAGTGCCGGGAACGCTCGAACAGGTCCTCCAGGCGCAGCAGCGTGCGGATACGCTCGTTCAGAGGATATTCGTACGTGATCACGGAGGCAGCACCGCTCGGCAGGATCAAAAAGTTGGGCGGATTCTGAGCGATTTGCGCTCGCAGCACAACTTAGCCTTTGACATTGCGGGTCATTTTCTCGTATCGGGCATGCAGTGCGGTGACCTGTTTCCGCAGCGCGTCAAGCGTGCCGCCGTTGTCGATGACGTCATCGGCGGCCGCGAGGCGTTCGGCGCGGGACGCCTGCGAGCGCAGGATCGCCTGGATCTCGCTTTCCGACAGCTGGCTGCGCGCGTGCACGCGCGCGACCTGCGTTTCCTCCGGGGCGTCGATCACCAGCACGCGGTCCACGCGCTGCCGGTAATCCGGGGATTCAACGAGCAGCGGCACCACATGCACGACATAGGACCCGCTCGCTGCAGCGATGCGCCGCTGCGACTCTTCGCGGATCAGCGGATGCAGCAGCGCCTCGAGCGCCCTCTTGGCCACGGGGTCGGAAAAGACGCGCTCGCGCATCTTCTTCCGATCCATGGCGCCGGACGCGGCGATGAACTCCGCGCCGAAGAGCCTTTCAAGCTGCGGCAGCGCCGCGCCGCCGCGCTCGGTGAGCTCGTGTGCGATGGCGTCGGTGTCGACCACGCTGGCGCCGAGGCGGGCGAACTCCTCGGCCGCCGTGCTCTTGCCGCTGCCGATGCCTCCGGTCAATCCGATCACAAAGCTCACAGCCTCTGCACGTACCACCGCACGATGGGATCGCCCCAGTAGAGCGCGACCACGCCTGCGATCGCGAGATACGGTCCGAAATGAAAGCGGAACCCGGCGTCCCAGCGGCCTCGCGCCGCGAACATTTGCAGCGCGCCGAAGGCGAGGCCGACCAGCGAGGAAAGCAGGATCACCAGCGGCAGCATCTTCCAGCCCAGAAACGCTCCCACCGCGGCGTTCATCTTGAAGTCGCCGTATCCCATGCCTTCCTTGCCGGTGAGGAGCTTGTAGCCCCAGTAGACCAGCCACAAGGACAGATAGCCGGCCGCGGCGCCGATCACCGCCTCGGGCAGCGGGACGAAGGCTCCCGCGACGTTGAGGATAAGCCCGATCCAGACCAGCAATAGCGTCAGCGCATCGGGCAGGAAGCCGGTTTCCTGGTCGATGAACGCGAGTGCGATGGTGAACCAGACGAATAGCGCCGCGCCAAGCGCGGCAAGCGAGGGCCCGAAGCGCCAGGTCGAATAGGCCGCAGCGAGTCCGGCGAGCAGCTCGACCACGGGGTACTTGATGCCGATGCGCGCGCCGCACGCAGAGCATTTGCCGCGCAGCGCGAGGTAGCTGGCGAGCGGAATGTTCTGTAGCGCCGTGATGGCATGGCCGCAGCCGGGGCAGCGCGAGCGCGGCACGACGAGGTTGTAGATCTCCTCCTTGGAGGGTTCCTGCCCTGCGAGCGCGGCGCATTCGGCGCGCCACTCGCGCTCCATCATCTTCGGCAGGCGATGGATGACGACGTTCAGGAAAGAGCCGATGCACAGCCCGAGCGCCAGCGCAACCCAGGGAAGCACGGCTGGCTGGAGGAGCCAGCCGAGGGTGCTCATTCCCTAGACGGCCTGGCCGATCTTGAAGATCGGCAGGTACATCGCTATGACCATGCCGCCGATCAGCGTGCCGAGGACCACCATGATCATCGGCTCCATGAGCGAGGACAGCGCCTCGACCGCATCGTCGACTTCGGCCTCGTAGAAGTCGGCAACCTTGCTGAGCATGCCGTCCAGCGCGCCCGTTTCCTCGCCGATCGAGCACATCTGCAGCACCATCGAGGGGAACACATTGGCATTCTGCATCGCCACCGTGAGCGAGGTGCCGCTCGAGACCTCGGCCTGGATCTGCTTGGTTGCCATCATGTAGATGTAATTGCCGGACGCGCCGCCGACGGAGTCGAGCGCCTCGACCAGCGGCACGCCGGCCGCGAACATCGTGGCGAGGGTGCGCGTCCAGCGCGCAATGGTCGACTTGCGCACGAGGTCCCCGAACACTGGCATGCGCAGCGCCAGCCGGTCCATGAAGATCTGCACCCCGAGCGAACGCTTCCAGGCTTGAAGAAAGCCGTAGATACCGCCGATGACCACCGGGAAGATGATGTACCAGTTGCCGACGAACCAGTCGGAAATCGCCATCACGATCAGCGTGGCCGCCGGCAGGTCGGCGCCGAAGTTCCTGAACACCTCTTTGAACGCCGGGATCACGAAAATCATGATCACCGCGGTGATGATGAATGCCACCGCGATGATCGCGATCGGGTAGAACAGCGCCGACTTGATCTTCGACTTGATGGCGAGGATCTTCTCCTTGTAGCTCGCCAGGCGTTCGAGCAGGTTTTCCAGAATTCCCGCCTGCTCGCCCGCCTGCACGAGGTTGCAGTAAAGCGGATCGAAGTACAGCGGGTACTTGCGGAACGCCGCGGCGAGCGACGAGCCGGTCTCGACTTCGGTCTTGATCTCCAGCAGCAGCTTCTGCACGGCCGGGTTGGAGGCGCCCTTGCCGACGATGTCGAACGACTGCAGCAGCGGAACGCCGGCCTTCATCATCGTCGCGAGCTGCCGCGTGAACAGCGCGAGATCCTTTTCGGTGACCCTGCCGCCGCCGCGAATCTTCTGCCTCTTGACCTTCTGCACCAGGATGCCCTGCCGGCGCAGGGTGGCATTGACGGCCGTCTCGCTGACCGCGCGCAGTTCGCCGCGAATGATCTTGCCGCCCCTGTCCTTGCCTTCCCAGAGGAACAGGAATTCCTTGGGCCCCTTTATTGCCGCTGCTGCTGTTGCCATATGAGCAAGCCCTTCCGCTTGTGGGCCGATAATGCCTCCCGGGAAGACGTTTGTAAAGGCTGAAATACCCGCTCTAAGCCTCTGAGGCCTCGGCGTTTTCGACCGGCTCGACCGGCCGGAAGATACGCACTGTTTTCACCGTCCGGCCCTGGGCGTGCACGATTTCCATCGGCACGCTGCCGATCTTGACGGAAACGTCGGCCTCGGGGATGTCCTGCAGGTACTCGACGATCAGCCCGTTGAGGGTCTTCGGTCCGTCGGTCGGCAGATTGAGACCCAGCGCCCGGTTGATGTCGCGCACCGGCATCGTGCCCTCGGCGGTGGCGGTGCCCTGCTCGTCCCAGGCGAGAATCGGCGCCGCCGAGGGCAGCGAGGTGGTGAACTTGCCGATGATCTCCTCGATGATGTCCTCGAGCGTGACCAGGCCCATCAGCTCGCCGTACTCGTCGACCACCAGCGCGACGCGCTCCTTGTTTTCCTGGAAGTACTGCAGCTGCGCCAGCACCGGCGTGGTCGAGGGCACGAAGTAGGGCTCGACGAGGAGCCGCTCCAGCGCCGGCTTGTCGAGCTCGCCGGTGCGCAGCAGGGCCAGCACCTTGCGCAGGTGAAGCACGCCGACCACCTCGCCGAGCGCGTCGCGGAACACGGGCAACCGCATGTGGTAGCTGGTGGCGAGCTGGTGGGAGATAGTCTCCATGTCGTCGTCGAGATTGATGGCCTCGATGCGCGCGCGCGGCAACATGATGTCCTGCACCGTTACCGCGCCGACATCGAACAGGTTGAGCAGGATCGACAGGTGCTTTTTCGGCATGAAGCTGGAGGACTCGAGCACCAGCGTGCGGATCTCCTCGGGAGACAGCTTGGGCGTATCCAGGTTCGGATCGGTCCGGATCCGCAACAGCCACAGCAGCGGCCTCACGAACAGGTTTACGAACCAGGCGGCGGGCACGAGAAGGCGCAGCGTCGCCTTGAGCGGGTATGAAAGGAGAAGCGCAGTGCGCTCCGGGTAGGTTGCGCCGATGACCTTCGGCGTGATCTCCGAGAAGATGATGATCAGGAACGAGATCACCAGCGTGCCGATGGCGTAGACGATCCTGTCCTCGCCGAACAGCCTGATCGCGATGAAGCTCGAAAGCGAGCTCGCCGCCACGATCACCAGCGTGTTGCCGATGAGAATGCCGCCGAGCAGGCGGTCGGTGCGCTTGAGCAGCTCGGCGACGCGCACGGCCGAGCGGTGGCCCTGCGTCACCAGATGCTTCAACCGGTATCGGTTGATCGCCATCATCGCGGTCTCGGCGATCGAGAAGAAGGCCGACAGCAGCAGAAGCGCGACGAGCGCCGCCACCTGCCAGCTCAGCGGCCATTGTTCGTGCATCTCAGCTCCGATGCAGAATCACTTCGAGAACGAAGCGACTGCCTGGATAGGCGAGCATGAGCATGATGAAACCGGTGAGCGTCCAGCGCAAAGCGGTGCGCCCCCGCCAGCCGTAAAGCCAGCGCCCCGCGAGCAGCAAGGCGAAAACCAGCCAAGACAGGACCACAAACAGCGTCTTGTGGTCGAAGCGCATGGCGCGGCCGAGAAAGGACTCCGAATAGGCAATGCCGACAACAAAGGTGACTGTCAGCACGGCAAACGCCGCGCCGATCAGACGAAACACGAGGCGTTCCAAGGAGAGCAATGGCGGCACATCGCGCAACGGCCCCTCGAGCCATGCGCCGCTCTGGGCTGTTCCGGGCGCGGCGTGCAGGCGCCGCTCGACCGAAGAAATGAGCAGCGCATGGAACGTCGCGACCATGAAAAGGCTGTAGGCAAGCATGCCGAAGAAAAGATGTAGCCGGAACTCGAACGAGACGGGGTCCGGGCTCGTTCGACCCGAGAAAAATGCCGGCAGCGGCGCACAAAGCGCAGCGGCGGCGAGCGCCATCGGATACACGAGCTCTATTCGAAAGAAGATGCCCTCGACCCAGCAGATCAGGACGGCCAGCCACATCATCACCGAGAGCGCCTGCGCGAAGCCGAAGCGCAGTTCTGCGGCGGCGAAGATCTGAGAGTAGAGCAGCGCGCCGTGAATTCCAAGCGGGACCAGGATGGCGCCGCGCTCCCACGGTCGCAGTCCTCTCGTCGGCGTATGGCGTCGCCAGCGCGTGTTCCAGAAATGCCACGCCAGCCCCAAATACACGGCCGAGGCAAGGACGTGAATTACAATGTCCGGCACCTCTTCAGTTTATCACCCCATGCTAGACAACCTGACCGCGCGGCTGGCGAAGATCGTCAAGCACATCCGCGGCGAAGCGCGGCTCACCGAAGCGAACATCCAGGATGCGCTGCGCGAAGTGCGCGTCGCGCTGCTCGAGGCCGATGTCGCGCTGCCGGTGGTGAAGCAGTTCATCGAATCGGTGCGCGCGAGCGCGCTCGGCGAGGAAGTCATCGGCAGCCTGACTCCGGGACAGGCCCTGGTCGGCGTGGTGCACCGCGAGCTCGCGCGCCTGATGGGCGAGGCGAGCGTCGGGCTCGATCTAGCGACGCAGCCGCCGGCCGTGATCCTGATGGCCGGGCTGCAGGGCTCGGGCAAGACGACCACCGCGGGAAAGCTGGCGAAGCTTCTCACCGCCGACAAGAAAAAAGTCGCGCTCGTCTCGTGCGACGTCTATCGCCCGGCTGCGATCGAGCAATTGAAAGCGGTTGCAGCCCAGGCCGGCGCCGATTTTGTTGAATCAAAATTGGGCGAAAACCCCGTCGACATCGCCCGCCGCGCCCTGGAGCACGCGAGAACGCGGTACTTCGACGTGCTGATTGTCGACACCGCGGGGCGCCTGGCGATCGACGGGGAGATGATGCGCGAGATCGCCGACCTGCACGCCGCGCTCAAGCCGGTGGAAACGCTGTTCATCGTCGACGCCATGCAGGGCCAGGACGCGGTCAACGTCGCGCGCGCCTTCGACGAGCGGCTGCCGCTCACCGGCGTGATCCTCACCAAGTTGGACGGAGATGCCCGCGGTGGCGCGGCGCTCTCCGTACGACAGGTCACCGGCAAGCCGATCAAGTTCGCCGGCGTTGGCGAGAAGCTTGCCGGCATCGAGCCGTTCCACCCCGAGCGCATGGCGGCACGGATCCTCGGCATGGGCGACATCCTCGGCCTGGTCGAGGAAGCGCATGCCAGGATCGACCTCGACGAGGCGAAGCGCGTCGCCGAAAAGGTGAAGCGGGGCAAGGGCTTCGACCTGGAGGACTTCAAGGCGCAGATCGCGCAGATGAAGAAGATGGGCGGCGTCGCCGCGCTGCTGGACAAGCTGCCGGCGCAGCTCGCGGGACAGGTCGATCCCGCGCAGCTGCAGGATGACAAGCAGATCCGCCGCATCGAAGGCATCATCAACTCGATGACGCCCGCCGAGCGCGCCAACCCCTCGATCCTGAAGGCCTCGCGCAAGCGGCGCATCGCCGCCGGCGCCGGGGTTCCGGTTCAGGCCGTGAACCAGCTTCTAAATCAGTTCGAGCAGATGCAGAAGATGATGAAGATGATGAAAGGCGGAAACATGGCCCGCATGCTGCGCAATATGAAGGGCATGCTGCCCGGCCTGCGCTGAGCTAGCGCCCGTTGCGCCGCCCGGGATTCTTGCGGCCGCGCGGCCCGCGCGCGTGCGGAGGTGCGCCGCGCCATGACTTCCCGCCTTGGCGCTGCCTGCCAGGCATCTGGCCTTGGCCCGGTTGTGGATTGGGACGCTTTCCCAGCGCCTGAACGCGCCGGATTGCCTGGTTCAGAGCCTCGACGTTTTCGGGCAGCGGCTCGCTCGCGAGCGCCTCCTGCAGACGGCTCAGGGCGAAGTTGCGGGATTGCTCGAGGCCGCTGCGGCTTTCCATTTCCTGCCGCTGAATTTCGATGCTGGCGATGAGATCGATGACTTCGTCGGTCGCGTGGGGATGGTGCATTGTTATGATTACGGTAGCACAGATTCTTCCCAAAGGCCTGATTTCTCCCGTATAATCCGCGCCTTTTCGCAGTTCGCGGAGCATTCCCAATGGTGGTGATTCGACTGCAGCGAGGTGGCGCCAACAAGCGGCCGTTCTATCACTTGGTGGTGGCCGATTCGCGGCGTGCGGCGTCCGGAAAGTTCCTGGAGCGCGTGGGATTCTACGACCCCAAGGCCCCCGAGGGGCGCGAGGCGCTGCGCGTCAACATGGAGCGCGTGAAGCACTGGAGCGGCCAGGGCGCGCAGCTCTCCGGCACGGCGGCGCGGCTCGTGAAGCAGTTTGCAAAGAAGGCCGCCTGAGCAGCTGTTAGCGATGGGCCGCGTCGCCGGGTCCTACGGCGTGCGCGGGTGGGTGAAGCTGGCACCGGACCGCGGCGCGGGCGAGGCGCTCGCCGCCGCGAAAGAGTGGTGGATCGGGGCCGAGGCGTACCGCGTCAGCGAGGCGAAGCGGCACGGTGCGGCAGTGGTGGCCAAGCTCGCCGGAATCGAGACGCGCGAGCAGGCCCTCGCGCTGAAGGGATCGGCGGTATCGGTGCGGCGCGAGTCGCTGCCCGAGCCCGGCGAAGGACATTACTATCTCGCGGACCTGGTGGGTCTCGAGGTCGTGAACGAGCGCGGCGAAGCGCTTGGGGTCGTGAAGCGCCTGTTCACGAACGGCGCGCAGGACGTGATGGAACTGGCAGGCGAGCGGACGCGCTTGCTGCCGTGGGTCGCCGCGGTGGTGAAGAACGTCGATCTGCCGAATCGGCGGATCGAAGTCGCCTGGGAAGCGGACTGGTGATCCGCTTCGACGTGGTGACGCTGTTCCCCGAGACGTTCGCCGCGGTGACGGGGAGCGGCATCACCAGCCGCGCGCTGCAGGCCGGGCTGTGGCGCCTCGCGACGTGGAATCCGCGCGACTTCACGAGCGACAACTACCGGACGGTGGACGACCGTCCGTACGGTGGTGGGCCCGGCATGGTAATGCTGGCCGAGTCGTTGGACAGGGCGCTCGAGGCAGTCAAGCAGAGCGGGGGAAATGGAAAAACCATTTACCTGTCGCCGCAGGGCAGTAGGCTCGATCACCGCAAGGTGATGGAGCTGGCGAAGGAAAGCGCGCTGACGCTGCTTTGCGGCCGCTACGAAGGCGTCGATGAGCGGCTCCTGGCACGGCGCGTCGACGAGGAATTGTCGCTCGGCGACTTCGTGCTCTCGGGCGGCGAGCTCGCGGCGATGGCGCTGATCGACGCGGTGGTGCGCCAACTGCCGGGGGCGCTGGGCGATGAACAATCGGCGCTCGAGGAGTCGTTCGCGGACGGCCTTCTCGACTGCCCGCAGTACACGCGGCCCGAGGTGGTCCAGGGCGCGCGAGTGCCCGAGGAGCTGCTCTCGGGGCACCACGAGAACATCCGGCGCTGGCGGCTGAAGCAGGCGCTGGGGCGGACCTGGCTCAGGCGGCCCGATCTGCTGGCGGCGAGGCCGCTGAGCGAAGAGGAAACGAAGCTGCTGGCGGAGTTCCAGAAAGAGTACAGGAGTTGACATGGATCTGATTCAGACACTCGAGCAAGAAGAGATCAAGCGGCTGAGCCGCAACGTGCCGGATTTCTCCCCGGGCGATACCGTGGTGGTGAACGTCAACGTCGTCGAGGGCGAGAGAAAGCGCGTGCAGGCGTTCGAAGGCATGGTGATCGCCAAGCGCAACCGCGGACTGAATTCCTCGTTCATCGTGCGCAAGATATCGTCGGGTGAAGGCGTCGAGCGCACGTTCCAGACCTACTCGCCGCTGATCGCCTCGATCGAGGTGAAGCGCAAAGGCGACGTGCGCCGCGCCAAGCTCTATTATCTGCGCGCGCGCTCCGGCAAGTCGGCGCGCATCCGCGAGAAGACCGGCGGCGCGGAAGGCGAAACGCAGGAGTAAAAGAAGCATAAAATTCGGGCTATGCGCAGAGAGGCCGCTGCCATCAGCCCGATCACGAGCATCGTCGCGGCGATTCGCGCCGGCGAGATCGTGATCCTGGTGGACGACGAGCACCGCGAGAACGAGGGCGACCTCGTTTTCGCCGCCGACTTCGTCACGCCCGAGAAGATCAATTTTCTTGCCAAGCACGGCCGCGGCCTGATCTGCATGCCGGTGACCGAGGCGCATGCGCAGCGCCTCGGCCTGCGGCCGATGGTCGAGCAGAACCGCTCGCGCCACGGCACCAACTTCACCACTTCGATCGAGGCCGCGGAGGGCATCTCCACCGGCATCTCGGCGCAGGACCGCGCGCTGACCATCAAGGTCGCCGCGGCGCCCGATGCCAAGCCCGAGGACATCGTCCAGCCCGGCCACGTGTTCCCGCTCATCGCGCAACCGGGCGGCGTGCTGGTGCGCGCCGGGCACACCGAAGCCTGCTGCGATCTCGCGCGTCTCGCCGGACTTTCGCCCGCCGCGGTGCTGTGCGAGATCATGCGCGACGACGGCAGCATGGCGCGGCTGCCCGATCTCATCGACTTCGCCGCCGAGCACAAGCTCAAGATCGGCACCATCGCCGATCTGATCGAGTACCGCAGCCGCAATGAATCGCTGGTGCAGCGTGTCTTGGAGCGCGACATCGAGACGGCCTGGGGAAGTTTTCATCTGGTGTCCCGCGACATCGAGACCGCCTGGGGAAGTTTTCATCTGGTGTCGTATCGGGATCTCGCGCTTGGTTCGATTCACCTCGCGCTCGTGCAGGGCCGTCCTTCGCCGCAGACAGAGATTCTGGTGCGCGTGCACGAGCCGCTGTCGGTGGTCGACCTGCTCGATGCCGGTCCGGGCACCCATTCGTGGGGCGTCGGCGAAGCGCTCGCAACCATCAGGCAGGCGGGCACGGGAGTGATGGTGCTCCTCAACTGCACGCAAACGAGCCAAGCGCTGGAGGCGCGGCTTGCCGAAACGCGCACGCCGCACGGCGGCCGCGGAATGGACCTGCGCCTCTACGGCATCGGCGCGCAGATCCTGCGCGATCTCGGTGTCGGGCGCATGCGGCTGATGGCCGCGCCGCGCAAGATGCCGAGCATGGCGGGTTTCGGGCTCGAAGTCACCGGCTACGCCGAGCTGCCGAAGCGGTAAGGCCGCGATGCGCCTCGGCATCGTCGCCAGCCAGTTCAACGCGGAGGTCTCTCATCGGCTCCTCGAACGCGCCAGGGCGCAAGCGCAGTCCATGGGCGTTGAAATTGCCGTCACCACTGTTCCGGGGGCGCTCGAGATTCCGCTCGCTCTGCAGTGGATGGCGCAGAGCGGACGTTTCGACGCCCTGGTCGCGCTCGGCGCCGTGATCCGCGGCGAGACCTACCATTTCGAAGTGGTGGCGAACGAGTCCGCGCGCGGCCTGATGGACGTGGCGCTCGACTTCGGCCTGCCGATCGCCAACGGCATTCTGACCACCGAGGATGAGCCGCAGGCGATGGCGCGCCTCGACAAGGGCGCCGACGCGGTGCGCGTCGCCGTCGAGATGGCCAAGCTCAAGGCAAAGCTGCATGAAGAGCGCTAGGCGCCAGGCGCGCGAGATCGCCCTGCAGGCGCTTTACGCCTGGCAGTTGTCAGGCAGCGACCCGGTCGAGCAGGCCCGCAGCCTGGAAGGCTTCGACAAGACGGATTCATCCTTCGTAAATGCGCTCGCGAGCGGTGTACGGGATCGCGCTGCGGATCTGGAGCGGATCATCGCGCCGCACCTCGATCGCGCGTTCGCCCGGCTTTCGCCGATCGAGCGGGCGATTCTGTACATCGGCGCCTTCGAGCTCGCCGCGCACCCCGAGACACCGTTCAAGGTGGTGCTCAACGAAGCGATCGAGCTGGGAAAGAGCTTCGGCGCGACCGGCGGCCACCGCTTCGTCAACGGCGTTCTGGAGAAGATTGCCGCGGCGCTGCGCCCGGACGAAGTGGCGCGCTCGAGAAAGATCGCCTGAACGAATTCGAGATCATCCGGCGGTACTTCGAGCGCCCGCCCAAGCATGCAGTGCTCGGAGTCGGCGATGATTGCGCGCTGCTCGCCGCCCGGGCCGGTTTCGAGATCGCGGTCACGACCGACATGCTGATCGAAGGGCGTCACTTCCGTTCGGGCGCGGACGCGCGCGCGCTCGGCCACAAGGCGCTCGCGGTGAATCTGTCGGACCTGGCGGCGACGGGTGCTTTGCCGCGCTGGGCGACGCTCGCCATTGCGCTGCCGGCGGCGGATGAATCCTGGCTCGAGGCGTTCGCGCAAGGTTTATTTGCGCTCGCAGAGCGCTACGGGGTCGACCTCGTCGGTGGCGATACCACGCGGGGACCGCTCCTTGTGATCAGTATCACCGCGCTCGGGGAAGTCCCCGCAGGCACCGCGCTGCGCCGCTCCGGCGCGCGGCCCGGCGACGATATCTGGGTTTCGGGCGAGCTGGGCGGCGCGGCGCTCGCCCTGGTTCACCCCGAGATCGAGGAAGCGGCAAAGCGGCTGCACGAGCCCGAGCCGCGCGTCGCGCTCGGCGAGCGGCTGCGAAAGCTGGCGCATGCGGCGATCGACGTCTCGGACGGGCTGACGGGCGACCTGGCGCACATTCTGGAGCGCTCCCAGGTCGGCGCGGTGGTCCATTACGAACAGGTGCCGCGAGCGCCGGCTTTCAAGCACGTCAAAAACGCTGCATTGGAAAAACGCTGTGTCCTGTCGGGAGGCGATGATTACGAGCTGCTCTTCACTGCTCCGCAAACGTGTCGCGCGCCCCTAGAGAGTGTCGGAAAAGAGCTGAGGCTGCCGCTGTCGCGAATCGGCAGTATCCGCTCCGGCGCATCCTCGCTCGAAGTGCTCGATGCCGGCGGCAGGCCGATGCCCTACCGCGGCGGCTTCGATCATTTCGCCGTGCCATGATCGTCTTTCGCCCGAAACCGTCCTTCGCCTTCTCGCATCCTGCGCATGTCATCGCGTTCGGCGCCGGCGCCGGCCTGGTGCCGTACGCGCCCGGCACAGCCGGGACGCTGGTCGCCTGGCCGATCGGCTGGATGCTGGGCGGCAACCTGCCGGCGCTCGCCGTGCTGGGGCTCATCGTGATGCTGTTCGCGCTCGGTATATGGGCCTGCGACGTTACCGGGCGCAAGCTCGGCATCCCGGACCACAGCTCGATGGTATGGGACGAGATCGTCGCTTTCCTGCTCGTGCTCGCGATCGTGCCGCGCGAACTGGCGTGGCAGGCGGCGGCCTTCGTCCTGTTCCGCGTGTTCGACATCGCCAAGCCGCCTCCGATCCGTTATTTCGAGCGCCGCTATCGTGGCGGCTTCGGCGTCATGTTCGACGACATCGTCGCCGCGGCCTTCACGCTGATCGTGCTGGCGGTGATGAAGCGGCTGTTCTTCTGATGGAACAGCTCGCGGCAAGAATCGGCAAGCGGCTTAAGGCGTCGCGCGCGATGCTGGTCACGGCGGAATCGTGCACCGGCGGCTGGGTGGCTCAAGCCGTTACCGCGGTCGCGGGCTCGTCCGACTGGTTCGAGCGCGGGTTCGTCACCTACTCCAACGACGCCAAGCGGGAGCTGCTCGGCGTGCGCGCCGATACGCTCGCCCGGCACGGCGCGGTGAGCGAGGAGACCGCGCGTGAAATGGCATCGGGCGCGCTGCGACAAAGCAAGGGCAGCCTGTCGGTCGCAGTGACCGGGATCGCGGGACCGGGCGGCGGCAGTCCGGCCAAGCCGGTGGGCACGGTGTGCTTTGCGTGGGAGCGCAAGAACGGCCGGCGGCATACCGAGACGCGGCGGTTCGCTGGCAACCGCGAAAGCGTTCGTAAACAGTCCGTTATCCACGCCCTGAAAGGGGTATTGAAACTGCTTGACGAGGACCGAGCGCAGTCATAAATAGGACGATGGCTTTCGTCCGCCCTGCCGCCGTAGCCGGCACGTTCTACCCCGGCGATTCGCGCGCGCTCGCTGCCGAGGTCGACGATCTACTCGGCGGCGTAGAGCACCTCGCGCCGCGTCTGGGCTTTCCGAAGGCGCTTATTGTGCCGCACGCCGGCTACATCTATTCGGGGCCGGTGGCCGCGCGCGCCTATGACGAGGTCGCCGCGGCGCGCGGTGTCGTGCGGCGGGTCGTCGTGCTCGGTCCGGTGCATCGCGTCCCGGTGCGCGGCCTCGCGCTGCCTGGCGCGGACGCCTTCGCCACGCCGCTCGGCACGGTGCCGATCGACCGCGACGCCTGCCGGGCGGTGCAGGACCTGCCGCAGGTTGTCACGAGCGACCCGGCGCACGCCCTCGAGCACTCGCTCGAGGTGCAGTTGCCCTTCCTGCAGAAGATTCTCGGCGACTTCGCGCTCGTGCCGCTCGCCGTCGGCATGGCGAACGTGGAAGAGGTCGCCGAGGTGATCGAGCGCCTGTGGGGCGGCCGCGAGACCCTCATAGTGATCTCGACCGATATGTCGCATTACCACGCTTACGAGGAAGCGCGCCGCATCGACGGCGCCACCGTGGAGCGCATCGCCGCCTTAGCTACGGACATCGACCATGACGAAGCGTGCGGCGCCACGCCGCTGAACGGTCTGCTGTCGGTGGCGAAGGGAAGGAACCTGTCGATCAAGCTGCTCGCCGTGTGCAACTCGGGCGACACGGCCGGCGGCAAAGGCCAGGTCGTCGGCTATTCCTCGTTCGCGCTTTACGAAGGCGGCGAGGTGCAGCATGAGGACGCCGGCAGCACGCTCGTCTCCATCGCCTCGGGCAGCATTTCCAACGGGCTGGGGCTGGGCCCCAAGCCGGAAGTCGACGGCGCAGCCTGGCTCGACCAAGCCGGTGCGACGTTCGTCACCCTCCTGCGCGCGGGAAAGCTGCGCGGCTGCGTCGGCAGCCTGGAAGCAGCCCGGCCGATCGGCGCCGACGTTGCCGACAACGCGCTGGGCGCCGCGTTCCGCGATCCGCGCTTTCCGGCGCTGACGCGCGACGAATGGCCTCTGTGCAGCGTCGAGGTGTCACTGCTTTCGGTGCCCAAGCCGATCCAGTTCGCCGATGAGGACCATCTGCTTGCGCTGATCCGTGCCGGCGAGGACGGGCTGATCCTGGAGGCCGATGGCCGGCGCGCGACCTTCCTGCCGCAGGTGTGGGAGAGCATCGCGGAACCGCGGCAGTTCCTCGACGAACTCATGCGCAAGGCCGGTGTCCCTGCAGGTACGCGCCTGGCGCGCTGCAGGCTGTCGCGCTACCGCGTGATCAAGTGGAAAGCGGAAACACTGCAAGCATGAATCCGCGGACCGGTTATCCGGGCAGATGGTGGCATCGCCTCGAAGACGGCCGCATCAAGTGCGACCTGTGCCCGCGCGACTGCAAGCTGCACGAGGGCCAGCGCGGGATGTGCTTCGTGCGCAAGATGGAAGGCGGCCGCATGGTGCTCACCACGTACGGCCGCTCCTCGGGGTTCTGCATCGACCCGGTCGAGAAGAAGCCGCTCAACCATTTTTATCCGGGGACCAGCATCCTGTCCTTCGGCACCGCGGGCTGCAACCTGGCGTGCAAGTTCTGCCAGAACTGGGACATCTCGAAATCGCGCGAGATGGACCGGCTGCAGGACCAGGCGAGCCCGGAAAAGATCGCCGACGCGGCGCTCGAGCTCGGCTGCAAATCGGTCGCGTTCACGTACAACGACCCGGTGATCTTCGCCGAGTACGCGATGGACATCGCGGACGCCTGCCATGCGAAGGGCGTGAAAGCCGTGGCCGTCACCGCGGGCTATATCCATGCCGAGCCGCGGCGCGAGTTCTACGCCAAGATGGACGCCGCCAACGTCGACCTGAAGGGTTTTACCGACGACTTCTACTTCAAGATCTGCGGCGGCCATTTGCAGCCGGTGCTCGACACGCTGGTCTACCTGGTGAAGGAGACCGAGGTCTGGACCGAGATCACGACGCTGCTCATCCCCGGCAAGAACGATTCGGATGCCGAGCTCGAAGCCGAGTGCAAGTGGGTCATGCAGAACCTCGGTGCCGACGTGCCGCTGCACTTCACCGCCTTCCATCCCGACTGGAAGATGACCGACGTGCCGCCGACGCCGCCGGCGACACTCACGCGGGCGCGCGAGATCGCACTTCGTCATGGCCTGCGCTACGTCTATACGGGCAATGTGCACGATGAGACCGGCGGCTCGACCTACTGCCCCTCGTGCGAGAATGCAGTGATCGTGCGCGACTGGTACGACATCCGCGGCTACCACCTCGCCGACGACGGCGCCTGCAAGTCCTGCGGCACGCAGATCAGCGGCCGGTTCCAGAAGTTCGGCCGCCCCTTCGGGCCAAGGCGAATTCCCGTAAGGTTGGAAAGCAGGGCCCAACCGCCAAGCTGAAGTATTTCCTTCCAGGAACGGCGGCTTGGCTCGCTGCGCTCTGCGCGAGCCGGGTTCTCGCCGCCACCTGGTTCGTCGCTTACTCGGCGGTGCTGCCGCTCACGCAGGCGGCATGGGCGCTTTCCGCGCGCGAAGCCGGATTGATCCAGTCGGCGTTCCACCTCGGCTACCTCACCCCGCTCTTCATGGTCGGCTTCATCGCCGATCATTTCGGCGCCAAGCGCGCCTACCTCACCACCGGCATCGCGGCCTGCGCGAGCCCCTGGGCCTTCGTGCTG
>WNEZ01001868.1_pt1 | contig 20339 bp, 20 predicted proteins | sample 5400521 | NCBI WGS metagenome assembly WNEZ01 (sample SAMN13153339, study PRJNA577476) | soil metagenome | isolation source: 120 cm saprolite under Douglas fir tree site 2 hole 1 replicate 1 | place: USA:California | collected 2015-04-18 | reverse complement strand
CCATCGAGCTGTGTCGGCACGTCATCGAGAAAGTGAAGAGCAAGCTCGGAATGCCGAACCTGAAGGTGGAATACAATCCGGTCACTTCCGCGACGCGCATGCCGCTTGTCGCCAACGGTACGGTCGACATCGAATGCGGATCGACCGCCAACCAGCTTGCCCGGCAGAAGCAGGTCGCATTCTCGGTGACGTTTTTCGTGCCTCAGTTCAAATGGCTCGTCCGCACCGATGGCGGCATCCGGACCGCCGACGACCTGAAAGGAAAGACCGTGGCGGTGACGGCAGGCACCAATACTGCGCAATTCGTCAACAGACTGAACAATGAGGAGAAGCTCGGCCTCACCATCATGCAAGGCAAGGATCACGCCGAGTCGTTCCTGCTCGTCGACACCGGACGTGCGAGCGCCTGGATGGAGGATGACATTCTGGTCGCCGGATTCCGGGCGAACGCAAAGATTCCCGGGGACTTCAAATTGCTGGAAGCCGCCTACCCGTCCGATCCCTATGCGCTGATGTTCCGCCGCGACGACCCGCAATTCAAGGCGCTGGTCGACGAGACCCTGACCGGCCTGATGCGCTCGGGCGAGTTCGTGAAGCTCTATACCAAGTGGTTCGAGAACCCGATTCCCCCCAAGGGCATCAACATCCAACTGCCGATGTCCGACAAGCTCAAGGAGCTGGTCAAGGAGCCGAACGACAAGGCCAACTCCTGATCGGCCGTTTCCGCTTCGATTGCGAGACTTGCGGCAATGGGCCTCAAAAATTGATGCCGAGCCAGCCCTTGGATCAGCGCGCGTGCCGCTCCGCCAGTGCGCGGTCGTAGTTGAGCACGGCCTGCAGCAGCACCTGGGCGCCGGCCGCGCATTGCTCCTTCGAGGTGAACTCGGCTTCGTTGTGGCTGATGCCGTCGCGACACGGCACGAAGATCATCGCGGTCGGCGCCACGCGCGCCACGTAGGCGGCGTCGTGGCCGGCGCCGGAGAAAATCTCGCGCGTCGAGAATCCCGATTGCGCCGCGGCCTCGCGCACCGCGGCGATGCATCCCGCATCGAAGGCGACCGGCGGCTGGTCCCAGATCTTCGTCGCCGTTGCCTCGAGCCGCAGCGGTCCGCAGACCTCCGCGACCGCCGCGAGCAACATCTGCTCCATGGAATCGAGCACGGCGGTCTCCGGATGCCGGAAGTCCACGGTGAAATGCACCTCGCCCGGCACGACATTGGGCGAGTTCGGCTTGACTTCGAGCGAGCCCACGGTGCCGACGGCGAGCGGCGGGTGCGCGCGCGCAATCGCATCGACCTTGTCGACCAGGCGGGCGGCGCCGACGAGCGCGTTTTTGCGCAGGTGCATCGGCGTGGCGCCCGTATGGGCGTCCTGCCCGGTGACTTTCGCCTCGTACCAGCGCAAGCCCTGCACGCCGGTGACGATGCCGATGTCCTTGGCTTCGGCCTCCAGGATCGGGCCCTGCTCGATGTGCAGCTCGAAAAACGCCGAGAGCGGATGCGCGCCGCAGGATTCCGGGCCCCGGTAGCCGATGGCCTCGAGCGCCGCGCCGAACGTTTCGCCGGAGCGGTCGCGGCGCGACACCGCCCAGGCGCGATCGAACGCGCCCGCGAACACCCCCGAGGAGGTCATGGCCGGCGAGAACCGCGCGCCCTCCTCGTTGGTCCAGTTCACCGCCTCGATCGGCGCGAACGTCTCGTAGCCGGCTTCGACCAGGGTGCGCAGCGCTTCGAGCGCGCCGAGCACGCCCAGCACGCCGTCGAATTTTCCTCCCGTGGGCTGGGTATCGAGATGGCTACCCATGGCGATCGGCGGCACGTCGCGCTGCCCCGGCCCCCGCCTTCGCGCGAACATCGCGCCCATGTCGTCGATCGCGACCGTGCAGCCGAGCTGTTCGGCGCGCACCTTGAACCAGTCGCGCACCTGGCGGTCGAGATCGCTCAGCGTGAGCCGGCAGATGCCGCCCTTGGGCGTGCCGCCGATCGCGGCAGTCTCCATCAGCTCGCCCCACAGGCGCTCGCCGTCGATTTTCAGGTTTTGCATGCGCGCCCTGTTGCTGCCTCCAACGTCATTCCGAGGCGCGGACGGAAGTCCGCGAACCCGGAACCTACGAACACCGCGTCAAATGAGTGAAAGCGCGCGGTCATGGGTTCCGGATAGCGGCTTCGCAACTTCCGGAACGACGGCGGGTGTCGATTCCGAACACGGCAGCGGCGAATTGCGGGTATGCATCGGCGAGCTCCGGCGCCACGACCTCGCGCAGCAGTCGCAGCGTCTCGGCCGAGGGCGCCGGCGTCTGCGGCAGCTGCGCCGGCCGGTCGAAGTCGAACCCGGTGTTTTCGATCACTTCCTCGACGCTGTGGCCGGGATGCACGCTTTGCAGCCGGAACCGCTTTTTCTCCCGGTCGAATGCGAACAAACACAGCGGCGTCACCAGCGCAATCGGTCCGCCGGGGCGGTAGACGTTCTGCGGGCTCGTTCCCGGCGCGCTGATGAAATCGACTTTCTCGACCAACGCGCGGCGCGAGTGCTCGAGCCGGAACAGGATGACGCGCGGCACGACGAAGTAGAGATAGGCGGAGCCGAACGAGCCGGAGAACCGCACCTTCGGCTTGCGATAATCCCCGACGCTCACGAGATTGATGTTGGCCTCGCCGTCGATCTGCCCGCCGGACAGGAAGAAAACATCGAGCCGGCCCTGGCCGGCGCAGTCGAACAGTTCGCGCCCGCCGTCGGTGAAGAAATTGTGGGTCCGGCTCTCCAGGATCGATACCCAGGGCCGGCCGCCGCCGCGCCGCCGCGCCAGCAGCGCCGCCGCCGCCGGGATCGGCGATTGGGCGCCGACCGCGACGTGGCGCGCATCCCCGATCAGCCGGCTCATCACCTCGGCCAGCAGTTCCTCGGTGCGGAATTCGCCGTCAGGCCGCGCGCCGCTCATGGACGTAGAGGTCGAGATAGCGGGCAAATCCCTCGGCGCTCGCCGCGAGCCGCGCATATTCGGCAAGGTGCGCCTCGTCGCGCGCATAATGGCCGGGCAGCGCCAGCGGCCAGGCGCCGCGCGGCGCAATTGCAACTTTCTCGACATAGAAGCCCGCGAGCGTTCCGGCCGCGAGCACCGGGTCCTCGAGCAAGTTCTGCTCGTGGAGCGTTTCGACCGTGACGACGGTTGCGCGGGCGGCATGCGCCATGGTCATGAGCTCGCGCGTCGCGCCGATCCACACATTGCCGGCCGCATCCGCCATCGGGGCGTGGAACAGCGCGACGTCGGGTTTGATCGCCGGCAGCAGCACGATCGGATCGTGGTTGGCGAACGGGTTGTCGATCACGCGCCAGTCCGGCCGGTATTTCACCAGGTCCGAGCCGAGGAGCCCGCGCAGCGGCAGGAACGGCACGCCCTTCTCGCTCGCCTGCAGCGCGGCATGCAAGGCCGGGCAGGTGGTGTCCTTGACCAGGATCTCGCCCGCGCGCACCGCGGCGGCAAAACGCGGCGCCGGCCCGAGCTCGCCGAGGCTCACGCCCGCCGCCTCGATGCTCTCGACGCATCCCGCCCCGATCAGCAGGTCGGCCTGGATGCCCGAGGTCGGCACCGCGACAAGGTTGAGCCGTTTGGCGCCGCGCCGGACCAGTGCGCGGGTCGCCGCCATGGCCACACCGGCATTGCCGCGCGGCACCAGCAGCATGCAACCGTCGGTGATCGGCGCGAGCGCCTCCTCGAGCGAGCCGGCGATCGTTGCCATGGGGGACTCCCGTGTTCTCTAGATGGCTTGCGGGGCCGGCGCTCTACGCCAGCATTCCACGCGCCCGCGACCTTGGCGGCGATGATGCACTATACAGTGTTTTTTGCGCTTTTTGGCCATATCCGGCCAGCTTGCTTGAGCATCACCCGGCAGTATACTGCCTCGTTCGCGGACAGTTCCCGGAATTCCCGGTACAAATCTAGACTTTGGTCGAATTAGCGAAAGTCAAATCCACGATCCTGATCTCGATAGCATGGTTCGTGGTGCAAATTGGGAATCCAAAGGGGAGGAATCGAGCCCATGAAAAAAGCATCGCTTGCGGCTGTGGCCGCGCTCGCGTTCGCGACCGGACCGGCCCTGGCGCAGGGTTCGGTCAAGATCGGGTTCGTCGACACCTTCAGCGGCCCGACCGCGGTGATCGGCAACGACATGCGCAACTCGTTCGAGCTCGCGCTCGATCACCTCGGCCGCAAGATGGGCGGGCTGCCGGTCGAAGTGATCTACGAGGACGACCAGCAGAAGCCCGAGGTCGGCAAGCAGAAGACCGAGAAGGTCATCCAATCCGACCACGTCAATTTCATCACCGGCTACATCTGGTCGAACGTGCTGCTCGCCTCGCTCAAGCCGGCGGTGGATTCGCAGACGTTCATCATCAGCGCCAACGCCGGGCCCTCGCGAATCGCCGGGGAATTGTGCTCGCCGTTCTTCTTCTCGACGTCGTGGCAGAACGACCAAACGCCGCACGCCATGGGCATCTACCTCGAGCAGAAGGGCGTGAAGACGCTCTACCTGCTCGGCCCGAACTACGCCGCCGGCAAGGACATGCTGGCCGGCGTCAAGGCCACCTACAGGGGCCAGGTGATCGGCGAGGAATACACCAAGTGGCCCGACCAGCTCGATTTCTCCGCGGAGCTCTCCAAGGCGCGCGCCGCCAAGCCGGAGGCGATCTTCGTGTTCTATCCCGGCGCCGCCGGCGTGCAATTCCTCAGCCAATATGCCCAGGCCGGGCTCAAGGATCAGATCCCGCTTTACACCGCGTTCACCATCGACGAGACCACGCTGCCGCTGCAGAAGGATGTCGCGCTCGGCGTGCCGGGCGCCCAGGAATGGGTCAACGACCTGCCGAACCCCGCCAACCAGAAATTCGTCGCCGATTTCCGCGCCAAATACGGGCACGGGCCGTCGTTCTACGGCGCGCAGGCCTACGACGCCGCGAACCTGATCAACAGCGCGGTGGTGGCGGTCAAGGGCGACCTTACGCAGAAGGACGCCATCCGCGACGAGATGCGCAAGGCGAACTATGCCTCGGTGCGCGGGCCCTACAAATACGGCAACAATCACTTCCCGATCCAGAATTTCTACCTGCAGGAGACGGTGAAGAACGCCGACGGCACGTTCGGGCTCAAGACGGTTGCCACCATCCTCAAGGACAGCCAGGATCTGTTCCACGCCACGTGCCCGATGAAATGGTGATGCCAGGGGTCAGGAGTCGGAAGTCAGGGTTCGGGAACATTGCCCCGGGCTTCTGACGCCTGGCTTCTGACGCCCGACTCCTGACGGACCATTGATGCTGCTCCTGGTCGAACAATGCTTGAATGGCCTGCAGTTCGGCCTGCTGCTGTTCCTGCTCGCCGCCGGGCTGACGCTGGTCTTCGGCATCATGGACCTCGTCAACCTCGCGCACGGCTCGCTCTACATGATGGGCGCGTATTTCGCCGCGACCTTCGTCGCGTGGACCGGCAATTTCTTCGCCGGCGCGTTCTTGGCGCTCGCCGCGACCTTGCTGCTCGGCATCGTGCTGGAGATGATCGCGCTCAGACCGTTGTACGGCCGCGATCATCTCGATCACGTGCTCGGCACGTTCGGCCTCATCCTGTTCTTCAACGAGCTGGTGCGGCTGGTCTGGGGGCCGGCCGGCCTGAGCCTGCCGGTTCCTTCCGCGCTCAACACCGCCGTCGATATCTTCGGCATCTATTATCCGGCCTACCGGCTGCTGATCATCCTGGTGTCGCTGCTGGTCGCGCTGTTCCTCTATGTCGTGGTGATGCGGACGCGGCTCGGCATGCTGATCCGCGCCGGCGCCTCCAACCGCGAGATGGCCGGCGCGCTCGGCGTCGACATCAAGCTGCTGTTCACCCTGGTATTCGCGCTCGGCGCGGCGTTGGCCGGTCTCGCCGGCCTGATGCACGCCCCGATCCTGACCGTGCAGATCGGCATGGGCGAGAACATCCTGATCCTCGCCTTTGTCGTCATCGTCATCGGCGGCATCGGCTCGATCCGCGGCGCCTTTGTCGCCGCGGTGTTCGTCGGCGTGGTCGACACGCTCGGCCGCGCGTTCCTGCCCGATCTGCTCCGCCTCGCGTTGAGCTCGACGGCGGCCTCGACGCTCGCGCCCGCGCTGTCCTCGATGCTGATCTACCTGCTGATGGCGATCGTGCTGGCGCTGCGCCCGCAAGGTCTGTTTCCGGTCGCCGGCCGATGAGAGCCGCGCTCGACGTCCGCGCCCCCTTCGTCGTCATCGTCGTCGCCGGCCTCGCGCTGCTGCCGGTCTATACGGCGGCGAGCGGCGACCAGTTCGTGCTGACTCTGTTCACCCGCATCGTCATCCTGGCGATCGCCGCGACGAGCCTCAATTTGATCCTCGGCTACGGCGGCATGGTGAGCTTCGGCCATGCCGCCTATCTGGGCATCGGCGGCTACGCGGTCGGCATTCTCGCCGCCGAGGGCGTGGGATCCGGCTTCGTGCAATGGCCGGTCGCGCTGGCGGTCTCCGGGCTGTTCGCGCTCGTCGTCGGCGCGCTGTCGCTGCGCACCCGCGGGGTCTATTTCATCATGATCACGCTGGCGTTCGCCCAGATGGTCTATTACGTCGCGGCCGGGCTCGACCGCTACGGCGGCGACGACGGGCTCACCATCTATTCGCGCAGCCGCTTCGCCGGCCTGATCAATCTCTCCGACCACACGCAGTTCTATTATTTGTGCCTGGCGCTGCTGCTGGCGAGCATCGCGTTCACCTGGCGGCTGATCAACTCGCGGTTCGGCATGGTCATCTGCGGGTCGCGCTCGAACGACCGGCGCATGCAGGCGATCGGCTTTCCCACCTTCCGCTATCGCCTCGCCGCGTTCGTGATCGCCGGCACGTGGTGCGGGCTCGCCGGCGCGCTGCTCGCCAACCACACCGAGTTCGTCAGTCCGGCCATGATGTACTGGACGCGTTCGGGCGACCTGATCGTCATGGTCGTGTTCGGGGGCATGGGCTCGCTGTTCGGGCCGCTGTTCGGCGCCATCTCGCTCCTGGTGCTCGAAGAGGGTCTCTCGCGGGTGACCGAGTATTGGCAGATCATCCTCGGCCCGATGCTGCTGCTGATCGTGCTGTTCGCCCGCGGCGGCATCGACGGCCTGATCGGGAGGCTGCGGCATGGCTGACGCAAACCTCCTCGAGCTCGACCGCGTCGAGACGTTTTACGGACTGAGCCAGGTGCTGTTCGGCGTCTCGTTGTCGATCGGGCGGAGCGAGGTGGTGACGCTGATGGGGCGCAACGGCATGGGCAAGACCACGACCGTGCGCTCGGTCCTGGGGCTCACGCGGGCGCGCGCCGGCACGATCCGCTTCGAGGGGCGGGAGATCTGCGCATTGCCGGCCTATCGCGTTGCCAAGCTCGGCATCGGGCTCGTGCCCGAGGGGCGGCAGATTTTCCCGAACCTCACCGTGCGTGAAAATCTGGTGGCGACCGCCGCCAACCGCGCCGGCGCCGGGAACCCATGGACGCTTGACCGGGTGTTCCGGCTCTTTCCTCTACTAGCCGAGCGCGGTGAGAGCATGGGCACGCAGCTCTCCGGCGGCGAGCAGCAGATGCTCGCCGTCGGCCGGGCGCTGATGACCAACCCGAAACTGCTCATTCTCGACGAGGCGACCGAGGGGCTGGCGCCGCTGATGCGCGCGGAGATCTGGCGGTGCCTGGCCGGCCTGAAGGCCGCCGGCCTCTCCATTCTGCTGATCGACAAGAACGTCGAGGCGCTCACCCGCATCGCCGACCGGCACTACATCATCGAGAAGGGTCAGGTGGTGTGGACCGGCACCTCGCCGCAGCTCGCGGCCGCGAGCGACATCCGGCACCGGTATCTGAGCATCTGAGCGCCCGACGGCGATGGGGAAATCCGCTGAAAATCCGGTAGTGCCTCAGTTTGAAACCGGCCGCGACACCGCGCGGCTTGCCCACTGTCCAGCCGCGCGGGCATACTCCACGAATGGCCACCCGTCGCCCCAAGCGACCCCGCGACCCCAACCAGCTCGGAAAGCTGATCGTGGACCTGTCCACGGGCGAAAAAACCGACTCGCAACCGGATCGCGAGTCGGGTATTACTCCCGCCCAGCAGTTCGCCAGGGAGGGGGGTCTAAAGGGTGGCAGGGCTCGGGCCGAAAGCCTCTCAGCGGAAGAAAGGGCCAAAATCGCGGCCAAGGCGGCCCGCGCCCGCTGGGCCAAGCGCACCCGTCGTGACGGCTGACGGGACCCATTCCACACAGCGGTATGTGCGGGACGAACTATACCGACGCCTCAAGGCGGTTGGTGACGTTCTCAACTGCGATGTAATTACTTGCATTCACGCCATTCAGCAGCCCTGGGACGACTTCATCCGTGACGCCATTGAGGATATCCGACCAAAGCGCTCGTCATTGCTGGTGATCTTGGAGACGAACGGAGGTTCAATCGAAACCGCCGAACGCATCGCAGATGCGGTTTTTCGCCAGCATTACCCCAATGACGTTTCCTTCCTAGTCCCGAATTTCGCAATGTCTGCCGGCACCATTCTGGTCATGTCCGGTGACACGATTTACATGGACTATTACTCCGTTTTGGGGCCGATTGATCCACAGATTCGCAATCGGGAGGGAAGCTACGTCCCGGCTCTTGGGTATCTCGAAAAGTACAATGAGCTGGTGACCAAGTCGAAAAAGGGCGGCCTAAGTCAAGCCGAGTTGGCCCTTTTCGTGCAAAAGTTCGACCTGGCGGAACTGCACCGTTTTGAGCAGGCGCGCGACCATTCCGTCGATCTGCTGAAAAAATGGCTTGTGAAATACAAATTCAAAAATTGGACAACAACCCGCGATCGCGGCATCGCCGTTACTGCGACCATGCGAGAAAAGCGGGCGGCCGACATTGCCCGCAAGCTGAACGAAACCAAGCGGTGGAGGTCACACGGGCGTGGCCTCTCCATCGGCGTGATCGAGGAGGAGCTGAACCTTATGGTTGAAAACTTCGGAGCTAATGATGCGTTGAATCGCAGCGTAAGGGCTTATTACCGCCTTCTGCAGGATTATCTTGCCAGCAGGGAGCACACCAATGTACTCCATGGTCCGCGGTCGTTCTTCTCGTTCTAGAAGGTGGAAACATGGCCAAATCTGACCTTGACAAGCACCTTCGAGCCAACCCGAAGGCAAACCGTCACGCCGCGGTCATCAAGGACACCCTCAAGAACCTGCAGGCCCTGCAAGAGGCCGGTCTCGTGGGACCGAGTGGGTACGGCCTTACATCGCCATTCGGCGGCAGCAAGGCCCCTCAGGGCAGCACACGGAAAAGCCTCGTCCGGGGCAAAATGACATATGGTGCTTGACAGTCAAGCATAAGGTTCAGTATAGTCGGGAGCATGAACAAGCTCCCGACCGAGAAGCGCATCCAAATCCTGTCCCTGCTGGTTGAGGGCAATAGCCTTCGCGCGGCCTCCCGGATCACCGATACCGCGTTCAATACTGTCGCCAAGCTGTTCGTGGACGGCGCGCGGGCATGTGCGGCATATCAGGATCAGCACCTTCGCAATCTACCGTGCAAGCGGCTGCAGCTCGACGAAATCTGGTCATTCATCTACGCCAAGGAAAAGAACGTCCGCGCTGCCAAAGCCGCGCCGCGCGAGGCTGGCGACGTGTGGACGTGGATGGCGATCGACGCCGATACCAAGCTTGTGCCGTCATGGCACGTTGGCGACCGTAGCTCGCTTACGGCCATCGCCTTCGTGGATGACCTGGCTGGCCGGCTTGCGAATCGGGTCCAAATCACGACGGACGGCCATCGCGCCTACCTTGAGGCGATTGAGGGCGCTTTCGGTGGCGATGTCGATTATGCGATGCTGGTGAAGCTCTACGGGGAAGGCGGAGAAGCCGAGAAGCGATACAGTCCGGCAGAATGCGTCGGCATCCGCATGGCTCGGATCGAAGGCAATCCCGATCCGAAGCACGTTTCGACCAGCTACGCCGAGCGGCAAAATCTCACAATGCGAATGAGCATTCGCCGCTTCACGCGCCTAACGAATGCCTTCTCAAAGAAGCTCGAAAATCATGCCCTATCGGTCGCGCTTCACTACATGAATTATAACTTTTGTCGCATCCACAAGACGCTGCGGATTACCCCAGCGATGGCCGCTGGCGTAACGGATCGGCTTTGGTCAGTTGGTGATATAGTGAACGTTCTAGAAGCTTGGGAGGGCAACCAATGACTTGGGGCATGGGCGGCTTGATACTCGTTATTCTATTCGGGATCGTGAGCGCCATTTGGCTAAATCGTATTGACGCTAAGCCAATGACAGTGGGCGGCAGTACCATGGTCGTGCAAGTCACAGATCGCTGGAGCGGGACGGTTTCCATTTGCGGGACCGGCTCTTGCCTGCAATTCTATCCATCAAAATCAAACTGAGGCACTACCGAAAATCCGCCACACTTGCGCTGCCATGTGCTAGCAACGAGCCGCTTAAATCTCTGAGTCGTCATTCCGGGTCGCCGCGAAAGCGGCGAACCGGGAACCCATGAACTCCGATCCATCCGGTATTGGCCCTGTTCATGGATCCCGGGCTCCCTCGCGGAGCCTGCCCCGGACGCCGATCCGGGGTTCGGCCCCGGGATGACGAGCCCGTGGGGACTTCCATTGACGTGCCACAACCGCCGCCGTGCCGGGACCGATTTCCAGCCCGACTCCGCTGAGCCCGAATGCTGATCCTCGCGCTTTCGTGCGCGGCAGCGCTGCTCGCCATCGCCGCGCTCGCGGTGGCGCTCGGGCGCGCGGCGAGCGCGTCGCCGATCGTCTATGCGGCAAGCCTCGCCGCCTCGCTCATGCTGCTCGCGGGCGCGCTCGTGCGGCTCGTAGCGGACCCGGGGCAGGTCTCGACCCTGACCTTGCCGATCGGCCTGCCGGGGCTCGGCGCGCATTTTCGCCTCGACGCGCTCTCGGCGTTCTTCCTGGTGGTGGCCGATCTGGGCGGCTCGGCCGCGAGCCTCTACGCGCTCGGCTATGGCCGGCACGAAACGGCGCCGCGGCGGGTGCTGCCGTTCTTTGCCGCCTATTTGGCCGCCATGAACCTCGTCGTGCTGGCCGACGACGCCTTCACGTTTCTTTTGACCTGGGAGTTCATGTCGCTCACCTCCTGGGCGCTCGTCGTCGCCCACCACGATGAGCCCGGCAACGCCCGCGCCGGCTATATCTACCTCGTCATGGCGAGCTTCGGTACGCTCGCGCTGCTGCTCGCATTCGGTCTCCTCGCCGGACCCGCCGGCGCCTATGCGTTCGATGCGATGCGAACCGCGCATCCGGAGCCCGCCGTCGCGGCGATCGCGTTGATGCTGGTGCTCATCGGCGCCGGCTCGAAGGCCGGTGTCGTGCCCCTGCACGTCTGGCTGCCGCTCGCGCATCCCGCCGCGCCCAGTCATGTCTCGGCGCTGATGAGCGGGGTCATGACCAAGGTCGCGGTCTACGGCTTCGTGCGGATCGTATTCGATCTGATCGGCACGCCGCCGTGGTGGACCAGCATCATCGTGCTGGCCTTTGCCGGGCTGACCACGGTGCTCGGCGTGCTCTATGCGCTGATGCAGCATGATCTCAAGCGCCTGCTCGCCTATCACACGGTGGAGAACATCGGCATCATCTACATCGGGCTCGGCTTGGCAATCGCGTTCCAGCAGAACGGCATCGCCTGGGCGGCGGCGCTGGCGCTCACGGCCGCGCTGTTCCACGTGCTCAATCATTCGCTGTTCAAGAGCCTGCTGTTCTTCGGTGCCGGCGCGGTGCTCAGCGCGACGCACGAGCGCGACATGGAGCGCCTCGGCGGCCTCATTCACCGCATGCCGCACACCGCCGTCGCTTTCCTGATCGGCTGCGCGGCGATCTCCGCGCTGCCGCCGCTCAACGGCTTCGTCTCCGAATGGCTGACGTTCCAGGCGATCCTGGTGAGCCCGCAGCTGCCGCAATGGGGGCTGAAACTGATGGTGCCGGCCGTCGGCGCGCTGCTGGCCCTGTCGGCGGCGCTCGCCGCGACCTGCTTCGTCAAGGCGTTCGGCATCACGTTTCTGGGCCGGCCGCGCACCGGCGCGGCGGAGGTCGCCCAGGAGGTCGACCGCATCTCGGTCGCCGTCATGTTTGCCTTCGCGCTGCTGTGCTTCCTGGCCGGCATTCTCCCCGGCCTCATCATCGATCGGCTCGGGCCGGTCGTGCACGGCCTCGTCGGCGAGATGCTGCCGCCGCAATCGGGTCTGGCCTGGCTGTCGATCGTGCCGATCGCGGCGGGCCGCAGCTCGTACAACGGCATGATCCTCCTGATCTTCCTGGCGAGCTCGGCGACGCTGACTGCGATCTTCATCCACCGCTTCGCGACGCGCGCGACGCGCCGGAGCGCGATCTGGGATTGCGGCTATCCGCAGTCGAGCCCCGCGACCGAATACACCAGCTCGAGCTTCGCCATGCCGATCCGGCGCGTATTCGGATCGACCGTGTTCGCGGTCCGGGAAAAGCTCGACATGCCGGCGCCGGGCGAGACCCGCGCGGCGCATTTCCAGGTAAAAGTGTTCGACCCCGCCTGGCGCTACGCCTACGGCCCGCTGGTGCGCGCGGCGATGAAAACCGCCGACCGGCTCAATCCGCTGCAATTCCTCACGATCCGCCGCTATCTCACGCTCACGTTCTCGGCGCTGATCTTGCTCTTGATCGTGGTGGCGGCATGGCGCTGATTCTCGATCTCCTCGGACAAGCCGTGCAGATGCTGCTCGTCGTCACGGTGGCGCCGCTGCTGCTCGGCGTCACCCGCAAGGTGAAGGCGCGGCTGATGCGCCGGCGCGGTCCGCCGCTGCTGCAGCCCTATTCCGACCTGGGGAAGCTGCTGCACAAGGAGGCCGTGCTCGCGACCCATGCGTCCTGGCTCTATCGGACGGCGCCCTACGTCATCTTCGCGGCGACCTGGGTCGCCGCGGCCCTGGTCCCGACCTATGCCACGGGATTGCTGTTCTCCTGGTCGGCCGACCTGATCGCCATCGTGGCGCTGATCGGCACCGGGCGCTTTGCGCTGGCGCTCGCCGGGATGGACGTCGGCACCTCGTTCGGCGGCATCGGCTCGTCCCGCGAGATGCTGATCGCCTCGCTGGCCGAGCCCGTCATGCTGCTCGTGGTGTTCACCGTTGCCCTGCTGGCGGGGACGACGCAGCTCTCGACCATCGCCGCGCAAATGATCGACGCGCCGGTCGGCCTGCGGGTATCGCTGGCGCTCGCGCTGTTCGCCTTCGTGTTCGTCGCCATCGCCGAGAACGGCCGCATCCCGATCGACAATCCGGCCACCCACCTCGAGCTGACCATGGTGCACGAGGCCATGGTGCTCGAATATTCCGGCCGGCATCTGGCCATGATCGAGGCGGCGGCGGCGGTCAGGCTCGTGCTGTATTTCTCGCTGCTCGCCTGCCTGTTCTTTCCGTTCGGCATGGCGACCCAAGACAAGAGCCTTGCCGCGGTGAGCCTCGGACTGTCGAGCTATCTGGCGAAAATTCTGCTGTTTGCCGTCCTGCTGCCGATCGGCGAGACGCTGGTCGCCAAGATGCGGGTGTTTCGCTACCCGGTATTCTTGGGCGGTGCCTTCGCGGCGGCGGCACTCGCCGTGTTCCTCCAATTCGTGTCGCGAGGGTTCTGATGTCGCTGTTCACCGACATCGCCCACCTGCTTGCCGCCGGCATGCTGATCCTGAGCTTTCTGCTGCTCTATCAGGACCGCATCACCGCGACCCTGAACGTGTTCGCCGCGCAGGCGATCGTGCTGGGTCTTGCGGTCGCCTGGCAGGCGCAGCTGCAGGACGCTCCGCATCTCTTCGTCACCGCTGCGATCGCGCTCGTGGTCAAGGGCGGAATCATCCCGATGGCGCTGCACCGCATCGTGCGCCGGCTCGAGATTCACCGCGAGATCGAGCAGGTGATCGGCGGCGGCCCGGTGATGCTGGTCGGCCTCGGCCTCGTCGCGCTGTCGATCATGCTGGTGTTCCCGGTCGCCGGCTCCGTCGATCCGCTGGCGCGCGAGGACCTCGCGTTCGCGCTCGCGGTCATCCTGCTCGGCCTCTTGATGATGATCACGCGGCGCAACGCGGTCACGCAGATCATCGGCTTCATGTCGCTCGAGAACGGTCTGGTGCTGGCCGCGACCGGCGCCAAGGGCATGCCGCTCGTCGTCGAGTTCTCGGTGGCGTTCTCGATCCTGATCGCCTTCATCGTGTTCGGGGTGTTCGTGTTCCGCATCCGCGAGCGCTTCGACACGGTCGACGTCGGCGCGCTCGACCGGTTCCGCGGCGACCGCGGAGACGACTCGTGATCGCGCCGGTGTACGCGGTCTTGCTGATCCCATTCGTCGCCGCGCTGGTGCTGGCGCTGGTCACGAACTATCGCTGGGGCGCGGCGATCAACATCCTCGCCTGCGGCCTGACGTTCGCGGCCGGCGTGTCGCTGCTGTTCGTCGACCGCGTGCGCACCGACGTGCTGCTCATCGACGATTTCAACATCTATCTGGTCACGCTGACGACCTTCATCGGCTTCACCACCAGCATCTTCAGCGCGAGCTACATCGGCCACGAGCTCGAGACCGGCCGGCTCACTCCGAATTTCCTGCGGTTCTACCATGCGCTCTATCAGGCGATGATGGGCGCCATGAACCTGGCGCTGGTCGCCAACAACATCGGCGTGCTCTGGGTCGGCGTCGAGGTGGCGACCCTCTCGACCGTGATGATGGTCGGCATCTACCGCACCACCGCGGCGGTCGAGGCGGCGTGGAAATATTTCATCCTCGGCAGCGTCGGCATCGCGCTCGCCTTCTTCGGCACCATCCTGGTCTATCTCGTGGCCCAGGAGGTGCTCGGCCAGGGCCTGCCGGCGATGGCGTGGGACCGCCTGCTGCATGAGGCCGCGCGCTTCGATCCGCGGCTGCTCTCCCTCGCCTTCGTGTTCCTGCTCGTCGGCTACGGCACCAAGGTCGGGCTGGCGCCGTTTCACGCCTGGCTGCCGGACGCGCACGCCGAAGGACCCACCCCGATCTCGGCGGTGCTCTCCGGCCTGCTGCTCAACGTCGCGCTCTACGCGCTGTTGCGCTTCAAGATGCTGCTTGCCGCCAATCCGGAGACGCTCGACGTCGGCCGCATCATGATCGCGCTCGGGCTGATCAGCCTGGTGTTCGCGGCGTTCATGCTCTACCGCCGCCGCGACATCAAACGGCTGTTCGCCTATTCCTCGATCGAGCACATGGGCATCATCACCTTCGCATTCGGCATCGGCGGCCCGCTGGCGAATTTCGCCGGGCTCCTGCACATGACCATGCATTCGCTGACCAAGTCCGCGATCTTCTTCGCGGTCGGCCACGTCGCGCAGGTCAAGGGCACGCAGCGCATGGCGGACATCCGCGGCCTCTCGGTGAGCCATCCAGCGCTCGCGGTGGGCCTTGCGCTCGGTGTCGTCGCCATCGCCGGCCTGCCGCCGTTCGGCGTGTTCACCAGCGAGTTCCTGCTGATCTCTTCGACCTTCTCGCGGCAGCCGCTGCTCGCCCTCGTTTTGGTGCTCGGCCTGCTGGTCGCGTTCGGCGCGCTCCTGCTGCGGCTCCAGCAGGTGATCTTCGGCCAGCCGATCGGCCCCGTCGGCCGGGTGAAGGCCTCCTACGTGCCGCTGTTCCTGCACATCGGCTTCGTGCTCGCCGCGGGCCTGTGGCTGCCCGAACCGATGGTGCGCTGGTTCAAGATCGTCGCCGCGCAATTGGGATGAGGCGATGAGCGCCATTCTTTCCGAGCTTGCAGGACGCGCGCCGGTTGCCGGGCATCGTCCGTGGCCGCGCCACGTGGTGGATGCGGAGGCCTGGACCGCGATCGCCCGGGCGCTCGGCGAAGGCGAGGCCGATCTGCTCTCGCTGTGGGCGGACGAAGATCATGTGCATCTCGCGCTGCGCTCCGGCGCGCACCCCACCCCGCTGGTCGTCTCGGTCGGCGTGAACAACGGCACCTATCCGTCGGTCGGCCGGCATCATCCGGCGGCGTTGCGGCTCGAACGGGCGATCCGCGATCTTCACGGCATCGAGCCCGCGGGTTTGCCCGATGCGCGGCCCTGGCTCGACCACGGTGCCTGGGGCTTGCGCGCACCGCTGGGCGCGCAAGCCCCATCGGAGCTCCGCGATCCCGCCGATTATCCGTTTCTGCCCGTGCATGGCGAGGGCTTGCACGAGATCCCGGTCGGCCCGGTGCACGCCGGCATCATCGAGCCGGGGCATTTCCGCTTCACCGCCAACGGCGAGATCGTCGTTCGGCTCGAGGAGCGGCTGGGCTACGTGCACAAGGGCATCGACGGCCTGCTTGCCGGCGCCGATCTCGAACGCGCGGGCCGCATCGTCGCTAGAATCTCCGGCGATTCCACCGTCGCCTACAGCTTCGCCTTCGCGCGCGCGGTCGAGGCCGCGCTCGAGATCGCGGTGCCGGCGCGCGCGACTCTGCTGCGCGGGGTGATGGCCGAGCTCGAGCGCATCGCCAATCACCTCGGCGACATCGGCGCGATCTGCAACGACGCGGCGTTCACGCTCAACCACGCCCATTGCGGCATTTTGCGCGAGCGGGTGCTCGCCGTTTCCGGCCGGGCGTTCGGCCATCGCCTGATGATGGACCGCGTGGTGCCGGGCGGCGTCGCCGCCGATCTGACGAGGGAGGACGCCCGCACCATCCTCGACGTGCTCAACGAGATCATGCCGTGGTTCGCCGACGTGGTGCGGGTTTACGACGGCACGCCCTCGCTGCAAGACCGCACCTGCGGCACCGGAATCCTCTCACCCGCGCTGGCCGCGCGCTGGGCGGCGGGCGGCTTCGTCGGCCGTGCCTCGGGCCGCGCATTCGACGCGCGGCGCGATCTCGCCTATCCACCCTATGACGATGCCGCACCCGACGTGCCGCTCTATCAGGCCGGCGACGTCGACGCGCGCGTGTGGGTGCGCATCCGCGAGGTCGAGGCCAGCACTCGACTGCTGCGCGGCTGGCTCGCGGCGCTCCCCGAGGGTCCCATCCGCACCGCGCTGCCGGCGGTCGAAGGCGCCCGCGAGGGCATTGCGATCGTGGAAGGATTCCGCGGCGACGTGCTCCTCTGGCTGCGGCTGGCGCCGGACGGCCGGATCGCGCGGTGCCACGCGCGCGATCCATCGTGGTTGCAATGGCCGCTGTTGGAGGCGGCGATCGACGGCAACATCGTCGCCGATTTCCCGCTCTGCAACAAATCCTTCAACTGCTCTTACTCCGGGCACGACCTTTAGATGCGCACGCTGCTCCTCCGCTCGCTGCTGGCCCCCTTGGCCACGACCACGGCACCGGCTCCCGGCGACGCCGCGCTCGAGGAGCTCGGCCGCTCGCTCGGCGAACGCGCGCGGCGCCTCTACGGCCGCTCACTCGCCATCCGCGAGGTCGACGCCGGCTCGTGCAATGCTTGCGAGCTCGAGATCCACGCGATCAACAATCCGGTCTACGACGTCGAGCGCTTCGGCATCCGTTTCGTCGCCTCGCCGCGTACGCGGTGATCGGCGCAGTCGACAAGGTGATCCCCGTGGACCTGCATATCCGCGGCTGTCCGCCCACGCCGACGGCGCTGCTCCAAGGGCTGATCGCGCTGATGGACAAAGTGGCGGCGGCACCGCGAGGTTAGGTCGGGGGTAACTGCACGGAACAGGGCCACAGCACAATCAGTCGTCAGTATCCTCTCAGCGAGCCTATCGCGGCCCAAGGGATGGGTTCAGACAGGCAAGCGGTTCGGTGCGCGTTCGCTTCAAGCCGAATCCGCCTTTGCGGGCGTCTGAGCAATGCGCTCGATCGCCCCTACAATGAAGCGTTCACTGAAGCCAGCAGCAAATGCGACCGCGATTACGACCGGAAGGTTGGTCGAATCCAAATAACCGATAAGGTGAAACGACTTATTCGCATGCAAAAGTACAAGGGCCACGAGGGCTGCCACGGCGCCGATCCCAGGTCGCATCCAGATCACGAAGGAACCGATCTGCTGAGCGGGTATCTTGGCAGATATGTCGGCGCTCAGAAGGCTCTGGCCGACGCTGACCGCCGCTCCGAGCACGCCGAACAGGATGACGATTGCGACCTGCTTCGTACCCGCAAAGGGCAGCAGCCCGAAAAACGAGAGGAGCAGGCACAGCGCGATACTGATCCAAAGAATCAAAAAAAGGTGAAATAAGTGACGTCGCCGGAGCAGGATCTTGAAGGCCGTGGTATGATACTGGTCGTCGCGAATGACGAGCGCGTCAATTACCCGCATCCGGAGTGCTTCGCTCGATACGTCTGCGAGCACCTTGCCGTCTTTCCCGCAGATGAGATCCTCGATTGCCTTCGCGCGCCATCCAGAGAGCTTATTCGCCTCTCGCCGCAATGCAATCGCGACCCGCTCAATTTTGTTCTGATCGCGAAAGCCCGACAGCATCGCCCGCTTTGCCGACAATAGTGCAGTCCAGGCTTGCTGAATATCCCAGGTTGCCAGACAATTCTCTGCCTGGAGTAGAAAGCGATAGGCCGCGCGGGCCCACGGAGGAGTCACTCCATCAGAACCCGCGGCGTGAAGCTCATAATCGAGATCGGTCCACGTCTGCGCGATTTCGCTCGCTAGACGATCACGGTCCGGCGAGCCGAAGACCGAGTAAATCAGTTCCCGTGTGCCCGTACGGAGGTTCACAGCCGCGCGCCTTTCTTGACGCCAAAAACGGCCGCGACCAGATCCCGATCTTCACGATGAGTTAGGACAGTAAGGCTGCGTTCGGGGGAGGTCCATTCAACGGACTCGATCTCCTTGGTATCGGTAGGGGCACCCCTGCTTGCGCCCTCGTCCTCATCCATCACATAATAGAAGACTATCTTCGGCATCCCGTCGACGAAATACCGCGTCGTGCCTGCAAATTCGCGAATTGTCACCTCACTGCCGGTCTCCTCCCGCACTTCCCGTCGTGCCGCCTCGGCCACTTGTTCGCCGAAGCGAAGCTTGCCCTTGGGCAGCGCGACCTCGCCGGGATATCGGCGGCGGCGGACGATCGCGATATTGCTCCGGTTGGGACCTTTACCGATAACGATTCCACCGGCGGCAACAATGGCCTCTACCTCGGGTAGTAGGCAATTGTTATGGTTCGGCCTTATCCGTGTCACTACCATTAGGTCTTCTCCCGAGATTAAATCAGCTGGAGGCGCTCACCAATTGGTCTTCGGAAACTCAGCAATGTGCCGACGTCGGCACTGAGGGCACCTTTTCGAAAGAGGTCCATTTTCGGTTGTAAAGCGTTTCAATAAGGCAGTAAAGTCAATGTTGCGGAGTTACTGGGGAGAAAGAAAATGGTCACTCCGGCAGAGTATTGGATTGGAGAAGGTGTGGACTACCGTGGGGTATGGGACGCGTTCCTGAAGGGAACAAGCTACATAGAAAAGTACAACAGCATGACGGTCCACCTCTTAAGGATAGAATTTAATAGCGTGGACGAGCGAGCGCCCCTATTCAACCATGAGGCGATCTACAAAACGATCAAAGGCTACTTCCATGATTTGAAGCTCTTGACGCTTCCTCGTAGGGAATATGAGAGAGCCGGCCCACTCTTCCTCTATAGCATTGAGCGTGGATCGGAAATATGGAATTTCCTCGGGGAGTTACGGCAGTTGATTACGCTTGGAACCACACTTGCCGACGAGAAGGTGATAGGCCAGCGCCTGGAAAACGTGGACAAGCGCTTACAAATACTGGGAAAATATTTTGGAAATGCGGTTGATCCTGAGGCGTTCAGAGCTTTCATGCGTGCCTCGACTCCAGAAGAAATCGAGTTTGCAATGAATCATCTTATCGATCAGGGACTCCGGCGTGTTCAACTTTCTCAGGAGGCTTTCAAGGGAGATATTCGAAATACAGAGAAGTCGCTCGTCGATCTGACCAAGATAGTCAAGAAGGATGGAGATTGAGTATGGCTTTTGCTTTTTTAGAAGGCTCGGTTCTCGTCGCCCAACGCTTTGCTGGGCTTGAACCTGGGTTTCTTGATGCATGGTCGGGATGGCATACTTTCGCAACGCTCGCAGGAGCGGCAACACTCGTCGCCCCGCCGGGGTTTGCATTCGCCGCGATGCGGCATTAGCGTCTCGAGGCCATTTGGCCCGGCAACAGAGCCGCCGAGATGCAGCATTTCGATGATTTCGACGTGGTGATCGTGGGCGCCGGGTTCGCCGGGCTCTACATGCTGCATCGGCTGCGCACGCTGGGATTATCCGTACGGGTTTGCGAGGCCGGCAGCGGCGTCGGCGGCACCTGGTTCTGGAATCGCTATCCGGGCG
>WNEZ01006066.1_pt1 | contig 20340 bp, 21 predicted proteins | sample 5400521 | NCBI WGS metagenome assembly WNEZ01 (sample SAMN13153339, study PRJNA577476) | soil metagenome | isolation source: 120 cm saprolite under Douglas fir tree site 2 hole 1 replicate 1 | place: USA:California | collected 2015-04-18 | reverse complement strand
CGCCCTCATCATTCTCGCGGGGCTGGTGTTCGTGTGGCGCAACGAGCGGCGATTAGAGGAGAAGGCGGAGCAAGCCCTGCCTGGGCCACTTGAGGGCTACTAGGCAGTGGGCCAATAAGTGTATTTTTGACGAAAGGACACAACGCGCCGTATAAGTAATCCTTCTACGGCACTGTGCTAAACATCAGCAGGAATGGCGCGCAGGCGAGAACTGTTTCGTTCTTCTTCCTCCTGTGCGTGTGGCGCGGCTCCTGGGTGTCACGTGAGCGTGTCCTCCTCGTTGCACCAGGGTGGTGCGTGAGGGCAAGCTGCGTGAGGGCAAGCTGCCTGCGCTCCGCTGCCGCAGCTCGCCCTCACGCACTACTGCGTGGTGATCCGCCCAATCTTGTCCCCCCTGTTCTCGGCGAACCAGACGTTGCCATCCGGGCCGGCCGTGATGCCCTCAGGGTGGCAGCCAAATCTGTTCCCACAGGTCCTTGGCAGTGGGAACAAGGTGGAGCTGCCAGCGGTGGTGATGCGCCCGATGCTATTCCCAAAGGACAAGGTGAACCACAGGTTGCCATCGGGCCCGGCCGTGATGCCGAACGGCCCGCTACTCTTCGTGGAGACATGGAACTCGGTGATGCTGCCGCTGGTGGTGATGCGCCCAATGATGCCTACATTCCATTCCGTAAACCAGAGGTTGCCATCCGGCCCGGCCGTGATGCCGAAAGGAATGCTATTGGCTGTGGGGATGGGGAACCCGGTGATGGTGCCACTGAGGGTGATGCGCCCGATCTTGTTCCCAATCACCTCGGTGAACCACAGGTTGCCATCCGGCCCGGCCGTGATGCCCTCAGGCTCGCAGCCACCTGAGAATCCACAGGTCGTGGGCAGGGGGAACTCGGTGATGGCCCCGCTGGGCGTGATACGCCCGATCTTGTTCCCATTGAGCTCGGTGAACCACAGGTTGCCATCCGGCCCGGCAGCGATGCCCTCAGGCTCGCAGCCACTCGAGGACCCACAGGTCGTGGGCAGGGGGAACTCGGTGACCAGGCCCGCGGTGGTGATGCGCCCGATCTTGTTGCTCGTCTCCTCGGTGAACCACAGGTTGCCATCGGACCCGGCCGTGATACCGAAAAGCCCGCTATTGGCCGTGGGGATGGGGAACCCGGTGACATGGCCCTTGGTGGTGATGCGCCCGATCGCGCTCGCGCTATCCGTGAACCACAGGTTGCCATCCGGCCCGGCCGTGATGCCAACGGGATCGCTCTCAGCCGGGGGGATGGAGAACTCGGTGATGGTGCCCGCTGCGGCCCAGGCGGGAGCAGTGCTCAGGCTCAACAGGCCGACACAGGCGATCAGGGCGGTGAGCAGTGCGGTCAGGTGCGACCGCCATCCAGAACGATTCATGTTTCTTCCTCCTTGGTGTCTGACGGAAAACGACCTACGGGGAACGAAACCTTCCAGGACCGGTCAGTTGACGGTGATGCCGAACTGCTGGGAGGACTGCACGCCTGTGCTATCCGTCACTGTCTCGGTAAACGTGAATGTTCCTTTCGTGGTGGGAGTGCCGCTGATGGTGGTCCCTCCATTGGATCCTTTGACGAGCGCAAGGCCGGGAGGCAGTTGTCCCGCCGTAATCGACCAGGTGTAGGGTTGGCACCCGCCGTTAGCAAAGAGGTTGGTGAAGTACGCGGTCCCGACGGTCGCTGGCTGCGGGGTTGGGCTGGTGATCACCAGTGGAAGCGGCTGATCGATGGTGATGCTGAGTGGCTGCGTCGCCGTTTCACCAGCACTATCCTGGACCTGGACGGTGAACGCGCTGGTTTGGACCTTCGTGGGCGTGCCGAACACGACGGTTGACTCGATCCCATAGGACGTCGCCATCGTCAGTCCGGCCGGAAGCGCGCCCGACACAATCGTCCACGTGTCGAGCGATGAGCCCCCTCCTTTGTTCGCGGTAATGTAGGCAGTATAGGATGCACACACGTTTCCATTCGGCAGCGACGTCGTCGTGATCATGAGCGGTGTTGTGGTAGGTGTGGGGGTCGGCGTGGTTGGCGTGGTCGGTGTGGGGGTAGGCGTCGGATGATGTTTGCTGTCGTGGGCAAACGTCGTCGTTGGCGTCGTGCCATGCAGTGCGGTCACCGCGGTCAGTGCGGCCACAACGAGCAGGAGGGATGCAAGCCATACGACTCGTCGCGTAACCTTGTTCATGGTTGCCTCATCTTCCGAAGATCCACTACACACACGTGAGCAGATCTTCTCTCAAATAATCTAGGTTTCTAAAGTACACTTCGTTGTCGTGAGAGTGGGAGCACACTTTTCCCTAATGGTGTATACGTGAGCAGGTTACACCGCTACCTGCTCAATCGAGAACGATGGCGAGCCTTCCTGTCAAACGCCCCTCCCATGCGAGACGCAGCTACTTATAAGGCACATGGTATCCTTTCGTCGAAAATACACTTATAGGCCCATCGTCTTGCCAAGCAAAGCGCACTCATGGCATAATCATGGTTATCCCATGACATGTCTGTCGAAAAGTGTTGGAAACGTCCGACGAGGCTTGACGTATGAGAAAAACGATCATCAGAGTCGTGAGCATGCTCGGTATTTTGGTGGTGCTTGTAACAGCACTCATTGCCCTTCTCCGTTTTTACCCATACACCTATAATTTCCCTGTCTATCCAAAGATAACTCATACAAAATCCGGGGCAGAGGGAGATCCTCTCAATCTCGTCTTTGTTGGGAGCAAAGATCAGATTACACACAGCTTTCAACAAGCAGGGTGGCTCATTCCTGATCCCATTACCCTCCAAACCTCTGAGAAAATTGCCGTTGACAGTCTCACTCACAAAAGTTACCCCACTGCACCAGTCAGTAATCTCTACGTCTTTGGGCGAGTCCAGGATCTGGCGTTTGAAAAGCCCACCAACGATGTCGCAAACCGCGGGCATATTCGCCTCTGGAAGACGGGAACGCTCATCGGTGGACAACTCGTCTGGGTAGGACAAGCATCCTATGATAGCGGGATTGAACTGAGCGGAACCACCCATTTTCCCACCCATCATATTGCTCCGACCGTGGACCTGGAAAGAAATGCTGTCGGCGCTGACCTGGAAAAAACCGGCCTGGTCAAAGAAGAAGCGGATGCAGCGTTTACTCCTCCCATTTTGTATGCCCGCAATGGGGGAGGGGATTATTATGAAAGCGATGGCGATGTGCTGATTATCAACTATACCCAGGCTCCCATCCCACTCAATCAACCAGTATGGATCATAGAAGGACTGAAAAACGAGGTCTTTCTCCTCTACGATACGCTCTTCACTCTTGGTGTGCTGATTGCTTTCCTGGTGCTGGTTGCAGTGCTCATCGCAGGACTCGTGCTCAGGCGATTCACAGAAAGAAACCGTACTTTACAGGGAAAGGACAAATGATGCTCCTACTCTTCCTCGCTCTTGGGTTGCTTCTCGTTGGGACGGTGCTGCTCGTCGTTGGAGTTGATTGGTTTCTTGATGGAGCAGGCGATCTTGCACGCGCTCTTGGCGTCAGTGCTCTCGTCCTCGGGGTCCTCCTGGCTGGATTGGAACCAGAGGAGATGCTCACCGCAGCCATTGCTTCGGCTCGCGGCGCGCCAACCCTTGCCGTGGGGAATGTCATTGGCACCAATGTCACCATCGTCACGGCGGCGTTGGGCCTCTCCGCGCTCATCTTTCCTATGGTTATCGACCGGAGCGTGCGACGACAAGCTCTCATCGCGACGCTTGTGTCCGTTCTCCCCATTGTGCTGCTCTTTCTAGGAATTGTCACCCAGCTCGCAGGGGTTCTCCTGCTGCTCGTGTTTGTCGGCTACACCATGTTCCTCTTTCGGACAGACCGGGAGGCGGTCCAGCGTCTGGTAGCGTCTGAAGACGACGACGATGATGGCGACCAGGAGAAGCATTCGCGCCCTCGCCTGCATTGGAAACCTGTCCTGCTGACCTTTGGTGGTCTGGCAGCAATGGCAGTGGGGGGTCCATCTATTGTAGAAGGTGCTCTTCGACTCGCTCAGATTATTGGGATCGGTCAGGGAGCCGTCGGGGCAACCATCGTCTCGCTTGGAACTGGAGCAGAGATGATTGCCCTGGGGGTGAGTGCGGCCCGCAAGAAACGATCCGATATCCTGGTGGGCGGTATCCTTGGCTCCTTCGCCTACAATCTGCTCGTGACGCTTGGACTTGCAGCCGCCATTCACACTATCCCGGTAGATCCCCATATCACCTTTATCGCCCTACCAGTCATGATCGTGATTCACCTTGTGCTTCTGGCTCTTGTCTGGTATGGGAAGATTCCTCGTGTGATGGGTGGTCTTCTTGTGGCAGCCTACATTGCCTACCTCATTGCCATTGTGTTGGCTTAAAGTTGAGACGCGCGGGAATAAGTGCCACAGTATATGAGTTACGTTGTCACAGAGCCGATCTTATGGGTGCAGATCATCACAGTTGCAATCGATACATCTGCGACAACTGCGACAACTGCAACAAGTGCGACAAAAGGTGAGGATGGGGCTGTGTAAAATGCCGGTAAGAGCGCACCTATGCCGTCGGTTCTACCAATACCCACCCTCCATCTTGTCGCTCCACCAATCCCTCGCGTTCCAACTTCAGCAGGTGCGCCTCCACGGTCCACGCGGCTATAGGATGCAGTTTCGGGTCTACATCCTGGTAAATCAAGGGAACCAGCTCAGGGATGGTGGCACCAGGGGGCAACTCTTCTAATGCCTGCAAGACCTGCTGCTCGCGCAGCATACGATGGTCAATGTACTCCGCGATTTTCGCCTGCGCATCAGCAATGATTGGGCCGTGAGCGGGAACGATCTCGGCTATCTCTATCTCTTGCAAACGCGTGAGCGAGTTGATGTAGTCAAGCATATCCCCATCCGGCGGCGCAATCACATTGGTGGTGATGCCTGAAATGAGATCCCCGGCAAAGAGCGTGCGCCGCTTTTGCAGTAGAAAACAGAGGTGGTCAAAGCGATGGCCAGGCGTGTGTATGGCTTGCAGCGTATCCTCCCCGGCAGGAAAAATTGTACCGCCGGTGATCTCCTCGTCAGCCACCGGCACCCCCTGCCGGCTGAAAGCGTATATATATACACCCAGGCGATCGCGCAGCGCAACAGCTCCTCCCATATGATCAGGATGCCCGTGCGTGATGAGGATGCGCCCGATGCCGCCGCGCTCTGCTCCCGCCTGCACAACGGCATCCAGGTAGGCGCTATCGTCAACGGCAGGATCAATGACCAGCGCACCCTGGGCACCACCGCCAAGAATAATTGTATTCGTGCCCGGCCCCGTCATAATCGAGGGGTTAGGGGCCAGGATGATTGTGTATGGTTGTGGCATCAATACCCTCCAAATAAACGGTTACAAATGTTACAAATGTTACAAACCTGGTTGGAGATGCGCCGGTGATTGCGCAAAGGCTTTCGCGATAAACGTCCTCATCCCTACAACCTGGTCATATGCTCAGGCACTTCCCAGGTGTTGGCGGCATCCTCTTGCAGAAAGACTCGCGTCTTGCCATTTTCCTGGATCAACACCGGCATGCGTGCCGGTACATGCTGCACAGCCGCGGTTTCCAGGGCCTCTTTCACACTACCAAACACCGCCAGTTCGCGCAACTGGTAAATGGTAGCAAAAACGAGGGGAAATTCGCTGCCTTCAAAGCGTGCCAGCGCTTCGGCGGGTGAAATCCAGATGCCTTCGCTGGTCTCCAGACGATCATGCGCCGCCTGTTGCTCAGATGGGGCAGTTGTCAGAAAAAAGTGGGTATCGAAACGTTTGGGCATACCCTCCGGCGTAATCCAGTGCGCGAAGTAGCCCAGGCGGTCGGTCGCCAGGGTAAGCTGCTCGGCACGCGCCATCTCTACCAGTGAGCCCTGTCGTTGATGGAAAGCCTCGCGATACGTAGTAAAACGGGCAACACTCTGGTCATCGAAAGCCAGCAATTGCGCTCCACGATAAGCCAGCAAGATGCCGGCTTCCTCAAAAAGCTCGCGAATAGCGGCGGCCCTTGTTCCACTCCCAAGCGCAGTTTGCCCTTCAGGGTCCGCTGTAGTTGATGCAACAGGTGTACAGATACCCGCGGTCATCTCAGCGGCACGGTCATCTTTCGTGACAGAACCGCCCGGGAAGACGTACACATCGGGCATAAAATCACTCTGGATTACACGCCGCACCATAAATACTTCCATTCCTTGCCCTGAAGCGGTATCTCGCAGTAACATTACTGCTGAGGCCACGCGAGGCTCAACTGCCATAAAGTTTATCTCCATTCTTACTACGCAACAAGCAATTCACTATTGTATACTACCATACAGATACCAGCATACGCACTAAACCATAGACGCAGGGTTGGTAAATGTTCCCGAACACTACGGTATTGTTCCTGATACCCGCAAGGGGTATCACTACATTTTAGGCGCAGCACCGCCAAAAATGTAGTGACAGGGCTTGCCCCTGTCAGGACCATTCACAGACCCTGACTATATTACGAGGGAGACCTGCAATGAAACTTGCCAGCTTTTCCACTACTGACATTCCAAAGCCGCGTCTCGGCATTGTCCGGGACGACGAGATCGTTGATGTTGACCTGGCGGCCCGGGCGCTTAGCGTCATGCCGTATGACCAGGCGCTCGATTTACTTGACCATTACGAGCAAGGCATGCAAGAGCTGAACGCAATCCTGGGCAAAGCGGCTAATCGTCGCTTCAGCGAAGTCAGGACATTCACTGAGATCGGCGCGGTACATAGCCTCTCTGATGTGCAGCTCGCCGCCCCCATTCCGCGCCCGCGCAAGAATATCATATGCCTTGGCCAGAATTATGCAGAACATGCAAAAGAATCAGCAGAGGCACGCGGGCACGAGGCTGCAGAGCTGGAAGCCCCCATATTTTTCACAAAGGCACCCACCACCGTCAATAGCCCGTATGGCAAGATCGTCATCGACCCAGCGGTCTCTGTAGAAATCGACTGGGAGGCAGAACTGGCGGTGATTATCGGGAAGGGTGGCAAGAATATCCGCGAGGAAGAGGCATTGTCCCATGTCTTTGGCTATACTGTACTGAACGATGTCTCAGCCCGCGATCTTCAGTGGCGTCATAAGCAGTACTTCAAAGGCAAGAGTATCGACGGCTATTGCCCCATGGGACCCTGGATCGTTACTGCCAATGAAATAGCTGATCCACAAGAACTGACAGTGAGATTGCGCGTCAATGGCGTCACCAAGCAAGATGGCAATACGCATATGATGATTTTTCCCGTGCGCACCATCATCGCCGTACTCTCCCAGGGCATGACTTTGGAGCCTGGCGATATCATTGCCACCGGCACTCCCAGCGGCGTGGGTTTTGCACGCAAGCCGCCCGAATTTCTCAAAGCCGGAGATGTAATGGAAACCGAGATTGAAGGCATCGGTACGCTGAGAAATCTCGTGGTGAACGCATCATGATGTAGGTGCCTCAGCGAAGCGAAGTGGAGCGCGTATCACTACTTCGTGCACATCGCCGATTTATCGGCCAAGGGCCCGTCGATGCGCTCCCCAGGCCGATAAATCGGCGTTGCGCCAATAAATTGTGCGCCTACGGGGTGTTACCGATCTTGGTCGTTAAAATTCATTATCGGCCCTTGCTGGCTGTTCCGATATCCTGATTACAAAGCAGTATTTCGTCCCGCCCGGGTCCAAAAAGGAGAAATATAATGGACGCCTTCGAACTCACCCACCTTAGCGACCAGCAGGAGCAAGCATATCTTGAATTTCTGCGCGTGCCTGCGCTCAGCGCCGGCCTGTATATGCTGCCAGCGGGTGCAATCGATACGCAGGAGCCGCATACGGAAGACGAGGTGTACTACGTCATCAGCGGCCGTGGCCTAATCCAGGTAGGCTCAGAGAATCGCCCGGTTGAGGCGGGCACACTGGTATTTGTAAAAGCAAACGTCGAACATCGCTTTCACTCGATCACCGAGGACTTGAAACTTCTGGTGATCTTTGCACCCGCCGAATATACTCATCAGGCTACACCCGAACCTCCTCGCGCACCCAGCCCGGCATAACTCCCCACAAATTCAGCGCTGTGGGCCGCGAATGCCAGAGGCGCGGAGGCGTCGTCACCTCGTGATCATAGTATTGTTGCAGCTCTGCCGATAGCTCGATATGCACGCCTTCAGCATCGGCAAAGCGCAGGAACAGGTCACTGCCCGCTCCATGACGGCCTGGCCCCCACAGGATTGGCGTCTGCTGGCGGCTCAGATAATCGGCCCATGCCAGTAATTCCGCGCCAGCAGGAATGCTATAACCGACGTGATCGACGTCCTGTTTCCCCTGTAGAATCACAATCGTATGATGATCGCTATTGCAGCGCAGCCAGACACACTCACGCAGCAGCCAGTCAGAGATATCAAAACCCAGGGCCTCGGTATAAAAATTGACCATAGCCTCCAAATGCGTGGTGCGGAGCGCCAGGTGTTGCAGGGCATGTGGATGCAGGCGCGTCCTCCGTCCTTCGCTGCTTGCAGGAGGGAGAGTCAAGAAATCATCAGAGGTAACCGAAATCTCAATGCGGTTCCCGTCAGGATCATCAAACCAGAGCGTGTCACCTACCTCTGGATTGCCGTCACGAGGTTGCAGCGCCAGTTCGACGCCAGACTGGTTGAGGCGCGCGGCGAGAGCGGCGAGTTCAGCATCTGTGTCAACTTCGAAGGCGATATGATGAAGGTGTGTGTGCTGCACAGGGCCACGCCCGTTGCTGGTGGTAGAGCGTGTATCGTTAAACACCCCTAAGCAATGGTGCTCATCGCCCAGGGATAGGAAGGTATTGGCATCCTCAAATTCAACATCCTCACCGGATGGCTTGATCTCGGTGGCTCGCAGATTAAACCCCAACACCTGTCGATAAAATCGCGTCTGGCTTGCTACATCCGTTGCCCATAATCCGACATGGGCCAATCGTTTCACGCGAACCTTCTGAACCTGCTGCTCGCTCATAGATGCCTCCCGTTGCACAGTGTGTGTCTATCATACTCTACATTCACATGCTTTAACGGGTATCATACACACACGTAGCGGGAGGGTCAACGAAACCACCCGAAGGTCATATAGGCAAAAGGGCGACCCAAGGGTCTTACAAGTATAGGTTTTTTGGGCAACTCATTTCTGAGCGCGTATGCGTGCCTGCGCCCGGCGTTTCTGCGAGCGTCGCCGCTTCTTTTCCTTCCGACGCTGCTTCTTGTTCACCTCGGAAGGCTTGGGCTGTTTCCTGGGTGGGGTGATGGTTGCGGGCCACTCACCCGGTCGCAGAATCCCCACCGGAAACGGCTCGGCTTGAAACAGCAGCGCCAGCAGCACCAACCGCCCGCGCACGACACAACTCAAGCGGCGAATGGGCAGCTGACCAGCGGGTCGCTGGCGCTTCTGACGGGCGATATGCCGACTGGGCAACGACTCGCCTGGCTCGTGCTGCTGGCACTGTTGCTCATGACGTTCCTCGGCCTGGCAGCCCAAACTCAGACACCAGATCTGCGCCACGGCCATCGCCAACCAGAGCCGTTCGACCCCACTGGCATGCGTCATTTTCGTATGATGCCACCCCCACAGTCCCCGTTTGAAATCTTTGAACCCCGTTTCGATCCAGGTTCGCAGCCCGTACCAACTGATCTGGGCCGCCTCGGGCTCCAGATCGGTCAGCACGATCCATGGGGACTCGTAGCCCACTTCCCAATGCAGCAACAGCGTTCCCGTGACCCGACTCTTTTTGCCTGCAAAGCACTCCACTCGTCCCTTCCAACTCGTCCCCGGCGTCGGCACCCATCGACTGACCCACTCAAACGCTTCCTCTCCCACCGCCCGGGCTTTGATCCCCAGATTGAGCCGCAAGAACGGATGCCAGCCGCACGCCCGGATGGCGTCCCACAACCAGCGGGCATACAACCCACGATCAGCGAGCACCACCACTTGCCACTCATCAGGGACGGCTCCCTCCAACTGCTCGAGCAGTCCTTCCCAATGAGGACGCCACGAGCCTTCTCCCTTTCCCGGCAACACTTTCCACGCCACCGGAATCGCGCACCCACTCAACACCACGCTGATCGCCAGAATCGTCCACCGCTCTCCCAACGTCGTCGCATCCACCACCAGGGCCAGTTGCTTCTTCTCGCTTTGCCACAACTGCAGCACCCATCGCAATAAGGGAGCAAAACACAGGCTCACGTCCAGCTCACGTCGCTTTTTCCCCCGTTTCCCACTTTTGTTCCCCAGCGATAATCGTTCTGGGCAAGCCATCTTTGTTCTCCTGCTTGTGATGAATTCAAGGTGTTTTTCTCATCCTAGCAGATGACGACGGCTTGCCGCTTCTTTTTCCTCCTTCATCCCCCAAAAAACCTATACTTGTAAGGACCCAAGGGTCCCCTCCCCACATCCGCACCACTCCCGCCCCTACGATAAAACCCGATCGTTACTCCTCGGCAAAAGGGCGACCGCAAGGGTCCCCTCCCCACATCCGCCCCACTCCCGCCCCTACTCTTCTTCGATCCGTTCCACTTCAACTTTTACTTTGTTGCCTTGAAGCGCATTAGCAGCAGGAGTGTACGCGGGGGGGTCCCACTCGAACGAAATCTTCTGGCGTTTAATAGGCACATCGGCATGCAGCATGTCCCAGCGATCCTCGCGGGCCATGTGTAGCTGTAGTTGCTGTTCATCCACTTCAAGGCGGCGCGAGATCGCAGTGAGCAGATCAGCCTTAATCAGCTCCATCAATTCAGGATTCATCTTGAGACGATCATGCGCCAGAACCACTTTCAAGCGTTCCTTTGCTACCGCGCTGGGAGTGGGTTTCTTGCGACCTGCTATGAAACTAAATACACCCATAATTACCGCCTGCTCTTTCAAGATGGCTAGGAACGTACACGCCTCTCCATCGCCGGTCCAAATCCAAGCAGCCGCCTCAAGCGTTCCATGAGCGTTGGCGCGTCTTCTATTTCATCGAGGGGGATTTCTTCGCCCATGATGCGCTGGGCAGCACTGACGAATGCACGTCCGGCCTGCGAGTGTTTGTCGTAGACGATAGGTTCACCCTTATTGATTGCTACAATGATCATCTCATCTTCTGGAACGATGCCTAGCAGGTCGATGCCCAGCACTTCCAGCACATCGGTCACGTCCATCATATCCCCTCGTCTCACCATTTCGGGACGCAGGCGATTGAGGATAAGACGTGGCTCCGGCTTCCCGGCAGCTTCAACCAATCCAATGATGCGGTCTGCATCACGCACCGAGGCCATTTCGGGGTTGGCCACAATAATAATCTCATCGGCCCCAACAATTGCATTGCGGAATCCCTGCTCGATGCCTGCAGGAGAATCGATCAGCACAAAATCAAAATCCTGGCGCAATTGCTGGCAGAGCTGCTCCATCTGGACACTGTTCACCGCGTTTTTGTCGCGCGTTTGTGCGGCAGGCAGCAAATACAGTTCGGGCAAGCGTTTGTCTTTGATCAACGCCTGCCGTAAACGGCACTGTCCCTCCACCACATCGACCAGATCATAGACAATGCGATTCTCCAACCCCATAACGGCATCGAGGTTACGCAGGCCGATATCTGCGTCTAGAACCGCGACTTTCTTTCCCCGCATCGCCAGGGCAGTTCCCAGATTTGCTGTGGTTGTGGTTTTGCCGACACCACCCTTCCCAGAAGTGATCGTAAGCACCCGACTATCCATACACGTCTCCCTGTAAGCAACTGTTCAACAATCTCTATCCTATATGTAAACCCCCATTGAGGCATGATAAATCTGGCCCCTCCAGGGGGTAAATGTTTTCCGCCTACTTTCGCGAACGACTGTTGACCCAACGCTCGACTACAATCTGCCCGTCCCTGATCGCCGCGACCTCCGGACGGGCCTGCAACTCGAACCCCTCCGGTGGACGCGAGAGTAGATGGGCGATACGTAGCTGCACCGGCGTGAGCAACAGCGAGCACACGACGGCGCTTTCGTTTTCAGGATATCCTGCATGCACCATGCCACGTAAGGTTCCCCACACAATAATATCTCCACCGGCGACGATTTCCGCACCAGGATTGACATCACCCATCACAACTATATGGCTGGCATGGTGGATAGCCTGGCCGGAACGGACAGTACGCCGTAAAAAGAGTGTATCGAGCGAGTCTCGTGGATCGCGCTGGTATGGCTGGGCTCGCCCGTTCGTCACCTGTGTAGCAGGAGATGGATCACCAGGAAAGGGAGAGGATATCGTCGTTGTGACCGGTTCCGATGATGTCACCGACATCTGATAATGCGCCAGCAGGGCTTCAAGTTGAGTACGCTCACTTACCCTAAGTCTCCGCTGAGTGGTATCAACGGCAAGCGAGGCGCCACGAAAGAAGCCGGGAGCTTCTGCAAGACGTTGGGAGAGAGCGTTGAGCAATTCGCCAAAGGGGGTTTCTGGCTCTAAAGTTAAAAGCAGGCCGTTGCGCGTTCCTTTGATTGCAACATATCCTTGCACTGAATGTTTCTCCTCCCCTTCCAGGTCGCTTTGCGTTTTGGATTCATGCCTTTCCGGAGTGTCCTCCATACTCATGATATGTCCATCCATCCTGCTACTGGATAAAGGGTGTATAAAGCTGACATCCAAGCGTGTCGTATTAACATCAAGTATAAGCTTCCAGACTTTAAAACGCAAGAGTATTAGGTATTTTGTTCCGCGTAGAGGTTCGATTTATCCTGGTACCCGCAAGGGGTACCACTACATTTCATGCTGGAGACGGCCCAATGTAGTGACACCCCTTGCGGGTGTCAGGAGCTACATTTCATGCTGGAGACGGCCCAATGTAGTGACACCCCTTGCGGGTGTCAGGTGCATTCGCATACAATGTCGCGAGAGTACCGCAGGCGGTACCATTAATCGAAAGGGTGGGCAAACCTATGGCTGATTTTATGAACTTTCCGACCCCACGCGAGCACGTCTTGACCTATGGGAATACAACCATTGGCATCATCCCCGATATTTGTCTCGTTTCGCACTTTCAAGTCGGTTCCTGGCAGGTATTATACCGGCCCACGGAGACGGGCAATATCAGGCGCTGGGGCTTGCCGCTGATGATCCCCAACTTTTCGCGGCTCAAAGACGGGATCTTCATAGAGAAAGGAACAACGCTCCCTATCCATGGCTTTGGTCGCGACCTGCCGTGGACCGTCATCGAGTTAGATACTACCTCTCCGACCGGCTGGGCGAAGCCAGGACGCAGTCCGTTGCCGGTCGGAGAAAGATCGAGTACTACCTCTCCGACCGGCTGGGCGCAGCCAGGACACAGTCCGTTGCCGGTCGGAATAAGATCGAGTACTACACACCTGGCGATGCAATTAAGCAGCAGTGACGCAACACGCCCCGATTACCCATACGAATTTACCTTCACTGCAACCATTACCGCCGGAGAAGGAACATTGACCTACACACTGCTAATGGAGAATCATAGCAGCGAACCTATGCCTATCGCTCCCGGCTTTCACCCTTATTTCGCCGTAACCCAGTCAGAGAAGGCCGATGTGGTCACCAGCGGCCCACCAGGATTCGACACGCACGCCTTCGACTGGGTCCAGCACATCCCTGACAATCCTTATCCCTTTCCACACCAGGTCACTCTTCAATTTCCCCGGCGCGGGACATTGACGATGAGCGAGTTACCCCAGGACGGCAGCTATGCACTGGCAAATATGCAGGTCTGGTCCGAGCCGCCAACCAGACCCGATCATGATTTTATCTGCTTTGAGCCTACGGTAGGCAGTGAAGATGCGCTCAATCGCCCTGCTGATCGCCTGAATATTGCAACCCGAAGCACAGGGAAGATCGTATTACAATTGAGGGCCCAGCCATTGTAACGTGCATTTGGGACATTCATAAGATATAATAAGAGCGTTACCCACAACTTTACCATTGCCGTTGTAGAGAATTGCAAGCCTGGATAGTCCGTCACACGCGCCGGGGTCAGAAAGCAGGGCACATCTTTAATGGATAAGAAACGGGCCAATATGCATTGGCTACAGAATAATAATAACAATGCGCCTCGGCGTCAACAAAATCAGTTACGTCCAGGCCCCGGCAGCCCAAATGGGCAGCCACCGCAGCGAGGTATCTCGCCTCTCAATCGCTGGTTACTTGTGATTGTGTTGTTGATGTTGGGAATATTCCTCTTCCAATTTTTTAATAACAATAACAATTCCAATGCGCAGCAACGTGACGAGTTGGGTTACAGCCAATTTTACGATCAGATCAACGCGGGCAATGTTAGAACTGTAACTCTCATTGGATCGACCGATATCACGGGAACCTTCTGCCAATCAGTAGGGGGCTTTAGTCAATTTCACGTGGTACAACTGCTTAACGGCGACCCAAACCTTGTGCCACTACTGACCGATGCCCCTCCGAACAAAGCTTATAAGCAGCCCACCTGCCAGAGCAGCATAACCGTTACTACACAACCGCCTTCAGATAACGGCTTCTTTGTGAACCTGCTGATTACGCTTCTTCCCTGGGTCTTCTTGATCGCCATCTTCATTTTCATCAGCCGCCGCGCCACGCAGGGTCAGCAGGGCATCTTCAGTTTTGGCAAGAGCCGTGCCAAGCTTATCCTCGAAGATCGCCCCACCACGACGTTTGCAGATGTCGCGGGTGTAGACGAGGCAAAGTTCGAGCTGGAAGAAGTGGTTGAGTTTTTGAAGACGCCGCAGAAGTTTCAACGCCTGGGTGGCAAGATACCACGTGGTGTACTGCTGGTAGGCCCTCCAGGCACAGGTAAAACCCTGCTGGCGAGAGCCGTTGCCGGTGAAGCCAGCGTCCCGTTCTACTCTATGTCCGGCTCAGAGTTTGTCGAAGTGCTGGTGGGTGTCGGCGCCAGTCGTGTTCGTGACCTGTTCGACCAGGCGAAGAAAGCAGCGCCCAGCATCATTTTCATCGACGAGATCGACGCGGTAGGCCGGCAGCGAGGTACAAGCATCAACACCAATGATGAGCGTGAGCAGACACTGAACCAGTTGCTCGTAGAGATGGACGGCTTCGATACACGCCAGGCAGTGGTGGTGGTTGGCGCTACTAACCGTCCTGATGGACTCGACATAGCGCTGTTGCGTCCAGGCCGCTTTGACAGGCGCGTGACGGTAGATCGACCAGATTGGAATGGACGCCTTGCTATCCTCAAAATTCACGCGCGTGAGGTTCCTTTGGGACCCGATGTGGACCTTGTCACCATGGCACGCTCTACGGTGGGAATGGTAGGCGCCGACCTGGCAAACCTGGTGAACGAAGCAGCGCTGCTGGCTGCCCGCCGCAACCAGGATTATGTGACACAGCAGTGTTTCAGCGAGGCGCTGGACAAGATTCTGCTTGGCGCCGAGCGGCCCCTGGTACTCAGCGACGAAGACCTCAATGTCATCGCTTACCACGAAGGCGGGCATGCCTTAACCGGCCTGCTTTCCGAGAATGCCGATCCTGTCACGAAGGTTACGATTGTGCCACGCGGCCAGGCTTTAGGCGTCACCATGTCTACGCCCGTCGATGATCGCTATAACTACTCGAAAGAGTACTTGCTCACGCAGATCGTTACTGCGCTGGGAGGTAGAGCGTCTGAACAGGTAGCGATCGGGCACATCACAACGGGAGCGGAGAACGACCTGCAAAGGGTGACAGCCATCGCACGGCAAATGGTCACACGCTGGGGTATGAGCGAACGCGTAGGCACTGTTTCATTCAGCGAGCGCCAAAGCCCATTCCTGGGAGTCGGTGATGTCGGCGCTCCCAGCGACTACAGCGAGACGACCGCTGAGTTGATCGATGATGAGGTTGAGCGCATTGTGCGTACTTGCTATAGCCGTGCGCTAGAACTTCTGACAACGCATCGCGCAACACTGGATCGTATTGCCCAGGAACTACGCCGCCAGGAAACGATCGACGCGCGACAACTGCGGCAAATCCTGGAGGAGACAGGAGCAACTATGGCCATGCCAGACACTTCTCCTAAAACCGTTCCCCAGGAACTCGCACCACCACCGCCGACTGAGCCTGTGGTGCCGCCAGAAAATCAATAATTGCGCTGTAACGGGGCGGGCGAGGCTAGCACCGCCCCCTTCTCTCTAATCCCTCTGGTCAAAAAAATGCCGCAAATCGGGATAATCCTGCATGATGGTATCCACCATGCTGGGGGCAAGCGGTAGAAACGTCCCGTGCGCCTCGGCCAGCACAACACTCTCATCGCCGGCCAGTGTGAGGACGCCGGAAGCCTGCAGCATGCGTTTTCGCTCCTCAGCTAACGTGGCGCGTACTCTTAACAGCGGCCCATAGGGTACATAGCGGCGATAGCGTATTTCCAGGCGACCTGTCATAGTCCACTCCTGGTTAGTGCCCAGTAGAGAAGTGCGTCCGAGGGCTTCATCCAGTATAGCCGCTACAATCCCACCATGAATAACACCGGGGAAACCTTGATGTTCCTCACGCGGCTGGAAATCAGCTACGATAGTATTCTGATCCAGGCGAAAGACCAGGTGCAGTCCAAAGGGATTGCGTTGTCCGCAAACAAAGCAACGTTGATAATCCGACGTGTCGTTCAGTTCCATATGCGCCTCATCATCCAAAGAGAGAAGAACCGTCCAGGCGACCACGCAACATCAAATACCGTAGCGCCTGCGCTGGCGGACTTCGAAAGTGATAGCAACGCTTGAAAGCAACCAGGTATAACGGATTTTAACAAAAAGCAAACCAGAACTGCAACTCCGCACCCGCTATCGCTTGCTTCCCATCTTGCGTCTACCGCTTGTGCCTGATATACTGGCAATGCGATTCTTCAGCAGCCCAAAGCTGCTATTGTTTTCTAGTCAGGAGTAATAAAGCGGTATGATTGCCGCACATAGAGCTATTAAGCCCGCGCCTCCTCCAAGGCAGGCAGGGCCGATCATTAATGGCAGCCCACTTATTCGACACTGGTTAACACATTACTGGCAAAAATTACAGCTCCCGGCCGGGGAATTGAACCGGCTGGCAATCACGCAAGATCGTCAAGAATATACGCGCTGGACAGGCAAGCGGCTCAACATCATGGTTCTGGGCTGCTATTGCTACCTGCCCGCCCCGTCAACACCACATTCTCGCAAGCATACTTCAATGCAGGAGCACCCAGGCGGCGATACCCCATTACAAGGCCACCGCCACCTCATCTTCATAGAGCCAGATATGCAGCCAAAATCGATCGAGGTGACTGTGGCGCATGAACTGATCCACCTGGCCGACCGTGTAAACGGCACCCCGCGTCGCCATCGCCATCACGGCTATGATACCATCGCCGCCGACGAAGCCGCCGTGACCGGCTATCCACTAGACGAGTTACGTCATCTGCTCCACGAGGAAAGCGCGCGACGTGAACGCCTGCGCCGCGAACGACGCCCAATCCGTTACATTTATGAATGCCCCGGCTGTGGCAAAGAGTACCCCCGCGCCCGCCGCTACTCGCAAGCCGTCTCATGCAGCAACTGCGATAAAAGCTACAATCCCGAATTCCGCCTGTTGCTGCGCAGCACATAAATCAGGGACGCGATAGTAGCATAGCTGTGGAAGAGCGTCAAACAGAGGCATCATCCCCAATCGGTGATGACCGTCCGCGTAGGGGCGGGGGCGGTGGAGTGGACGGGTGGGGATGCTTCTCCTTGCGTCTCACCTGAGTGCGAAGCACTAGCTGCGCAGCAGCGTTGGTGAGACGGATTGGTGCCAGCATCGCCCCTGGTGCGAAGTTCCCAGCAAGGTCTCAACGTGTCCTCGCAAACTCCTGCTGCAGTTCGCGCAACCAGTCGAGCAGTGCCCGTGTCTGGTGAATGCGGCTGCGCAGCACAACATGATCGAGAAAAGCCGTATCGCTGGTCTCTGCAGCGGGGAGACGCTGGGACTCAAGGTGGTCGAGGAATTTACGACAGGCAATTACCTCCTGGTCGATCAGGTGAGCCATCTTCCCCGGCTCAATACGCTGCACAAAATACAGCTTTAGCAGGAACACCAGGCGAATCTCGCGCGGACGCTCAACCGGTGTGGTAAGCCACTCAAGAAATGTTCTGCGCCCAGCCTCTGTGAGATGAAAGATCTTGCGCGGCGGACGTACCCCTTGCGGCTCCAACTCCGCTTCGATATACGCAAGGCGTTCCAGTTTTTTGAGGAACGCGTACATCTGGCTCATCTCCAGGTGGATGATCTGGCCCAATATGCCGCCCTGGAATAGCTGGAACATCTCATAGCCATGCATGGGCCGGCTTTCAAGCAGACCCAGGATAGCGTATTCGGCTGGTTCGCTAATATGCATGGTCATATATAGAGGCTTTCTACTCAAATCAACCAGGGAAAGAGAACAGTGCCATTATAGTCTACAATAAAAGACGAGGCAAGCTTACTCCTCTCAAAAGGGAAGCTTCCCATGTGAAAACTCTACGTTCAATCACGTAATAAATATATGTAGATCAACGCTCGAAATACTGGCGATTCTTGTGCCTCTCCTCACGGTAAAATAAGCTAAGTCTAGACAACGAGGGAATAAACGCATGTCCATACTCGACAAACCGCTAACTCCTCCGCCTCGTCGCTCAAGGCGGCGCCTCATCATTATAGCAAGTATTCTGGTGGTTCTCTTGCTCGTACTATTCGTATTTACCGATATCCACGCTGACATCGCCTTCATCGTGCATTTTGTCACCGCTCCCAACCATTTCACCTATCACGGTCATTCCGATTATGTGAGTGCTGTGGCCTGGTCACCCGACGGCAAACGCATCGCATCCGCCAGTGGGGATCATACCGTGCAGGTCTGGGATGCCGCTAATGGAAGCCATGTCCTGACTTATCGTGGTCACTCCTCGGATGTGGCAACAGTAGCGTGGTCACCCGATGGTCAATTTATCGCCTCCGGCGGCCTCGACACGACAGTGCAGGTCTGGCAGGCGACCACGGGCAAACTCGTCTACACCTATCATGGGCACAGCGATGCAGTATTTGACGTTGCGTGGTCGCCTGACGGGACGCGTATCGCCTCCGCCAGCAACGACGGCAGCGTGCAGCTATGGGATGCATTCACCGGCAGCCATGTAGTCGCTTACAGAAGCCTCACTCTCATCAGAGGCGGTCCAGCGCCCTGGAACGCTGTAGCATGGTCACCCGATGGTAAGCGCTTCGCCATTGGTGGATACGGTGACGTCCTGGTACTGGACGCTGCCACGGGCAAGAATGTCGCCTCCTATGGCTACCATGGTGGAGCAGTACACGCCGTGGCGTGGTCACCCGGCGGCAGGTACATCGCAATTGGCAGTTCTGCTAGCACAGTAGAAATATGGGATACCGTCACCGGCAATAACACCTACAACTACGCGGGCCATAGCGCAGACGTACTTTCCGTAGCCTGGTCACCGGACGGCAAAAGGATCGTGTCGGGCAGCGGTGACGGCGACGGCACCGCGCAAGTGTGGGACGCCCTCACAGGAAAAAATGCCTACACCTATCGCGGCCACGCCGACTACTATTGGGGCCACTTTACGTCCAACGCGCCTGTCGATGCTGTAGCCTGGTCGCCCAATGGCAAAATGATCGCGTCGGGCAGCGACGATATGACGGTGCAGGTGTGGCAGGCAATGTAATGCAGTTCATACACCCTCCTCAATGGCATACTCGGCTTCCGTCGTGGACATCTCACGCCTCTGGCGGATCGTTAAGCGGATGTAGAGCAAAATGAGGATAAAGAAGAGCACGCCAGCCCCGAAAAAGGCAACGCCGAAGATGAAAGGACCAGCGGCCACATCCCGGTTGAGCACTGCCTGAGAAGGCTGCGCTGGATCGTACCAGCATGGATACACTCGGCCTACCCGGTAACTGTCTAGAATCGCTTGCTCCACGCTCTCATCGCTCGAATAGTTACGCGTCACATCGTAACCGTTCGTCTTATAACTCTTCCCATCAGATGTCTGTACATTGAATGTGAGATTTGGCCTGTAAATGGTGGTGTAACCCGTACCGGTGATACTCGAATCATCGCTAACGCTATCGGCCAGCAGTTTTTTGGAAAGTATCGTACAGCGCCCCTCAGCATAGCCATTTACCTGTATATAAGACGAGGCAGTGGTAAAGAAGATGTATAAGCCAAGGCCCATCAGCGGAAGCGTGAGCAGCAGCAAGAAAAGCATAAGGCCTAAATTATATCTTGCTCTCCGTTTAGATGCAGTAGAGGCAGATTGCGATTCCAATTTTGTCCTCCCATCAAGTTCTTTATGGTTTATCATAATACAAAAATCTTAACTCCGTCTCAACCAGATC